>Ga0194126_10001439_pt1 | contig 40031 bp, 36 predicted proteins | sample TA2KigC150mmetaG_FD_148641 | JGI IMG/M metagenome (GOLD analysis project Ga0194126, IMG submission 148641) | Freshwater microbial communities from Lake Tanganyika, Tanzania - TA2015035 Kigoma Deep Cast 150m | ecosystem: Environmental > Aquatic > Freshwater > Lake | place: Tanzania: Lake... | reverse complement strand
TTAACACCCCCACCCTAACCCTCCCCCATCCAGGGGGAGGGAATTAGGGAGCCCCCCAAGTATCCCCCCTCCCCTGGCGGGAGGGGGTTGGGGGGAGGGGGATAAAAAAGGAAATTCCTATACAATCAAGTTATAAGTTGCCAGTTTTACCCTTTAACTCGAAACCCGAACCCTGTAACTCGTAATCTTTTTATCGCTTCTCTTTTACATACCGGCGAATGGCCTCGAACTGACTTTCACCATCAAGTCCGGCCTCAGCCAATACTTTGTCCGCCTGCCCGCTTCCCAGATAATGGCCTTTCTGGAAGGCGTGCATGGTCATCCGCCGCCCAAAATCAGAAAGGATCCAGCGGTGCATCGTGGGGAGCGTAAAGCCGGTAATCCCCATGGCTTCCTTAGCCAATTCATTCGGGAAGATCTTCTCCTGCTCAGGGCGCGGCAAAAGATCGAAGAGTTCGGCGCTGGCCACATAATAAACCTTAAGGTCAAATCCTTCCCTTTGCAACAGGGGCAGGGTTGTTTCAATAAAGGCATAGGTCACTTCGCTTCCCTGCAGGACTATCGTTCCATCTCTATGTTTTTGGGTACTTCTTAAAAGATAAACACCTTTGCGGGCCTCAATGGGCGGGGCCAGGCCCAAAGCCTGACGATCAATGATTTTTTCTGTAGGCCGGGTCACAAACGGGGCAATGATTGCCGGTCTTTTGACCAGGGCAGCGGAGAAAAGCGTCCAAATTTCCTGGGGGTCCCAGGGGGTGAGGGTAAGCATCGTTCCCGGGGGAAAGTTCTCCTGGAAAAGTTGAAGAGCCTGAGGATCTGCATGGGTCGGTCCATCTTCCCCGGTTTTTAAACCGGCATGGGCGCAGATCAGCACAAAGGGGCGGTATGGCTCCGGGGCGATGGCCTGCCTGGCCTGGTTGCCAATGGCATGCAGGCGGGCAGCGATGTGCCCTAAGGGAGCAATGAAAGCCCCGTAAGAGGAGCCAACCCCGATATGGCGCCCATAGGTAGAGAGGCCGGAGAGGATGCCGGCCATGGCATCTTCGCAGATGCCTCCTATGGAAAGTAAACGCGCCCCTGGATTGGTAGCGGCATTGTAGTAACCTTCAGGGAAGCCCTGGGCCGCAATATTTACGCTGGTGGAAGCGAGCAGGTCAGCAGAAGCCGCCAACAGGGCGCCGTTGCTCACTTTATTATAATAATGCAGAGCGCGGCCCAGCTCTCCCCGCAGGGTGGTGGTTTTCCCCGGAGTTAACAGGAGTTCTTGGGGAATAGTCTCAGCGGTTTGAGCCGCGGTGTCGTAGATGGCCTGAACGAAAGGAGCTTTCGGGCGGGGTTGACGGTTTCGGCTATTGAGACGATCGCGGGCATGGCCAAGCCTCTGCGCCAGAGCTTCGGCGGTTAAACGGTTTTTTTCGAGGGCCTGGCGGATGACCAGCAGGGCCTCCCAGAAGCATGCTTCAAGAATCTCTTTGGCCTGACCGCCCTGGCAACGTTGTTGGCCGGGTTCGCAGCCGGGTAGAACTCCTCCTGTTTGTTCAAGCAGGGGGCGGACCGCTTGATAAAAACCATCGACGCAAAGGTTATGCCCGGCGCCATGGGAGGCTCTTCCCTCTATTCCGTATTGCCAGCCTTTTTTCGTTTGATAGACGATTGCCGTAGGTTGGTGGTTGTCTAATTTAAGGGCGAGCGTTTGGGCGGCATGAATTTGCCCTAAATCTAAGCCGTCCGGGACGAGAATTGTGTTCCAATCATGGAAATAAGCAAACTCCGAGGGATCCCATTGGACATATTCACCGGGAATATCTTGCACGCGGCAAACGCGGTTGGAGTCAATCGAAGCCTGGTTCCAGTCCACATGCAAAATGGCGTTTTTTAAGGAAGCTGTGCCGGCAGCGGCCATGGCCTCGCTGACCCGGCCCGGGGTTAAGCCTCCTTCCCCTTCCACAATGTGCACCCGCGGCGGATCCTGGTAATAATCCTCCGCCCCAAAGGCCAAGCCGAGAGAGGAAGCCATGCCCACTCCCGAAGCCCCGGTTGAAAGGCGGATGAAGGGTGTGGCCGGAGTTGGATGGCCATCAAGCGGTTTGGCCTTGAACTTTTCAAATAGCGGGGTTTGGGCAATCGGGTTGCGGCGGAACCCGAGAAGATCCTCCAGGCGGAGCTGGTGCCGCTCTTCTGCGGGGAGAAGTTCGGGGGCGCCAATCCGCAAGACTTCGTTGCGCAAAGCCCACATGGCGTAAAGTCCCAGGGCTTTGTGCCCGGCGGCATAGGATATGATGTCGGCATCCTGGCGGTCAGGATTGCCGGCATCATAGTCCAGAGATCCAAAAACGATGCCGGCGACCAGCCGCCCGGAGGATATGGATCCGCCTGGATGGCCTGAGGTGGGAACATAGTTATAAAGCAGAGCGCATAAGGAGCGGTAGATCAAGTCAAGGGTTTCAAAATGCTCTTTTTCCGTGTCCGAAATAGGGTGGCCTTCGGCCTTCATCATTTGGGTTATATCGGCATAAATCGCTCTTCTGGGTCCGAGTTTAAAAGCCATGGTTTGCTCCTTTTTCTTCGGTAATCAAGGACTTGAAACAGTATATAGCGTCCCCTTCAGTTTTTCCATAATTTTCCTGCGGCGCTCGTTCAATTTCTTTCCCCCGGCCCCTTGAACCCTTGACCCCAAGACCCCTTTGAAAAAATGGTTTATTATCTTGATCTGCCCGTAGATTTAATGATAGGCTCCTTTATAATTTATTCGGGTTCAGGAGTGAAGCAATGGAAAAACCTGGGTTTAAAGACGTTCTAATTGCCAAGCGGCAGATCCGCCCGCATCTATCACGAACACCTCTGCACAGTTATCCGGCGATTAACTCCCTGGTAGGCGCCGAAGTGTACATCAAGCATGAAAACTATCAGCCGATTGGAGCCTTCAAAGTCCGGGGCGGAATCAATCTGATCTCTCAACTTACCTGCGAAGAGCGGTCACGGGGGGTGATTACCGCCTCAACCGGGAACCACGGACAGTCCGTGGCTTTTGCTGCCCGATTATTTGGGGTCAACGCCGGCATTGTCGTCCCTGAAAAGGCCAACCCGGGGAAGGTGGCTGCCATGCAGGGCATGGGGGCCGAAGTGATCTTTTACGGAGCGACCTTTGATGAGGCCAAATTGCACTGCGAAGCCCTGGCAGAGAAACATGGCTATCGCTACATCCACTCCGGAAATGAGCCTCTGTTAATTGCGGGTGTGGCCACTTTGGCGCTGGAGATGCTGGAAGACCAAACCGGTTTACAGGTTATCATCGTGCCCATCGGCGGGGGGAGCGGAGCGGCAGGGGCTTGCATCGTGGCCCGGGCCATCAACCGGGACATTCGGGTCATCGGGGTCCAGTCCGAAGCGTCGCCGGCCGCCTACGAGTCCTGGCGGCAAAGGAGATTAGTGGAAGCTCCTAACCGCACCTTTGCCGAAGGGCTGGCCACGGGCACCGCCTTTGCGCTACCCCAGGCGATTCTCTGGGAAGGTCTGGATGCTTTTGTGCTCTTGCCTGAAGAGGAAATTCTGCAGGCTATGGTGTGGATGGTGGCGCGGGCGCATACGCTAACCGAAGCAGCCGGGGCAGCCTCTCTGGCTGCGGCCTATAGACTTCGTAATGAACTGAAGGGGAAAAAGGTGGGAATCGTGTGCTCTGGAGGGAATACATCTCTTAAGCATTTACGGCAGGCCCTTAACTCGGCCAAAGAAGAGTGACCTGAATTTAAATTAATTTGGACACAGATTTTCACGGATAACCGCAGATAATTATTTCTTTTTATTTTATCCTAATAGTCTGTGTTCATCCGTGTCCAATAAGGAAAATCCTATACAATTCAATTATAACCCAGCCGACGCAGAGCCCGGGGATCCTCACGCCAGTTTTTCTCCACTTTCACCCAGAGTTCCAAAAAAACTTTTGCTCCGAGTAAAGCCTCAATTTCTTCGCGGGCCAGGCGGCCGATCTCTTTAAGCATCCGCCCTTTTCCCCCGATCAGAATGCCTTTCTGGGTTTCCCGTTCCACCTGGATGGCGGCCTTGATCACGATCAAATTTTTCTCTTCCTGTTCTTTAAAATCTTCAATCACCACGGCCGTAGCATAAGGAATCTCTTCCCGGGTCAAGCGGAATATTTTTTCCCGGATCATTTCCGCTGTCAGGAAACGTTCGGACAGGTCTGTAATCATATCCTCCGGGAAAAGGCTGGGTCCTTCGGGCAAAATTTTAAGCAGCTCGGCCACGAGGATTTCCACTCCGTCGCCCCGCAGGGCAGAGATGGGAATGATTTGTTCAAAGGGACGGAGGCGGGAATAATGCTCCATTATCGGGAGAAGGTCCCCTTTGGAAATCAGGTCGATTTTGTTTATAAGCAGGAAGACGGGTTTCTTTGCCTGGTTCAGAGTTTTTAGGATGAAATCATTTTCCTCGTTGTGGGGACGGTCGGCTTCGATCAAGAAACACACCACATCCACCTCGTTATAGGTGGCCAGAGCAACCCTGACCATGGCCTGATTGAGCTTGGACCGCGACTGGTGGATCCCGGGGGTATCCAGAAATAAGATCTGGCCGCCGGGGTGGTTCTTGATCCCCAGAATTCGGTTGCGGGTGGTCTGGGGTTTGTCAGATATGATGGCTATTTTCTGGCCCAGCAAAAGATTGAGCAAAGTGGACTTGCCGGCATTGGGCCGGCCGATGATGGAAACGAACCCGGATTTAAAGCCCTGTTTTTTTTCGCCCTCACTCATTGGTTTCCTTTGTTGTATCAATTTAGCGGTTTGGAAAAGTGGTTTTACCACCTTTGTTGAGGTCCGGGGGTCTGGGTGGAACGCGCCGGAATCATCGGCCGGGTTTCCGCTTGGCCACGAAGAACCACGGTCGTTTCCGCCGGAGGAGGCGGGGGGCGTTTTCCCCGCCCCACCCGAGAAGAAATCAGCGCCTTATGATTCCAAGCGGGCCGCCCAGGCCCCCGGACCATGGATTCCCTCTGACCTTACTCCCCACCTCTTTTCAAAGGACTAAAGCGTTACCCTTTGTTAAAATTTCATTTTTTGGAGGGTTCTTTTGGCTGCCCTCTGCTCGGCCTCTTTCTTGCTCTTTCCCGCCCCCACTCCAGCAACTTTATCCCGGATTAGAACTTTTACGCCGAAAACCTTATCATGGCCAGGCCCGAACTCCTTGACCTGCAGGTAGCGGGGGGTGGCTTTGAGAACTTCCTGGGAGACTTCCTGCAGCCTGGTTTTGAAATCCTGGTCGAATCCCTCCTCTTCAGCCGATTCCAGATAAAAAGCAAAAAGCCCGGAAATTACCTTAAAGGCCTTCTCAAACCCTCCATCCAGATAAACCGCGGCCAGCAGGGCTTCCAGGGAAGCGGCCAGAATCGAGTTTTTTTGCCTTCCGCCGGTCATCTCCTCGCCCTTGCCCAGCAAGAGGTATTCCCCCAGAGCCAGTTCTTTGGCCATCTTGGCCAGCCGAGCCTCATTGACCACAGAGGCGCGCAGACGGGAAAGATTTCCTTCGGAGAAATCGGGATGGCGCTCCATGATCAGGTGGCTGATGACCAGGTCGAGGACAGCATCGCCCAGGAACTCCATTCGTTCATTGTCCAGGCCGCCGGCTTCAAGGTTTTCGTGGACAAAAGACTTGTGCCGTAATCCTTGATTGAGAAGATCAAGGGATTTGAAGCGGTAATTAATCTTTTTCTGGAGCGTCTTCAGCGCTTTTTTTCGGTCATTATCAGCCACAGAGATTACCGAGAACACGAAGTCATAAATAAAGGATCATCTCCAAATTAGTCGATCAAATTTTTAATGAAAGCCTGCCAAGGGCGCGGAAGGAAAGGCAGATTGCGCCGCAAGCATCGGCGGGATATTCCCTTTCCATAAACCCCCTGCTTGCCTTCCGCAAAGCGCAGCGGGGGCGGGGAAACAAAGCTTCGAAGAAATTGCAAATCCCCCCGCCACAGCTATGGAGAGATATGGGCCTCATGATTGCAAGCAATATGACTTTCCCTCCGTGCCCCTGAAATAACTGGCCATTTTAAATATGCCAGCTCCTTGGCGCTCAACTAATACGAGCGTAATAAATTTCTTTACAAGTCATTGCGAGCCCAGGGGGCGCGGCAATCTCATTCTTCATGGGATTGCTTCGTCGTTCCACTCCTCGCAATGACAGGTTATTTAATGCGTCGGTATTAATTTGGAGATGACTCCTAAATAATAAGGTACAAGGCCATCAGGTAAACACGTTAAGCGCTTTGTACTTCTGCCCCTGCGGCGGGGAAAAGTACCTTCCCAAAAACTTTTGCCCCGCGCACTTCCATTATCTCAACGTCCAATTCCTGGTTGATGAATTCATCTCCGCCCTGGATGAGAACGGGGATATAATTGCGGGAATAACCTTTAAGCAATCCGCTTTCCCGGTCCCTTTTGCTTTCGACTAAAACTTTAAGCTGCTTGCCCTGAAAAGAGCCGTAAAAAATTTTTCGTTTCTCTTCACTCAACGCTCTCAACGCCTGGCAGCGTGTTTTCATAACCTGAGAGGGGATTTGCCCGGGAAAGTCTACGGCTGCCGTGCCCTTCCTTCTGGAAAAAGGAAAGACATGAAGATAAGCGATCGGAAGATTTTCGAGCAGGCTTGCCGTATTCCTGAAAGCCTTTTCGTCCTCTCCCGGAAAACCCGGGATTACATCCACGCCAATGGCCAGGTCTGGAATGGCCCGCTTGAGAGCGTACACTAAATCGGCGAAGAAAGCGGCGGAATAATTGCGGTTCATTCTTTTAAGGAGGCCATCATCTCCGCTCTGTAGCGGAATATGCAGATGCGCGCAAATTTTTCGGGAGTCAGTTAGGTGTTCGATCAGGAGCGGAGTAAACTCTTTCGGCTCGATAGAGCTTAAACGGATCCGGGTATTAAAAGTTTCCCGTTCAAGCGTTTGCAGCAGGTGCAGCAGGGAAATAGGGGGAACCAAATCTTCTCCATAGGCTCCGAGGTGGATGCCGGTGAGGACGATTTCTTTAAAACCCCGGGCAGAGAGCTCCCCCGCTTTTGAAAGAGTATCTTGCAGAGGAAGACTGCGGCTCCTCCCCCGGGCATAGGGCACAATGCAATAGGAACATAAGGAGTTGCACCCGTCCTGAACTTTTAGATAAGCGCGGGTCCGTTCAGGAAATAAGGGGAGTCGGCCATCTTTAAAAGACAATGGTTCTTCTGCCGGAGTTGAAAGAACCCGCGCTTCCCCGGCTCCTTTTCCTGAGGCAACGATCTCAGGAATGTTCTTTCCGGCGCTTATGCCCACGACAAAATCGACTCCGGGAATGGCTTTAAGGTTTTCAGGAGAAACCTGGGCGTAGCATCCTGTGACGATGACTTGAGCCGCTGGATTCCTGGCAATGGCCCGGCGGATGAGCTGGCGGGATTGATAGTCTGTTTTTTGGGTTACCGTGCAGGTGTGGATGACGTAAACATCGGCGGCCTGGTGGAACGGAATAATCGTATGGCCTTTAGCCGAAAGCTCGGCGGCCAGAGAGGCGGCATCGCTTTGGTTGGCCTTGCAGCCTAAGGTAGGCATAGCAATCTTTAAAAAGCTTCTTCGATCCATCCCCCGCCTAAAACCTCATCTCCCCGGTAAAAAACCACGGCCTGTCCCGGCGTTACGGACTTTTGGGGTATTTTAAAATCCACTTTTACTTTTCCTTCCTCCAAAGGGGCAATGAGCGCCGGAGCCCCCGGATGACGGTAACGAATCTGCGCTGAAGCTTCCATTTTTCCTTTTGGTTGGGCAAAGGAAATCCAGTTCACTCGGTAAGCGATAAGGCCATTGGCCAAGAGTTCTTCTTTTTTACCGGCGACCACGCGGTTTTTCCCGGTATCCAGGGCCAGAACATAATAAGGGTGAGGGCTGGCGATGCCCAGGCCGCGCCGCTGCCCGATGGTGTAAGAGTAAAGGCCGCGATGAAAACCCAATATTTTCCCCTGGCGGTTGACAATCTCCCCGGGCCGGGATAACTCTTTCCCCTTTCTATCTTCCACAAACCCCCGGTAGTTGTCATCCGGGATAAAACAAACTTCCTGGCTTTCTGCTTTCCTGGCCACTCTTAGCCCCAGTTCGCCGGCCTGCTGCCGGACTTCTTCTTTAGTTTTTTCTCCCAGAGGGAAAAGCACCCTGGCCATCTGCTCCTGGGTCATTGAAAAAAGAAAATAAGATTGATCCTTGCGGCGATCTTTCCCCCGTTTGAGCAGATACCTCCTGGGCAAGGGGGCTAATTCAATTCGGGCATAATGACCCGTGGCCAGGGCTTTGGCTCCCAGTTCCTCGGCTTTGTTGAGCAGGAGCCTGAACTTGATCCGATCGTTGCAGCGAATGCAGGGGTTGGGAGTCCGCCCTCTTAAGTATTCATCGACGAAATAATCCACCACTTCTTCGGTAAAAGCCTGGCGCAGGTTGATCACGTAATGGGGTATGCCGATTTGATCAGCCACCCGGCGGGCATCGCGGACGTCTTCCGGGGAACAGCACCGGCCGAAGTCTCCCCGGCCGTCTTGCTTTCGTTCAAAGAGGTGCATGGTCAGGCCGATGACCTCGTATCCTTCGTTTTTTAAAAGGGCTGCGGCTGTTGAGCTGTCCACCCCCCCGCTCATGGCCACGGCCACCCGGCCTTTTTCCTTCGGCAACACTTATTTATCCTTATCTGTGGCCACAGAGCGCACCGAGAACATAGAGATAAAAGACATTTAAAAAATAATGAAATTTTATTTCTCAGCGCCCTCTGCGAACTACTAACGTTCAAACTCTGAAAATTTTGGAAATTTTTTTAATAAGAATTTTTTTTGAATTTATTTACGTTCATCTGTGTTCTAAGTTGTTTTTTGTTCTAAAAATTGTAACACTTTAGCCCTTTGAAAAGAGGTGGGGCGTAAGGTCAGAGGGAATCCATGGTCCGGGGGCCTGGGCGGCCCGCTTGGAATCATAAGGCGCTGATTTCTTCGCGGATGGGGCGGGGAAAACGCCCCCCGCCTCCTCCGGCGGAAACGAGCGGGGTTCTTCGTGGTCAAGCGGAAACCCGGCCGATGCTTCCGGCGCGTTCCACCCAGACCCCCGGACCTCAACAAAGGTGGTAAAAGCACTTTTTCAAACCGCTAAATTGGTACTAAAAATTTAGCTATAGCTCTGTGATCTCTGTGCCCTCTGTGGCTAAAGCATTTTGGTTGCGGCTTTGCCGCGCTGCGTTCTCTGCGGTTAAAAAAATTGTAACAGTTTAGCGATTTGAAAAAATGGTATAAAAGCCTTTGTTTTGGGCCGGGGGTTAGAGCGGAACGCGCCGGAAGCATCGGTTGGGTTTCCGCTTGGCCAGGAAGACAGAAGATCTTTTCCTCCGGAGGAGGCGGGGGTTCTTGCCCGCCCCATATGCGGAGAAATAAGCGCCTTATGATTCCAAGCGTTCCGCTCTGGCCCCCGGCCCCTGGAATCCCTTGGCCTTTACAACACACCTTTTTTCAAAGAGCTAAAGTGTTACAAAAAATTAAGTTTTCCCTGTTGTGATCATCTTATGATAAAGCGGCGACATATCCCTGAGGCGCTTAACTATCCGGGGCAGCGCCTCAACCACGTAATCTATATCCTCTTCTGTGTTATTCCACCCCAGGCTGAAGCGAATGGCGCTCTGGGCGATTTCGTGCGGTATCCCCATGGCCAGGAGCACATGGGAAGGCTCCAGAGACCCGGAAGTGCAGGCCGAACCGGAGGATACGGCAATGCCTTCCAAATCCAAATTTAAAAGCAAGGACTCTCCTTCGATAAATAAAAAACTCATATTCAGGGTATTGGGTAGCCGTTGGGTGGGATGGCCGTTTCGTTTTACATGAGGAACCCGCTTGATGATCTCCTGGTTGAGACGGTCCCGCGAAGCATTGAGATGTATTTGGCGTTTTTGAAAATCCCGCAGGGCAATCTCACTGGCCTTGCCCAGCCCGATGATATAAGGGATGTTCTCGGTCCCGGCCCGGCGGCTGCGTTCCTGGGCGCCTCCGTGGATAAGGGAGGTCAATTTCGTACCCTGGCGGATATACTGGGCGCCAATCCCCTTGGGCGAATAAAGCTTATGGCCGGAGAGGGAAAGAATGTCCACGGGCAATTGTTGCAAATCGATGGGAAGCTTTCCCACAGCTTGCACCGCGTCCGTATGGAAGATCACCCCCTTTTCCCGGGCTACCTCCCCAATCTCCTGCACAGGAAAAATTGTGCCGGTCTCGTTATTGGCGAACATGATGGTAATCAGGATGGTTTCAGCCTTGATGGAACGGCGAAGTTCTTCAAGATCGATCAATCCTTCGCCGTCCACGGGAAGATAGGTGACTTCGTAGCCCATATTCTCCAGAAACTGGCAGGTATGCAGGACGGCATGATGCTCCACCTGGGTGGTGATAATATGCCGCCCTTTTTCCTTAAGGGCAAAGGCCACGCCCTTAATGGCCATGTTATCACTCTCCGTACCGCAGCCCGTAAAGATGATTTCTTCAGGGGAAGCATGCAAAAGGGCAGCAACTTTCTCCCGGGCTTCGTCTAAATATTTTTTCACTTCCCGCCCCGCCCAGTGGATGCTGGAAGCATTCCCGAATTGGTCCCTGAAAAAGGGCATCATCGCCTCCAAAACCTCCGGATGAACAGGGGTGGTGGCGTTATGGTCCATGTAAACGCGCCGCATTGTATGGCTCCTCTTAAATATTCTCGATTCTTCTCCCCAAGGATGGCCAAGAGGGTTTAAGGGTTCGAGAGAGGCAAGGTGGGGAATAGACTGTTCTTTTTCACATGAAGTGGGATTCCATGGCCCGCGGCGGGCAGGCTTTGATGCAAAGTTCGCAGGCGCTGCACTTCCCCGAATCGAATAAAACTTCCATGTTCTTGCGGTTGATGTAGAGAGATCCGGTGGGGCAAACTGCCGTGCAGGCTCCGCAGTGAGTGCATTTATTGTCGTCCCGGGCGATGTCTTTCTCGATTGGCTCCACGACTACGCCGGCTTCGGCCAGGTACTCCATACCTCTTTTAAAATCGGCCTTCGGACCGCTCAACTCCAGGACCATAAAACTTTCCTGCCGGGGCAATACGCTGGCTTTTAGAATGTTGAAGCTCAAGTTGAATTCCTTGACCAGCTTATAGACAATGGGTTTGTTCCAGTTTTCCTTGGAAAAATGGAGAACGATTTTTTTAGAAGTCATAGCCCACCTCCTGAAAAGTATAAATTTAATAGGACGCAGATTTACGCAGATAACCGCAGATAATTATTTTCTTTTTAGTTTATCCTGATAATCTGTGTACATCCGTGTCCAAAAAGGAAATTCCTATACGATATGTTTAAAAATAATATACTTAAGTATTATTGTCAACAACCACCAAGGCCTTCACTTTACAGAATCGCTATTCGTGGCACGGGGTTCGGGCGATGAGCGCGGGCAGCATCGGTCGGGAAAAGCCCTTCCAAAAGTTCTAAACCGTTTCTCTGCAAAATGAGGCGGGGTGTCTTTTCCCGCCCGGTCAATGAAACAATCCGCGCCTCATGCGGCCAATCCCGCCGGGGCGGGACCCGAACCCCGTGCCTGGGAAGGATCATCCAATAAAGAATCATTCTTGGCCACAAAAAGTGAAGGGAGGCAAGCCACCAAGGCAAGTGGGGAATTCCGAATTTAACAGGCCTTGTTTTACTACCTTCTTTGTGTTATAAACACACCAACTCTTCCAGAAAATCTCCAAGAAGGAGAAAATTAAAATGGCCTTGATTGTCCCTTTTCAGGGTATTTTTTATGATCAAAAAAAGGTTGGCGACTTAAGCCAGGTGGTCGCCCCTCCCTACGACGTCATTTCCCCGGAAGCTCAGGATTCCTTCTACCGGCGACATCCCCAGAATGTCATCCGCCTGATTCTGAACAAGGAAACACCCGGGGACACTCCGCAAGACAATCGCTATACCCGCTCCGCGGCCAACTATAGGGCCTGGCTTAAAGAGGGTATCCTGGCCCGCTCCAGTGCCCCCCAGTTTTATTTTTTGCAAGAACAATTCGATGATTTTACCGGTCTCGGGGTCAATGGCGATTCCTCTCAACGCAGGAAAGTTCGCCAGGGCGTAATCGGCCTCGTCCGTCTGGAGGAATTCGCAGCCGGTGTGGTCTTGCCCCATGAAAAGACTCAAACCAAGCCTAAAGCAGACCGGCTGGCCTTGATGGAAGCTTGCCGGGCAAATTTATGCCAGATTTTTTCGCTGTACCCAGATCCGGAAGGAGTCATGACCCAGATTTACGAAGAGGTCTTTTCCTCTCCCTCAGGTCCGGCTTTGGACATCACCGACGGGGACGGGTTTCGCCATAGACTCTGGATGGTCAACGATTCGAAAATCCTCAAAAAAGTAACGGAAATTATGGGGCCCAAGAAGATCTATATTGCCGATGGGCATCACCGCTATGAAACTACCCTGACTTACCGGGAGCGCCAGCGCGCCCGCTTTCCCAACAACACGGGGAAGGAAAGCTACAATTTTACCATGATGTACCTGGCGGCCATGGAGGATAAGGGACTGGTGATCCTGCCCACCCACCGGGTGGTTATGGGCATAGAAGAATTTCATGTCTCCTCTTTCATGGAACAAATCGGCAATAGTTTTTTCATCGAATCATTCGCTTTCAATGCCCAGAACGAAGGGATCGTCCGCGAGCAATTTCTGCGGAAACTCGCCTTGCGGGCTAACACAGGACGAACCCTGGGCATGCTTTTGGGACAGACTTCGCAATATTTTCTCCTCTCTTTGAAAGAAGATCGCCTCCTGGATCAAGCGGCCCCGGGATTATTGCCAGTCCTGAAAGATCTGGACGTGAATCTCCTCCATATTCTTATCTTGCAAAAGCTGTTGAAGATCGGTCCTCAGGAATTAGCCGCCGGAAAGAATGTGCTCTATTGCCAAGAATCCAAGGAGGCTGCGCTAACAGTTCAATCCGGCAGAGGGCAGATTGCTTTTTTCCTTAACCCCACCAAAGTGTATCAGGTCAGAGATGTGTCTTTAGCCGGAGAAACCATGCCGTCTAAATCCACATTCTTCTACCCCAAGTTGCTAAGCGGCTTGGTCATCAATCCCCTGGAACCAGATGAAGAAATTGTCGTTAAGTGACCAGGAAGAAACCCTCGAAACGCTTTTAGGGGGCCGGCTCAAAATCCTCCAGAAAAAAAGCGGATACCGTTTCTCTGTCGACGCCCTGCTCCTGGCCCATTTTACGGAAGTTCGCCTTAAAGACTGCCTTATTGACCTGGGTACAGGTTGTGGCATTCTCCCGCTGATATTAACCTGTCGTAAGAAAGCGGAAAATGTCATTGGTGTTGAAATTCAGCCTTCCCTTGCCGACCTGGCCAGGCGGAATGCCGCCTTGAACCATCTATCCTCACGCATTGAGATCTGGGAAAAAGACCTTAAGACCTTAAAGAGGGAGATCCCGGGGGGTACTTTTGATGTAGTTGTAAGCAACCCGCCCTACCGCAAAGTCGGTTCAGGCCGGATCAACCCCGGGTTGGAGAAGGCGCTGGCCCGCCATGAAATAAAGGCGGCTCTGAATGATATTCTTAAGGCCGCGCATCATCTCCTAAAAGAGAAGGGGCGCCTGAATATGATATACCCAGCATCCCGGGCAGCCGACTTGATTCATGAAATGCGTAAGTCTCACCTGGAGCCCAAACTTTGGCAATTTGTTCACTCCCACCAGAAAGATGAAGCGCGCCTTATGCTGCTGGAAGCTGTCAAAGGAGGCCAGGCCCAGGTCAAGGTTCTACCGCCTTTGTACCTTTATGACTCAGTGGGGCAATACACTACCGAAGCCCAGGAACTTTTTCTTTGATCTATCCTGGCCCTGAGGAGATAGCCCTTTTTATTTCCCGGTTATTTTTCAGTAAAGGACATGGCCAAAAAATCCGATACATATTCAAGGATTAATAGGGCCTTAGGGAATTGCGCGCCCGTATCCAGGTGGGTGAACGAGTCGTTGAATTACAGGCCGCCCTTGCGGACAGGGTAAAAAAACTAGAGGAAGCCCTGGTAAAGATTAAAACCCTCCAGGGGCTCCTGCCTATATGTTCCTACTGCAAAAAAATACGTAACGACCAGGACTACTGGCAGCAAATCGACACCTACTTGGCCGAGCATACTCAAGCCGAATTCACCCACGGCATTTGCCCGGAATGCATTGAAAAGCACATCAAGGGGCAAATGGAAGCTCTGCAAAAAATGCAGGATGGGAGGAACGGGAAAATTCCTTGACAACCTGCCCTCAGGGGCTTTAAATTTTTACTATATACGACGATTAGGCTAAAGGAATCCAACCGTGTTTTTCCCGATAAAAGACGATAACCCCGTTTCTTCTTTCCCCTTCGTTACCATCGGAATTATCCTGGTTAATGGGCTTATTTTTTACCATCAGCTCACTTTGGATTTTACCGCAAGTCAACGCTTCATCTTTCAATGGGGGGCCATTCCATACCAGATCACCCGTGGAGAGGTTATACAGGTAATTCCTTCCATCCCTCTTCCCCTGACTCTTTTTTCCTCGATGTTCCTCCACGGTGGTTTTTTTCACCTGTTCGGGAATATGCTTTACCTCTGGATTTTCGGAAATAACATAGAAGATACCCTCGGCCATTTTCGCTTCCTCCTTTTTTACCTGATTTGCGGTCTCTTCGCGGGGGCGGCCCAGATTCTTTCTGATCCCACTTCTCCTGTCCCTATGATCGGAGCCAGCGGAGCCATCGGCGGCATCCTGGGAGGCTATCTGCTCCTCTTCCCGGGCGCGCGGATACTCACTCTGGTCTTTATCTTCCTCTTCATTCGCCTTATCCGCATACCCGCTCTGGTTGTTCTGGGGTTCTGGTTTTTCATCCAGGTCCTCAGCGTGGGACGGGGAGTTATTTCCAACGTGGCCTTTTTTGCCCACATCGGCGGATTCCTTGCCGGATTGGCGCTGGTGAAACTTTTTCAGCCGAAACCAACAAAAAGGAGATAAAGGTGAACTTTTTGCAAAACTCTTGAAAGCAAGAGGAAGTCGTCATTCCGGGCAAGCGAAGCGCGACCCGGAATCCAGGATTTTCGAGCAATTCTGGATTCCGGCTTTCGCCGGAATGACGGAGTAAGCGACTTTTGCAAGAAGCTCAGGTGATTACATTTTTTCGCCGCAGAGGACAGAGAGAATAACTAAAGAAAAAAGTGCCTAAAGTTATTAAAACTGTTCAACCCTAGCGATTTATGCCTTTGGCCTTAGGCCTTATTATTTTATTTATTGCTCTGTGCCCTCTGTGGCAAAAATATAATCAGAATAGAATTAATTATGAATTCTGATGTCATTTACGGTATCAATCCGGTTCTCGAGGCCTTGAGGGCGGAGAGGCAAATTCTCCACAAAGTTATCCTCGCTGGGGGCAGGGAAGGCTCTTCGCTCCAGGCTGTTAGGCAATTGGCCCAAAAAAAAAATATCCCCATCCAGGTTTGTCCTAGGGAGGTTTTGAGCAAGTTGGCCAGGACTGAGCACCACCAGGGGGTCATCGGCCTGCAAGCTGAAACCCTTTACACTTCCTTAGAAGAATTGCTGCAATCGATCCGCAAAGCGCCTGGTCCCGGCCTGGTTCTCCTACTGGATGGACTCGAAGACCCGCAGAATTTTGGCTCACTCATTCGCACGGCCGAAGCCTGCGGCCTCCAGGGCATTGTCATCCCCAAAGACCGGGCTGTGGGCATTACGCCCGCTGTGATCAAAGCTTCGGCAGGAGCGGCCGCACATATTCCGGTGGTGCGGGTCACCAATTTGGCCAACACTCTAAAAGAGCTGAAAGAAGAAGGCTTCTGGATCGTGGGGGCAGATGCCCGGGGAGGAAAAAGTCTTTATGAGATGAAATTTGATATGAACGTAGGCCTGGTCATCGGCAGCGAGGGCAAAGGAATTCGCCCGCTGATCTTGAAAAAATGCGACTATACCGTCTCCATTCCCCTGAAAGGGAAAATCTCTTCTCTTAATGCCGCCATTGCCGGCGCTGTTATCCTATTCGAAATCCTGCGCCAGCAACTCAAAAACAAAACAAAGAGTTCGGAGTAATGAGCTCGGAGTTCGGAGTATTTAGTTTATAAGCGCCTAACTCTTGATGATCTCGTAAAAAGTCACGAGAGGGTCATTGCGAGCGCCAGTGAAGCAATCTCGTTTTTGTAAGCGCCCGAAAATACAAGATTGCTTCGTCGTCCCGCAAATGCGGAACTCCTCGCAATGACAAGAACAGGACTTTTTACGAGTCCATCAACTCTTAACCCAACTTCCGCACTGCGAACTGTTTTTTTGACGGGCCCGGTCCCGGGTAAATATCTTCTGTAAAAACTGTCCAGTATAGGAACGGGGGATATTGGCCACCTCTTCAGGAGTTCCCTCGGCCAGCATTTCCCCTCCGGCGTCTCCCCCTTCGGGGCCGAGATCGACGATGTAATCCGCAGTCTTGATGACTTCTAAATTATGCTCGATGACGATTACGGTGTTACCCGCGTCCACCAGGCGATTTAAAACTGTTAGGAGTTTGCGGATGTCGTCGAAGTGCAGGCCGGTGGTGGGTTCGTCGAGGATGTACACGGTCCTGCCCGTGGATCTTTTGGAGAGTTCCCGGGAAAGTTTGACCCGCTGGGCTTCTCCACCCGATAGAGTGGTCGCCTGCTGCCCCAGCTTGATGTATCCCATGCCTACGTCAGCCAGGGTCTGAAGCTTCCCGCGAATTTTGGGGATGGGCTCGAAGAACTTCAAGGCCTGGTCCACGGTCATATCCAATACATCCCAGATGTTCTTACCCTTGTATTGCACCTCCAGAGTTTCCCGATTGTAGCGCTTCCCCCGGCAGACTTCACAGGTTACGTAAACATCGGGCAGGAAGTGCATTTCGATTTTAATGATCCCGTCGCCCCCGCAGGCTTCGCAGCGCCCCCCTTTGACGTTGAAACTATACCGCCCCACTTGGTACCCGCGGGCCCGGGACTCAGGGAGCATGGCGAAAAGTTCCCGGATGTAGGTAAAAACTCCGGTGTACGTAGCCGGGTTGGAACGAGGCGTGCGCCCGATGGGGGATTGGTCGATTTCGATGACCTTGTCAACTTCAGAAGCTCCCAGAAGATCCTGCATCTTGCCCGGTCTTTCTTTGGAACGGTAGATCTTCTGAGCCAGAGCCCGGTAAAGAGTATCCAGAACAAGAGTGCTCTTTCCGGAGCCGGAGACACCGGTCACGCAGGTGAACAGGCCCAGGGGGAATTTTACGGTGATGTTCTTGAGGTTGTTTTCACTGGCGCAGACCAGGGCTAAAAATTTCCCTTTGGGTTTTCGGCGCAAGATCGGAATGAGGATATTCAACTTTCCGGAGAGGTACTGGCCTGTAAGGGAATTTTCCGCCCCTAACAATTCCTGCGGGGCGCCGGTGAAGACAATTTCGCCGCCGTGGACACCTGCTCCCGGGCCGAGGTCCAGGACATAATCCGCTTCTAAAATTGTTTCTTCGTCGTGTTCGACGACCAGGATCGTGTTTCCCAAATCTCTCAGCCGCTTCAGGGTAGAGAGCAGGCGGGCGTTATCCCGCTGGTGTAATCCTATGCTCGGCTCGTCGAGGATGTAAAGCACGCCCACCAGGCCGGAGCCGATCTGCGTGGCCAGACGGATACGCTCCGATTCTCCGCCGGAGAGGGTCGCCGAAGGCCGGCTCAGAGTGAGATAGTCCAGGCCGACATTCACCAGAAATCCCAGACGTTCGGAGATTTCTTTCAGGATGCGGCGGGCGATTTCCTGATCCCGCGGCGAAAGGCTAAGGTCGGCAAAGAACTCCAATGCCCCGCGGATGGATTGCTGCGTAACCTGGTGGATGTTCAACCCGTTGATTTTAACGAAAAGGCTTTCCTTGCGCAACCTGGCCCCCTGGCACATCGGGCAGGGGCGATTGTTCATGAACCGGGCCATCTCCTCGCGGATGATATCCGAGTCGGTTTCCCGGTACCTGCGTTCCAGGTTGGGAATGACCCCTTCGAATTCCCGGAAGTAGAAGTGCCGCCGCTCATCCCGGTCGCTATAAAATTTAATCTGTTCCCCGTTTGAGCCGTGCAGGATCACCTGCTGAACCTGCGGAGAAAGGGTATTGAAGGGGGCGTAGAGGTCGATATGATAATGCTCGGCCAGAGAATCGAGCATTTGGTGGAAAGGCATGGAGCTCCGTCCTTGCCAGGGAATGACGGCCCCTTCCCGGATGGATAGGTCTTTTTGGGGGACGATCAGTTCCGGGTCGAAATACATCATCGTTCCCAGGCCGTCGCATTGCGGGCAGGCTCCGTAAGGGTTGTTAAAGGAGAACATGCGGGGGCTGATTTCCGGAAGGCTTACCCCGCAATCGACGCAGGCGAACTTCTCGCTGAAGACCAGTTCTTCTCCCCCTACTACCTCCACTTTGACGATCCCATCGGAAAGACCAAGAGCCGTGCTAAGGGAGTCGGCCAGACGTTTCTCTGCTTTTTCTTTGACCACCAGCCGGTCCACCAGAACCTCAAGGGTGTGCTTTTTATTTTTGTCCAGACTGATCTCTTCGCTCAGGTCCCGGATGGTCCCGTCCACTTTGACCCGGGCGTAGCCGCTTTTGCGCAGATGTTCGAACTCCTTGCGGTATTCCCCTTTGCGGCCGCGGATGATCGGGGAAAGGATTTGCAGCCGTGTTCCGGATTCCAGGGCCATGACCTGGTCCACGATCTGCTGCACGGTCTGGGACTTGATCTCTTTGCCGCACTGAGGGCAGTGGGGTTTGCCGATACGGGCGAAGAGGACGCGCAGGTAATCGAGGATTTCGGTGACGGTTCCCACTGTGGAGCGGGGGTTTTTGGAGGTGGTCTTCTGCTCGATGGAAATGGCCGGGGAGAGGCCTTCGATGGTGTCCACGTCGGGTTTCTCCATCTGTTCCAGGAACTGCCGGGCGTAGGCGGAAAGGGACTCCACGTAACGCCGTTGTCCTTCGGCATAGAGGGTGTCAAAAGCCAGGGAAGATTTGCCCGAGCCGGAGAGACCGGTGATTACCACCATCTGGTTACGGGGGATTTCCACGGTGATGTTTTTCAGGTTATGTTCGCGGGCGCCGCGGATGATTATTTTGTCAGTAGCCATTCTATGTAATTCTTATTGATGATCTCGTAAAAAGTCGGCAGAAGCGTCATTGCGAGCGAAAGCGAAGCAATCTCGTTTTTATAAGTCCTTAAAAATACGCGATTGCTTCGTCGTCCCGCACTGGCGGAACTCCTCGCCATGACGAAAACGGGACTTTTTACGACTCCATCCTTATTGGACCGCAGATTTTCGCCGATATCCGCTCCACCCTCCCCTCTCCCGCCAGGGGGAGGTTAGAGAGTTGAACTTTGGGATTTAAGTTTTTTATGGGCCATTTGGGCCGCTAACTGGATGGCTTCTTCCATGGAACGGGAATTGGCCAGACCTTTGCCGGCGATGTCGTAGGCCACGCCATGGTCCACTGAGGTGCGGATGAAAGGAAGCCCCAGGGTTATGTTTACGGCGTCCTCAAAATGCAGAAGCTTCAGGGGAATTAAAGCCTGGTCGTGGTACATTGAGACCACAGCATCAAACTCACCCTGTTTAGCCCGGTAAAAAAGAGTGTCTGCTGGCCAGGGGCCTGAAGCTAAGATTCCTTTTTTACAGGCCCCCTGGATCGCCCTGGAGATGATTAATTCTTCCTCTCCAAAAAGTCCGTTTTCGCCGGCATGAGGGTTAAGGGCGGCCACAGCGATGCGCGGGGCGCTTCGGTCAAAGTAATCCCGCAATCCTTTATCCACGATCTCGATGACCGAACGGATTCTCCCTTCCTGCATAAGATGGGGAACATCCCGCAAAGGAAGATGGGTGGTCACTAAAGCCACTTTTAAGCGCTCCCCGGCGAGCATCATGACAAATTCCTCTGTCCGGGAAACGTCGGCCAGGTATTCCGTGTGGCCGCGGAAGGGAATTCCGGCTCCAGAAATGGCTTCCTTGCTCACAGGGGCGGTGACGATTGCATCCACTTTTCCGGTGAGGGCCATTTGGGCCGCCTTCTCCACATAGGCGAAAGAAGCGCGTGAGCTGTCCCGCGGGGGAATATCCCGAAAATCTTTACCCGGGGGGAAATGGGAAAGAGGAAGGAGAGGCAAGACTTCCGGTGGAAAATCCCGGGCTCCCTCCGCTGCCTCAATTACCTTGAGCCCTAAACTCAGAGCCTCCACTGTTCTGCTAAGGACATGGAAATCCCCGAGGACCAAAGGGGCGCAAACCTGGCGCAGGGAAGCCTGAGCCAGGGCTTTGACGACTACTTCCGGACCGATTCCCCGTGGGTCGCCTATGGTGATGGCCACCTTAGGTTTCATATCTTTATTTTCGTAAGCCATAGGAATTCTGGGAACGCAGATGAACGCAAAGGGTCAGGATTGCAATTTCGAGTACAGAAGGCAGAATTCGGATTACGGGATGGGGTCGGTGTAAATCTGCCCATTTTAGAATTATAGCCGGGTTTCGACGTAGGCTTTGGCCCTCAGGCTCTGCATCCAATCTTTAAATTTTTTTTCAACCTCTTCCTGCATTTTGGCCTCGCGAATCCTATTCTGGACTTCGGCGAACGGTTTGGGTTCCCCGCCTTTGCGGTCCAGAACCCGCAGGATATGAAACCCTTGCGGTCTTCTGACGAGATCGCTTATCTCTCCGACTTTCAGCTTGAAAGCGGCTTCCTCCAGCTCGGGAAGCAATTCTTTGTGCTTAAAAAAACCCAGAACTCCCCCTGCGCTGGCCTCCGGACTGCGGGAATGATCCCGGGCCAGTTGGGCAAAGTCTTCCCCTTGGCGCGCCCTGGTCAGGAGAGACTCAGCTTCTTTATGGATAGCCCTGATTTTTTCTTCCGCGGTCTCCTGCGGAATGGGGAGGAATATCTGTTGAACCTTCACCTCCAGGGGGTCGGTGTATTCTTTTATATTTTCCTGATAAAATTTTCTCAGGTCTTCCTCATTGAGGACAATCTTCGATTTGATATCGCGGTTGATCAGGCGCATTTTTCCCAGGTCATCGCGGATATGACTGCGATAGACCGAATAACTTGTTCCCTCTTTAGCCAGGGCCATCTTCAGGTCATTCATGGTCATGCGATTCTGCTTGAGGATATCATCGATGGCCGCATCCACCTCCCGTTCGGAAACTTCCACCTTCCTCTTTTTAATCTCCTGATCCAGGAGCTTGTTCTCGATCAATTGATTCAGAATTTCCGCCCGCGCCCTTCTCAATTTTTCTTCCCGCTCTGAAGGAATGGAGGATTCTTTAACCTGGTGGAAGAAACGGGCCCCGGCCTCCTCCATTTCCGACAGGGTGATAATTTCATTATTGACCACGGCCGCTATCCGATCCACAACCTGGCCCCGGATGTCAGCGGGGAAAAGAAATAAAAACGCGGTTATTAGATAGAATATTTTTTTCATGAGTTTAAACCAATTTAATTAAATTTATTATACAGGAATTTCCTTTTTTATCCTTCCCCCTCACCCCGCCCTCTCCCCCGTTTGCGGGGGAGAGGGGAAGGGTGAGGGGGGTTAACTTGAGCCACAGAGGGCAATGTAATTTTATTAATCCGCATCCAAACCTTATTTTTATTTCGTCCCGCCTTTCGCGGGGTAAGGAGCCTAAATTTTGATGTTAGCACTTCAGAGGATCTCCAGCAATAACTTTTTGGTTTCTTCCAGCATCCCTCTCCACCCTTTTTCTGCCGGACGGAGCTTTAAGCGCTGATCCGGCGTAAACTCCCTCCTCCCCTTGCCCTGGGCCAGAACAGCCACCAGCCGCCTGGGATCCACGGGGGAGTCCTGGTCGAAGGTCAGGACAACCTTTTCTTTTTCCGTGTACACCCGCCGGATTTTTCCTTTCTTTAAAAGGAGCTTCAGATTCATCACTTCCAGCAGATTTTGCAGAATTAGGGGAAAAGGCCCGTAGCGGTCCCGCAGCTCTTCGCCGATTTCCCGCACCTCTTCCTCCGTCCTGGCGGAAGAAAGGCGCCGGTAAAATACCAGCCTGTGGTTGATGTCCTCAACATAATCGCCGGGGATGGATGCCGGGATGGGCAGGTCGATCTCCGGCTCAATCTCCGCGGCCACCTCTTCTCCCTTCAATTCCTTAACAGCGTTCTCCAGAATCTGCAGGTACATGTCAAAACCCACGGCGGCAATGTGGCCGGATTGAATGTCTCCCAACAGGGCTCCGGCTCCGCGGATCTCCAGGTCATGCATGGCCAGTTTCAGGCCGGAGCCCAACTCGGTTACTTCCTGGAGCGCCTCCAGCCGTTTACGGGCATCTGATTTTAGCGTGGAAAGGCCGGGAACCAGAAGATAGGCGTAGGCCCTTTCTTTCGACCGTCCCACCCGCCCCCGGAGCTGATACATCTGGGCCAATCCCAATTTATCCGCCCGGTTGATGATGATGGTATTGGCCGAGGGAAAGTCCAGGCCGGATTCGATAATGGTGGTGGTCAGCAGCAGGTCGACCTCTTTCTTGACAAAGGCCAGCATGACCCCTTCCAGGTCCCGTTCGGCCATCTGCCCATGAGCAATGGCCAAACGAGATTCCGGAAGCAATCTGCGCAGGAGTTTTTCCATGGCCGGGATGGACTGCACCCGGTTATGGACGAAGAAGACCTGCCCACCCCGGCGTAGTTCGCGACGAATAGCGTCGCGGATGACCTCTTCGTCGAACTCGGTGACATAGGTGCGGATGGTCAGCCGATCTTCCGGCGGGGTTTCGATTACGGATAGGTCGCGAATGCCCCCCAGAGACATCTGCAGGGTCCGGGGAATGGGGGTGGCGGTCAGGGTAAGGGCGTCCACGTTGGAGCGCATATATTTTAGCTTTTCTTTATGCTTTACGCCGAAACGGTGCTCTTCGTCCACGACCAGCAAACCTAAGTCCCTGAAGATAACATCCCGCTGCAGCAGTCGATGAGTGCCGATGACCAAGTCCACTTTTCCCCTGGCCAGTTCTTCTAAAACCTGCTTCTGTTCAGCCCGGGACCGAAACCTGCTGAGCATTTCTATGCGGAAAGGATAGGGGGTAAAGCGGCCGGAGAAGGTTTGAAAGTGCTGCTGCGCCAGAACGGTGGTGGGCACCAGCACGGCCACTTGCTTTCCATCCATCATAGCCCTGAAAGCGGCCCGCAGGGCCACCTCGGTCTTGCCGAAGCCGACGTCCCCGCAGACCAAACGGTCCATGGGCTTCTCACTGTCCATGTCAGCCTGGACATCGGCAATGGCCTGCAACTGGTCCGGCGTCTCCTCGTATTCGAAGGAAGACTCGAACTCCCGAAGAAATTCACCGGCGGGAGCGAAGGCATGCCCTTTCACAACAGTCCGGGCGGCATAGAGGTTTACGAGCTCTTCGGCCAGTTCCCTCAGGAAGTGTTTGACCCGTTTCTTGGCTTTCTCCCAGGAAGCGCCGCCGAGTTTATCCATCCGCGGGCCATCGTCCCCGCCCCCCACGTATTTATGCACCAGGTTCAGACGGTACACGGGAAGGTAAAGCTTATCGCCTCCCTGGTATTCGATGAGGAGGAAATCATGCTCCTCTTCTCCCAGGGTGAGCTTCAACAGGCCCCGATAAACGCCGATGCCGTGGTCCATATGGACGACATAGTCATCCGCTTTCAGCTCGCTGAATGCGGCCAGGGCATGGTCCTTCCGGGAAACAGCCGGGCGTTTCCTCGGGCGTTTGTCGCCAAAAAGCTCGCTCTCCGCAATGAGCATCAACCCGGCCCGGGAAAAGACAAATCCCCGCGAGAGGTCTCCGATCAAAAGAGTAACATCCCGTCCGGCAGAATGGGCGGGAATCCACGTGGAAAACGGTTTCCTTAGTATCTGTATGCTTAAAGCATGCCTTTCGAGCATCTCTTCCAACCGCTGGGCAGAGCGTACGCTGGAACAGGTCAAAAGCGCAGCTATTCCTTTGTCAGCTGCGGAACGAATGCGCTTTGCTAAAAGGTGCAAGAGCCCTTCTTCGGATTTGGAAGAAAGGAGTTCGGAGCGCAAGCGTTCATTCGATTCCGTCTCCAAATGCTGCCACCCGGCCGCGCTGGGTTCTTTCCACACCTGTAAAATCTGAAAGGCCACCCGGGAGAAGGCTCCACTCAGCCCGGCAAACTCTTCCGCTGGTAGAAAAAGCTGTTCCGGGTTCGGCCAGAATTCTCCCCGGTCAGAAGCATGCTGCCAGGCTTCTTTAGCCTCTTCCCAGAAACGAGCCAAACCTTCCTCCAGCTCGGGTGGTTTTTCGAGAAAAATGACGGTTTGGGGGGGGAGATAATCGAAGAAGGTTTCCAGCGCTGAATAAAAAAAGGGCTGAAAAAATTCAACGGATGGAAAAGGGATGCCCTGCTGCAGCTTTTCCCGAAGGTTCTCCGCCGATTCCCGCAGCCCAGGGTCGTCGGGCAGTGCGGCGGAAAGCTTTTCAACCGCCTGATCGATAAATTCCCGGAAGAATAAAACTTCTTTGACCGGCAGGATCAAGGCTTGCTCTAAGGTCTGGGAAGAACGCTGGCTATCCGGGTCAAAGGCCCGAATTGATTCTACTTTATCCCCGGAGAATTCCACCCGCAGGGGAAAAGAGGCAGAGGGAGAGAAGAAATCCACCAGGTGCCCACGTACGGCAAACTCACCCCATTCTGTGACCAGGCTGGCGCGGGTATAACCCAGGCCTTCCAGCCGGGATATCAGTTCTTCCCGGAGGAACTCCTGGCCGGAGGATATGGCGAACCCGAAGCGGCGGAGAACCTCCCGGGGGGGAACTCTAAGAAGAACTGCGGCTAAAGAGGCTACCACGATACCAGGCGTGGAGCCGGAAATAAGGTCATGCCGCACTTTCCATCGTTGTCCCATTACTTCGGAGGGCGGTGAGATTTTTTCGAAAGGTTTGAAGTCCCAGGCCGGGTAAAGGAGCACGGTTTGCTCCTGGCCGGTAAAGAAGAGAAGTTCCTTAAATAATCGTTCGGCCTTTTCCTCGTCGGCAGTCAAGACCAGGATAGGACTCGCCGCCCTGCGGGAAACCTGGGAGAGAACGTAGGCAGGAGAAGAGCCTTTCAGCCCATGAACCCGGAAAAGGGGTTCTCTGCGGGCGATCGATTCTAAGATCGGGTGGAAGGGATAATTTTTATCGATCTCCAGGTTCATGGAAATCGTCTCCATAAAGAAACCTCTGGCGCTCTTTTGCTATGCTGCCGGATTCGTAAGTTACCCGAACGGCAGATCTGGAAGCCACGGGGCAAGCCACTGGTGCAGGAGAGGAAAAGAATTGGTCAGCAAAAGGATTCCCACGATGATCAAAAGGATCCCGCCTACTTTGGTAAGTATCCCCAGGTAGCTGCGGGTTTTTTGAAAAGTACTGAGGAAGGTATTCAGGGCCAGAGAACAGGCGAAGAAAGGAAGTCCCAGTCCCAGGGAATAGAAAAGCAGAAGCAATATCCCCATTCTCATGTCTTCGGCAGTGCTGGCATAAAGCAGGATGGAGGCCAGGATAGGACCGACACAAGGGGTCCAGCCGGCCGCAAAGGCCACGCCGACCAGAAATGAGCCCAGGTAACCCAGGGGCTTGGTTTGCAGGTGAAACCTTTTCTCGCGCTGCAGGAAACCGAAAGAGAAGAATCCGCTGATTAAAAGCCCAAAAACAATGACCAGGATTCCTCCGGCGATCCGGAGGATGTCCTTGTGGACAGCCAATAATTGGCCGATAAACGAAGCGGAGGCCCCCAGCAGGGTGAAAAGAACGCTGAATCCTAAGATGAAAAGCAGGGAATGACCGAGGATAACCCTGCGCATTTTTCTTTGCGGGTGGTCGGCAGTAAGCTCTTCGAAGGAGAGGCCGGTGATGAACACCAAATAGGAAGGCACCAAAGGCAAAACGCAGGGGGAGAGGAAGGACAGCAGCCCGCCGGTAAAAGCAAGAAAGAAGGAAAGTTCCTGGGTCCCGCTCATGGAGAAACTCCTTTCTTCTTTTCATAGGGGCTCTCGCGCTGGCTGATCTCCAGGGGTGTTTCTTTCCGCACCTTGGGCATCGAGCCCCTGAGCAGCCAGTGATTCTGAAGGCCCTGAATCAATTTTTCCGCCTCTTCCACACTCTCGTGCGTCGTTGTCAGCAAACCGGGAATCTCCGGGGCGGCCTTTTTTACATTACCCGTGATAACCTTCACGTCTTTGGTTATGTCTTTCACATTTTCAGCGATCGCCGGAGCATCCCCTGTGGCCTTCTGCACGTGTTCCATGACTTTCGGCAGGTCCGCCGAGGCCTTTTTTACATCCTCAATGATCCTGGGAATCTCTTTTAAGGTGCGGTCCACTTCAGCCGTCACTTTAGGCAAGTCCCTGGAAAAATTGGAGGCGTTCTTAGTGATCTCCTCCACGTTGGCCGCGGAACGACGGATGGATTCAAGCGCAGCGGTTATTTCGGCGTGCATCCCCTGGTCCTGGAGGATCGCCCCCACGTTTCCCTGGCCATTTTTTAGCTGGGCGGTGATGAATTCCACATTTTTCAGCAAAGTGAAAAGTTCTCCCCGCGGATTGTTCAGTTTTTCCGTTACCGACTTCAGGTTATCCAGGGCTTCATCCACTTTCTTGAGGGGAGCCTTGACGTCGATCTCCTTCAAGATGTCCATTAGCTCCTTGGGCTCATGGGAGGCGAGGGTTTCCCCCTCGGTAAGAAGGGGCTGTTCCGGCGACCCCACGGTGACCTCCACGGTTTTCCCGCCGAGAAGACCGCTCACTATGGTGGCCTGGGAATCTTTGCGGATATAATTCTTGTAGGTTTCCAGAATCTCCAGGGTCAATTCAACCTTACTCTGGGGGTTGAGGTGGAGCGATTTCACATTCCCTACCTCCATCCCGGAAATCGTCACCCCTGTGCCTGGCTTCAGGCCATGCACCCGGTTAAACACCACTGAGTAATGATAGCGCTTTTCGAACCACTTCTGACCCCTGGCGATGAAGACCAGGGTCGCGACGACAAAGGCCAGCGCCAGAATAACAAAGATGCCTACGTAGCGGTCAAAATGTTTGATGCGAAAATACATCTGCATGGCGCTTTCTCCTCAATTCATCAGGTCAAGGAACCCGATTGTTTCATTTTATTTAGGCTGTCCTGCATCTCCCGGGCTGGGCCCTCGGCCACAATCCGCCCGCTCTCTAAGAGACCGATGCGATGAGCGATGGTAAAGGCGGGAAGCCATTCGCTGGTGGCCACCAAAAGGCTGGCCCGGGCTTGCTCTCGATACTTCTTTAAAACTCCGCAGGCAAGGCGGTCGGCTTCTGCTCCCAGGCCTGAGGCCGGTTCATCCAGAAAAAGGATTTCAGGTTCCAGTATCAGGGCTCTGGCCAAAGCTGCTCGCTTGCGCATTCCCAGGCTTAGCTGGGCGGGAATGGAGCGGTCATACTGGCGGTCCACTTCAAAAAGGGCCATTTTTTCGGCAACCCGGGCCTTTACCTCAGACTCTTTTAAGCCGGTGTGGTAACGCAAGGGCAAGGCGACGTTATCGTAGATGGACATATTACTGATCAGGGCGGCGTCCTGGAAAACAAAGCCCATCTTGAACCTGATGGCCTGTAAAGCTTCTCTGGAGGCCGTGGCCAGGTTGATTCCTTCGATCTCCACATTACCCCTAACCGGCGAGAGAAGCCCGCTGAAGAGTTTCAGCAGCACAGATTTTCCGCTTCCGCTCGCCCCCAGAACTACGTAAATTTCGCCGCGGCGCAGGCTAAAATTAAGGTTCTGGAATATCTGCTTTCCGTCAAGGCTAAAATCAAGGTCGCGGGCTTCAAGGACAATGTCCATAAGTTACAACCCTTTGGCGTAAGGCGTAAGTGGTGAGGGGTAATACGCCCTAAGCAACCCCCAACACCCCCCTTGCAACCCGTAACACGAAGCAGGCATTACGTTTTATTTTTTGTCCGGAAACTGGAATGGAATCCCTCGCTCCCCAACATCGAATAATCATTTTCTTCTTCCTTCGTTTCCCAGGTTTGGCTCCTCCTTGGTTTGGCCGATTAAGGGTTATAGGTAAAACAACACGGTTAGCAATACGTTGAACGTGAAGCAGGACAAAATCGCGCTCACCACGCCCCGGGTAGCCACCTGGGGCACCTCGATGGATGAATAGCGAACGGTTAACCCGTGATAGGTGCAAGTCAGAGCAATCAACAGGCCGAAGGCGGCGCTCTTCAGAATTCCGAAAATCAGGTCAGTGGCGGTCAGGGAGATCATCAATTCTTCCAGGAACACCGTCAGGTCCATGGGGAGAATCCACATGGAGACAATGAACCCCCCTAAGAGAGACACCCCATTGAAATAAATTGTCAGGCAGATCACGGCGATGGTTACGCCGATGATCCTGGGAGTGACGATAAAGTAAACCGGGTTGATGCCCATGGCCCGGATGGCTTCCAGTTCATGGGCAACGATCATATTGCCTATCTCGGTGGCGATGGCTGTTCCCGACCGTCCAATCACAATGAACGCCGTGAGCAGGGGCCCCAACTCCCGGATGATCACCAGAACCAGGATAGTGCTGATGAACTTTACGCCCCCGAGTAGAGCCAACTGGCTTCCCGCCTGTACAATAATGATTGCCCCCAGGGCCAGAGAAACCAGAGTGACAACTTTTAAAGCCTGCACGCCAGTAAAATAGATCTGGCGCAGGGTGATTTCCCAGACCAGAGAAAAGCCTCTTTGCCGCTCGGCCACAGCTTCTTTAAAGGCCAGATAAAGGAGGGTGGAGAGATCCAGGTAATAGCGCAACCTGCCGCTCATCCCTCGGCCAATGGAATCCACGGCCCCCAGACTTTTGCTGCTTAGGCTTCTTTCCACAGCTATTCCTTAAAAAAACTGTTCATACTTAACCAATCAGGGCCAGCCTTTCAGCCCAAAGCTGCCCTCAGAATCTGTGCCTGATCAGCGATGGTTGATTGCTGAATGCTTTTAAAAATATATCATTAACCCCAACAATTTTCTATGGCATTCTTGCCCCGCCGGGGGAAACGTGATAATAAAAAAGCACAAGGCTCAAAGAGAAAAGCGTTAAGGGAACATATGGTTTTAGAGAAAATCATCTTCACCCTGGGAACGAGCAATCGCAATTTTGATGAGTTTGTAAAACTTCTTCGATCATATGCCGGAGAGATGGTCGTGGACGTGCGCAGTTTTCCAAACAGTAAATTCCTACACTTCAGAAAACAAGCCCTGGCTCAGACTCTGGGTGAAGAAGGATTGGGGTATTATTATCTGGGTAAGGAGCTGGGAGGATACCGGAAAGGGGGTTATGAAGCTTATACCCAGACTCTTGAATACCTGGTGGGTATGGAACTTCTTGAACGGATGGCCTCCCGATGCCGATCCGTCATTATCTGTGCCGAGCGATTACCCTGGCGCTGCCACCGCCGCTTCATCGGACGGACCTTGCAGGAGCGGGGTTGGAAGGTTGTTCATATCCTCGATGGGGGAAAAATCTGGGAAGATAAAATTTATGAAATAGCGGAAAAAACAAGCCTGTTGCAATGATCATTCCCTAAAAACCCTTGACTAAGCTGCTTTTTCTTTTTAAGGTTATGCTGTCGGAAAAATAAGTTTAAAAATAAATGTTGATGAACTCGTAAAAAGTCTGAAAATGCCCTTTTCCGTCATTCCGGCGGAAGCCGGAATCCAGTATTTTCAAATACTTATAAATACCCTGGACTCCGGTTTTCACCTGTCTGCCAGGTACAGGCAGGCCGGAGTGACGACTTTTTACGAGATCATCAATGTTGGGGCAATAAACAAGAAAAATGACAACTGGTAGCCGAAAACGAGTATTTGGTGATAAGATTGGGTTTAAGTCTCTCTCGTGCGCCCCTGTGAATGAATTGGGCGTGGTCTATCTTTTTGGTGTGCTCAGTGACACCTTTGACTTCAAGATCGAGTCAATCCAATCTGGATTCCCGGATTGCGTGGCCAGGCGTAAGAAAGGAAAGAATCGATGGGAAGAGGTGAGGATTGAATTTGAGTACGACACCAAATCATTCTTGGCGCTCTTCCTGGCTGCGCCCGACTCACGCGCACCTGTCACGCTCCGCATCCTCGGTGTTGTCACCCTCGTTGCTGATCTGGCTACGCCCCTTTTCGGGCTTAAGCGCTTTCACAGGGTGTTCGATTGGTGGGCTGCACTGAGGCCGGCATTCAAGCGCGCATGGGCTGGTTGCGCTTTAGCTTTCGGTCTTCTACTGTTTTATGCTGTGGTCCCATAACGGTGGTTCGTTGGCTAACCAGGATATCACGGATAAACATTAGATCCTCTCAGGGCTGGCCAGGCCTCTGTAGCACAAAGTGAAGCATGTGGAACTATCGAGTTGTACGGAAAAGGAATGTATACATTGATCTCACAGATCAGAAAGAAAGAGCAGATTACACGTATGCTATACATGAGGCATACTACGACAAGAACGGACATGTTGGAGCCATCACCCAAGATCCAGTAGAGCCCTTTGGAGAGAATATAGAAGAGCTGCGGCATTCCTGGGTAATGATGGTAGAGGCATTCGGCCAGCCAATCCTGGACTATGACAACATTCCTGAACCGGGATACGAGAGAAAAGAAGATCCCATGGGATCTGTACTTGATGAAAGACTCGAAGAGTTCGAAGCCAGCAACAAGACGGGAGTTCCCTGGGAGAACGTAAAGAGGAAGTTGGAAAAGAAATGGGGACCGTTTGACTATGAAGGGTGCAGAAAACGGATAGAAGAAGAGCGGGTAGAGAAGGAGAGGATCCACAGTGAGTCCTTTATTGGGGCACCGACGTTGAAGGAGCTAATCAATAAAATACACTCCGACTACCAGGAACGGATCGAACGAGATAGAACTGAAAATCCTTGGAAATAATCAGCAGAGGATGCCTGACAACTTCATCCATCCGACCGCTAATAGCGGCAGCTAATTTCGGGCGTTAGGCGCATAATACGCTGCGTTCGATAAAAGAACGGTTTATGGACGCTAAGGAAAATATAAAGTGACGAAAAAACAGGCGAAAAAACGAACAGCTCAACCAAAAGTAGGCGGTCAAAAGCTATATACGTTTGATGTGTTCATTGTTAATGGGCCAATGACCAGAAGATTTGTAAAGAGGAACAAAGTGGTCTCTAGAACCATTCAGATTCGTGGGGACCAATCGCTAGAAGATCTACACAATGCGATTTTCGATGCGTTCGATCGCGAAGACAATCATATGTATGAATTCCAAATTGGCGGGAAAGGCCCGATGGACCCGAAGGCAAGACGATATGTGCTTAATATGTACGATGACGATCTCAATTCGGAAGCCAAGCCAGCCGGAGACGTAAGGCAAACGCCAATTGGGTCAATAGGACTGAAGGAAAATGAAGCATTCGGATATTGGTTCGACTTTGGCGACGATTGGTGGCATCAGGTAAATGTTGTATCCATCGAGGAGGTAGGGGTAGTCGGGAAGTATCCCAAAGTGACAAAGCGAGTAGGAAAAAGCCCGCCTCAATATGTTGACTGGAATGAGGAGGGTGAGTAGAACGTACCTTTTCATTCCGGAATCATGATGCGCGCCTAACCTTTCATTCCAGCGGATGGCGAAAACGCCCCCGCTGATTTCAGTCGTGTTTCAGCGAGATAAGGTCTTGGTTAAGGGAGTAAATTATGGAAATGAATGAGCCAAACAAAGGAAAGAAAAAAGACTTTATTAGCATTGCCCCATTTTCGCGGGAAAATTCCCTTGTTTTTTTCAATCTCCCCTGTTATTTTAAATTTTCTTTCAAGTTATTAACACCCCCACCCTAACCCTCCCCCATCCAGGGGGAGGGAATTTTGGATCCCCCAGTATCTCCCCTCCCTTGGCGGGAGGGGGTTGGGGGGATGGGGATAGAAAAGGAAATTCCTATACAATTAAATTATTTGAAGGTATTCATTGATTGGAAATGTTTTTCAGGCCAGATTTAATCCTCCTGCACGCTCCTTCTGTCTATGATTTCCGGAAGCTCCCGATTCTCTTCGGGCCCATCTCTGATCTCGTCCCGTCAACGCCCATTTTTGAGATGTACCCGGTTGGCTTCTCTTCCATTGCCGAACATCTGGAGAGGAATGGAATTCATGTGCGCATCATTAACCTGGCCCTGCGCATGCTCAAAGATAAAAATTTCGACGCGGAGAAGCTCATCGCCGGGCTCCATCCCCGGGCCTTTGGCATAGACCTCCACTGGCTTCCCCATGCCCACGGCTCCCTGGAAATTGCGGCCCTTTGTAAAAAGTATCATCCGGACATTCCGGTCACCTTCGGCGGTTATTCGGCAACGTACTTTCATGAAGAGTTGATCCGCTATCCCCAGGTGGACTTCGTGGTCCGCGGCGACTCCGCGGAAGAGCCATTGCGTCAACTCCTCTCAGCCTTCAAGGGTGGAACTTCTGTGGAGGCCATTCCCAATTTAACATGGAAAGATAAAGGGGGAAATGCCCACGTTAACCCGTTGACCCACCTGGTTGCCGATCTCGACGAATATTCCAATAACTACCCCAACCTTTTCCGGTCGGCGCTGAAATATTTTGATCTTAAGTCCCTGATCCCCATCCACGACTGGTGGGAATATCCCATCACAGCCGTGATGACCTGCCGGGGTTGCACTCATAATTGTGTAATCTGCGGAGGATCACGTTATGCCCTGGATCGTTTTTGTTCCCGGAACGCTTGCGCTTTTCGCGATCCGGAGAAGGTGGCTCAGGATATCCTTTCCTTATCCCGTTATACCAATGCCCCCATTTTCGTGGTCGGGGATCTGAGGCAGGCCGGCAATGATTATGCCCGCACGGTTCTTTCCCGCGTTCGCCCGGGGCAACCCCGGAATCAGGTTGTCCTGGAACTCTTCACGCCGGCTCTGGAATCTTACTTACGGGAAGTGGCGGAAACGTTTCCCCATTTCAATTTCGAGATCTCCCCGGAGTCCCATGACGAGGAAATCCGCCGGGCCAGCGGAAAATTTTATACCAATGAGGAGATGGAAAGCTCCATCCGCTTCGCCCTGGACCATGGCTGCTCCAAGTTTGATGTCTTTTTCATGATCGGCCTTCCCCTGCAAACCTCTGCTTCCGTAATGCAGACCATTGATTATTGCGAACGGCTGATGCAGACCTTTGATAAACGCCTTAACCTCTTTATCTCCCCCTTAGCCCCTTTCCTCGACCCCGGGTCTATGGCCTTTGAAAAAGCCGGGGAAGTTGGCTACAAGGTGTTCTGCAAAACCCTGGAAGATTATCGCCAGGCCCTTCTGAGTCCGAGCTGGAAATATACCTTGAGTTACGAGACAAAATGGATGACCCGGGAGGAAATTGTTCGAAGCTCCTATGAAGCCGGCCTTGGCCTGAACCGTCTGAAGGAACGATACGGGCTGGTTGACGCGAAAACAGCCGGAAATACAGAGGAACGAATTCTTAAGGCCAGGGAAATGATCCGGCAGGTCGATGAGATCATCCTTCTTGACGAGCCGGAACGCAGCCGCAAGCTCATGGCCTTGAAGGAGATTTTCGACCGGGTGAGCATGTCCACGGTTTGCGACAAAGAAGAGATCAAATGGCCGGTCTTCCGCTGGCGTCTTAATTTTCCGAATATCATAAAAACGCTCCTGGCCCGCCGGCCAGCCCAAGGAAATCTGGACTAACCGCTATTTATTGATTTCAGATTTCGGCCGGGGATAACCCAAAAACATCCCGTTCAAGGGACTTACCAGCATCGAACCAACGCCGTATTTACACTCCCTGCGCCTTTCGATCTGAACTCCTTGCTCAATCTTCTCCTGGATGTGATGGGTGGGACGATGATTAATGTTGTTCCGGATCGGTGACAGATTGAGGTGGACCGGAGATTGCTGCCTGATGAGAAAAAGGAGGAGGTTTTAAGTGAAATAAAGGAGGCCATTGGTTCTGTTCAGGCACGGAATCCCCTTTTCAAATATCAGATCGAAGAGATAGATGATGCTGAACCCTCAGAAATTGACCCTAATGAAGAGATCGTCTGGATCGGCCTCGAAGCAGGCAAGGAGGTGAGGGGAGAAAAGCCAAATGTCAGAGGGTTTTCCGGATTCACAGATGGCCGTTTCTATGTCAATCAATTTCACATTCCGACACTCATCTTCGGTCCCGGAGGAACGGATCAATCCCATACCACAGATGAATCCGTGGAGGTGGAGGCTTTGATTAAGGCTGCCCATATCTATGCCCTGAAAGAAGCGGAACTCATCCCTCTCCTGACGGATGTGGATGGGCTGATTGCCGGATTGGATGAATTTTCCGGGAAGGCGATGAAGAGCGCGAACAGGCTCAAAGTCATCAGCCGGTATGGTGTCGGTTTAGACAATGTTGATTTAGAAGCGGCCCGGGGGCTGGGTATCGAAGTGAAGAATACCCCGGATGCCAACACCCAGGCCGTAGCCGACCTGACTTTCGGGCTGATCCTTGCGGTAAGCAGGATGATTCCCCAGTCACACCAGTCCACCCGGGAGGGGAAGTGGGGCCGGTTCTTTGGCCTGGGGGTCTATGGTAAATCCCTTGGCATCATCGGCCTCGGCCGGATTGGAAAAGCAGTAGCCAGGAGAGCCAAAGGATTTTAGATGGAGGTTTCTGTCTATGACGTTATGGTCGATGAGGCTCTTATCGGGGCCCATGGAATTCGATCCCTCCCTCTTGATGACCTGCTCAGCCAGTCCGACTTTATTTCCATTCACGGCGATCTTAACCCCCGGACAAAAGGGCTGATCGGTTCGAGGGAATTGGGTTTGATGAAGAAGACGGCCTGTTTGATTAACACGGCCCGGGGGGGATCATCGATGAACAGGCTTTATATGAGGCCCTTCATGAGGGACGGATTGCAGGAGCAGGCCTGGATATTACCGCCGGTGAGGAAGTACTCTTCAATAGAAAGCCAGATTGCTCTTTTTCGGTCCTTGTTCCGTGGGCGTGATGACGTTTATCCAGTTAGATGGGAAGGTAAAAAAGGAAATTCTGGTTATTCTCCTGCTTGTGCAAACGAATGGAACCGTACCTTTTGTGGCAAATCCATCGTGAAATGTGCCGTTGGAAGACATTGGTCAGGTGAGTGGCGGCAAAAAGAGGGTTACCGGTTCTATCGACATCAGCCTCATCCAGAGCCTCAATCGTAAGGGGGAGGTCAAAGACATGGTGGCCGGATATGGTCAAGTCATTGTTGATGAATGCCACCATATCCCCGCCTTTACCTTTGAACAGGTTCTCAAACAGGTGAAAGCTAAGTACGTTGTGGGCCTCACGGCAACTCCTATCCGCAAGGATGGCCATCATCCTATAATCTTAATGCAGTGTGGTCCCATCCGTTTTAGGGAAAGTGCGAAAAAGCAAGCAGCCGCGAGACCCTTCGAGCATGTGGTCATAACAAGGTATACCAATTTTAAAATGGCTCCAGAATCAGCTGAAGTGAAAATTCAGGATATCTACGCCGCGCTTGTACTTGACAAGCATCGTAATGAATTAATCTTCAATGATCTCCTGAAAGCTTTAAAAATGGGACGCTCCCCCCTCCTTCTAACAGATCGGGTTGAACATTTAGAGCAATTTGCGGAACGGCTCAAGAATTCCGCCCAGAATGTCATCGTTCTTAGGGGCGGAATGGGCAGTAAACAACGTAGGGCAGTGGCTGATCAAATTAAAGCTGTGCCAGATTCAAAGGAACGAGTGATCATATCTACAGGACGGTATATTGGAGAAGGGTTTGATGATGCCAGGCTGGATACCCTCTTTTTAGTCATGCCTATTTCTTGGCGCGGTACGCTCCAGCAGTATGTGGGGCGTCTCCACCGCCTTCATGACAACAAACGGGTGGTGCAGGTTTACGATTATGTCGACATTCACGTGTCTACCCTAATGCGGATGTATAAGAAACGCCTTAAGGGCTATGAGGCCATTGGCTATTCGATGCAAAATGACCCTGAGAACTCAAGGCCGCAGACTAACGAATACGAGTATCTCCAAGTTGAGGAAGTGTGAAAAAAGGGGGCTGAACTTGTCCGGGTTCGCCCGGTTCGATCCTCGTGCGGGGTCGCAATGGCCTACCACAGTTTTAATTTAGATTCCTCATTGCTCATTAAGATATCTCCTCCCATTCCGAGCTATCAGGATCCAGAGGTGGCCGGCGGATGCGGACACGCGTCGGATCAACGACCACTATGCATCCGGAAAAAGGAACAAGGTCAGTTTCTCTTACAAATTCAGTGATAAAGCGATTAACGGCCAAAGGTCCCATGCTCATGGGACGAAACAACACTATGCCAGGATGACTTCCGGGAGGGAATTTTCGGAGGTCGGCAAATTCAAGATCAAGGGTAAAGAGCATCATCTCCTCGGCTTTTGCAGTAACTCCCACTTCGACGTCCGTCTTGCCCAATAACCCTTCATCGCCAACAGTCAGAACGTCATAGCCTTCACGGGTGAGGATCGGTTTCAAATGGCGGGAGATGTTTTCGTCGAGTTTGATTTTCATTAGGCGCTGATTTTCCAGACATTCTCGCGCGTGAGTTCTGCAGCATAGGCTACGGCGCCTCGAATGTCATCAATGGCTAATGAAGGGTAATGGTCGATGATCTCCTCTGGTGTTAATCCCTCAGCCAGCGCATCCAGAATAATTGCGATGTAGATTCTGGTGCCGCGGATGCAGGGCTTCCCCGCGCAGACTTTTGGATCAACCGTGACACGGCCCAGCAGTTCTTCTCTTATCATGGCTAACCTCCAATCGATCGCCCACACCCTCTCCCGCTGGAAGAGGGTGCAGGTGAGGGGAACTTTTAATTTTATATTAGCACGATAGCGTTATTTTTGTAAGCCAAACAAGGGTAACCCGGAGGATGACCTGTATTGTTGTGCCTGAACACCCTCATCATGTCACTCAACGAGGGGTCCGTTCTTTGCCCATTTTCCGGGGTGAGGTAAAAAAGGCTTGGGAATACCCGTGGTCGAGTGTAAAATTTCACATAGGCGAGCAAAAGGTGGATGTTTTGGTCAAAGATCGAAATTTGTTGGGGCTTGTAGCGAATTGGAGGGAGTTTCTTCAAGGAGTGGATTCAGGGGGAGAAAAGGATTTGCGGCGCTCTACGAAAACGGGCCGTCCATTGGTTGATCGTGGGCATTTGGCACGCATTGAGAAAAAGACCGGCCGCAATTTGCATAAGGGGAAACCAGGACGAAAACCGCCGGATTCCATGAAATAAGTGATGTCCCCCCCGATTCACAACAGCTGCCTCGTAGAGGTGAAGGCTGAAAAAAAATCCTGATCTTCTTTTTTAAAAATTTAGGCATTTTAGCGCACTTGAGGCATTTCAGGCATTTATTTCATTTTGCCCAAAGAATCTCAACTATTTTAGAAACTTTTTTGTATTCGGGGTCTCCTGTGACAACCATAGCGCCGCTCTGCAGGGCTTTGGCGACCGCAAAGGCATCGGCATAGGAAATTGGATATTGCGCTTTTATTTTAGCTGCGGCCATTACTTCTTCATCTGAAATCGAGAGGATTCGAATAGGCAGCAGGCGAATTTTTTCCAAAATTTCTTCGCCCCGCTTCAGGGACGTTACCCGGCATAGGCGATAAAAAACTTCCCCCAGGTTGATAATATGCATAGAAATTGAACTTATCCCTGTCTCAGCCTCAGTGAGCAAGTTATCGACCAATTCGTATCCGGGTTCTTCCTGGAGCCAACATAACAAGGGAAAGGCATCAAACAGATAGTTTTTCATCCTGCTTGACCTCGGATTGATGTTCGCGCATGAGCGCTCGGCTCATGGATGGTTTTCCCTTCAGGGACCCGCGCAATGATTTTCTAAGATTCGGCATCGGCTTGACCAGCACATAATCGTCGATCAATTCAACGATGACCGGCTTTTTAGGAGTTAATTTCAACTTTTCTCGTATCCCCTTGGGGATCACCATCTGACCTTTCGAGGAAATTCTTACTAACGATTTCATTCTTACCCCCCCTATTTGGCTTACCATTATATTAAGTTTTCTATCTGCAAAAATTAAATCAAGGGGAAAGTTTTACTTTAGGTACTTTAGCGCACTTCAGGCTTTTTAGGCATTTACTGGCTTGACATTTTCCCTTAATTTGTTAGTATCCGCGAACTTCGTTCGTTATTATGGCAGTTCGTATTTGAAGAAGGCCGCCGTTCTCTAAAAATAATTTGGGAGGCGAACAAACAATTTGGGTATGGGAAAACTCCCGTCCTGCCCGCGGCTTTCTGGAACCATGGCCTGACACCTCCACATGTTTTTATAAACATATGGCTTAGTCAGACCTATTTGTCAACCATTTATTTCATTAGGTATCGTTATAGGGCTAAGGGTGGCAGGAGAACAAAAGGATGAGGCGCGGAAGGATATTTGCGCATCATTCGGGTGTCGGCGGGAGGAGGGGTTTCAAAGACGTAAGAGTAAATGCACTTCTCGCTTAGCAGGCATTCAGGGCACTCTTTGGTTCGCAGCGCGCATACGACTTTCTTGAAGGCGTAACCAAAGCCCCCGCGAAGGGCCGAACCTTTATATTCCGGGAGATATAGACGGTCTGTCGCCTGGAGGAGGAATTGAAACCGGCCGTATTTGAAATGCCGCAGAGGATTATCCATTAAGGGCCCCCGGGCGATTCCAGATTTAAATCAGGGCTATGGACGCAACTCTATCATTAAAGCTTCAACAGATCAAAGAAATTTTTTGAACTCAGGAGGGGGCACAGCTTTTGAATTGGAGGGGAAAAAACGGGGAGTAAAATTAAGGGACGGGCTTATCTTTCGAAAGTTTCTTTAATTCTTCTATTAGGAGGGGAATAATCTTTCTAAAATCTGCAACGACTCCCAGGTCGGCGTTTTGAAAAATGGCTGCCTTGGGGTCGTTATTGATGGCGATAATCATTTGGGCATCCTGAATTCCCACTACGTGTTGGATCACGCCGGAGATACCGATGCCGATGTAAAGCTTGGGACGGATGGTTTTGCCGCTCTGGCCGATCATTTGTTCTTCAGAAATCCATCCTTCATCGAGGGGCGGGCGCGTCCCTCCAATGGCCCCGTGCAGGACATCTGCCAGTTGTTCCACTAATTTCCAGTCTTCCTGATTCCCGATCCCTGCCCCGCCAGCCACGACCACTTCAGCTTCTTCGATGGTCTGGGCCGGCTTCTTCGCCCAATGAACTTCGACAACCCTCTGTTTCCGGTCTTCGGGTCTGATTTCCACCGGAACATCTTCAATTGTCCCTTTTTTCTTCTGAGGCTCACCCCTCCGACAAACCCCCGGACGAATGGTGGCCATCTGGGGACGATGCTGGGGACAGAGAATGGTAGCCATTACTTTCCCGCCGAAGGCCGGGACTACCTGCATTAGTTCTCCCCGATCGTTGATATCCAGTTGCGTGCAATGGGCGGAGAGCCCGGTGTTGACCCGAGCGGCTACGCGGGCAGCTAAATCCGCCCCCAGGGAAGTCGCTGGAAAGAGAAAGATCTCCGGCCTTTTCTCAGAAATAAGCTCGCTAATCACGCGGGTATAGGGGAGAGTTAAGTATTTTTCTAAGGAGGGATGATCGGCCCTAAAAACCCGGTCGGCCCCATAAATTAGAATCTCATCAGACAATTCTCTTATCTTATGCCCGAGGAAAACAGCGCTAACTTCGGCCAATCCCATCTTCCGGGATAAGAGTCTGGCCGCAGTCAGTAGCTCAAAAGAAACTTCCGCGATGCAGCCTTCTTCCTGCTCGATAAAAACCCAAATTCCCTTCCATCCTTTCAAGTTATTAACACCCCCACCCTAACCCTCCCCCATCCAGGGGGAGGGAATTTTGGATCCCCCAGTATCTCCCCTCCCCTGGCGGGAGGGGGTTGGGGGGAGGGGGATAGAAAAGCAAATTCCTAT
>Ga0194126_10001433_pt1 | contig 40077 bp, 32 predicted proteins | sample TA2KigC150mmetaG_FD_148641 | JGI IMG/M metagenome (GOLD analysis project Ga0194126, IMG submission 148641) | Freshwater microbial communities from Lake Tanganyika, Tanzania - TA2015035 Kigoma Deep Cast 150m | ecosystem: Environmental > Aquatic > Freshwater > Lake | place: Tanzania: Lake... | reverse complement strand
TTTCATCACCCGCACACGCAGCACATCCAAAGCCGCCGGCGATAGACGCCGAGTATCGTCTTCTCTCATTACTCACAGTATACACCAAACCGACTCCCATGTCAAACATTTTATGCTCTGATTAGTAAGTCGCACCTTGAACAAGATATCCGAGGTCAAGCGCCAACTCGACGAGCTGGAGGATAAGCTCAGGGGATTGTGACATCTTGGGGATTCGGGGGTGCGGCAGATGATTATTGACCCGGCCCAGGTCACTTTGGATCTACGATTTTGGATTGCCGAGACCGCTGACGGCCTCCGTCGTTCATCGTTCCTTCGTACACCGTTATTCGTTACCGGAAGGACTGAGCGGGGTGCGGCAAACGATGAACGATGTACGAATCAGCCGAACCAACGAGTTGGAGCGGTAAGCCGAAAGCGGATATTCCAGGTGTGGTGACGCCCCATCTTGCGTAGATTCCTGAGAGTCGTTCTGCTCGGGTACTGGAACCCGGCGCGGTTCGCCGAGGCGGTCCGAGAGGTGCCGACTCCTGCTTGGGGTCTGCTGGCAGTGCTGATCCGCGCCGCGCTGGATTCGATTCTCATCTACTTGCCGCCGGCCTTGCTGGGCTGGCAGCCCTGGCCCGGCCCGACGATAACTTTGCTGCATGCCGAGACCTACTACTGGTTCCTCGTCTGGTTCACACCGGTCTTCATGCTGTTCCTCTGGGTCTATCTTTCCGGACTAACCCACGTGGTGCTGCGCCTCACCCGTCGGCGGACCGATGTGGACTTCGTTCTGAACGTCGGCGGGTTTGTGCAACTGGTCGTCGGGGCGGCACTGGTCGTCTGGGACTGGGGGTACTACGCGTTGGGCATGCGCAGCCCGGTCACGCTCGGCATCACCCACTGGATCCTCGTTCAGTGGGCCACGGTGCTGACGGTGGTCGCGTACCGGAAGTTCCTGGGTCTGCCGGTGTGGTACACGATCGTACTCTACGTTTTCACGGCCGCGGCCAGCTATCCGATAGCCATGCTCGTAATGCGGTCGCCGTTTCACTAGCGGGTGGTTCCGGAGCCATGGCAGACGGCAGCTGCCTCGGGTGCCCGCCCGTGCATTGACATACAACTCCCGGTCGATACCATTTCCGCGATGAATGGCGGACGACACTTCACGGCCAGCGATTGTCGGCTGCGAACCGAGAGGAGACGCACATGAAAACAGCTCGCTTGTTCGTTACGATCCTGATCCTGGCCGCCGGGATGGCGGCGCAGGAGAGCCCCCGGCAGTATGTCTACCGGCCGTTGTCGGTCTCTTTCGTGCCCGGAGTAGCGACCAACAGCGAGCCGTGGAACGTCAGCTCGGACTACTCGTTCAACATCATCGGCGGCCAGCTCGGCAGGCTGCAGGGCATCGAGCTGGGAGGCGTCTACAACTACGAGGAGGATGACGTCCTGGGCTACCAGGCGGCAGGAGTCTTCAATCGCGTGGGCAGGGACTTCACCGGGCTGCAGCAGGCCGGGGTCGTGAACATCGTCGGCCGCGAGTTCGGTGGTGTGCAGACGGCCGGGGCCGTGAACGTGCTCGGCGGCTGCTTTGGCGGGCTGCAGATGGCCGGGGCGGCGAACATAGTTGGCGGATGCTTCACCGGGTTGCAGATGGCGGGGGCAGCTAATATCGTCGACTCCAGCGTATATGGCGCGCAGATGGCCGGTTCGGTCAATGTGACCGGGGGACATCTGTGGGGAGCGCAGTTGTCCGGGGCCGTCAATATCGCCGAGGAGTTCACCGGTGCGCAAATCGGTCTGGTCAACATCTGCGGCACAGGCCGAGGACTTCAGTTCGGGTTGGTGAACATCGCCGAGGAGGTCGACGTGCCGATCGGTCTGGTCAGCATCGTCGAGAACGGGCAGTTCCACGTCAACGCCTGGGCCAGTGAGTACTCATTGCTCAATCTCGGCATCAAGACCGGGTCCAGGAGCATATACAACATCTTCATGGTGGGCTGCCGGCCGGATGGCGACTTGACCCGGCTTATAGCCGGGATGGGCATCGGCGGTCACATTCCGCTTCAAGAGTTCTTTGTGGACATAGATGCCCTCGGCGGCAGCGTCTACGGAGGTCCGGATTGGTTCCGGGAGGGGCAGATCGCACTGCTTTCGAGTCTGCGGATGACCGGCGGCTGGCAGTTGAGCGACAAGCTGGCCTTGACCGCAGGCCCGAGCGTCAACGTCCGCGTGTCAGAATTCGCAGACGAGCAAGACGGAACGCTGCTCGACATGCACGAGGACTGGGACGTGCGCGTCTGGCCCGGGTTCACAATCGGTTTTCAACTGCTCTAGCCTGCGTCGTCGGTCCGAGGGCCGAACCGCGGGAGTCTGGAGACGCCGGCCCGACTCCGGCCGCGCACAGGACAGCCGGCTCCGATCTGTCTGACTTGAGATGATATGTCGAGGCCCGGTGACGGATTCCCCCGCTCTGCTCCCAGTTCTTGTCCGTCGGCCCCTGGCAGCCCGGGCGCTACCGGCGCGACCCGTCCCAATTGGTTCTTTTGACCCGGTCGCTACTGCGTGTTCGAGGGAAACGGAATCGAATCGAATCAGTTGTCTGGAAAGTCCGGGCCACCAGCACTCGCCGTTGCCTGGCGGGGTCAGGGTTCAGCGGCGGGCTGGGAGTCTGAGGGACTAGCTCGCTCGGTACTTGCGGATGATCCGCAGGCCAGCCACGCTCACGAGCAGACCCCCGACGACCAGCAGTATGTCAACGATGTCCCGTTTGTTGGCCAGGACGTTGACAAGCCCGATCACTGCGGCAAGCAGCCCTGCCGCGACGGCAAGGGTTCCCACCGTCTTCGAGCGCTTCGTCGCAGCTTCCGGCGCGGACGTCCTTACCTTGTCACTACCGATCTCTGCCACCGAGCCTCCTTTTTTTCGCGTCCCGACGAGCTGCGGCGCCCGTACGACGCGTTAGCAGACACACTCTCTGCAGAAGAATACCCTCCTGCCGGATGCTGTCAAGTGTTGACCGCGACGCAAGTCAACCCGCAGAACTCTCAATTGGTGTTACAGTGCGGCACGGCGTCCGGCGCAAGCGTGAGTCAGTCGTCGGTCCCGCGCCCGCTGTGATTGAAGAGTCCTCCAGTTTGTTCTATGCTCATCCATGTTAGATCGGAACAGAGCACCGAGGTCGATTGACGGCACGCGTTTCCGAATCCCCCAGGTGCTGGCAGCATTGGCTGTCGCATTGCTATGGGGTTGCGGGCCGGGGCCGAAGGTTGTGCCCCATGAGGGGAGGTACGCGATCTACGCGCTTCACCTCGCGACGCAGGACGTTCGCCTGCTCTACAGCAGGGCAAATGAGATTCAGACTTCAGCCCTGCGGCTCGACGCCTCGGGTGGGACGCTTCTCTTCGCCCAGAAGGTCGACGGTGATAGTAACGAGAACTTCGAGCTCTGCACAGTAGCGACCGACGGTTCGGCGTTCCGGCGGCTGACCGCCAACTCGGTGTGGGACCTGTATCCTGCATGGTCGTCGGACAACACGCGCATCGCGTTCCTCTCGCTGCGCCGGAACGACCTCGACATCTACGTGATGAACGCAGACGGTACCGGCGACACACTGCTCCACGACTCAGGTTCGCACGACGGCGACATCGACTGGGTCGGGAACAGCATCGTCTTCACTTCCGGCTTCAGAATATGGAAGATGAACGACGACGGAACCCAGGCCAGGCAGGTGACGAGTCCGGCCAATGCCGGGCAGTGGGGCAGAGCCAATCTGCCGATCGGCGACTACGACCCGAAGTTGAGTCCGGATGGGACGAAGATCGTCTTCGAACGGCTCGAAGACCCGAGCACGAGCCACGGGCGGTACAATCTCTTCGTCGCCGACTCGAACGGCGCCGGCGAGGTACGGCTGACCAACAGCGGCTACGCCCAGGGACTGCCCACCTGGGCTCACTCCGGCTCGATGCTGGCCTACACGGTCGCGGCAATCGAGGAGCAGGGCGCGTATGACGTCTACCTGATTGACGCGGACGGAACCGACAACCACAACGCGACCCCGGACTACTTCCCGGCTGACCTGCTCTGTCACGCAACGGCCTTCGCCAAAGGGGATTCCGAGCTGTACTTCATCGGGCAGTGGTGGGAGTAGCTCGGCCTCGGTTCCGTCGTTGTGCTGCTCCCCGGCCCTTGCGGTTGAATAGTCCCCTCGCGCGTCTATACTGATTCATGGCCAACTGGAACGGACCACTAGAGCGGATTGACGACACCCGGCTGAGAATCCCGAAGAGCTACAACCCGAAGATGCGGGTGGACGGCGTCATCTACGCGGATACGTCCCTGCTGGACGACATCAAGCATGACCAGGCGCCGGAGCAGGTGGCGAACGTGGCGACACTGCCCGGAATCGTCGGCCAGTCGATGGCGATGCCGGATATTCACTGGGGCTACGGCTTTCCCATCGGCGGGGTTGCCGCGTTCGAGACCGGTGAAGGCGTCGTGTCGCCGGGCGGGGTGGGCTACGATATCAACTGCGGCGTGCGGATGCTGCGGACCGGGCTCGCGCGCGCAGACCTGACTCAGCCTGTACTCGAGAAGCTGGTCCGCGCGATGTACGAGAACGTCCCGTCCGGCGTCGGTTCGAAGGGCAAGATCCGTATCTCCCAGGCCGAGGTCGCATTCGTCTTGACCCGCGGTGCGCGCTGGGCGGTGGAGAAGGGCTTTGGCACCGACCAGGACCTGGAGTTCACCGAGGAACACGGTGCGATGGCCGGGGCAGACCTGGCCGGGGTATCCGAGCGGGCGCTGGAGCGCGGGATGCCCCAACTGGGTACACTGGGCGCGGGCAACCACTTCCTGGAAATCCAGGAAGTCGCCGAAGTGTACGACCTGATAGCGGCGCGCGACCTCGGTGTTGCCGAGGGCCAGATCACGGTGATGATTCACACCGGCTCGCGCGGCCTGGGGTACCAGATATGCGACGACAACGTGAAGACCCTGGGCGCGGTCTCGAAGAAGTACGGCATCGAGCTGGTTGATCGACAGCTCGCCTGTGCGCCGATCGAGTCGCCGGAAGGGAGGCGCTACTTCGGCGCGATGGTCTGCGCGGCCAACTACGCGTGGGCGAACCGGCAGGCGATTGCCCACTGGGTGCGCGAAGCGTTCTCGCAGGTGCTCGGGCTTTCGCCCGGCCGGCTGGGAATGGGGCAGGTCTACGATGTTGCTCACAACATCGCCAAGATCGAGACCCACCCGGTCGGCAAAGCGTGTGTCAAGGTCTGCGTCCACCGGAAGGGTGCGACCCGCGCCTTTGGGCCGGCCAAGCCCGGCTCCGGTACCCAGTGCCACAACCAGACCGGCAGTCACGCCCTGCCCTCGCGCTACCGGCACCTGGGTCAACCGGTGCTGGTTCCCGGCGACATGGGAACGAATTCGTACCTGCTGCTCGGCACCGAGAAGGCCGAGGCGGAGACGTTCGGCTCGGCCTGCCACGGCGCAGGCCGGGTCTGGTCGCGCACCCGCGCGCTCAAGGAAACCGAGCACCGGAACGTGGCCGAGGAACTGCGAGCGCAGGGAATCACCGTGATGGCCGCCAGCCGCGAAGTCCTGCGCGAGGAAGTGCCGGATTCCTACAAGGACGTGGACAAGGTGGTGGACGTTTGTGTGCAGGCAGGCATCTGCCGCAAAGTGGCACGCATGAGGCCGATAGGAGTGGTCAAAGGCTGAGGCCGTGATCCAGCGGTCAAGTGGTCCAGTGGTCAAGTGAGGACGCCGGAATCAGAGTCGAGTTCACTGGGTCACTCGACCACTAGGTCACTCGATCACTTCGCGACTCAGGTCGCGACCGCGCCTGAGGGGCCCGGCGTCTACCTGCTCAAAGACGCTAATGGCCGCGTGCTGTACGTCGGCAAGGCGCGGAGCCTGCGCGAGCGTCTGAGGGCGTACACGCAGCCGCAGGAAAGCCCGCGGCTCAACTCGCTCGTCAGCAAGGTCGCCGATCTCGAGACGGTCATCACCCGCTCCGAGGTTGAGGCGCTGGTCCTCGAAGAGAACTTCATCAAGTTCAAGAAGCCGCGCTACAACGTGCGGCTGCGGGACGACAAGAAGTTCCCCCATCTCAAGATCACGGCCGAGCCTTACCCGCGCATATTCGTCACGCGGAACATCCGCGACGACGGGTCGGTGTTCTTCGGCCCCTACACGTCGGCGCGGGAACTCAGGAAGGCGTTGAAGGCCGTGAAGCGGATATTCCGGATCCGCACCTGCAAGCGGGACCTGCCCGCCGACTCCCGACTCTCGACTCCCGATTACCGACCATGTCTGAACTTCGAGCTGAGCCGTTGCTCGGGTCCGTGTGCCGACAAGGTGACGCAGGAGCAGTATGCGCAGCAGGTCAAGGATGTGATTCGTTTCCTTTCCGGCCGGTCGGACGAGCTCACCGAGCAGGTCGAGCAGCGCATGTGGGCAGCGTCGCAGGCCCAGGACTTCGAAGTGGCGGCGACCCTGCGCGACCAGTTGCTGGCCCTGCGGGAGATCAGGAAGGACCAGCAGGCAGTCCTGCAGGACAAGACCAGCCGCGACATCATCGGGCTGGCACGCGGGGCGCGGGCTGCAGTCGCGGCGCTCTTCCGCGTGCGTGAAGGGAAGATAGTCTCACGTGAGGAGTATTCGCTGACCGCCGGCGAGAACGCGCCCGATTCGGAACTACTGTCGACTGTTGTGCGTTCAGTCCATACCCACACCCACGACATCCCGGAGGAGATCATTCTGCCGGCTGCAATCGAGGATGCGGAGGCGCTCGAGGCGTTGCTTACCGAAAGGCGGGCACGGAAAGCGTCACCCTTACCCCTCCCTCCCCCTCAAGGGGGAGGGAATGGAAGGGAGGGGGGTGCGGAGACGCGGAGTCGTGCAGTCAGGATCGTCGTGCCGGAGCGGGGGGAGAAGGTGCGGCTGATGGAACTCGCGCGGGCAAACGCCGAGAAGGCGCTGGTCGAGCTTCGGCCTGAAGAGCGAGTCCCGGCAGGAAACCGCGAGCTGGCTGAGGTCCTTGGGCTGCCGAATGTGCCGCGGCTGATTGAGGGCGTAGACATATCGAACACGCAGGGGACCAACGCGGTCGGCTCGATTGTCGTATTCCGCGACGACCGCCCGACCAAACAGCAGTACCGGTTGTTCAAGATCCGCACCGTGACCGGCTCCAACGACTTCGCCATGATGGAGGAGGTGCTGGCCCGGCGCGTGCGCGGCCTGCTGGAGAAGAACCGTCCCTTGCCGGACCTTGTACTGGTTGATGGCGGCAAAGGGCAATTGTCGTCGGCGGTGAAAGCCTACGGCCAGTTCGATGCCGAGATACCGATACTCGGGCTGGCCAAGCGGACCGACACGCTCTACTACGACGACGGCCGGGAAATCACGATTCCCGTGACCTCACCCGCGCTGAAGCTGTTGAAGCGCATCCGCGACGAATCGCACCGCTTCGCCATCACCTTCCACCGCAAGCTGCGCGGAAAGAAGATGGTCGAGTCCGAGCTCGACGAGATTACCGGCCTCGGCCCGGTACGGAAGAAGACACTCATCCAGCACTTCGGGTCACTGGACAAAGTCAGGATCGCAAGCGTCGAGGAGATTGCCAAGGTTAAGGGCTTCGGCCCGGCGCTGGCGGAGAAGGTCTTTCGAGCGCTGCGCCGCTAGGGCTGCGCCTACTTCAGGATTCTGACTCGACCCGTGTCACCGTCGACTTGAATGAGCTGTCCGGTTTTAATGAGCTTGGTGGCCGGGCCGACGTTCACGACTGCGGGGATGCCGTATTCGCGGGCCACGATGCTGCCGTGGCTGAGTAGCCCGCCCTGGTCCATCACTATCCCGGCCGCCGGTATGAAGTAGGGAGTCCAGCCCGGGTCGGTGAAGGGCGCGACCAGGATTTCGCCCGGCACTACCTGCTCGGTACCGGCGTGGAGAATGACGCGGGCCGGGCCGGTGACGATGCCCGGGCTGACCGCGAGGCCCTTGAGTTCTGCCGAGGCGTCAACCGTATCCGGCTTGTGCTTGACCGGGTCGTACTTACCGACGATGATGGCCGGTGGGGAAAGAGCCAAGTTCCTTTCGTGTTCCGCCCTGCGTTCGGCAACGCGGGCGCGGACGTCATTCCCGGCAGTTTCGCTTACGACCGGTTCGATTTCGGGGAATCGGAGGAAGAAGATGTCGTCGGCGTCGGCGAACACTCCGCGCGCCGCCAGCCTCCGGCCGAGTTCGACCACAAGTGCCCGCGTGTCCGCGAACACGCGGATGGCCGCGTCCTTCACATTCTCGCGAATGGAGGCCGAGAGCTGCGCCTTGCGCACGACGTAGTCGAAGACCCAGCGCTTGACCGGGTTGCGCAGGCGTGCCATCAGCGCGACCTTCAGGTGTTCGCGCTCCTCGGCGTGGCGGCGCTGGTCGACCTCGGGGTCAGCCTTGTCTCCAGCGCGGGCGAAGCTGCGCACTACGTCCAGCACATAGTCCGGCTGCTCCCGCCAGCGCGGGTTGTACATGTCCATCTCGCCGCGCGCGTGGTGGCCGTGCAGGTGCAGGAAGCGGTCCCAGCGCGCGAGGAAATCGCGCCCCGGCTCAGTGATTTCCAGCCGCGGCCGGAGATCGGTCCAGCTCCCGGCGGGTAGCACGGTTTCGCGCAGTTCGGGAGAGTCTGCCACGAGCCGGCCGAGTCGCCAGAGATCGATGCCGGCCTCGGCGCTCCGAAGTTCGCCGGTCCCGGCCAGCAGGCGGCTGGCGTTGATCCCGGTCGGGTCATTGAACCACCGCTTGCACAGGTCGTACAGCACCGAGGTGAACATCATACCGCCCAGCGCGTAGCCGAGCCCCTCGCCGCCGACACGCATCTGCAGCAGCGTGGCGATGGCCTTGTCCGACAGTTCCTGTTCCGAGAGCCGGGTAAGGTCGGGGCGGGGCTTCTTCTCGTAGGCGTCGAGTGAAGCGGCTATCCACTCGCGGCCGCGGCCCGGGCCATGGCGTGACATCCAGAGCAGGAAACCGGGTAGCTTGAGCAGGGTTTTGAGCGGGCTCACTTTGATGTCGGGCAGGTCGTCGGCACCGAGCTCAAGCTTGGCCCGGTCCTCCGGTTTCAGGTTCTGGCCGCCGAACATCTGCGCCTGGTTCATCCGGCTCGCGAACGGCATCCGGCGCACCATCCCGGTGAAGGTGTTGAGGTTGGTGTAGGCGCGGCCTGCGACCTCGCCGATGAAAGGGTTGTCACCGAACGAGATACCGAGACGTCCGATGACGCTGCCGAGCAGGTCGCCGATGAACTCTCCGACCGTGGACCAGACGAGCGGCGTAAGCACGCCGGGCAGCACCTCGGCCGAGTTGGTGTTGGACCAGACCTGACGGTCCTCCCAGGACTTGGCCTCAGCGCCCACTGTCCGACCGGGCGGCTTGCCGAGCGTGGTGATTGGCCGGGACTGGAGAAGAAAGAGGTTAGGCCCGGCCAACGCCCACTCGATGTCCTGCGGGGAACCGAACAGCTTCTCGGCACGGAGCGCCTGGCGAGCAAGCTTCAGCGCGATCGCGTCGGAGATTGACGGTTTGTCGGCCCGGGCCGCGGGCACCGTTTGCTCGACCGGAGAACCGGTCGGGGAAAAGGCCGTCTCGACGGACTTGGTGGAGACGAAACGTTCGACGACGCGCTCGGTGTCGCGGTCAATCACTAAGCGGTCCGGCGTGACCTTGCCGGAAACCAGCGCCTCGCCAAGTCCCCAGCAGGCTTCAATGACGATGCGGTTGGCGCTGCCCGAGACCGGGTCGGCGGTGAAGATGACGCCGGCCGCATCAGCGGCGACGAGCTGTTGCACCACGACGGCCATGGCCGCCTTCGCGTGCTCAAACCCGTTCTTGTCGCGGTAGTCGAACGCCCGCTCAGTCCAGAGCGAAGCCCAGCACTGCTTGACGAGCCCGATGCAGCCGTCGGCATCAGTCGACCGCAGGTAGGTGTCGTAGAGTCCGGCGAAAGAATGGCCGGGCAGGTCTTCGGCAGTTCCGGAAGAGCGGACAGCGACGAGGGGCGTTCGGAGTCGTCTGAAGGCGGCGCGGATTTCGGCTGCCGTCTCGGTGGCGAGTTCGGAGGCAGTGATGAGTTCCCGGATCGCGGCGAGGCAGTCGCGCTGCGGCCTACCGAGGCGCAGCGCCGAAACGTGCGCGCGATATGCTTCGGCCGTGACGCTGAATCCGTCGGGCACCGGCAGGCGGGCGCGCATCATCGCGGCCAGGTTCAACGCCTTCGCGCCGGCGAGCGCGCCGGCGTCTGCCGACACTCGCCCGAGCGGAATGACGCTCGCCATAGGGTATGCTCTGTCAGTATGGCGAGGCCACATCCGCTGTCAACAAGCACGGACGCAGTTGCCCGGAGCGGTGAACCGTGTAGAATGGTTCGCCCGGTGGTCTTTCTGACAGGTGATTGAGTCTATTGCTGGCGCGGGGCCGCAACTGCGCCAGCTCGAAGAGGAACAACAATGAAGAAGGCCGTATTCGTCGTTTTCTTGCTGGCGGCCGCGTCATTCGCGGCGAATCCCTTCCGTCCCGCGCGCAGCGGCAGATTCGCTCCGCAGGCGGACTTTGATGATTTCCAGGTCGGGTTCTGGGACAGCCCCAGATTCGACCCACTCGGCGAGACCGCCCCGCTCCCGGCCGCTCTCCGGATCGACGAGTATGAAGGCGACGGAACCGGCTACTACCTCGTGCAGTTCGGCGGGCCGGTGTACACGTTACAGGTCCAGCAGCTCGCGCGCGCCGGCGGGGAGTTCCTCGGTTTTCACTCCCGCCATCTGGCATTCGTGAGGATGGACCGCGCAGTTGCGGGAGAAGTCGCGGCACTTCCGTTCGTCCGATGGGTCGGCGTCTATCAGCCGGGCTACAAGTTCTGGTCGCAGACCCTGGCCGAGGCGGGCTTCGGACGGGTTGCGGTCGCGCTGTTCTACACCGAGGACATCGAGGCGGCCAAGGCCGAGCTCGAGGCGATGGGGCTTGCCGTCGTCCGCTCGGGCGTTTCCGAGGCGATGAAGGTCATAGAGGTCGACTGCTCCAGGGAGCAGCTTGCCGCCATCGCGCGGCTGGGCTGGGTATCTTCGATAGAGGAGTGGCACCCGGGCGAGCCGGAGAACGACAAGTGCCAGTGGGTTGTGCAGGACTGGACCGTGAACCAGAGGAATGTCTGGAACAAGGGCATATTCGGCATGGACGAAATCCTCGGCTTCACGGATACGGGCCTGGACGTGGACCACTGGGCTTTCCACGACCCGATTGTCGCGATCACCGACACCGGCGAGTTCCCGACCCACCGCAAGGTAGTCGTGTACAAGCACTACCCGCCGGCGGGCGGCGTCGGTGACCAGAACGGCCACGGCACGCATGTCGGCGGCACCATGGCCGGCAACGACTCGGTCAACGGCGGCTCCAGTGCGTATGATGGCCACTCCAAGCAGGCGCGGATCGTTCACCTCTCGCCGATTCCGCAGCCGCCCGGGGACGACTTCACCGTTCCGCTGAACATGATCACGAACGACCTGCGCAACCCGGAACTCCGGCCTCACACCATCGGCAACTCGTGGTGGACCGGTACCAAAGGGCAATACTCGAATGCCGCCGCTACCTTCGACCGATTCTCCTGGAAGAACAAGGACATCCAGACCATCAAGTCGTGCGGCAACCAGGGGCATTCGGCGCAGTACCAGGTTACCGAGCCCGGCAATGCGAAGTCGATCATCGCTGCCGCGTCGGTCCAGAACGGGACGAACGCCACGGCGCTCTCCGACTTCTCGTCGTCCGGTCCTGCACCCGACGGCCGCGTCAAACCTGACATCGCCGCGCCGGGTGAAGACATAATGTCGGTCGAGGCGGGAACGCAGAACAGCTATGTCTCGATGGGCGGTACCAGTATGGCCAGCCCGGCTACCAATGGTTGCGTGGGTCTCTGCCGTTCCTACCTGCGCAAGGGCTACTACCCGTCGGGTACGGCCACACCGGCCGACACCTGGGGCTACGTTTCCAGCGCCATCCTCAGGGCCATGATACTCGTTTCAGCCGACCCGAACGTGGAAAGCTACGTCGTGCCCAGTGACCATATCGGTTGGGGCCGGATCGACCTCGACTCGGTCCTCTTCTTCGCCAGCGACACGCGCCGCCTGCTCGCCTACGACGACACGACCGGACTCGAGACCGGCGACTACAGCGAGTTCGCGTTCGACGTGTTCGACTCGACGATGTCGCTGCGCGTGGCCGTGGTCTGGACCGACACCGCGGCCGCGTCCGGGGCCAATCCCGCGCTCATCAATAACCTCAACTGCCAGTTGACGGCGCCGAACGCCGATTTTTACAAGGGTGACCTATATGACAGCGGCCGGTCCAGGCTTAACCCGAGCGGGGCGTTTGACAACAAGAACCCGCTCGAGATGTTCCGCGTGAACCAGCCGGACTCGGGCCGGTGGCTGCTGCGGGTCGCGGCGCAGAACGTCGTCACCGCGCGCCAACCCTACGCCGTGGTCATCACCGGGCCGGTGCAGGCCGCCGGACTGCATGACGTCGGAGTCAGAAGCATAATCGCGCCGCCGGACAGCGTTGACTCCGGCACGGTCGTGACTCCCCGGGCCCTGGTCAAGAACTACGGGACATACGATGAGACCCTGTCGGTCCGGATGTACATCGGCCCGGGATACGCTGACACGGTCGAAGTGACGCTTGCTGCCGGAATGACCGATACGGTCGCATTCGAAACCTCGTCGGCCGACTCGGTCGGCACCTTCAGTATCAGCTGCGTCACCGTGCTGGCCACCGACGAACTCGCCGGCAACGACACGCTGTCCGACACGGTCGTAGTCTGGCCGGGCGGCGGCATCCAGGAGCAGGGCAAGCTGCCCACCGTGTTCGCGCTCGACCGGGCCCGGCCCACGCCGTTCAGGGACAGGACTGCCATCCGGTTCAGCATCCCGCGCACGACGCAGACGAACCTTACCATCTACTCCGTCTCCGGCGCCTTGGTGAAGACTGTCTGCAACTCCTCCCTCCTCCCTGCTCACTACTCCCTCGTCTGGGATGGCCGCGACGAGAGGGGCGCAACCGTGTCGCGCGGCGTCTATTACTGTCGCATGGCCGCGGGCGAGTTCCGGGCAATCAACAAGCTCGTCAAGCTCGACTGAGTGTCATGACTCCGAGATTGACTGCCACGAAAACACGAAATCGGAGGAAGAGGACTTGGTGTGTCCTGGGTCCGTCTGTTTCGTGTTCTTCGTGCTTTCGTGGCTCAGTGGAGGTCCGGGGGCAGTGATGAAGCACGAGAAGCCGAATACCGCCGCAATCAACGTCACCAAAGGCGTGGCGCTCGCTTCGGAGTTGGAGATCGCCAAGTCATTCGCGGCACGCAGCCAGGGCCTGCTCGGAAGGAGCGGGCTGAAGCCCGACACCGGTCTGCTCATTGACCCGTGCTCATCCATCCATATGTGGTGCATGCGTTTCGCGATTGATGTCGTCTTCCTCGACAAGAAGAACCGGGTCGTCGGCCTGAAGCGGAACGTGAAGCCGTGGGGCATGGCCTGGTCCTGGCGCGGGACCAAGACCATTGAGCTGCCGGTCGGCGTCATCGCGTCAACGAGGACGCAACTCGGCGACATCATCGCCTTCCAGACCACTGCCCCGAAGCCCGAGTAGCCGAACAGACACAACCCGGTTCGGACAATTCAGAAGTCAGAGTCCAGAGACCAGAATCCAGAATTGACCAAGCATCAACCACCTTTGCGGTGGTTGTTGACAGCGACGGGGCGGGAGTATAATCATACGTCCGTAGACAGCGTCACAGTCCGGGTTTAGCCAAAGGAGGCACTGTGGACGACCGCCGCGTCAGTGTTCTACACAACCGTAACGTCCTTTGCCGCAACCGGGCCGCATGCCCCTTGGCCGTGCTGTTGGTCGTCTGCTGCTGCCTGTCGGCGGCCAATGCGCAGTGGCTTGAGACCAATCTGCCGACCGGAGCCAGTCCTTCCGGTCTGGTCTACAATTCGATTGGGAACAGGGTCTATTGCGCCAATCAGACCGGCGACAACGTTACGGTCATCGCCGGGGATACCAACGCCGTCGTCGGTACGATTCCGGTCGTCAACTACCCGGTCGGCACGGACCCGCGAGGCATCGTCTACAATCCGACAAACAACAGGATCTACTGTGCCCATCCTGGGAATGATACAGTCACGGTGATTGCGGGGGACACCAACGTTGTCCTGAAGACCATCCGGGTCGGAGACAACCCGGTTGGTCTGACTTGCGATTCGACCGGCAAGGTCTATTGCGCCAATCAGAACAGCAACAACGTCACGGTGATTGACGGAACTGCCGATACGGTCATCAAGACCATCGCGGTCGGGAGTACCCCGCTCGGACCGGTTTGGAGTCCGACCGGCAACAAAGTCTACTGCGCGAACAGCGGAAGCGGTAACGTCACGGTGATTGATGCGGCCGCGGACACGGTCATCAAGACAATCGCGGTAGGAGCCACGCCTTGGGCGCTGGTGTGCAATCCGGCCGGCAACAAGGTCTACTGCGCCAACTTTGCCTCCGGAAGCGTCACGGTGATCGATGGCGCTTCCGACACTTTGATGACAACCATCACGGTGGGAGGCGGGCCCATGGCCGTGGCGTACAACTCGACCAACAACAAGGTGTACTGCGCGAACTACAACAACGACAACGTTACGGTGATTGACGCGGCGGCGGATACGGTCCTCAAGACGGTCGCGGTCGGACGCCGGCCTCGCGTCCTGGTCTACGACTCGGTCTACAACAAGGTCTACTGCGCGAACGGCGGTGGCAGTAGCGTCACGGTGATTGACGGAGGCATTGACTTGGTCGTCGCGACGATTAGCGTCGGCGGCTTTCCCTGTGCCTTAGCCCGGAATCCGGTGCAGCACCGCATCTACGTCGCGAATCAACAGAGCTCTACCGTCTCCGTCATACGGGATTCGTCCGTGACCGGCGCTGAGGATGGCTTCAAGCCGCAAGCCCCCAGTTCCAGGCTGGAGGCGACCATCGTCCGGGGGGTGCTGCTCCTGCAGGAAGCCACAAGCCGCAAGCCACAAGCCGCAAGCTTGCTGGATGCGACAGGCCGGAAGGTGATGGACCTGAGGCCGGGCGCAAACGATGTGCGGGCGCTGGCGCCGGGGGTGTACTTTGTGCAGGAACAGCCACAAGCCACAAGTCTCAGGCCACAAGCCATCCGCAAGGTCGTCGTGACAAGGTAGGCTGCCGAGAGGTCGGAATACAGCAGACAGAATGCAGGAAGGGGCGGGCGAGAGCCCGCCCCTTGAATCCAAGTCGGTACTCAAGGGAGCTTTACCTCCGTGCGCGTCGTCCGGGACTGCGGTTCTTTACGGCGGCAACCACCACGCCTGCCGCTACTCTGAGCCCGCGTAGACCCGATCCCCTTTCGGGTGTGAACCTGAATGCCTCCTTCGACCGGTTCAAGTGGCACCCGCACATGTCCGCATTATACTGCTCTGTGTAATGTGGGTGATAGGTCCGAATGAAGGGTAAGACGCAGAACCACATGCAGTTGGGGCTGATGTACGGGTGGTGACGGGGGTCACTGGGGGGACGGTTCGGGGTGTTACCTACAGCATGGCCCGGAAGGGGATTCTCGGGACGATTCAGGGCGCCATTCGGCTGGCGATGCGCGCAGCCTACCCCTTCGCAACGTACAAGATAGCTGGGGAGCCAACCTCGTGCGCTGCCCGGGACCCAATCCTGAGTTCGACCAGCCGGGCAATTCGTGCCGCTACGCCGGATGCTATCTGCCTGACTACCCGAAGGGCCACCCGCACGGTTGTTCGCAGGACGATTACCGGAGCAGCTTGCCGTGCCGTATCCCGATGTCTGCTCCGTGCGGAAGGCAGAAGACTCCCTAGCGGGTTCCAGCCTGCGGTCACGAGTCAGCGAAGGCGGTCAGTTGGGTTCGATGGTAGTCTTGACGTCGCTGCCGGTGGGCTGCGGAGCCGGCGGGACTTCTCTGAGGGTTTCGATACGAGTCCTCTTGGTTGACGCAGCGCCGCACCTGGCTATACTTACTTGGTTGAGCGGCGATGTACAACCGGGCTTTGACCCGGTAGCTTTGTTCTTGCTGGGGATAGTCGTGGGCGTCGTCGCAGCTCTGGGTATAGCGGTCCTTCGTCGTCGTCGGAAGATCCCGCGTGCGAAGAAGTCCAGTGGCGCCAAGGTGAGGCAGGACGTGATCCGGCGCGATCTGAACAGGATGGCCGAGTACGCCGGGGAGTTCAGCGGTTCGGAGCCTGCGGTCAGCCAGTCCTTCGAACCGGGCCTTGCCGCGATGAGAACATACCAGTGGGACGAGGCAATCGAGCTTCTCCATGAGGCAAAGGTCAGGGTCGCCCGGGCGCAACTTGTCCCGCTGCTCGTTCAAGTCGGCGTGTGCCATTTCATGCGGGGCAGTTTGGTTGATGCGCTCGAGGAGTTCGGGGAGGCGTGCCGCCTGTCGGAAAGCGAAGGAGACAAAGAAGGCAAGGCCTCGGCACTTGCCAACATGGGTGTAGTCCGTCACGAATTCGGCCAACACGACAACGCGCTCGAAGACCTCAATCAGGCCCTGGCCATTGCCCGGGAGTCCGACAAGCAGCGGCTGGTAGCGCTCTGCCTTGGCAACATCGGCACTTTCCAGCGCTACCGGGGCCAACTCGACGATGCGCTCAAGTCACACGAAAGAGCGTTGGATTTGTCGCGCCGAATCGGCGATGAACCGGGCGTGGTCAGCGCCCTGGTGAACGCCGCCAGTGTCCGCCGCGACAAGGGTCAACTCGCCGCGGCGCGGGAGTACTATGAAGAAGCAGTTGAGATCGCCGTCAAGATTGGAGACAACCTCGGCTTTGCTGTCGGACTCGGCGGCATCGGCGGCGTCTACCTCGACAAGGGCGAACTCGACAAGGCGCTGAAGTCCCACGAGGAATCGCTGGACGGGGCCCGCCGAATCGACTTCCGCCTGGGTGTGGCTACCGGGCTCGGAAACACCGGACTCACCTTGGAGAAGAAGGGTGCGCACGAACAGGCTGTACCCAGCCTGGCTGAGGCCCTGGCCATCCTCTTGTCAGTCGGCGTGCGCCACGGCAGGAATCAGGCGCTGCTGGGGCTGCTGCGATGCGATGAAGCGCTCGGCCGTGATCGGCTGCAGGAACTGCTGAAGCAGGCCTCTGTTTCGGATGAAGGTGTTGTCGATCTCGTGGACCGCATCGACCAGGTACGCCAGCGACGAAACGAGCCGACAGCGCAGGACTAGCTCCCAGTGACGACGAGGCCGGCCATCGGCCGGCCGGTTCAGACCCCTCGCTGCATGGCAGCTTCGAGCTCGCTGACGTGCTGCCGCACCTTCTCGGCCGAAGCGGCGTCGCTTTCTGAGGCGAGCGAGATGAACTGCTTGTATGCCGCGATCGCGTCTCGGGTCCTGCTCAGGCGCTCGAGGACCAGCGCCTTTGCCTGCCAAGCTGCGGCAAACGACGGGTCAAGATCGGTGGCCTTGTTGCAGCGAGCGAGGGCTTCCTCCGGGCGGCCGAGATTGGCAAGGCAGATGCCCATGTTGTACCAGGCCCTCTCGTCGCGAGGGTTTACTATCAGTGCCTCGTTGAAGCAATTGAGGGCGCCCTCCAACCGGCCAAGGGCGAAAAGGGAGTTGCCCTTGTCGTCCCAGACAGCCGCATCGCGCGGGTTGATCCTCAGGGACTCGTCATAGCAGCGAATCGCTTCCTGATCCCGGCCCAGAGCACTGCAGGCAAGTCCCTTGGCAGCCCAGGCGCCCGCGAGCCGCGGGTGGAGTCTGATGGCTTCGTCGAAATGGGCTACTGCTTGTTCGTAGTGACCCATGGTGTATAGCTCGTTTCCCTTGTCGAGCAGAGCCTTGGCCTCCGCAACATTCTTCACCGCCGGCAGAGCGACGTCGTCCCCACCCTTGGGTTCACGCTCCGCTTCTGCGCGCGGTGCCGCCATCGCCAACTCCGGTTCGCGTTCCGCCACACTATCTTTCTCGAATGGCCTCTGTTCCACCTGCTCGTCGCTCTCGGTTCCGGCATCCCGGGTGTAGACTACGGCCAGGGCAACGAAGAAAATCGCCCACGCCAGCGAGATGTTCGCTGCCCCGGGAATGAACAGCAACGGCAGCGGCGGTGCGACATTGGTGCCGGTGATGATGGCCCGTATCCGCGCCAGGGTGCCGGACTCCACTGCGAGTATGACTATCGGCGGGAGTGCCGCAATAACCGCATACGCCGCAGCCCGGTTCCAATACCAGACCGTCCGGCCTGTCGCGCTGAACTCGCTGGCCAACTACTCCTCTCCGGCACGGCCGCGCCGTGCGGACTCAGAATTGCCCGAGATCGTTCGCGGCCGCGCGCAAGGACACCCCACGCGGCTGTCACTACAAACGAGAATCACCATTCCCACACATAAGAATGGCCAATATTCCCCTCGTGTCAACGGTCGGCAGTGCCGGAATCGTCAAGCGGATGAAACGGCGGCGCCGGGCTCGTCTTCTGCCTGCATCACGGTACAGGAGACCTGGCCCGACAGCCGCGAGCTGTCGGCGATTGATCTCGGCAGCAGGCCGACTGTCGCTGATCGAACCTGCGGCGTGACTACCGGAGCGAGACCCGAAAGCTGCCTGACGTCGCCGCTATCGTTGACATATAGGTCTTTCTATATTATCATCCTGGCGTCTGACGGGCAGGCTTTGCCGGCCCGGAGGAATCAGAATCGGAGCAATTCCCGGACCAGGGCCCCGAGGAAGTGACGATTGGAGATTGTCGATTGCCGAGTCTCCTGGCATTCGACATTCGTAGCTCGCTATTCGTCAATCGGTAGGCCTGCGTCTTGAGGGAACGCTTCATCTGAGATGAGTTAGCAGGTAGGAGTGAGCAGTTAGCAGTTCCAGATCCTAACTCCTAACGGCTAACTCCTAGCTTAGAAGGATCGACATGAATGAACCAGATGCTGTCGGTGAACACCGGCTGGGCGTCGTCGCTGTGTTCGTCGAGAACCGGCTCGATACCGCGCCGAAGGTGAACGAGATACTGAGCCAGTACGGCCGGATTCTTGTCGGCCGGATGGGCGTTCCCTACCGTGAGCGGAACCTGTCGGTCATTTCCGTCATCGTCGACGGTTCGAATGACGAGATCGGCGCCATGACCGGGAAGCTGGGCGCGGTTCCGGGCGTGAGCGTTAAAGCGGCGCTCCGCAGGAAAGAAGGCAATGCAGAATGCAAACTGCAAAATGCTAAGGTCAAAATGGCAGAAGGACCGGAGGAAATGCGATGAGCACAGCTTCGAGGGCTGAAGTAGCTGACTTCATCGACGACCGGAGGATTGAGGAGACGCTGGCGGCGGCGCGGCCCGACGCCGGGCGGGTTCGGGAAGTGCTGGCGAAGTCGCTGGCCAAGAAGCGGCTGGAGCCGGACGAGGCAGCGGCGCTGCTTGCCATCAAGGACCCGGAATTGTGGCAGGAGGTGTTTGCCGCGGCCCGGAAACTCAAGACCGACGTCTACGGCAACCGCATCGTCCTCTTTGCGCCGCTCTACGTCGGCGACAAGTGCATCAACAACTGCGCCTACTGCGGGTTCAAGTGCTCGAATCGTGACGTGGTGCGCAAGACGCTATCGGACGAGGAGCTGCGATCTGAACTCGTGGCGCTGGAGGGCCAAGGCCACAAGCGGCTGATCCTGGTCTGGGGAGAGCACCCGAACTACTCGGCCGAGGAGATGGCGCGCATCGTGAAGATAGCCTACGCGACCAAGGCAGGCAGGGGCGAGATCCGGCGCGTGAACATCAACGCCGCGCCGCTCGATGTTGACGGCTACCGGACGATGAAGGCGGCCGGCATCGGCACGTACCAGGTTCTTCAGGAAACTTACCACCATCCGACCTACGCGGCGGTACATCCCGCGAACACGCGCAAGGGTGACTACCTCTGGCGGTTGACCGCTCACGACCGGGCGATGGCGGGCGGCGTGGACGACGTCGGTATCGGCGCGCTGTTCGGTCTGTACGACTGGCGCTTCGAGGTGATGGGGTTGCTTACCCATACCATCCATCTGGAGGAGCGCTGGGGTGTAGGTCCTCATACCATCAGCTTCCCGCGCATCAACGTGGCATCCAACGTAGAACTCGACCGGACGCACTTTGTCTGCGACGAGGACTTCAAGAAGGTGATTGCGGTGCTACGGCTGGCGGTGCCGTACACCGGCATGATACTTACCGCCCGAGAGACTCCGGAAATGCGGCGCGAGGGCCTGCGGCTCGGTGTCTCCCAGATCGACGCGGGTTCGCGCATCGAGCTGGGCGCTTACCAGGAGTGCCGCGGCGAGGATTGCCAGCAACTGGAGCGCGAGCAGTTCGAGCTGCACGACACGAGGCCGCTCGATGCGGTGGTGGGCGAGCTGGTTCGCGACGGGTACATGCCGAGCTGGTGCACTTCCTGCTACCGGCTGGGCCGGACCGGCGAGCATTTCATGGAGTTTTCGATACCGGGGTTCATCAAGCGCTACTGCACGCCCAACTCGCTGACAACCCTGGCCGAGTACCTGACCGACTATGCGTCGGAGGAGACGAAGCGGGACGGGTTCGCGCTGATCGAGAAGGAAGCGGCGCAGATACCCGACGAGAAGAAGCGGAATACGGTGCGAGAGCGCATCGAGAAGATAAGGACAACCAATGAACGCGACCTGTGTTTCTAGGAACGCGCTATGCCTGATGCATCACGCAGCACGCCAGACCGGTCCGGCATCAAGCGTAGTGCGTAGAGCGTAGAGCGTCATGGAACGGACGCCAAAGTCAATGCGGCTGCACATCGGGATATTCGGCCGTCGCAATGTCGGCAAGTCGTCGCTGTTGAACGCGCTGACGCGGCAGCAGGTGTCGATTGTCTCGGACGTCGCCGGCACTACGACGGACCCGGTCGAGAAACCAATGGAACTACTGCCGCTCGGCCCGGTGCTCTTCATCGACACGGCCGGCGTTGACGATGTTGGCGCTCTCGGCGCCGAGCGGGTTGCGAAGACCAGGAAGGCGCTCGACCGGACTGACCTCGGCGTCATCGTGGCCGACTCCGGCGAGTGGGGCGGCTTTGAGGATGGCATCCTTGCCGAACTGAAGAGACGGAAGGCATCGGTACTGATTGTGTTCAACAAGAGCGACATCGGCCGGCCCGCGCCGGAGTTGGAGGCCCGGTTTCGGGAGCAGGGCGTCCGTTCGGTGCAGGCCTCGATCGCGCGCGGCGAGGGCGTGGCGGCGATTCGGGAGGCGTTGATTGAGGTGGCGCCGGAGGATTTCCTGGCGGAGGCATCGATCATCGGCGACCTCGTTCCCGAACGGGGGCTCGCGGTGCTGGTCGTGCCGATCGACAAGGAAGCGCCCAAAGGACGCATCATCCTGCCGCAGGTGCAGGCCATCCGCGACCTGCTCGACCACGGGCAGCTTTCACTGGTTGTCCGCGAGCACGAACTGAAGGACGCGCTGGCGAGGCTGAACCGGAAGCCGGACCTCGTAGTCACAGACTCGCAGGCCTTCGCCAAGGTTGCGCAGGACACACCGGCCGATGTGAAGCTCACCTCATTCTCGATTCTCTTTGCGCGCTACCGTGGCGACCTCACCGAGATGGTCCGCGGTGCGACGGCAATCGACCGGCTCAGGCCGGGCGACCGCGTGCTGGTCGCAGAGAGCTGCACCCACCATCCGATCGGCGACGACATCGGCCGGGTGAAGATCCCGAACTGGCTCGAGCAGCAGGTCGGCGGCAAGCTTGAGTTCACGACGCACCAGGGGCACGACTTCCCGCCGGACGTGTCGCAGTTCCGGCTGGTGATTCACTGCGGTGCCTGCATGACCAACCGCCGCGCGGTGCTGAACCGCGTAGTCAAATGCCGTGAGGCGGGCGTGCCGATCACCAACTATGGTCTGTCCATTGCCTACGTCCTTGGTATCTTCGAGCGGGCGCTGGAGCCGTTCCCGGCCGCGCTCGATGTGTATCGCACGGCGCGGGACATGACCGAATTGCCCGGCAATTCGGATTGTGTCCCAAGCCGAAGACCAGTAACGACTAGAGGTGCGTCGTGAGCGGTTCCGAGTTCAATCCCTGGGAAGGCGGCTGACCGGGCATGCAGGCCGCGGGCGCGGCCATAAGACTGCTGCAGGGGAAAGGCGGGGGCGGGACCGAGACGAAGGGGTTGACCCGCGACGAGGTGCTGGCCTGGTTGAAGGAAGAAGAAGACTGGAAGCTCAGCTTCCTCTGGGAGGAGGCCGACCGGGTGCGGCGTGAACAGGTCGGCGACGAGGTGCACCTGCGCGGGTTGATCGAAATGTCGAGCTTCTGCCGTCGCGATTGTCACTATTGCGGCATCCGCGGCAGCCGGAAGATCGAGCGCTACCGCATGAGCGAGGAAGAGGTGATGGAGTGCGTCCGGATCGCGCAGAGGCTCGAGTACGGCACGGTCGTGCTGCAGTCAGGCGAGGATCACGGGCTGACCAGTGACTTCATCACCCACCTGGTTCGGCGCATCAAGAGCGAGACGCCCCTCGCCGTCACCCTGGCGCTGGGCGAGCGGAGCCTTGAGGAACTGGCTGCCTGGCGCGAAGCCGGGGCGGACCGGTACCTGCTCAAGCACGAGACGTCGGACCCGGAGCTGTTCCGCCGCATTCACCCGGACTGCAGTACCGAAGTGAGCGACCGTATCGCCCTGCTCAAGGCAGCCAAGGAGATGGGTTACGAGGCGGGTTCAGGCGTGATGGTCGGCATCCCGGGACAGACCTACGAGTCCCTGGCCGACGACATCATGCTCTTCCGCGACCTTGACCTTGAGATGATCGGCTGCGGCCCGTTTGTGCCGCACCCTGATACGCCCCTAGGGCAAATGACGAATGACGAATCCCGAATGACGAATGTCCGGGCACAGGTCCCTGCAACCGACACGATGACGACGAAGGTCGTGGCGCTGACGCGGCTTCTCTGCCCGGACGCGAACATCCCTTCCACCACGGCGCTCGCCACGATCAACCGGGAACGCGGCCGCGAAATGGGGCTCGAACGCGGGGCAAACGTCTGGATGCCGAATCTCACACAGCCTAGGTACCGCGCGCTGTACGAGATCTATCCGGGCAAGGCCAAGGTCATCGATACGGCCGAGGAGTTCCAGAAGAACCTGCTCGCGACGCTCGAGCGCATCGGCCGCGTGCCGGGCAAGGGGCCGGGGGGACGACTACCGAGGGTAAACCTCGAAGCCCGAAACCCGAATGACGATTGAATATGAACGAAGCCTAAGGTGCGAGCCGGTCTTTCTCCGCAATTCGTGCTTCAATCGGATTTCGAGCTTCGTCATTCATCCTTTCGCGCCGTCCAATCGGCCACAGCGCGGTTCGGTCCGTTTGCTTGACCTGAGCTAGCGCCCCTCCTATACTGGCCGGCCATGCCTGAGAATGACGAGGTCCGGGCGGCAGAACGTCAGAGCCGCTTCTGGCTGTTCGTCGCCCTTGCGCTGACGCTGCTCGTCCGCCTCTGGTTCATCCTGGGCATGCGCGGGCAGCCGTTCTCGACCATCGGCCCGCAGATGCTCGACTCCTACTACTACCATCGTTGGGCGGTCGACATCGTCTCCGGCAACTTCTGGGGAACGGACGTCTTCTTTCTCCGGCCGCTCTATCCCTACCTGCTTGCGCTTGTCTACTCGGTCTTCGGCCAGCATATCCTCGCGGTGCAGCTCGTCCAGGCGGTTCTGGCAACCGTCTCCTGCTTCCTGCTGTTCGATACGACCCGCCGGATACTCGGAGCCGGGGCGGCAGCCTTCGCATCGATCGGCTTCGCATTCACCGGCATCCTCGTATTCTACACCGGCTCGCTGCTCTACGTGGAGATCACCGTCCTGCTCAATCTGCTCTTCCTCTGGCTCATACTTGTCGCGGGCGGTCGCACCTGGGTCTGGATGCTATCGGGCCTCTGCTTCGGGCTGCTGGTGATCTGCCGGCCCGAGGTGCTGGTCGCGGCTCCATTAATGCTGCTGTGGCTGGCGAGGAAGTCCGTAGTTGATCGCAAACCGCACATCGCTCGCCGCAGCTCGCTTGTGGCGATGACGGTCGTCGCCCTGGCGGCGATTGCCGTTGTGCCGATTCGAAACTACATCGTCGCGCGGGACCCGGTGCTGTTCACCGCCCACTCCGGCATGAACTTCTACTACGGCAACAACCCGTCGGCGGACGGCACCTGGCAGCCAACGGCCGAGTTTGAGAAGGGCGGCGGGTTTTCGCACGAGAGATTGCGCGAGATCAGCCACACAATCGACGGGAAAGAGGTGAAGGCCTCGGCGGCGTCGGCCTACTGGACGAGGAAGGGGCTTGAGTTCATCACGCACCAGCCACTTGCCTACCTCAGGCTGCTCGGCCGCAAGTTCCTGCTGTTCTTCAGCAACTTCGAGGTGCCGAACAACTACTACCCAGAGACGGCGCGCGCTTCCTCGGTTCCGTTCAAGCTCGCCTTCATCGGCTTCGGGCTTGTGCTTGCGCTTGCGCTTCCTGGAATGGTCTGGGCCTGGCCGAAGCGCGGGCAGGTTGCACCCCTCTACCTGTTCGTCGCCGCGTACCTGTTCTCCGCCCTGCTCTCCTACGTGCTCTCCCGCCTGCGAGCCCCGGCTATTCCCCTTCTGATGATGTTCGCAGGCCTGGGTCTGAGCGAGCTGGTCGAGGCGGTGCGGCGGCGTCGAAGCGCGCGAGCAGCCGTCGGCATCGCCATCGCGGTCGCGGCCTACCTCGCTTCCGTCGCCATTCCGGTGAAGCGCGGGGGCTATTCGGCGCAGGCGTGGACCCAGGCCGGCAACATCCATCTCGAGCAGCAGGACTTCGGCAAGGCCGTGGATGCGTTCCATCGGGCGCTGGCAGCGCTGCCGTCATACAACTACGCCCGCTACTCGCTCGTGCTGGCCCTGGCCGGTGCCGGCCGGACCGCTGATGCCGATGACGAACTGCGTGTGATCGAGCGTTCGACTGCCGGTTCTTCCGACCGCAACACACTCCTGCGGCTGGCCGGGGCCAGAACTGCCATCGCGAACTCAATCAGTACCGCCAGTCCGACCTGGAGACCGGCACGCCGGCTGGCCGATGCGTGGGTTGCGGTCGCCGAGGGCAATCACGCTCTGGCCGAGTCACTCTACCGGGCGAACCTGGCGCAGGATTCCACCGATGCGGAAGCCAGCTTCCTGCTGGGCATGGTCTACGTGCGGATGGACAGCCTGGCCGCGGCGCGCGCATGGCTGACTCGCGCCGTAGCACTCGAACCAGGCAACGATGCGGCTCGTGCCGCGCTGAAGTCCGCGCAATCCCGGCCGGGTGCCGTCCTGGACCCGCAGGACGCTCCGTGACTACGGCAGCACAGGCCGCGCCACTCGTTGTCGCCGAGGGTCTCGTCAAGAGGTTCGGCGAACTGGCGGCGGTGGACGGCATCAACTTCAGCATCGCTCCCGGTGAGGTCGTCGGGTTCCTGGGACCGAATGGCGCCGGCAAAACCACGACCATACGGATGCTCTCCTGCAACTCGCCCCGGACCGGAGGCCGGCTCGATGTCTTCGGCCTGGACGTCGCCCGCCACCCGCGCGAAATCAAGGCCCAGCTCGGCGTGGTGCCGCAGGACAACAACTACGACCCGGATCTCTCGGTCTTTGAGAACCTGCTTGTCTATGCCCGGTACTTCGGCATTCCCAGGCGCGTCGCCCGGCAGCGGGCGGGGGAGTTGCTGGGATTCGTCCACCTGTCCGACAAGTCCGCCGAGAGGGTAGACGAACTCTCCGGCGGCATGAAGCGGAGGCTGATTCTGGCGCGCGGGCTCATCAACACGCCGCGGCTGCTGGTGCTCGACGAGCCGACGACCGGGCTCGACCCGCAGGCACGCAGGCTCATATGGGAGCGGCTGCGCGAGCTGCGGCAGCGGGGCGTGACCATTATCATCACGACCCATTACATGGATGAGGCCGAGCAGATCTGCGACCGGCTGCTGATAATCGACAACGGTCGGGTCATCGCCACCGGTTCGCCGCCGGCGCTCATAGCCGAGCACGCCGGGCAGGAGGTGCTCGAGGTCGTTCCCGAGGGCGGCGCGTCCGGCGCATTGGAAGCGGCGTTGGGCGAGTGCCGGTTCCAGAAGCTTGGCGACAAGTTCGAGGTGTTCGCCTCCGACTGCCCCGAGGCGCTCGGGCGCATCCGCAAGCAGGCGCGACTCACGTCGTACAGCGTGCGGCGCGCAACGCTCGAAGACGTCTTCATTCGACTGACGGGCAGGGAGCTCAGGGACTGACCATGCGGCGGTTCTTCCCTGCCCTGAGCCTGCGCTTGTGGCGGGTCTGGCACCGCAACTTCATCGTCTTCAGACGGTCGTTCCTCGTCAACTTCCTGCTGCCGATGGGCGAACCGATACTCTACCTGGTGGCCATGGGGTACGGGCTTGGGGTCTTCATCCGGGAGATTGACGGCATGCCGTACGCCCGTTTCATCGGGCCGGGGCTCGTCTCGGTCGCGATGATGTACGCCGCGTTCTTCGAGTGCACCTACTCGTCCTTCATCCGGATGATATTCCAGCGTACTTTCGACGCCATCATCGCCACGCCGGTCAATGTCGAGGAGGTCGTGGCCGGAGAGATATTCTGGGGCGCGACCCGGGCGGCAATCAACTCGCTCATGGTCTACCTCGTGGTCGTGCTGTTCGGGCTCGGGCCCTGGTGGCTGCTCCCCCTGGTGCCGGTCTTCGGTTTCGTCTGCGGCGTGCTCTTCGCCTCGCTGGGGATGATCGCGACCGCGCTCGTGCCCTCGATTGACTTCTTCAACTACCCGATTTTCCTCTTCATCACACCGATGTTCCTGTTCAGCGGCACCTTCTTCCCGCTCTCGACCCTGCCGAAAGCGGTGCAGGCTGTCAGCTACGCCGCCCTGCCGCTGACCCACGTCGTCCGCATCAACCGGGGCCTGATTCTCGGGCATTTCAGCCCGGCGCCTCTCGGCAGCCTCGCGTGGATTCTCGTGGTCGGCGCCGCAGCTTTCTTCACCGCCATCGCGCTGATGAAACGCCGGCTCATCAAGTAGACAGCAGGCAGCAGGCGGTGGATAGAAGACAGCAGACCGTATGCCGTACGCTACACGTCGCGTCCTTCAAGCTGATGCCTCGCGACACAGCCGCTCTTGGTCTCTGACCGCGTCTGTTCTCAATCCCCTTCCCGCAGGGCTCTGCGTTCTGGCTTCTGGTACCTGAATTCTGAGTTGTCCGGGCCGTGATTCCCGGCTCAATCTTCCGCTTGACAGGCAGACCATGGGTCGCTATTGTAGATTACTTTGCATCGCAAAGTAATGTGCAGAGCAGAACTAACTGAAAGGGAGGTCTGTATGGCGAAGATTGTAGCGGACGCCACCGCGGTGCCGGCCGTCGACCTGCAGCGCCGTGCCTACCGGGTGCTGAATGAGGATGGCATCGTCGACTTCGCGCTCGGGCTCGGCCTGCTATTCGCGGGATCGTACGTCGGGCTCAACCACGCGGGCGGAGTGAACATGACCGCTTGGGCCGGGCTCGCTCCGGTATTCGTTATGTTGATCGCCCGCGGGCTCAGAAAACGGTTCGTCTATCCTCGTATCGGCTACGCCCGGTCCCGCCCCGCCAGCCCAGCCATCGTGCTCACCGCGACCATGCTGTTGTTGTTGGTCGCCGGGCTCGTCGTGATGACGGTCTACGCCCGGCGCGGGGTTCGTCCGCCCGCGACGCTGATGCCGTGGCTGCTGCGTGCGTTCGCCCTGGCGGGCGCGGCCACACTCGCCTTGATGGGCCGCCAGACCGGGTTCGCGCGGTTCTACGTCCACGCCGGGGTCATCGTGGCCGCGGTGTTTGCCTCGCTGGCCGTGCATGACGTGCACCGCGGGTTGCTGCTGATGCTCGGGCTGCCTGGGCTCGTCCTGCTGGTCACCGGCCTGGTCTGTTTCTTCATCTTTCTGCGCCGGCATCCGAAAACGACAACGGAGGCGACTCATGCCAACTCCTGAACCCGGGAGCCAGGACGTCCAGCCGCTGGCCGAGATCGATCGGGTCATCCACGAGCCGGCGCGGCTGGCAATACTCGGGCTCTTGGCTGCGGTGGACAGCGCGGATTTTCTCTTCGTGCAGAATCAAACCGGCCTTACGGGCGGCAACCTCTCGTCGCACATGACCCGGTTGGAAGAAGCGGGCTACGTCGATGTGACCAAGGAGTTTGTAGACCGCATCCCCCGCACCCTGCTCCGTGCCACGAAGAAGGGCCGCGCGGCACTCCGCCAGTACAAGCGGAACATGCTGCAGGTACTCAAGGGGCTGGCCGGATAGCGAGCGCCCGATTCGCTCGCGCAGCAGACGGCTTGACCTTGTGGCCAGGTTGGATACACTGCGGCTGTATGGGACCTGCCGTTCTCGGCCCAGCTTGCGCAGTAGCCAAACGAAGACAGCTCTGACTTCATGCACAGCACAAGCTTGTCCGAATGCCGCCAGTATCGCGATGCGAAGCGGCAGGGACGGATGCAGAACGGATGAAGAAGGGTGCACGGCGCAGCGCAGTGACCCGAAAACGCTGCTTGGGCAGCAGGAGGATGTGAAATGCCATTTCTGATAGTGCTGTTGACGATAATCATAACCGGATTCTGGTTCTGGCGAGGGATCAAGGCCGGCGGCAGGAGGGAAGGTGTGGACGGGGTGTTCAAGCTCCCGCTGGGGAGAATCGCCGCCGGGTTGGTGATCGGCTTCTTCGTCGCCAGCATCCTGGGCGGATTCGGGACGGTGCCGACCGGACATCGCGGGATCCACTTGCGCTGGAACGCGCCGACCGGCAAAGTGCTCAACCAGGGCATCTACTACGTCATGCCGTTTATTGAGAACGTCTATAAGATGAGCGTTCAGGTCAAGGCACATCACACGAAGGCGGCCGCGGCCTCCAAGGATCTGCAGAACGTCAGCACCGAGGTTACGCTCAACTACGCGGTCCAGCCGGACAAGGCGTCCTCGCTATTCCGTGATGTTGGCGCCGAATACGAGAAGACTATCATCGAGCCGGCGGTCCTGGAAGCGGTCAAGGCGACTACGGCCAACTACAACGCCGAGAATCTCATTACCGAGCGGTCCCTGGTAAAGGACAAGCTGCAGGAACGGCTGAGTGCCCGGCTTTCCACGCACGGGATAGTGGTTGACGCGGTGTCAATTACCGACTTCACCTTCTCGCCCGAATTCACTCAGGCAATCGAGCTGAAAGTGACGGCGACCCAGAACGCGCTCGCGGCCGAGAACAATCTGAAGAAGGTTCAGTTCGAGGCCGAGCAGGCGATTGCCAAGGCCAAGGGCGAAGCCGAAGCCATCCGCATCCAGGTCATGGCCATCCAGCAACAGGGCGGCAAGGACTACGTGGCGCTGAAAGCCATCGAGGTCTGGGACGGCAAACTTCCGACCTACATGCTCGGCAGCAACACCATGCCGTTCATTACCATTCCGAGCGGGACCAAGTAGACCGCGCGGACGGAGATGACTTCGGGGTTCCGATTCCGCCGCGCGTCCGGTTGACGCCTGGCCGGGCACCCCGAGAACGAGCTGTGCAGAACGCCCGGCCCTGCTGCGCCGGGTCCCCGGCCTCCTGCGCTCTGCCGACAGTGGCGCAGCGGCCTGCCGACGTGGGGCTTCCCGCGCCTATCTGGCTTGGATCGTCACGTTGCCGTTGTCGGAGCGGAGCGTGACCGCGGACCCGCCGGCGCCGATGGTGCCGGTCTTGTGCTTTGCGTCGTTGACTACGTAGCTGACGCTACTGAATCCCGTCACCGTGGCGACTCCGTTGCTGGTGGTGATGTCGAAAGTGATGGCGGCGTCGACCGGCAGATAGAGGGTCACGCGTCCGTTGGACGATTGCAGGGCCGCGGCCTCGGTCGGCTCGAGCCCGGCGATATCGCAGTCGATCGCGCCGTTCGCGGCTGTGACGCTGATGCTACCGGAATGAGCGACGGTCGACACCGCGCCGTTGGCGGCGACCACCACGGCGGCGCCGGCCATGCTGTCCAGATTGACCGCGCCGTTGGCGGTTTCCAGGCGGAGCAGGCAGGGCGCCGGAGCGGCGAGCGCGTACTCCGTGTCGTAGCTGCGGGTGTTCGGAGCCGGCACTTTGCCCCAGAGATAGAGGGTCGTGCCGGAGAGCGAGTCGCCGGTCGTGATGTCGGCCAGGTGAGCTTCCGCGTCCGCATGGGAAGTGCCCTTGCGGTTCTTGGTTACGGTGGCGGAGACCAGGGTGTCGGCGCCGGCGCGGACGGCTATGGCGCCGTTGTCGGCCCGGACGTCAACGGCCGTGACGCTGGCGACGGGCCAAGTACTCGTGTCAGGCAGGTCGGCCTGGACATCATAGACGACGCACGCGGCGGCGAGCAGCGTGCCGAGCACCAACGCGGTCAGGTATCGGTTCACGGTTCCCCCTTGGGTTTGCGGACGCCGCGCACAGTCTAGAATCCCGACGCTGGGTGTCAAGCCGCCGTGCGGCCGCAGGGGCCGCATGGCCTCTCTTGATATTCCGCCGATTTGTCCTATAATCTCACAATGCCTGAGCCGGGGTTCGGCATCCGTCCACCGGGATCCAGGCGATTCTGTCGACCTCGAAGGAACGTGTCGGGTCTGACATGGGGTGAGACCCGAATCGTCGTAGAAGGAGTGTTGAGGCGATGAAACAAACCTACGGCGGCTCTTCGCCGAAGCCCAAGGTCCGAAGGTCGCGCCGGAACAGTCCCTGGCCGTTCGTCATAGTCTTGGGCCTGCCGATTCTCACCGCGGTTTTCGGCCTGTCGTTGTGGGTCACGACAGCTTTGCTGCTCACGGGGACGGTACTTCTTCTCTTCAGTCCCCACCTTGGCCAGAAGCGCGCTCGCGACCCGAAGAAGGCATGGTTCCAGCTCATGGAAGTTTTCACCCGGCTCAGGACCGCGCACGCCGCCCTCATGCAATCGCCGGCCGACGCCGCCGCACGTCTGAAGTTCACCCAGCTGGAAACCGAGTGTCGTGAACTCCTCAGCAGCCGTCTTGACTCTGACTGGGGTACGGATGTCAGCTATGTAGAGGCAGTCAAGAAGGAGCTGACCGAGATGCCGGCTCCTGCAGCGGCCCCAGCGGAGAATCCAATCCTGCGCCCACAAGTCCGCTAATCGGGCAGCTGGAGGAGTTGAGAAAGCAGGGCCTGTTGTTCGACAGCGCGTTGCAGGCGTTTTCCGAGCGGCTCAAGGCCCTGGCCTCAGAGAGGGCGTGTGACGTGCTGGCGGCGATATGTGGATTCCACCTTGAGTGAGCTCCTGGAGCGGCTCGAACGTGGAGATGGTGATATCGCGGTGAGGGCCGAGACTGCGGCCCAGCTGAACTAGAGCGCCGCCGTGGGCTGACGGTTGATAGCCGGCGGCTCGTGATCGTCGCTGCCGAACGTGGCGCCACGGTGTGTCCGAGCAGATACCATTTGCGGCCGTCCGGTGACACTTAGTCTTGCCCCGAGACGCCTATGTTACGCAGTTCCCGCCTGTCATTCCCTGGCATCAAGAGTGCCATAGACTGGGTGTGTACGTCGTCTATCCTCACGACAACGGTTGGCTCCGATGGTGGCACTCGGATGGTGCGTTCACATTGGGGAGTTGAAGTGAGATTGAGAGGAGGACTGATATGAAGGATGCGAGTCGGCCGATATCACTCGGGTTGTTTGCGCTCGTCCTGCTCTGCTTCCTGCTACCGTTCGCTCGGATCTCCTGCGACAAGCAGGTGGTCGTTCAGGCCAATGGCTACGAGGTGGCGTTTGGCAAGGAAATCCCTGCCCAGCCGGACTCCACCGGTGGCAAGAAGACCTGGCAGGGCGAGCCGGCCAGGCCTGACTTCGTGGCCATCGTCTTCCTAGTCGCAACCTTGGCAGGAATCGGACTGGCCCGGGTCAAAGGACGGCGCGGAGCGATCATCCGCGCGACATACAGCGGCCACTGCCTGCTGCTGCCCCTTGCGCTCTGGTTCGATCTCTCGATACGGACCCGCGGCGATCTGGAGATGCTAGCGGGCTTCTGGGCAACGTTTGTGCTCTTCGCGGCTGCCTGTGTCGTCAATCTGCTATACATCCGCCGCCTCCGGTCAGAGCCAGCAGGTTGCGGCTAGCCGTCGCGACTATGGTCGGCCGCTGAACAGCGGCACCAGGCCAGCGGCCCAGGTTGCGCAGGCAACCAGCACTTCTCGGTTTGCAGCATTCATCGTTACCTCTTTTCTGCATCGAATCCTATTGATGTGCCGCCCGATTGTCACTCAACAGGATGCAGGTCCGGGGCCAAAGAGCGGGCGGCCGGATTGCTCCGGCCGCCACTGCGGTTGGGGTTCCGAGACAGCTAGCGGTATTCGTCGACGAGGTCGTCGGCGTAGGCCGCGACCGAAGCGGCGAGGTCATCGACCTCGTTGATGCCGGCATCGACCATCTGGGCGGTGATGAACCGGTGGCCGGGATACCAGACGTAGGAAACCGATATCGCCGAGTTGTAGCCCGGGTCGTCAGGGTCGCGTTCCATCGAGATGATGTAGAGTTCAAGCCGGGCATTGTCCTGTGAGTAGACAACGCGCAGCCCCTGGTCGCGAAGCTGCTCGCGGACCGAGTTGGCAAACGCCGAACCGACGGCGTCGTCACCGGTGTAGCGCACGTAGACTCCGACCCGCGCACGCGGAACCCGGATGACATGAGGATAGTGGATCGGGGGGTAGTAGATGACCGGGCCCAAGTAGAAAAGGAATCGCCACGAATCATAGTAGTGCCGGTACCGCCAATGGTCGTGCGGGCCGTGCCGGTGGCGTCCGCCGTGATAGTACGTGGGGCGACGGTCGAACGGGCCGGGCCCGTGTCCGCCGCGGTAGCCACCGCCACCACGCCCACGGTTGGGCTCGCCACCGCTGCGCAGGACGTTGACTTCCGTCCCGGCGCCGGAGGTGCCATCGCTCCACCTTGTCTGGATCCGGGCCGGTTCGGTGTAGCGCCGGTCCTGCTGTTCGTACCGGTCCGGCGTCTGGTTCACCTGCGGTCTGGATTCCGGGGCCTGGGCCGCATCACGCTCGGTCCGTGGCGACCTGGCACCGTCGGACCCGTTTCCAGTGGACTGTGAGCCTCTCTCTTCAGAAACGGGAGCGCGGTTCTCATTGGGCCGCGACTGGGACGCTTGGTCCGGCCTCTCAACTTCCGTGGCCGGCTGGGTCGGGACTACCGTGGTCTTGTCCTCTCTATCCGACCTGGACCCGTCTGAATCGGCATTGTCGCCGGCCCCAGCCGTCAGGACCATTGCCGCCAGCGCCAGCACCAGCAGCGTCGTCTTCGAGTTCTTCATAGTCACCTCTTTCGGGTGGATTGTTCCTGCCACCCGTTCAGGAATCTCACTTGCGCTCCTGCTGCCTGGACGTTGAACCGGGCCTCAGTGTTACCCGCACTTCGGGTTCGACCTCGGCACCCTTCGCCTATCTCAGACACATACAATCATACCATCCCTGCTATTCCCTGCCAACAGTCACGCAACTATGGACAAACAGGGACTGGTATGGACTCCAGCATTCTGCATTCTGGCCTCTGCCTTCCGTTTTCGTCTCATCGGAGGCGACATTCTCCCTCTAACCGCCTGTAAATAAAGCTTGACAGAGGGGAAGCTAGGCCGAGAATCAGGCATAAGTGGCCGACCAAAGGCGGCCATCAGGGGTCCGATGGAATCCAGAATTGCCCCGAAAGGGCAGAAAGGACTCGTATATGCCGAGAGGACAGGCCCTCATGAAGAGGACCGTGAAAATGACCGATGAGATGCAGCCGGTGTTCGGCCCGGGCAAGGTCATCAAAGTCAGTGACCTGAACAAGAAGCTCTGGGCCTACATCAAGAAGAACAAGCTGATGTCCGGTGAAGGCCCGCTGATGAAGCGCTCCATCAAGGTGACCGATGACATGAAGCCGGTGTTCGGTTCCAAGGCAACCGTCAAGATCGGCGAGATGATGAAGCTGCTCTGGGTCTACATCAAGAAGAACAAGCTGTTCTAGTTCGTTCGACAAAGGCCACCGGGCTCGTGCGGCGAAGACCCGCGCGGGCCCGGAGCCGTTTTGCCGGGAACGAACGCGCTGTCCGACAGTGGCCGCTGAGGCCAAGTCAGAAGTCAGATACCAGAATGCAGAAGTCAGAACTGCCGGAAGCGGACAGCGGAAAAAGGTGGACGGTCGGACCCCAGGCCAGGCGCACTGTCGGACAGTGACCGCCTAGGCCAAGCGCGAAACCCGAGCCGGGGAGAAGCTCGAATGAGCGAAATCGGTCAACTCGGACTTCGAGCTTTGCCCGCATTCAATCGTCATTCGGACTTCCGGCTTCGGGTTTTGCCCTCGCTGCGGTTCGCGGTCTGCGGTGTGCTGTCGGAAAAGAAGAGAGCGGCGACCTCGACACGGTCCGGTCCCGGACCGCAGTAGGATTCGTAGTGCGTGCCGAGGTCCAGAATCTCCTTCCTGGCGACGTCGCCCAGGTAGCGTCGGTAGGCTTCGTCAGCGGATTCCACGGGCACGCGCAGTCCCTGGACGTAGAAGCGCTCAATAGTGACCGTCTCATTCGGGTACGCCATCGCGACCAGCCTGCGGCAGTAGGCAGCCGGCTCTTCCAGCTGGAGTTCCTCGCGGAAGGCCACAACCGAGACCCTCAACACCGTCCCGCCCTTCGCTTGTTCGGTCAGGCGGGCGGCGTCGTAGAACCGCCACATCCTGGCGCTGGTTGAGAACCAGCTCTTGTCAGGCAGCAGACCCAGGTCGGACCCGAAGAGCTGGTCGAAGAGGAGGCGGAAGCAGTTCACCGGCGAGGGCGAATAGCTCGGAGACCCGGTCATCTTCGGAATGTGGTAGGCGTTGAGAATTGCCAGCTGTTCAGACAGCTCAGCGGGTTCGGGGTCGTTCCAGGTGAGCACCGAGCTCGGGCCGTGGTCGGCCTGGAGGATGATGACCGGCGGCTGCGGCGATGACGCAAGGATCCGCTCGATCGCGGTCTTTGCCTTGCCGTTGATGAACTGAACCTGCGCGCGGTACTTCTCGACATAGTCGTGCCGGAGCCTGTCAACGTCCGCGGTCTGATAGGTGCCGCCCTCGGTCATCGTGAAGTAGCTCTGCGGCTCCGTCTTCTCGCCCTGCGCGCCGAAGACAAACGGCGGGTGCGGGCTCAGTATGTGGCAGAAGACGAACACCGGGTGCTTCAGTCGCGCGGCATCCGGCAGGTGCTCAAAGGCGTACAACACACGCTCGCGGTGCAGATCGCTCTGCGACCTCTTCAGAAGGGGGTTGAGGATGAGCGGCAGGGCGGTGGTGTTGATGAGGATTCTCTGAAACTCGCTCAGGGCCCAGCGTGGTGCAAAATGGATGTCGGCGTCCCTGATGTCGGTGCCGGTGCAGCCGGAAGCGAACGAAGCGATCGTGTATCCGCGCTTCCGGAGTTCTCTAACCACCCGGCTCTCTCCGATCATACGGACCAGAGGTGCGTGGCTGTCTGTCTCCGGCCCGAGCTTGGCCGCCACCGCGTCGAGATACGTCATGTTCAGGGAGGACGCCAACGAGAGGTGGGTCCGTGCATAGTTCGACCGGCTGCGGGTCCCGACGCGGAAGCCTCTCTGTTCAAGCCACGATATGAACCCGGAGTTGTCGTAGCCATAGACCGAGGCGAGGATGTCGGCGCGAGCGTAGCCATCGAGGATAATGTAGTAGATGTCGGGCAGGTTCGCGGCCTGCGTCGTCGTGGCACGCGTCGCATTCAGCGATGCAGCACGGCTGCGCAGGAGAGTCGGGACCCCGGTGACGAGGTTGACGGCAACCAGCACCAGCGAGACGGCATTCAGGAGGAGTGTCAGCCTGGCGAACTCCAGACGCGGCACGCCGAGAAAGATGACGCCCAGCAGCAGAACGCCGCCTGCAATGCCGGGCAGGAGTTCTGGTGGAGCAGAAGTACCGACCGCGCCGAGCACACGACCGTAGGTGAAGAACAAGGCCAGAAAGAGAGAGACAACAAGCGCCGCCCGGCGGCTGTTGCCGAGTACCCGCCACAGGAACAGCCAGAGAACGAGCGCTACCGTGAATGACGCGATGAGCGGAAGCACGAGTTCGGATGGAGTTATCGGAATTCTCGAGGCACTGTAGGCATAGAGAAACAGCGTCGGGGCGAGGGCGAACAGGAAGTGGTGAATCGGGATGGGTCGCTTCTCAGCCGAACGCGGGCGGCGGGCTGGATCCTCGGTCATTGTCTGGGTTGGCGGAGTTCCATCAGATAGATGTTGCGCTCGGAATCCCTGACCGGGGACGAGGCGAGGAGGGCGAAGCGGGCCGAGAATGCTCGCTCGAAGGCTTCTCTGGTGTAGTTCGGGAAGATGTCCTCGCGGGTGGCGAGCAGCCGCTGCACTTGCGAGTCGGTCTTGGGCACAAACTCGATGATCAGAGTCCGGCAGATACCGGCCGTGAAGTCAACGATGCGGTCGAGGGGCAGGTTGTTGCCGATAGCCAGATGGTGAATCAGCGCAAGGGCCATCGCAGTGTCGCAGGGACCACGTTCGATCAGGGACTGGCGCTCGCGATTCTGCCAGCCGATCGCCGGGCTGGGATTGGTCACGTCGGAGAACAGGGGCAGCATGCTCTTTTCGTCACGCTTGCGGCAGTCGAGGTAGTTGAGTTCGACCGCGGCCGGGTCGATATCAAAGGCGATCGTGGGAATACCGCGCTCGGCGGCGATCCGGCTGAACCGGCCGGTGTTCGCTCCCAGGTCCCAGACGGTCTTCGGCTGCGCCTTCTGCAGGTATTCGCCGACCAGTCGAGTCTTGTGCTCAAGCGAGTCGGCGGTGTAGTTCGTGGCCGCGTAGTAGTCAGCCCACTCCGTGCCCTCAGGCTTCCAGGAGAGTTTTCTCGTCGTGGACTCCAGGTTGTCGATGAGCCCGAGGTACGCCATGCGACTCATCTTGCGGCCGTCGGGTTTGGCCTGCTTGTCGGCGTACTTGCGTTGGGTCTGGGCATGGAGGTGGATGTGAGTTCCGAGGCCGAGATTCAGGCGCGTCTTCGACGGCAGCAGGTGGCTGGCGAGGTCGAGCGGGATGCCATCGATGTTCACGCGCAGCAACTGGCCGAGACGGACATCGGCGTGGCTCATCAGCGCGAGGGGCGCGAGGAAGTGCTGGCAGAACTGGCGGTAGGCGACCCACGGCTCGCCTTCGCAGTAGCGCTCGAACGAGAGCGTGTCAATCATGACCGGTCGGCAGCCGCGAAACTGGATGTTGTAGGCGCTCGCATCCTTGAGCGACATGCCGCGTTCGACCGCCTGCTTCTGCACGGCGAGGGTCGCCAGTGCCGCGTCCTGCAACTGGCTGAAACACCATTCGTAGGCGTAGGATATGAAGGGGATTACCTCGGGCTCGATTACAAGGCTGCCTCCGCCGGACATGTGTGGTTCAGACGTCTCGACGTGTGGTACGAGCAGACCTTGAGTGGTCAGGTCCTGGTAGAGACCTGACTCCATGAGCAGCTTGTAGTCGGCGCGATAGCTGGCGTTCACCTGACGATAGAGCCGACCGCCGCGATGGAACAGAAAACCGCTCGGGTCGCGGAATGAACTCGGTAGCGACTCGTCAGTTCGCATTATCAGCCGGGTCGGATTTCAACCGCCGATACACGCCGATCAACGCCGATAGATGTCACAGGTTCGGAGCCGTTTCTGCGTTCATCTGCGTTCATCGGCGGCTACACGCTCCTCTTCCTTCCATGCCCGGCCTTGGCGGTTTCCTCTCAATGTCGGGTCTTGGACGTGAACAGGCGCTTCACAAAAGCGATGACTCGTTTCCAGAAGAGCCCGACAGCGAAGAGGCCGCCCAGCGGGCCGACGATGAGAAACTGGACTGCGCAGCTTCCGGTGCCCGGGGTCAAGGTCGGCATACGCGGGTCGTAGCAGGGTCGGCGAGACCAACGCCGCCAGCATGACAATCAGCCCGATGCGAGGAGAAGGCCGCTTCATTGACGGTTGGGAATTGTAGCCCGCGCCTCGGGCGTGTCAATCAACCGATCAGCTGACCGCGCCTCTCGTTGCCTCTGTTGACAGTCTGGGGCAGTGTTCTATAGTCTGAGGATGATTCTGCGGGTCTACGTTGACACGTCGGTGATTGGTGGATGCTTGGACGAGGAGTTCGGCGTATACTCCCAGCGGCTGGTGGACGACTTTGACAGAGGGCGGTTGCGCGCGGTGATCTCCGATATTACTCTGGCCGAACTGGAAACAGCGCCTCCGAGAGTTCGCCAGTTTCTCACTCGTCCAGGGCTTGCGGAGGCCGAGCGAGTGGAGATCAATGATGAGGCGGTCGCCTTGGCTGATGCCTACATCCGCGAGGGTGCCGTCCTGGAAAGCAGCAGAGCTGACGCCCTGCATATTGCCGTGGCCACAGTCAGCCGCGTCGACGTGGTGGTGAGCTGGAACTTCAGGCACATAGTGAAGCTCAGCCGGATTCGAGCCTACAACGCGGTGAATCTCAAGCTCGGATACCCGGGACTCGAAATCAGGTCTCCGCTGGAGGTGTACTACGAAGAAGAATAGGTCATTTGACGCTGTCGGCTTCATGCGGGCGGCCAGGGACCGCATGAGTAAGGAAATGAACGGCATGACGCCCCAGGAACAGATAGACTACATCCGCAGAAAGTCGGCAGCCTTGGCGGGCAAACATGAACATGCTGCGCCACCCGAGCCGGTCGTCGTCTCCGACAAACCACCCCGGCCCTGAGGGCTCTGCGCCGGTGATTCGGCGGCACGCAAAATGCGGAAGAAGACACAACGAGTCGCGGCGCGGTGGAACGAGAGAGACTGCTCCCCAAACCCGATGTTGAACCACAAAGACACCAAGAACACCAGGCAGACAGAGCTGACTTCCGTCCTCACCCTCTTTGTGTCTTGGTGCCTTGGTGGTGATGTCCTGTGTCGGATTCAGGGCTGCTTGCGCGGCTACTTGACTCTTGACCGCTGCAGGGATACGCTTACGTAGCGACGCCGAGTGTGGCGGAGTAGGCGGAATCCGTCCACGGTTCCTGACGGCGCCAGACTGCGTGGGGTCAGTTACGTCCGGGGGTGCAGAATGTCACTTGACTGTGTTCTCCGTCTTTCTGTCCGAACCATCGCCTCACATATCCGGGCGGTACGACCCGTGGCCGTGCTGTTAGCCATTTGCTGCTGCTTGTCGGCCGTCAGCGGCCAGTGGCTGGAGGAGACCATCTATCTGCCGGACTCGTTCGGTGGGCTGCTTCAACCGCAGAGCCTAGTGTACGATTCGGTCCACAATGCAGTCTACGTTGCCGGCGACGCGGGCGACTGCGTGATAGTGCTAGACGGTTCCTCTGGTCAGAGAGTCGCCCGTATCCCGATCTGCGGACCTGCCAGGGCCCTCTGCGTCAACCCGCGTGAGAACAAGGTCTACTGCGCGAACGAGAACAATGAGTGCGTGACCGTGATAGGCAGCGCTGCCAATTCAGTCATTGCGACTGTACCCACCGGCATCTTCCCGAACGCTCTGTGCTACAACTCGCAGGACAACAAGGTCTATTGCGCAAACGACTCCAGCACAAGCGTGACTGTCATCGCAGGCGTAGTGGATTCGGTGGTCGCCACTGTTGCCGTGGGGAGCAACCCCCGTGCCATCTGCTACAACCCGGCTGAGAACCAGGTGTACGTCGCCAACTATGGCAGCGGGAGTGTGACCGTTATCGCAGGCAACTCTGACTCGGTTGTCACGACTGTGACTGTTGGAGCGAACCCCATTGCCCTCTGCTACGAGAGCATGTCCCTCGGTTAGTTGAAATTCCTAGCGGCTCCCACATCACTTTAGGCAACTCTCTCTGTTGCGTCAATTTCTTTCGGTGACGCGGACCGTTCCAGTGCACTCAGCAATGCGGGGATGTGCCGGTAGCCATCTACGCACCGGAAGTGCTGCTCGGCATGTAGCAGCCCAGCTACACACCAGCGCCAGCGCATCTCGCCAGGGCGCCAGCGCTTC
>Ga0194126_10001430_pt1 | contig 40094 bp, 37 predicted proteins | sample TA2KigC150mmetaG_FD_148641 | JGI IMG/M metagenome (GOLD analysis project Ga0194126, IMG submission 148641) | Freshwater microbial communities from Lake Tanganyika, Tanzania - TA2015035 Kigoma Deep Cast 150m | ecosystem: Environmental > Aquatic > Freshwater > Lake | place: Tanzania: Lake... | reverse complement strand
TGAGGAGCAGATGATCCGCCGGGCCCTGGAAAAAAGCGGCCAGGTCCAGGTCCGGGCCGCGGAACTCCTGGGCATCACCAAAAGCCTGCTCCAGTACAAACTGAAAAAATATCATTTGACGACTTGATAATAATATTTTAAGGGGATGGTAAATGAACAGCATAGAATCTTTAAAGGCCGAAGTCACAAAATTAAAGATTGAGCTAAGTAGCCTCTGGCCGCGGCCTGGAACCGGTTCCCGGCTACGGCGCTTTGTCCTTCAGGCTTGCCTGGCCGCCTGGGGCCTGGCCCTCCTGGCGGCCCCGGCCGGGGCCGCGCCCCCCTCCGGCAAGCTCCTGGTAGCCGCCACCATTGTGCCCCTGGGCGACTTCTGCCAAAAAATCGGCGGCGATCTGGTCCAGGTCCAGGTACTGATCCCGCCGGGGGCCAGCCCCCATGTGTTTGAACCGGCCCCCTCGGTGATGGCCCGAGCCTCCCAGGCCCGGGTGTTCGTGTATATCGGCGCCGGCCTGGAACCCTGGGCGGCCAAGTTGTTGCGCTCCCGGGGAAACTCAGGCCAGGTGGTGGTGGAAGCGGCCCAGGGCCTTCAGCTGTTGCGAGAAACCTGTCATCACGGCTGTGAGCAGCCCGGCGCAAAACCTGCGGCCTCGCACCGCGAGACGGAGGCCGCGCCTGAGCGCCATCTAGGCGGCAATCCGCACATCTGGCTGGACCCGGTGCTGGTCCAGGATATCTGCCGGAAAATCGCCGGGGCCCTGATCCAGGCGGACCCAGACCACCGCGCCCGATACGAAGCCAATCTAAAGGAGTATCTGGCGGCTCTGGAGGCGCTGCACCAGGAGATTCAGCAGCATGCCCGCGCCTGGACCCTCCGGGATTTTGTTTCCTTCCATCCATCCTTCTCTTATTTCGCCCGCCGGTACAATCTGCATGAGGCCGGGGTCATTGAAGAAGCTCCCGGCCGGGAACCCACCCCTCGCCAACTCCAGAACCTGGTGACCGCCGTCCGCCGCTCCGGGATCAGGGTGGTCTTTGCCGAACCCCAGTTCAATCCCCGGATGGCGGAGGTGATCGCCCAGGAGGCCGGGGTGAAGGTCCTGATGCTGGACCCCATAGGCGGCCCGCCGCCTTACGGCTCCGATTACCTGAAGCTGATGCGCTATAACCTGGCGGCGCTGGATGAGGCCCTGCGATGACGGCGCCGGAGATAAGCGAAGCCGCCGTTAAGCTCGAGGGGGTCTGGGTCAGCTTCAACGGCGTCACGATCCTGGAGGATGTCAGCCTGACCATCGAGGCCGGCCGGTACGTGGGCATCTTGGGGCCCAACGGCGCCGGCAAAAGCACCCTGCTCAAGGTGATCCTCGGATTGATTCGGCCCCAGCGGGGCGAAGCCCGAGTCTTCGGCGAACCTCCGGAAAAGCTGCGGCATCATGGCAACGTGGTGGGCTACCTGCCCCAGCGGCCCCTGGGAAACCCCCGCTTTCCCGTCACCGCTCTGGACGTGGTGCTCATGGGCCGCTATGGCCGCATCGGCCTATTCAAACGGCCCCGCCGGGAAGACCGGGAAATGGCCCGGCGCCGGCTGGAGGACCTGGGGATCTCCCATCTGGCGGACCGGCTCATCGGCGATCTTTCCGGGGGAGAGCAGCAGCGGGTCTTTATCGCCCGGGCCCTGGGCGTAGAACCCCGGATCCTGGTGCTGGACGAACCCACGGTGTCCCTGGATGTCTGCGTCCAGGACGACATCTTCGAGATGATCAATACCCTCAGAGAAAAGCTGCACCTCACGGTCCTCATCGTGTCCCACGACATCGGCGCCGTGGCCCGCCACATGGACGACGTGGTCTGCATCAACCGGCGGATTCACGTGCATCAACCCCCGCCCATCGGCCGCCTGGGGCTGGAAAGCACCTTTGGCTGCGCGGTGGAATACCTGTTTCACGGCGAAATCCCCCACCGGGTGGTGAAGAGCCGTGATGATTGATCTGTTCACCCTGGGGTTTCTCCAGCGGGCCCTGGTGGCGGGCATCCTGGTGAGCCTGCTGTGCGGGGTGCTCTCCACCTTCGTGGTGCTGCGGCGCATGGCTTTCATCGGGGTGGGCATTTCGCACTCGGCTTTTGGCGGGGTGGCCCTGGGGTTCCTCTTAGGCGTCGATCCCTTGTGGACCGGCATCGGCTTTGCCCTGATGGTGGCCCTGCTCATTGAGTACGCCCAGACCCGCACCACGGTGGAGGAAGATACCGCCATCGGCATCTTTTTCGCGGCCTCCATGGCCCTGGGCCTGGTCTTCCTGCATCTCTCCCGGGCCTATAACGTGGATGTTTTCGGGTTTCTCTTCGGGAACATCCTGGCCATCGGCGCCCAACAACTATGGCAGATCCTGGTGGTCACCGTGGGGGTTTTGGCCGTTATCCTGGCCTTTTTCAAGGAACTCGTCTTCCTGAGTTTCGATGAGGAGATGGCCTGGGTGAGCGGGGTGCCGGTGAAGGCCCTGCGCTATCTCTTTCTGGTAATTATGGCCTTGGTGGTGATCGTCACCATCTACCTGGTGGGGATTATTCTGGTCTCGGCGCTGCTGGTGATCCCCGGGGCCATCGCCCAGAACCTGGCCCGGCAGCTGAAAACCATGGTATGGGTCTCAACCGGAGTGGCGGTGGGGTCCGCGGTGGGGGGCCTGATGCTGTCCTACGCCATCGACTTTCCTTCCGGGGCCACCATCGTCCTGGTGCTGGCCGTTCTCTACCTCCTCACCAGCGGGCTGCGCCCCTGGCTGCACCACCGATGAGGGCTGGATTCTGACGGCCCTCGCCCCGTGCCCACTTTGGCCGTAATGGTCAAGACTTGACCAGGCAACCTCTCCACCCAGGTTTACTATCACCTGACCATAAAGAAGTTTTCAAAAAATATTCTGTTCGGCTTTCTTGCTAATTTTACTACTGGATTCTGGAAGTCCTACCACAAAAGATCCATTTTGCCTACTGCATCCACGAAAGTGGTTGCCTTGGGTCGAAAACGTACGCAATTTATTAATTTGGGAGAGAAGGGATTCAAGCCAATGAGTCGGGGCAAACGCAGTGGACATTATCATGATTTGGTTGTTATGGAAAATCCGTCCAAAGGGGGGGAAATTGCCGATGTCGCACTTTAAATTCTACGCCGGTGTATTCTTAGTCACTTCCTCTACGTTAATGCTCCAGTTGATAGAGACACGTATCTTGTCAGTGATTTCATGGTATCATTTGGCTTTTTTTGCTATCAGCATGGCCATGTTTGGTTTAACTGCGGGTTCTGTCTGGATTTATTTAAAGAGCGATCAATATACCCAAAAAACTATGTCATATGACTTGGCTTATTTCAGCGCCGCGTTTGCCATCACTACGGTCTTGTCACTTGGCATGCAACTGGTACTCACGTTGACCGTAACATTCTCCATTACCGGTATCATCGTCTGGGTTTTACTGGCGGTGTTTATGGCTGTCCCTTATTTTTTTTCCGGGGTCACTATCAGTTTGGCCCTTACCCGCGGCCCCTATCCCATCGGTCGGGTGTATGGGGTTGATCTCGTTGGTGCGGCAGTGGGTTGTCTGGGGGTGTTATTTCTGCTCAACTTTACTGACGGTCCCTCCGCGGTCATTTGGGTGGGGGCTATTGCCGCGGCAGGCGCTTGGTTTTTCGCCGGGTCCGGCATCGGTGCCCCCCCTGAAGCAAAACCCCCGTGGGCCTCGCTTCTTCAGAACCAGGGAAGGATTTTTATTTTGCTGGCGCTTTTGGCGATAGGTAACGGACTCACTCCGTATGGGCTTCAGCCTATTTTAGTTAAAGATCGGGTTGAAGGCCGAAGCTCCTCGGTGGTGGAGAAATGGAATTCCTTCTCAAGGGTGACGATATTTAAGGATTCCAGAATGGAAGCGCCGCAAATTTGGGGGCCTTCGCCAAAATTGCCCCCAGGGCTGGTAGTGGAAAGAAAATATATGGAGATTGATGGGTTCGCCTCCACCAGCATGTACCGCTTCCGCGGTGATGTGGCAGAGGCCAGTTACTTTAAATATGATGTGACTAATCTGGGGTATTTTTTGCCTAATCAAAAACGCGCTGCCATAATTGGTGTCGGTGGTGGACGCGACATTCTGTCCGCTTGGGTTTTTGGCCTCCGGGACATCACCGGTATCGAGATCAACCCGGCCTTTATCCACCTATTAACGGCTGAACCTGAGTTTACCGAATTTGCCGGCCTCGCCCAACTTAATTCAGTCCGATTAATCGTTGATGAGGCGCGCAATTGGTTCGCCCGTACCCCGGAGACTTTTGATATTATTCAGATGACCCTCACCGATACGGAGGCCGCTACCGGCGCCGGTGCTTTCACCCTGAGTGAAAATGGCCTTTACACGGTGGAAGCTTGGAAACTTTTCCTTTCCCGCCTGACGACCACAGGGGTTTTTACCGTTAGCCGCTGGTATGCTCCCGGTCAGGTTAACGAAACCGGCCGCATCATTAGTTTGGCCGTCGCGACCCTTCTGGATCTCGGGGTGAAGGAACCTAACCGCCATATTTTCGTGGCGTCGGCTAAGAATATTGCTACTCTGCTTCTATCGCCTGTCCCCTTTTCAACTAAAGATATTGAAACCCTGGAAAAGACAACAGCCGCGTACCAGTATCAGGTGATAATAAGCCCATATTCTCAGCCTCAATCAGAGGTTTTGCAGGCTATTTTTAAAGGCAAGAGTCTTAAAGAACTGGAGCACTATGTTCAAGGTTTTGAGCTAGACCTGAAACCGCCCAGTGACGACCGGCCGTTCTTTTTCAACCAATTACCGTTCTATCGACCGGTGGAAGTTTTCAAAATGCTGCTGCATCAGACCCCCTCCGGAGTGATGCGAGGCAATCTTATGGCAGCTGCGACTCTCCTCACTATCCTGATCGTCTCCCTGGGGCTGGTGTTCATAACTATTGTCATTCCTTTGCGACCTGCTATTAAAGACGTGGGGTCCAGATTGGTCATAACCGGCACATCTTACTTTTTTCTGATCGGCATTGGCTTCATGACCGTCGAAGTTGGCCTATTACAGAGGATGAGTGTCTTTCTGGGACATCCCATTTATTCCCTCAGCGTGGTTCTCTTTAGCCTTATTCTCACCACCGGATTAGGGAGCTTGATCTCCGACCGCTTTCCCCTCGATAGCCGGTTCAAGTTTATTATTTGGTCCGTATTAACCGCGGTCTATCTTATTACCTTACCCTATTGGTTGTCGGAACTGTTACTCGCATACGATCACGCCAATTTGTTGGAAAGATGTGCCCTATGCGTTGCTATCATTATTCCAGCTGGCTTGTTCATGGGTTTCGGCTTTCCCACCGGTATGCGGTTAGTATCTGTGGTGGATCCCAACCCGACGCCGTGGTTCTGGGGCATCAATGGAATCGCCGGCGTGTTGGCGGCCAGCACCACCGTAGCCATCAGCATTGCCTGGGGGATTAATTGCGCCTTGGTGATTGGAGGCCTTTGCTATGCCCTGCTGATTCCCGCGGCCTTAGGTATTGGCTTCCGGGAAAAAGCAGGAGATGTGGCCGCAACCTGAACTGCTTTGCAGATAATACCCGGAATTTTCCTTGTCCTGGTGCTACCTGCCCTGATCCGAAACTTATCACCGAGCCAAAAACCTTCCATATTCATAGCGAAATTGATCTGTTGTGGGGGGATCTCCAGAATCCTTTTTTGTCCGATGATATTATGCCTTGATGGCGAGGTTGCCCGGTGAAGTCTTGACCATTATCTATGGTAATTACTACTCAAGGAGATGCGGCGCGCAGGTCCGGTTCCGGAGCCGGGTCCGTAAAACTCCCCACCCGCCCGGTTCAAGCGGGTAGGAGAAAAGTTGGTTCAGCCCCGATGCCCAGGCCCCCTATTTCTTCTTGCCCCGCATCCAAAAGGGGAGGTCACCGGGCCCGGCGCTGGCCGCCCGGAGTTGGGCCAGTTCATCTTTGAGCTGCGTCACTTCGGCCTGGAGAGCTTTGACGGCCGCGGCCGCGGCCTTGAGAAGGTCAACCTCGCGGCGCAGCTCGGCCAATTCCCCCGGCAATCCGGCGACCGTGCCCTTCAAGGAGGCCGCTTCTCCTGCCACGGTTTTGAGCCCCGCCACCTCGGTCAAGAGCGTCTTGAGGCCGGCTGCCAGTTCGGCCAGGCGCGCCTGCACCTCGGGGGGCGCCTCCGGCGCCGGTTGACCCCGGCCGGTTCTGGTCATCGCCGAGAGATCGGGCACGACGGTATCCAGCGGATTTTCCTGATTGACTGCATCCAGGGGATTTTCGCCGATGGTGCTGCGTTTGGCCATGTCGTTTAACTCCCTTCTTGGCTGATGATCTCGTCGGCCAGGGCCCGATAGTCCGCGGCGCCGGCGCTCTTGCCGTCGTATTGGGTGATGGCCTGGCCGAAGGAGGGACATTCGGCCAACCGGATGTTCTCCCGGATAACGGTGCGATAAACCAGGCTGCCGGACCGCTGGCGCAATTGCTCCACCACCTCCCGGGCGTGGCGGGTGCGAAAATCCACCCGGCAGGCCAGGATGCCCGAGACTCTCAGATCCGGGTTGAGGCGGTCCCGGACCACCTCCACGGTCTGAAGCAGTTGGGCCAGGCCGCTCAGGGCCATGACGTGGGCCTCCACCGGCACCAGGAGTTCCGCCACCGCCACCAGGGCGTTGACGGTGAGGACCCCCAGGGTAGGCGGGCAGTCGATGAGCACGTAGTCCCAGCGGTCCGGCGGCAGGCGGTCCAGGTTGCGGCGCAAAATGGTTTCGGCCCCCACTTCCCCGGCCAGCATCTTCTCAGCCCCCACCAGCCAGGACGAGGACGGCACCAGGTCCACCCCGGCCACCCCCGAATCCTGCACCAGCTCAAGCATAGAGCCATTTTCCGCAAAGATCCCCAGCACTCCCTTGCCGGCTTTTTTGATCCCGAACCACGCGGTGGTGGAATGTTGCGGGTCCAGGTCGATGACCAGCACCCGCCGGCCCTTCTCCCCCAGGGCCGCTGCCAGATTGACGCTGGTGGTGGTCTTGCCGCTCCCCCCCTTCTGGTTTGCAATGGCAAAAGTCCTCATGGCGAGCCTTTCTCCCTCAAGCCTCAGTACCGGGCGGCAGCCGCCGCCAGGCCCAAACTTCCCCCGCGCCTCGCCCCGGGGCGCGGCTCCCCGTCAGAGCCTCACTATGCGCCGCACCGGCAAGATCGCCCCCAAACAGCCCAGCCCGGGCCCAGTCAAGACCCCTGGGGGGCCGCCGGCGCCTCGGACACCGGGACCCTCGCGCTGCCAGTCTTCTCAGCCAACGGCCCCAGCGGCCAGCCTCCCGGTTTATTTACTACTTAAGTTCACCATGCCACAACCAGACCGGCCTGTCAACCTGCGGTCTCTGGCGGGTCAAAATCGTTGACATATGCCGCTGTTTGTGCTATTGTAATGCTTACAAAAATGTGCGCCCTGAATTAAAGAAAACTCTCTGGGGGCTAACCTCGGAAGGGAGTCTGACAAACCCGTTTTTTGACCGCAGTGGCCAAGGCCGCCGGATAATCTAGGCTCTAACCGGGTCAGGAGGAGTACTTCACGGGAGAAGGTTATGCACAAGTTCCGGGCAACTTATCTCGGCGCTTTTATCCTGGGTTGGCTGCTGGCTGTTGGAGTTGCGCCCGCGGCAGCCTATTATTCTCCTTTGCCAGCCACCGCCACCTTCACCAGCAATTCGGTTTCGCGCACGGTTTACGATCCTAAGCTTAAAAAACCCTGGGGGTTCATTTCCTGGTTCGGGGGAGACAATGTCAGCGTTGTAGATTTGAAACAGCATAACGGCGTCATCGCCTGGATCATAAAACACGGGACCACTTACCAAGTCACCTGCAGCGTCTATGACCCCGGCGCCGGCACCTTTATAGAGGATACCCAGGGGCCTTTTACTGATATTTCCCAATTTCAGATTGTTGATGGAGTGGTGGCCTATGTGGCCGGCATGCCGCCCACCATGTCTGATCCCGCTCATCCCGAGTTCAAGTACGCCACTTATGATCCGGCCAAGGGGGCCTGGCAGAATAGATCACATTTCCCATCTTGGCCTAATGTCTCTAATTTGACGGTGGCAACCAAAGATGGGGTAGTGGTCGTCTCCTATACTTGGGAACTCATTGGATATGCCCCTCATTCCGTTCTTGCGGTCGATATATATAATAGCGCGATAGGCAACTGGCACAGCGCGTCACAGGGTTTCCCATCAAGCTTTTTTACCGACAATATCCTAACTTGCCAATATGTCATAACAAATTCCACGATATATACTATATTGTTCCATCCCACTTTTGGTCAGGTGGGGTCTGATACTTGGGGCTATGATGCCAGCGCAAACCATTGGTACCTGGGGCCCACCAAGCCCATGGCTCATTTTGTGGCGCAGCCTAAGCTCGGGTCAAGCCCCCTGTGGGTCTGGTTTACCGACATGTCCATCGCCGGGGCCAACTGGAGCTGGGATTTTGGCGACAACACCAGCCCCAGTTCGGACCGCAGCCCTTATCATATCTTCACTTCCCCGGGAAACTTCCAGGTAACCCAGTGGATAAGCGGCCCCAGCACTTACAGCCAGACCATCACGGTGTTGAAGGGGAAGAGTTTACCGGGAATGCTCCATTTGCTCCTGCTGGCCGATTGACGCAGGCATGGCTTACTGGCGCTCTTCGAAGCAATCCGGTTCGGGGAAGGGGAAGGCGTCTGTGAGATTCCCCCCGATAAAAATTAAGGCGCTGGGCCAGGGGCATGGCCGGCAAACCTCTGACGCCATCATTTCGGGATCGAACCATGACCGCAGGGCTGAAACTTCTGACCGTCTCCGTCCTCCTGCTCATCAGCGCCTGTGTCTCCGCCGGCGCCAAGGCCATTACCGATGCCGGCGTCGTCTCCCGGATCGAGGTGGGCAAGTCCACCCGGGCCGACGTCGCGGCCCTCCTGGGTTACCCGATCACCGCCTCCTATGGCGGCCAGGGGGAGGAGACCTGGCATTATACCCGGGTCACCACCGGCCCCAGTAGCAAACTTTGTCTCTTATTTCCTCAGTCCAGTAATAACTGGAGGGCTGCGCCAGGATTACCGCCACGCTCATAATTGATTTGGTCATAGGTTAGCTGGATATTGTCAAAAGCGCCTTTTACAATCGGTCCCGAGAAAGGTGTGTCTCTATTGAGATTGAGGTTAACGCTAGTAGCCAAACCTAAGGACGGATCGGTAAAGGACCCGACTAATTGCCATGCCGCACCATTCCAATAGGACCCCGCCATCGTATTACCGGTCCTCGTCATTCTCAGCTTTCCGGAAGCGCCAGAAGCCGCAACCTGAGTCATCTGGCCCTTAATCATGGTGAAATAGATCTCGCCCCCACCTCCCTCATTTACCCCGCGGCTGCGGCGGAATATGGAAAAATCGTTCGCCTGATCTATAGTTAAGCCAATTTGCGCTTCATTATTCGCCGGCCACGTCAGCAGATCGAAATCGACCACCATATCGAAGTCGCCCACTAACGTAAAGTTGCTTCCCACCCCCCCCTGGTAACGAGTGCCCCCCGAACTTTGCGGTAGGGTGATCTCCAGGCGATTATTGATCACGCTGCTTGAAGACCCCAGGCCTTCTTCAAATTTATACCACAAATTTTTGTTATATTCGTTGTTATCGAAATTTTCGGCAATGACCCCCGCTTGGGAAGGGGACACCGTCAGGAGCAAAACCGCCAGAAGCAACAAGCTCGCCAGGCCCAGTTTTCCACGTGATAAAAACATGATACCTCCTTGAGCGCGCCAACCTAAGACCGTCCGGTCCATGAATGGCCCGAGATTATGCGATAATCTTGGCCATGCGGTTGAAATTGGTTTTGAGACCTTCTATCCGGGGGTCGATTCCGAAGAAGTTCCTCTTTTTGTAGCCCAATAGTCATGCTGAATGAAGGTAGCACAAATTCCCCTCAATATTTATCTTTATTTTCAGATTTTGAATATACCACCCCCTTGGTTCGCAGATTCTGGCTGGGGCGTCGATCTATGAACCCCAGGACAGCACCGCCCGATAGTGGTGCGATAGAGGAAAAGCCGAGGCTACATGGACATACCCCCGGCCCGGCTCTGATACCAATGAGCACTCAAAAGACTATTTTTGTCATTCTGAGCGCAGCGAAGAATCTCTCCTTTAAAGCCGCCGAGATTCGTAACGAAGCGGCGCTCCGTTCAGAATGACATGAATTTTCATAGTTTTTTGACTGCAACTTCGTATGAGGTCAATTTCAATTGGCCTAAAACTTGAAAGAACTAACCTAAAAAAGGCGACCGATGCGGTCGCCCTGCATACAGGCGATATTTTTCCCCGGCCGAATTATTTGTTAGCTTTTCCGCCCTCAGGGTGATGGCCCCGCCTTTTCCCAGCCTCCGCCCAAGGCCTTGTAGAGGGCGATCAGGTTGGTATCCACGGTGCGGGTGCTCTGGGCCAGGGCATCTTCGGTAACAAACAGAGAGCGCTGGGCGATGAGGACGTTCAAGAAATCCGACTTGCCGGCGAGGTAAAGCAGCATGGATAGTTCCACGGCTTTGCGGTTGTTAACCACGGCCTCGGATAGGGATTTGCGGGTTTCCTGTTCCTTGGCATACGCCACCAACGCGGTTTCCACGTCTTTCAAGGCGGTGAGCACGGTCTTTTCATACGTGAGCAGGGCCTGCTCTGTGAGGGCATCCTGAACTTTGATGTTCCATAAGATGCGGCCGCCCGCAAAAATCGGCCAGGTAACGCTGGGGCCCCAGGACCAGAAATTACTGGACCAAGGTCCCAACCTGGCTACGTCACTGGCGGACAGGCCAAAGGACCCGGCCAGGTTAAACTTGGGGAACAGGTCGGCGGTGGCCACCCCGATGCGGGCCGTGGCGGCATGGAGTTGGGCTTCGGCCCGGCGGATGTCCGGGCGGCGCCGCAGCAGCTCTGAGGGCAGGCCCACGGGAATCGAAAGGGGGGCGGGGGGAATCGGGGCTACCTTGGCCAGGTCTGGTGAAAGGGCCGCCGGTTCCCGCCCCAGCAGCACCCCCAGGCTGTAGATGGCCGCCCGGGCCGAGGACTCGAAAACCGGTATCGTGGCTTCAGTGGTGGCTACCTGGGCCCTGGCGTTGGCCACATCCAGGCCCCCCACAAAGCCGGCGTCATACCGCTTCCGGATGATTTCGGCATTGTGCTTTTGCGCCTTAAGATTTCTCCGGGCAATATCGATCTGCTGTTGCAATCCCCGCAGGTTGATATAGTTGCTCCCCACGTCTCCCATCAGGGTCACCAGGACGTCGCGGCGGTCCTCCACCGCGGCCTGGAGGTCGGCGGTGGCGGCCTCGACGCTGCGCCGCGTGCCTCCGAAAATATCCACCTCCCAGGCGGCATCGAGACCGGCCTGCCACAAGTTCTTGAGCGCCCCGGCGGTGGCGATGGCGCCGCCGCCGCCGACTTCACTGGCTCCCTGGCTCCTTTGGTACAGCGCCGAAGCATCCGCCTGGGGCCAGAGGGGCGCGCCCGCCACCCCCCGGGCCGCCCGGGCCTGGCGGATGCGGGCTTCGGCCAGGCGCACATCCAGGTTGGCGCGCACGGCCATCTCCACCAGGGAAGACAGGGTCGGATCGTTAAAGGCGTTCCACCATTCCGCCAACGTCACCGGGTCTAGCGTGGTTTTGCTGGGTTGGGCCGGGGTGACGACATTCTGGCCGTCCCAGTCTTTGGGGACCTTGGTCTCCGGCGGGCGGTAATCCGGGCCCACGGCGCAGCCGGAGCCGGCCCCCAGACAAAGGGCCAGGCCTACAATTAATAAAAGTTTTCCACGTTTCGGGCTGCCGTCAGCCATTATAGACATGGGTGCATTCACTTTCATTGGTGGCACAGCCTTTCCAGGCTGTGCCGTATTGAGCTCATCACTCTTCTATAGGTTCCCCTGGTTCCCATAAAAATGGGTATTCTTCAGGAGACTGGCATAATCCGGTTTTGACAGGATTATTGCGGATATAATTCCATTTTTCCAGATACTCATCATGATCTCTCACAATACGGTCAAAACTTTCTTCCTGCCATAAAGAACCTTTACTGCCCCTGGCTTTATTGATTTCCCGGGCGCTATAACCTTTAATACCTTGCAAAATCTTACTTAGCGGATATTCCATTTCTGATTTAAATACAACAGGTTTCAATATTACATGCGCATGATCCGGCATCACCAATGCCGTTGTCACCCAATATCTTATCTGGTGAAAGTGTTTCATAGCATCCAGCACAATTCTTCTCTCATCCTCAGTAATAATCCCTGATTTCAAACGGAAAGTAATAAAATAAGTGCTGCCGGGCAATTGCCAGTGAGGCAGATTTCGGCGATTAATGGACAACTCATCTTTTTGAGCACAGGCTGGAAAGCCTGTGCTACCGGGTTTATCAGTTTTTTCTTTCGCCTTCATACTATTTTCTTGGCTTATAGCCCTATTACTCTTGGTAGCACAGCCTTTCCAGGCTGTGCCGGGTTCTTTTCAGGGCGACCATGGTTCCCAGAGAAATGGGCGTTCCTCAGGAGTCTGATACAAAAAATCATTCATAGCGCAGGGCGATAATCGGGTCCAGACGCGAGGCTTTCCACGCCGGATAAAAGCCGAACACCATGCCCACCGTCACGGAAACCGCAAAGGCCGCGACGATGGCGGCCAGGGATAATTCCGTCGGCCAGCCCAGAAATGCCCTGACCAACAGGGAAATCCCCCGGCCCACCAGGATGCCTGCCACCCCGCCGCAGAAACAGAGAATCACGGATTCCGCCAGAAATTGCTGGAGGATATCCCGGCTCCAGGCCCCTACCGCCATGCGCAAGCCGATCTCCCGGGTCCGCTCCGTCACCGACACCAGCATGATGTTCATGATGCCAACGCCCCCGACCAACAGGGAGATCAGGGCCACCGCCAGCAAGAGCTTGGTCATCATAGCGCCGGTGGAAGACAGGGCTTTGGTCATTTCGGTCATATCCCGGATGCTGAAGTCATCCGGCTCCCCCGGGCCAATCCGGTGCCGCTCCCGCAGCAGCTGGGTGATTTGCTTGATGGCGGCAGGGATTTCCTGGGTGGAGCGACCCGCAGTCAGGACCTGATCCACATTGATAAACCGCACCGGCTGGGGAGTATTTGCGGCCTGCGTCGCCGATGGTATGGGATAGAGTTGGTTTTGAGCCGTGGGGTAGATCTGGTTGAGAGTATTCACCGTTGAGGAGCCGCTGCTCGCGGCGCTCTGGTTCGCGGTGGTCGCGGAAGCGCCGGTCACCCTGAATTTAATCGTCGTCCAGGGGGCGAGCAGGACATCGTCCTGATCCATGCCCATCATGTTGGCCCCTTTGCTGGTGAGGACCCCGATCACCCGGAAGGAGACATTCTGGACGCGGACTTCTTTGCCGAGGGGCGACTCGCCCTGGAAAAGCTCCCGGACCAGCCTCTGGCCCAACACGCAAACCTTGCTGGCATTGCGGACATCCCGATCCGTGAACATGTCGCCCTCGGCCAGGCCCCATTCCCGAACGTTGAGCCAGGCGGGAGTGGTGCCATAAATAAAGGAGGGCACCCAGTTGCGGTTGCCATAAATGATCTGGGTCCGGGCCCGGACCACCGGAACCGCGCCTCTGACCGCCGGGCACTCGTTCAGGATAGCCTCAGCATCCTGGGGGGTGAGGGTCATGACGCTGCCCGCGCCGAAGCTCACGCCGCCGCTTGAGGCGGTGCCTGGCAGGACTAACAGGTTATTGGCCCCCATACTGGCAATGGTCGCCTGGATGGCGCTCGCAGAGCCGCTCCCGATCTCCATCATGGCGATGACCGCGGCCACGCCGATGACAATGCCGAGCGCGGTCAGGGCCGCCCGCATGACGTTGCGCCTCAACCCGTGCAGTGCGGTCCGCACCATCCACTGGAGCCGCAGCCATGCCAATCCTGAGCGCATCTGGGCCACGACTTCTAAGCCCACCGGAGGCGATGACCCAACCTGCCCCCCCGGGGCCTTTTGAGTTTGGGGCGCTTCGGCTTCCACCCTCCCATCGGTAATCCTGATGATCCGTTTGGCGTAGCGGGCGACAATGGCGTCGTGAGTGACCAGAATAATGGTCACCCCTTCCTCTTCGTTGAGTTTCCGGAAGAGTTCCAGAACTTCTTCACTGGTCTTGGAGTCGAGGTTGCCGGTGGGCTCATCCGCGAACAGGATGGCGGGATTATTGATGAGGGCGCGGGCAATGGCCACCCGCTGCTGCTGCCCGCCGGAGAGTTGAGAGGGTTCGTGATCCAGGCGGTCCCCTAAACCTACCCGCCGGAGCAAGTCTTCGGCCCGCTGGCGCGCCTCCTGGTCGGAGAGGTGCTGCGCGGTATACGACAGGGGCATGATCACGTTTTCCAGGGCGCTGGTCCGGGGCAAGAGGTTAAAGGTCTGAAATACGAAGCCGATTTTCTGGTTCCGGAGTTGGGCCCACTCATCGGCCGACAAGGCCGCCACGTCCTGCCCCGCCAGTCGGTATTCCCCGGCCGTGGGGCGGTCGAGACACCCGAGAATGTTCATGAGCGTGGTCTTGCCCGAACCCGAGGTGCCCATCAGCGCGACAAACTCGCCATGAGAAACGGTCAGCGAGACGCCTTTCAGCACCGGCACGTCGATTTCGCCCAGGTGATAGGTCTTATAGAGGTCGCGCAGCTCGATAAATTCCATGCAGGCTCTCGTTATCCACCCTCGCCGCCGGAGGTCCCTCCGGAGGTGAAACTACTTTTTGCCGTCCGCGGGCTTCTTGAAGAGTTGAGGGGTAAAGGGGCTGCCGCCAGGCGCAGGTTGCCCGGCCGGCTGGCTTTCCATGCCGCCCACCACCAAGGAGGTCCCTTCCTTGAGTTCAGCGCTTTCCACTTCCGTCAGGCTGCCGTCGCTCATGCCGAGGGTCACCTGGACCGGACGCACCAGGTTTCCCTGGGGGACCCACACGAGGCCGCGGGGCATCGAAGCCTTACCGGCCTTAGCCGTGGGCTTTACCTGGGCCGGCGCCTCGGGCCCCCTCGCCTTCTTGGGGCTCTCCCGGAACTCTCCCGCTATCTGCTCCGGCTGGGGCGTCCAACGGAGCGCGGCATTGGGGACGAGCAGGACATTCTTGCGTTCGCCCACAATAAACGTGACATTCGCGGTCAGATACGGCAGCAGCTTGCCGTTAGAATTATCGGTGATAATCTCCACGGTGTAGGTGACCACATTCTGGGTCATGGTGGCGTTGAGCCGCACCTTTCCTACTTCCCCCGAAAAGACCTCACCGGGGAAGGCATCCACCGTAAAGGTGACCGCCTGCCCCGGCTGTATATGGCCGATATCCGCTTCATTGACCGCGACCCAGACCTGGAGGCGCTTCAGATCCTTGGCAAGGAGAAAGAGGCTGGGAGCATTGAGACTGGCCACGACGGTCTGGCCGATGTTGACCCGCCGGTCGATGATGACCCCTTTGACCGGCGAGGTAATGGTGCAGTAACTCAGGTTTTGCAAGGCCCGACTCAAGGCGGCTTCGGCCTGGGACACGGCGCCTTGCGCCTGGACTATGGCGGCTTTACCAACCGCGAGATTGGCCTTGGCAACTTCAAAGGCGGCCCGGGCCGCGTCGAAGTCGGTTTGCGACAGGGCGTCCGATGGTCCCAGCTTGCGGGCCCGGGCCCAGTCGTTCTCGGCCTGAAGAAGTTTGGCCTGCATTTGCCCCAGATCGGCTTGGGCCTTCTGGACTGAGGCTTTGGCCTGAGCCAGCTGGGCTTTGGCCGAGGCCGCGTCCGCGGCGTAAAGGGCGTCGTCAATCCGGGCCAGCACCATCCCGGCCTCGACAACGGAGCCGTAGTCCACCGGTTTGCCGTTCTTATCTTTGCCAAATGTCACGATCTTGCCGGCGACTTGGGCCCCGATATCGACGACTTCCTCCGGCTCCACCGTGCCCGTGGCGCTGATCGTCGCCTGCAGGTCGCCCCGGTTCACCTGGACTGTCTTAAACCCGGCCGACTTCCCGCTGCCGCGCAGCAGGTAGCCCAGGAGAGCCAGGGCGGCAACCACCGCCACGACGGCGATGACCAGGGTGCGCCTATCGGGAAGTCTCATTTTCTGCATCTGATATCCTCTGGCCACAGAGGCATAACCTCTTGATAGCCTCTCCTGACCCCAGCCAAAGCAGCCCCAGGCCAGGGGACGTGGGCGACAGAAAGGCCAAATAATTTAAGTATATTATGAATTGAATACCCAAACCTGTCAATCTGGTGAGCAAATTCATCATTGGGGGTATCCGGTTGACTCCCTTACCCACTATATGTTGTTTTTAATTAACGACTCCACGAATGGATCGCTAATGAACAAAAGTTTACTAACAAAGTGCTTTATTCCCTCCCCCTTGATGGGGGAGGGTTAGGGTGGGGGTGGGAATGCTATGTTCTACAGGGGTGTTGCCCAGACACCCCCTCCCCCCAACCCCCTCCCACCAGGGGAGGGGGTGTTTCCGAATCAGGCTGATCTGATGGAATTTCGGGCTTCCGTTCATCCCATATATAGTGGCCGGGAGAGTCAACCGGATAGCCCCAAAAAGTTATTGGCCAATATTAACATAGAATAGATATTTATCAAAGATTATAATTGGTTATATGTAATTTTGGGTGGATTGATACAGGCAATAATCAGGAATGAAATGGTCGGAGATGTACCTTTTTCGACAGCCTCAGCAGTGACCTTGCACCGGGGAATTTTTATTATACAATTATTTTGTAAACTTACCACTTCTATCTTTCTTTTTGCCGTAGGGCGGGAAAGTGAAACGCATCCCGCCTTTATTCTCTAACTCACGACAAAATTCAAAAAGGCCATGAACCGCATCGCCGGTCAGATGATCTTATCCCCGTGACGGGAAGTTGTCCGGCCGGGCCTTAACCATTGCCCCCTCTTATCCTCCTCAGCATTGCATAAATCCGGCGATAAGGTCATAATCCCGTCAGGAGATGATGACTCATGCTGGAAACTCTTAACCTCACCGACGCCCTAAAGAGCTACACCTACGACCAAGACAAGCTCCTGAGCCCGGAGGAGACCATCCGCCGGGTGCGGGACCGCCTGGGGGCGCTCGACCTCAAGCTCCTCCAGGAAACCATGCGCATCGACTCCGGCCGCCTAAATATCCCCGTGTACCTCAGCCTTCTGGGGGTGGACGCCCGCCGGGTGGTGCCCACCCAAAAGCAGATGGGCAAAGGGGCCACCCCGGTCCAGGCTGAGGCCTCGGCCCTCATGGAGCTGGTGGAGCGTTTCAGCTTCTTTTCCTATATGAACGACGGCCCCCTGGACTTCGGCTGCCCCCGGGATCTGGCGGGCCAGGCCCTGCCCTGGTCTTTACTCTGCCGCTCCCTGTTCGACACTTCGCCCGACGCCGCGGCTGCGGCCCGGCTCTATGAGGACTGGCCCCTGTATTTCGTGCCGGCCACCAACCTGACCCGGGGCGAGGCGGTCTATCTGCCCATCCACTGGTTTTACCTGATTGAGGAATATAACGGCCCGTCCGCGGGCAACTGCCTGGAGGAGGCCATCCTCCAGGGCCTGGGCGAAGTGGTGGAGCGCCACGTGGGCTCGGTCATCAGCTATGAGCGCCGTCCCACTCCGGCCATCGACCCCGAGTCGGTCACGGACCCCGTGGCCCGGGAACTGCTGGCGAAGTTTCGGCAGAACGGCATTGTCCTCCACCTGCGGGATTTCTCCCTGGACACCAGCATCCCCACGGTGGCGGCCCTGGCCTATGACCCGTCCACCTTTCCGGAGAGCAGCGAGATCGTCTTCGCCGCCGGCACCACCACCGATCCCACCAAGTCCCTGATTCGGGCCTTAACCGAGGTGGCCCAGCTGGCCGGGGATTTCCACCGCCGCACCAGCTACCGGCCCACGCTCCCCAAGTATGAGACCCTGGAGGAGGCGGCCTATCTCATGGCGCCCGGACCCCAAAAACCCCTGGACAGCCTTCCCAACCTCTCCCGGCCCAACCTCAAAGACGAGATCGATCTCTGCCTGGCGGCCCTGTCCCGCTTGGGGCTGGAAGTCCTGGTGGTGAACACCACCCACCCCGCACTTAATCTCCCGGCGGTGTACGTGCTGATCCCCGGCACCCACTTTCTGGAACGCACCCGCAACACCAGCGTCATTTTCCACCTGGCCAAGACCGCGGCCCTGTACGCCCCGCCCCTGGAGGCCCTGGCGGCCCTGGCGGAGCTCAACGCCGCCTTTCCGGCGCGCTTCGACGTCCACTTCTTCCTGGGTCTGGCCCTGGAAAACCAGGACCGGGCCAGTGATGCCCTGGAGCACTTCCGCCGGGCGCTGGAACTTAACCCCCCGACCCATGAACTGCCCAGCATCTACGTCCACCTGGGCGCCTGCCACAAAGACCTGGGGGGCTTCAAAGAGGCCGCGGCGGCCTTCACCCAGGCGCTGGAACTGGACCCAAACCTCAAGGAGGCCCTCCACTTCCTGGGATTTTGCTGCTTCAAGCTGGAGGAATATCAGCAGGCGGTGGAGTGCTTCGAGAAGGTCATCGAGTTGGACCCGGGCTCGGCCATCGACTACGCCAACCTGGGGATCAATTTGCAGCGCCTGGGCCACCGCAAGGAAGCCGCCTACGTGCTCAAACAGGCCCTGGAACTGGACCCGACCCTGGACTTCGCGGCCCGGGCGTCGGCGGATTTGGAGGGATAGGTTTTTATGGGGGCTATCTCTCCCCCGCCCTCCCCTCAAATTTCATTTCCCTAACTTCTCCCGACAAGCCCCGCAAAACCCCGGCCCCTTCTGGTCGGTGTCGGCCAGGGAGTTGGAGAAGGACATGACGCAGGCCGGATCGGGGCAGTGGCCCAGGCCCAGGAGGTGCCCCAGTTCGTGGACCGCCTCTTTGACGGCCCGCGCTTTGAACCGGCGGGGGTCCCGGGGCTGGCCGTAAAACTCCGGGTAGAGGCGGGCCAGGGAGATGACGGCGCAGCGCGATGGGGGATCGGCCAGGCCAAAGACGAAGTTGAGACCGGGCGCGGTGAGGTCCACCCCGGTGACCCCCAGGATAATCTCCTCCCCCGGCGGGCGGACGGCCGCCAGCGCCGCCAGAAAAGGGGGGCCCGGATACTGGCTGCGGCCCTCAGGGCAGGATGCCGGCAGGGGGAGGTTGCCCCCCATCCGGACGACCGCGCCCAGTTCCCGCGTTACGCCCTCCTGCAGGAAGCCGAGTATGGCCGGGGGCAGGGACCCCACGGAGATCAGCCTTACCGTGAGGGGGGCGGCGGCCCCCAGCCCCGCCAGGGCCAAAAGCGGCAGCCAGAAGAACACCCCTAGCCCTCCTGGAACGGCACGGGTTTCTTCCAGTCCTGAACCCCCGTCAGGTCCTTCTCCCGGCCAATCACCACCAGCACGTCGCTGGGCTTGATGACGAAGTCGGGGGCGGGCAAAAACACTAAGCGCGCCGGCACCAGTTCCCGGATGGCAATGACGAACACCCCGAAGCGTTTTCTCAGCTCAAGGTCTTCCAGGCTGGAGCCGTAAAAATCATCCGGCGGAGCCACGTCCATCACCCGGTAATCCGCTTCCAGGGGCACGAAGTCCAGGAGATTGGGGTTGATAATGTGGGCGGCCACCCGGCGGGCCGTCTCCCGGTTTTGGCCTTGGCCTGGATGGACCGCACCCCGATCTTCTTCAGGTGCAGGGTGCACAGGATACTGGCCTCCAGGTCTTCGCCGATGCTGACGATGACCTCATCGAAGTCCGCGGTGACCACCGAACTCAGGCCGGCAAAATCCCTGACGTCCAGGATCAGGGCCCGCTGCACCTGGTCCACGATGGCGTTGACGCGATTCTCATCCCGGTCCAGGACCAGGACCTCGCATTCCCGGGACAGTTCCCTGGCCAGCTCGGTCCCGAACTCGCCCAGGCCGATTATACAGATATGTTTTTTGTGCTTCATCCGATCATCACTTTTCCTTCGGGATACTGAACGGGGCCAGGTTTGGGTGTGAAAAACCACATGGCCAGGGTCAACGGTCCCAAGCGGCCCACAAACATGGTGGCTATAATCCATAACTTACCGGGCGCCGAGAGCTTGTCGGTGATGCCGGTGGAGAGGCCCACCGTGCCGAAAGCGGAGATTTGCTCGAAAATCACGTCGTGCATGCCGATCCCCGGACGGGCGCCCTCGGTGACCAACAGCAACAAGACCCCCACGATATTCCACAACAGGGCCAGACGCAGCAACAAGGAGACCCGCCACAAGGTTTCGTTGGGGATCCGGCGGTCCAGCAGCCTGACCTCGGTTTCGCCCCGGACCCTGGCCCGTAGCTCCGCCCAGGAGATGGCGAACACGGTGGTCTTGATGCCCCCGGCGCAGGAGGCCGGAGAGCCGCCGATGAACATCAGTATCGAGATCAGCAGCAGGGAGGCAAGGGGCAGACGGCCGATGTCCACGGTGTTGAAGCCCGCGGTCCGGGCCGTGATGGACTGGAACAAGGCCGCGGCCAGCCGGGCCTCCCAGGAGGTCTCGGCCGCGGTGAGCCCCAGGACCAGGATGACGGCCGCTCCCCCGACGATCAGGATGGCGGTGAACCGCAGCACCACCCGGGCGTGGACCGAGAGGCGCCGACAGTCAATATCCCGGTCCCGGCGGCGGGAAAACCGGCATTCCGCCCGCTGCCACAGTTCGTGGACCACGGTGTGGCCCAGACCGCCGATGACGATGAGGCCCATGATGGCGATGGTAAAGAGGTGGTTGTGGCGCACCTCCACCAGATTGTCCTTGTAAAGGGAAAAACCGGCGTTGCAAAAAGCCGACACCGCATGAAAAACCGATTGGAACAGGGTCTCGCCCAGATGGGCGGCCTGGGGCAGCAAGGCTGCGAAGAGCACCGCGACGCCCAAGAGTTCGGTCACCGCGGTGAGCCAGAGGATACGCCTGAACATGGTCTTGAAGTTCACGCCGATGTCCTGCTGGAAGAACGACCCGTGGAGCACCGACTGGGACCTCAGGGACAGGCGCCGCCCCAGGAACTGGAACATGAGGGCCGCAAAGGTCATGATGCCTAAACCGCCGGCCTGGATCAGCAGCAGGATGACGATCTGGCCGAACCGGGTGAAGTCGGTGCCGGTATCCACCACGGTCAGGCCGGTGACGCACACGGCCGAAGTGGAGGTGAATAGGGCGTTCAGAAAGCTGACCTTGCCCGGCTGATGGGTCCAAGGCAGCCTGAGGAGGAGCGTCCCCAGGATAATTACGCCCCCGAAACCGATGATTAGCAAGGCCTCCGGCAGCCCGAGCAACAGGCGAATTCTGCTTTTCGCCTTTATTGGCGTCATGCTTCCAATATTTTCCAGGGCCGTCTCTCCGGCAAGCGGTGGTCAGTCTCACTCGTTCATACTTAAAATAACCGCCCCTTTCAAGGATTATCCCCAGGGCTGAAGATTTTCCTGCATTCAAGAGAAATCCCTCGGTTATTGGCTTGGGAGCGCAAGGGCGTGGGTGGATAATTTCCCTTGACGTAGCTGCAAAAAAAAATTAAAGTAATAGTCGTTGGTCACAGCTCCATTCGGCCAACCGCCGAATTCTCCGAAACCCAAACGGAGAAGCGGGGGACCCAAGTTTTTGGGGCGAATCCGCATAGTTCGTCAATGCGGTAGGGCAAGCCACCTCCCGCCCGAGCCCGGCAGCTAACCCCGTAGGCAGGAGGAGGGTATGGCAAACATAGATATTGAGCCGCCCGCCGCGCATCTGGGCGGGTCTTTTAGGGGACTTCCCGCCCAGTCATATCCCCCCGTTCAGACAGCCGCTTTATCTGACGGTCGTTTATTCGCCGCCAGCCCCAGTCCGACGCCGCCCCCCGGGCCGGAATCCCATTCTCCCTGACACCTCATGGAAAGACGCCGCCGCCGCGAAAACACCTGCAGAGGATTAGCGCGGGTTTGGGGCCGAATGGGGCCTTGCTCCGGCCTCACTGTATGAGTAATCCGCCTCAATTATGGTGCGGATCTAAAAGTTAGGGAGTCCCCTGATACATGAAAGCTATCATTCTCATCTTGGTCAATCTGTTCCTGGTGGGGTTATTCATCTATCTGCCCCGGAAACCGGGGGCAACGGTCCCATCGTTATTGCCTTGGCCCTGACCTGATTTGGAGGACTTCCCATGAGCACCGATTCCTCAACTGACGGAACGCCGTCTCAGTCCTATTCAGGCAGCGCCCACCTGAACGGCTCCGGTCCCCCTCCCTCCGGGAGCAAAGACCGGAAGAGAACCCTGGTTCTGGCCATAGGCGCCCTGGGGGTGGTGTATGGGGACATCGGCACAAGCCCCCTGTACACCGTCAAGGAGTGCTTCCACGGACCCCACGCCATGTCCCTAACCCCGGTTAACCTGCTGGGCGTCATGTCTCTCATCTTCTGGTCGCTCACGATGGTCGTGATGATTAAGTACGTGATATTTATCTTAAAAGCCGACAATGAAGGGGAAGGCGGCATCTATGCCCTGGCTGCCCTCTTTCTGGGAAAAGGTGCCAAGCAGGTTTCAGAAAAGACCGTGAACCGTCTCGTCCTCTTGGGGATCTTCGGCGCCGCCCTGCTCTATGGTGACGGCCTTATCACCCCGGTTATCTCCGTGCTCTCCGCGGTGGAGGGCCTCAATGTGGCCACCAGCGCCGCCGAACCCTTCGTGCTGCCCATTTCCTGCGGTGTCCTGTTCGGTCTGTTTTTCTTTCAGCGCCTGGGGACCGAGCGCATCGGCAACGTCTTCGGCCCCATCATGTTGTTCTGGTTCACCTCCATTGCCGCCCTGGGCCTGGCCCAGATACTCAGGAGACCTGAGATTCTGGCGGCTTTGGACCCGCGCTACGCCGTGTCCTTCTTTGCCGTTAACCGCCTGCACGGCGTCGTGGTTCTGGGCGCGGTAGTTCTCTGTATCACCGGGGGTGAGGCCCTTTACGCCGACCTGGGTCATTTCGGCCGGGGCCCCGTCCGCCTGTCCTGGACCGTTCTGGTTTTTCCAGCCCTTTTGCTCAATTATTTTGGCCAAACCGCCCTCCTCCTGGAAAACCCCCAGGCGACGGCCCATCCCTTTTACGGACTGGTGCCCCGGATTCTGCTCTATCCCATGGTGGCCCTGGCCACCACGGCCGCGGTCATCGCCTCCCAGGCCATGATCTCCGGGGTGTACTCCCTTACCCAGCAGGCCATTCAGATCGGCTACTGTCCCCGGCTCCATATCGTGCACACCTCCGGCAAAACCAAGGGCCAGATTTACCTGCCCTGGGTGAACACTATGATGATGATCGGCTGCCTGGGGCTGGCTTTGGCCTTCAAGGAATCCAGCCGGCTGGCGGCGGCTTACGGCATCGCGGTGACCGGGACCATGGCCATCACCACCCTGATCTACTACTACGTTTCCCGATATAACTGGGGTTGGCCCGCCTGGAAGGCCCTGTTGCCGGCGTGCATCTTCCTGTTCTTCGATCTCTCCTATTTCGGCGCCAATCTCCTCAAATTCGTAGACGGCGGCTGGTTCGCCATAACCGTGGCCGTGGTTCTCACCGTGATCATGCTCACTTGGCGGGACGGCCGGGCTCTGCTGGCCAAGCGCAACGAGGACGCCCGGATGCCTATAGAAATTATCTTAAAGGATATTCAAAGATATAAACTGGTGCGCACCCCCGGGACCGGCGCCTTCCTCTCCGTCTCCCCCTTCGGCACCCCCATTACCCTGCTCCATCTCCTGAAACACACCGAGTCCCTGCCCCAGAGGGTGGTCCTGATGTCCGTCGTCTCCGCCAACACCCCCTATGTCGCCCGGGAAGACCGGTTGTCCATCAGCGATTTGGGCCAGGGTTTCCACCGGCTGATAGCCACCTACGGATTCATGGAAACCCCCAACGTTCCGAACATCCTGGAAATCGCCACGGAGCAGGGATTGGAACTCGACACCTTTTCCACCACCTTCTACGTGAACCGGGAAACCCTTCTGAGCACCGGCAAAGCGGATATGGCCTCCTGGCGCAAGGGGCTGTTCGCCTTCCTCTCCAGGAACTCTTGGAACGTCACTACCTACTTCGGCATTCCGCCCAACCGGGTGGTGGAGCTGGGCAGCCAGGTGGAGCTATAACCTGAAACAAACCTATTGGTGGGGCGGGCCTCCGTGCCCGCCAGCATTCAGAGAATTTGTTGCGACTGAATCAGGAACATGGGATTATTCGCCTGCCGCCCCTGAGGTTTTCGGGGCTTTACCGACTTGGGGCCGCCGGCGGCGCTCCAAAATGCTCGGTATAGCGCCCCCAGAACTCCGGGACTTCCAGCCGGTGTTCCTGGGTGCCCTGCTGTTCCACGCAGAAACTGGCCAGCACCGCGCCCATGCGCGCGGCCTCGGGCCAGTTGAGACCCAGGGCCAGACCCTTGAGCAGACCGGCCCGGTAGGCGTCCCCGGCCCCGGTGGGGTCCAGGACCTGGCTGGCCGGCACCGCCGGGACATCGTCTCCGCCCCGGTCAGTCTGGACCAGGGAGCCCTGCTCCCCCCGGGTGGTGATGAGACGGGGCGTGAGCTTCAGCAGGCCGGGTACGTCCAGGCCGGTCTTCTGCCGGAACAGTTCCAGTTCATAGTCATTGACGATGAGGGCCAGGGCCCCGGTGGCCATCTCCTTAAGCTCGTCGCCGCCCCAGGCCGGAATGCTCTGGCCCGGATCGAAGATGTAACGCACTCCCTGGTACTTGTACGCCCGGGTATAGATGCGCATGTCCTCCAGACTCCCCGGCGCCACGATGGCCAGGGTGGCCGACGGGTCCAGGTCGCCAAAGCGGTAATCCGAGGTGTGCTTCATGGCCCCGGGATTGAACCCGGTAATCTGGTTGTCGGCCAAATCCGTGGTGATGTAGGCCCCGGCCGTGAACTCTTCGGGAATCTCCTTGATGCCCGTGAGCGGTAAACCCAACTGCGCCAGCCACTCCCGGTAAGGGCCGAAATCCCGCCCCGCGGTGGCGACAATGACGGGCTTCTCCCCCAACAGGGACAGATTGTAGGCGATGTTGCCCGCGGTGCCGCCGAACCGCTCCGTCAAGCCGTTGACCATGAAACAGACGTTGAGGATGTGAATCTTCTCCGGCAGGATGTGATCCACAAACCGCCCGGGGAAATTCATGATCCGGTCATACGCCAATGACCCGGAAACAAAAATGCGCATTGAACCTCCAACCCCTTGGTGGTTAAAGTGAGCAGATATGTAGGGTGCGCACTGCGCTCCTCGGCGGGCCGTGCCCGCCCTACTGCTCACCGCCCTCAAAATACTCTTTCGCCTCCCCTACCGTATAGAGAGAGCCGGTGATGACGATATGGTCGTCGGGCCCGGCCAGGGACTGGGCCTGTTGGACGGCCGCGGCCACCCGGGGGGTCTGGAGGATTTCCAGGCCGTAAGGTTGGGCCCGCCGGGCCAGGTCCCGGGGCGTCGCGGCCCGGAAGTATTGCGGTTGGGTAAAGATGACCATCTGGGCCAGGGGCAGGAGCCGGGCCAAGATGGCGTCCACGTCTTTGTCGGCCATGACCCCCATCACCAGGATGAGGCGGCCGTGGTCGCGGGTCTTTTTCAGGTTCTGGGCCAGGGCCAGGGCGGCCGCGGGGTTGTGGGCCCCGTCCAGCAGGACCCGGGGGTCCTGGGAGACCTGTTCCAGACGGCCCGGCCAGCGGGCCGTCGCCAAGCCCTCCCGGATGGCTGCCTCGGGCACGGGGAACCCGTCCCGGCTGAGCAGTTCCACCACCGCCAGGGCCACCGCGGCATTGCCATACTGGTGCCGGCCCCTGAGGTTGAGGGTCAGGCCGGGGATGTGGCGCTGCAGGCCGAAATAATCGAAAGCCCCCCGGGATTTGCCCCTGGTTTTGAAGTCTATCCCGCCCTGGTAGAGGGGGGCGTCCGCTTCCCGGCAGCGGCTGCGGAACAACTGGAGCACCTGTTTTTGCCGGGCATAGGTGACCAGCGGCGCCCCGGGTTTGATGATCCCCGCTTTTTCTCCGGCGATGGCCAAAAGCCCCTCGCCCAGGTGTTCCTCGTGGTCCCGGGTGATGTTGGTGATCACCGAAACCAACGGCTGGACGATGTTGGTGGCGTCCAGGCGGCCACCCATGCCGGTCTCCAGGATAATGGGGGCGGCCCCGGTCTGGAGAAAGTAGAGAAAGGCCATGGCCGTGGCGAACTCAAAGAAAGTGGGGGGTTCAGCGGTGTCCACTGCGGCCCGCACCTCGTTGATCAAGGCCAGCAAACGGTCCGCCGGCACCTCCTCATCCCCTAAGCGGTAGCGCTCCCTAAAACTCACCAGGTGCGGCGAGGTGAACAGGCCCACGGGATAGCCGGCCCGGCTCAAGATGGCGCTAAGCATGGCCGCCACCGACCCTTTGCCGTTGGTGCCGGCAATGTGGATGTAGCGGCCCTCCCGGTGGTCCAACCTTAGCCGAGCCAGCAGGCTGAGGGTGGAGGACAGGCCGAACTTGATCCCGAACTTCTGTAAATCAAAGACCCAGGCCGTAGCCTGGGCCAGATTGGCAAAGGCCGTCATACCGGCTCCCCTCAAAACTCTTTGTATTCGTGGCTCATCACCGTTTGCCCATCGGGTTTGAAGCGAATGAGCAGGGTGCTGCGCAGGATCTTGCCTTCGGTCTTCAACGGCGCTTTCTTGATTTGCTTGTTGGGATCAATGACGTAGAGTTGATCGGACTGCGGGTTGATCTCGCGCTTCTCCGGTCTATAGGGCATGGCCGGCGCATCCTTGAAGCTCTTGTAGGTGTAAGTGACGCCTTCCGGGGCGCGGTCGATTTCCTGGGGATCGCCAAACAGGAGGAGGATTTCATTCTTCGTGGTCTTGCCGTCCCGGATGCGCTCCACGTGGCGGCGGTCAATGCTCTCGCCGCTGACGACGCGCCAGGCTCCCAGGAGCCCCGGCAGCAGCAGGATCATGAGGACCGAGGCGATCCGGCGCCACCGCCGGCGGGCCGAGGCCCGGCCTCCTTCCGGTTGAAGTTCCCGACTCATCCGCAACTGATGCATAAACCATCCACCTCCATTAATCGCACTAGTGCGACGCGGCATTAATGAATATGTATGATAGTTAAATCCAAGTTTTCTCTCCCCCCCTTTAGAAAAGGGGGGCTTAACACCGTCGGTATTCAAGCTAGGGCTTGTTTTATACCATACCATTTATGGCGAGTGACAGTCGCGGCCTGCCCCGGGCTTAGCTGAGCAGGACCGCAATAATCCCACTGAGAAAGATGGCGTCAAAGGTGCCGGCGCCGCCGATGGAGGCCACCGGCGCCCCCAACTGCCGGATCCGCCCCAGGTTCAGGAGATCGGCCCCGATCAGGATGCCCATGGTGCTGGCGATATAGGCGCAGGGAGCCCGGAGCTCCGGGGCGCACAAGAGGTAAGCTCCCAGGGCCGCCACCAGGGGAGGCGCCAGACCCGGCACCCCGATGCCCATACCACGCACCGGGCGGGCCAGGCGGTTCACTACCACGGTCACTACCGCCAACAGGATCGGCAGGCTGAGGCCAAAATTGAGTTGGGAGATCAGATACCCGGACAGGGCCATAGGGATCAAGGCCCCGCCCACATTTACCGCCAGAATGGTCGCCTGGCTCCGCTCCGACCGGGGCACCCGGAAGCGCATGCCAAAATAGGACACCACCTGCTCTCCCACCAGGTCCCGGTTCTCGAATCGGTAGATGGGGAGGTTCACCAGGCTGCCCACCAGGGTCAGGATGAGGAGCCAGAATATCAGGCTGGGGGAGATACCCAGCCGCAGGAAGGCCTCGCCGATCAGCCCCAATATCAAAAGGGGCAACATGACCAGGGCCGCCAGGAAAAAGATCAGCATCAGGAAAAAAATTAACGGTGCAAAAATCATCGCCGGGTTTACTCTCTCGCCTCCAGTCCGTAGGACCGGATCTTGAGGTTCCATTCATCCAGGGAGATGCCCAGGATTTCGGCAGCTTGCCGGCGCTGACCGGCCACCCGTTCCAGGGTGCGGGTGATCAATTGCCGCTCCAGTTCCGGCAAACCGGGCTCGCCCTCGCCGCCGCCCGCGGTCCACCCGTCCTTTGGCTGCATGGCCGCCGGCAAATCCTCCCGGGTGAGGACATTGCCCTGACAGACGATCACGCCGCGCTCAATGACGTTTTCCAACTCCCGGATATTTCCCGGCCAGGGGTAGCGCCGGAAGGCCTGGAGCGCCTCCGGGGCCAGGGTGATGGCCCCCCGGCGGTTCTTCTCCCCGTACTTCTTAAGGAAGAAATCCGCCAGGACGGGCAGGTCCTCCAGACGCTCCCGCAGGGGCGGCAACACCAGGGGGAAAACGTTGAGGCGATAATAGAGATCATCCCGAAACCGGCCCTCCCGCACCATTTTATCCAGGTCCCGGTTGGTGGCCGTGATGATGCGCACATCCACCTTCTGGGTGCGATTGCTCCCCACGGGTTCGAACTCCCGGGCCTGCAAGACCCGGAGAATCTTGGCCTGGATCGGCAGGCTGAGTTCGCCGATTTCATCCAGGAACACGGTGCCGTGGTGGGCCAGCAAAAAGCGTCCGTCTTTGCGGTTGGTGGCCCCGGTGAAGGAGCCCCGTTCATGCCCGAAGAGTTCGCTCTCCAGCAGGGTCTCGGGCAGGGTGGCGCAATTGACCACCACGAAGGGGCCGGTTGCCCGGGGGCTGTTCCGGTGGATGGCCTGGGCCACCAGTTCCTTGCCGGTCCCGGTTTCACCCAGGAGCAGCACCGTGGCCTCCGAAGGGGCCACCATCGCCAGGAGTTGAAAAATCTCCCGGATGCGCGGCGAGGAACCTAAAACCCCGGAAAAATCAAACACGCTCTCCCCCCGAGAATTGCGCTAGACCATGTATGACCCCGTGACAGCGACAGGCCGTGGCGATCAAAACGTTGCCCTTTAACGCGTCCATATCCCGGGCCAGGTCCAGCAACCGCCGGGGGGAGTATCCCCCCACCCCCGGGGCCAGTTGCCGGCTGGGAATGACCCTGATCTCATATCCAGCCAGGTTAAGGGCGGCCAGCTCCTGGTGGAGAGGAAGGTCCCGTGATTCCCCGGTGACCGGGCACACTTCCGGCTCGGCGCAGTCATCCGGGCATAGGTGACGGGCCCGGCTCAGGTAAAGCTCGCCTTGCGGACCACGCCGGGCCCCGGGGATAAGCCCCGCCAGAGCCTCCGGCGCCGCGGCCGGCTGCCAAGCCGACCCCGCCAGGGGACCCGCCAGGAGCCACTGGAAGGCCACGTGCACCGGCACCATGGGGATGATCCAGTCCCACCGGCCGTCGCCTCCCGCATGCTGCACCAGAAAGGCGACCGCCTCGGCCTGCACCCGCGTCCGGCCCGGAATGCCGTCAAGGGTCACCGCCAGGGCCGCGGGGTCGCGATCCACCACCACAAAACTGGCGGCGGCATCCTGCCGGGCCAGGCGCTTAAGGGCCAGGCAGCCGAATTTCCCGGCCCCCAGTATAAGGTAACTGGCCATGAGGGTCAATCCTGGCGCGGAAACACCCCCACCACGGTAGGCAACCAGAACTTCTGCTGATCGATGATGTTGCCGATGGATTTCTCCCAGGAAGGGGGAGAATAAAATTCGAAGTCCTTGGTTTTGATAGAGAGTTGCGCTTCCGTGCCGCCATCCAGGTTCAAGGCGGAATCAATCGCGAAGTCACTGCCCTTGAGGAACTCGGCCATCCCAAAAAGGGTGAAAAATCTGTCGGAGGTGTTGAACACCAGGATGTTGCCGTTGCGGTCCGTGGCGATCACCGTGCGGCGGGACCTTTTCTCGCTATCCCTTACCCTGATCTTCCCTTTATAGTCCAGCAACAACGGAAAGGATTGCACTCCTTGCGTCCAGGGCAATTTATTGGGGTCAACGCGGGTGGTGAGCAAATCCAGGATAGTGGCCCGGGGCAGGTCCGGGGACAGGCCTTTGGGTTCCGCCACGAACATCCCCCGCATTTCCCGGTTGCCCTTGGGGCCGAAGGCTTTGCCGTCCGCAATGACGAGGCCGCAGGGCTTGCCGTCGCTTTTATAATAACTGCCGTTGAACACGATGGGGGCGCCAAGCGCCTCCTGCCAGGCGGTAATGGCCTGGGGCGCGCCGTGCAATACCCGGAAGGCATTGGCAGCGGGGTCGATCTTCACCACCGCCAAACCGGCCACCACCTCGCCATCCTGCAGGACCTCCACCTGGGAGAAGGCCAGCCCCCGGCCGATTGGCTGCCATTGAGGCGGGGTGTGCGTCAGGCTCGCCGCCCCCGCAGGCAGGACTGCCACTAACCACAACCAACCGATCACAACAAGAGCAAAAATCCTGGCGGTCACCGCCTCTCCTTGCAGCCCGGCGAAATTTCGTATATTTTACCATGCAAAGGGGAATTGTCCACAAGCTTGAAGATATGTCTATCCGTTTGGCCGACTCTCACGCCCACCTGGACCTGGAGGATCACTTCCCCGATCAAGCCGCGGTGCTGCGCCGGGCCCGGGAGGCCGGGGTGCTCCTGGTGATCAATGTGGCCACCGGCCTGGCGGACGCCCCCCAGGTAATCGAAACCGCGAGGACCTCCCCGGGGGTCGTGGCCATCGTCGGGGGCCATCCCCACGGCGCCGGCGCCATGACCGAGGCGGACCTTGCGGCCCTGGACTCCCTGGCGGCCGACCCCAAGGTGGTGGCCATCGGGGAGATCGGGTTGGACTTCTATCGGCGCCGCTCCCCGGAAGATATCCAGCAGTACTGGTTTCGCCGGCAGTTGGAGTTCGCCGTCGCCCATAAGAAGGTCGTGGTGATCCACACCCGGGAGGCCACCTCCGTGACCCTGTCGATCCTCCGGGAATACCGGGGCCGCATCATTGGCGGCGTCATGCACTGTTTCGACGGCAGCCTTACGGAGGCCCAGGCTTTCCTGGACCTGGGTTTTTATCTGTCTTTTTCCGGGACCCTGACCTACCCCAAGGCCGGCGGCTTGCGCCAGGTGGCCGCGAAAGCCCCTCTGGACCGGATCCTGGTGGAGACCGACTGTCCCTATCTGCCCCCCCAACCCTGGCGGGGGAAAAGGAACGAACCGGCCTACGTGGTGGCCACGGCCCGGCAGCTGGCCGCTATCCGGGGTCTGACCCTGGAGGAGGTCGCGGCCCGCACCTGGGCCAATACCCTGGCGGCTTTCGGTTTAGAGGAGGCAACCGTGCTGGCGCCGGACCAGGCGGCCAACCCGTGACCCCCATCGCCCAAAACCTTCAAGAAGTGCGGGCCGCCATCAGCGCGGCCTGCCAGAGGGCCGGCCGGGACCCCGGCCGCGTGCGCCTGGTGGCGGTGAGCAAAACCGTGGACCTGGAGCGCATCCGGGCCGCCATTGACGCCGGCCAAGACCTCTTTGGGGAGAACTATCTCCAGGAGGCCAGAGCCAAGATCGCCGCCTTGGGACGTCAGGTGAACTGGCACCTGGTGGGCCACCTCCAATCCAACAAGGCCCGGGGCGCAGTGGAACTCTTCGACCTGATCCACGCGGTGGATCGCCTCAAACTGGCCCAGGCCCTTTCTGCCGCCGCGGCCCCGCAGGGCAAGGTCCAGGACGTCCTCATCCAGGTCAATCAGGGGGGCGAAGCCACCAAGTCCGGCGTCATGCCTGCGGCGGCGCCGGCGCTGCTCCAGGAGGTTGCCCGATTGCCTCACCTGCGGGTTTTGGGCCTGATGACCATGCCGCCGTGGTTTTCCGACCCGGAGGCGGCGCGCCCCTACTTCCTGGCCTTGCGGGAACTGCGGGACCGGCTGCGGGGGCTCACCGGCCTGCCCTTGACGGAGCTCTCCATGGGCATGTCCGGCGATTTCGCGGTGGCGGTGGAGGAAGGGGCCACCCTGGTCAGGGTAGGCGCTGCCATCTTCGGCCAGCGCCGGTGAAAGATAATCAACTTTGGGAAACAGGCGAAAGCTGACCGCTGAGAGCGTTTTTCCAGGTATGAGGTAAGAGAATTGATGCCGATCCGGCCGCCCAAACCCTCCCTGTCCACCCGGGCCTTTAAGCTTATACGGCGGAACCCCCGCATGGCCTACACCCTGCTGCGGGAGGAATATCGCAAGAAATTCGGCATTGACCTGGACCGCCGCTTCCGGGACGGCGCCAGCGCCCCTCCGGTGAACCTCAACCTCAACCTCACCCGGCGCTGCAACCTGAAATGCGTCATGTGCGAGCAGCACCGCCATGACCCCGGCCCCACCGGGCTCCCGTGGTACGACCCCCGCCGGGAGCTGCCCCTGTCCGTCTGGGTCGGCCTCCTGGATCAGGTGGCTGCCTTCCGGCCCCGGCTCTACCTCACCGGCGGGGAACCCACCCTTTATCCCCATTTCGCCGCCTTCCTGACCGAGGCCAAGCAGCGGGGCTTCGTGGTGCACCTCCAGACCAACGGCATCTTGCTGGACCGCCTGGCCGACAGCCTGGTGGCCCAGGGGGTGGAGATGGTGACGGTCTCTCTGGACGGACCCTTCGAGGTCCATGACGCCATTCGGGGGCAGGAGGGCGCCTTCCGGAAAACCTGCGAGGGCATCAAGACCCTGGTGGCCGCTCGGGACCGCCAGCGTTCCCCCGGGCCCATCATCTTGGTCAACTGTGTGATTTCCAAAGCCAGCCTGTCCACCCTGGAGCTCATGGTCCCCCTGGCCCACGAGTTGGGGGCGGATATCCTCCAGCTCCAGCACACCATTTTCAATACCGCCGCCAACGTCCAGAGCCACAATCGGGCGCTGTCGCCCGAGGTTGCCGCCCAGGAAGGACTTGACCTGGCCCCCCCCTCCATCCCCGAGGGCGAATACTATGAAAGCGGGATCACCCCGGCCGACCTGCCGGGTTTGCTCAACCAGCTGAGGCAAGCCCGGCGCCTGGCCAAAGGCCGCCTGAAGCTGCTCTTTCTGCCGAACCTGCCCCTGGACCTCCTGGAACCCTATTACCTGGACCTGACCCATCCCTTCCCCCAGGTGTGCAAGGCCCTGTGGAAGGGTTGCCGGATTTTGGCCGACGGGACCGTGTCGCCCTGCCTGCACCTGGTGGCCGGCGACATCGCCGCCCAACCATTCACGGAGATCTGGAACGGCCCCCGGATGCGCCGCTTCCGGCAGATCATCGCCCGCCGGCTCTTCCCCGGATGCGCCCGATGCTGCGCCCGGAGTTTTACCTGAATGCGGCCTGGACTCCTTCCCTTTCCGGCTCAACCCCCCCGGGGCGCTCTGCTCTGCGGGGATCAATGCCATCGGCGCTTATAAGGAGCGGATTATGTGGGACCTGCACCATATCACCTGGGAACTGGCCCGGCTGATGCTCGCCGCGACGGTGGGTGCGGCCATCGGCTTTGAACGGGAGGCTCACGGCCAGGCGGCGGGGCTCAGGACCTTCATCCTGGTCACCGTGGGCGCCTGCCTCATGATGATGCTGTCTTTGGAAATGGAGGAAATCCACCGGCATCTGGCCGTGGACCAATCGGTGGTCCGCCTGGACCCCGCCCGGATCGCCTCCTATGCCATCGCCAGCATGGGTTTTCTCGGGGCCGGCGCCATCATCACCGGCAAAGGCTCGGTGCGGGGCCTGACCACCGCCGCGGGCCTCTGGCTGGCCACCGGTCTCGGCCTGGCCATCGGCGCCGGGTATCTCATCCCGGCCCTGTTTGCCGCGGGGATCAGCCTGATTATCTTGTACGTCCTGCGCCTCATAAAAAGGGTCTTCGCCCACGATCTGTTCACCATGCTGACCTTGAAATATCACGGGGCGGAGGACCCCCTGGACCATATCAGGCAGATCCTCAAAGGCCATCGCATCAGCATCCAGTTCATCAACTATACCCTGGAGCCGCCCAGTAACCTGATGACCTATCGCTTGCGCCTGCAGAGCAAGGATACGGTGATTTTCAAGCAGGTGATCCGCAGCCTTTCCGAAACCGAAGGCTTGCAGGAAGTTCACTTGCAGGAAGGCGAAGTGCCTTAATTGAGTGACGCAATGCGCCAACCCGCGCCTTTCGCCCCGGGCGCGAAGGTGGGCCTGACCACCACCATCCCGGTGGAGGTGGTGCTGGCTGCGGGCCTGACCCCGGTGGACCTGAACAATTTGTTCATTGCCGACCCGTTAGCCCTGGCCCGGGTGAGCCAGGCGGAAGCCGCCGGCTTTCCCCGCACCCTCTGCGCCTGGATCAAGGGGATCTACGCCGCGCTCCAGGCCCACCCTGAAATCCAGACGGTCATCGCCGCCTGCCAGGGGGACTGCTCCAATACCCAGGCGTTGGGGGAAATCCTTGCCGCGGAGGGGATAGAGGTCATCCACTTCAAGTTCCCCTATCCCCGGGACCGGGAACAACTGGCCCGGGAAATCAGCGCCTTGATGGATCGCCTGGGCGCCGACCCCGGCGCGGTGGCCCGGATGCAGGCCCGCCTGACCCCCGTGCGCCGCCAACTGCGCCGCCTGGACCGTCTCACCTGGGAGACCGGCCAGGTGAATGGCCGGGAGAATTTCCAGTGGCTCATCTCGAGCTCGGATTTCGCCTCGGACCTTACCGCCTACGAACAACGCCTGACGGCTTTCCTGAAGGAGGCGGCACAACGTCCCCCTGCCGCTGATGGCCGGGTGCGCCTGGGGTTTGCCGGCATCCCGCCCATCTTGACCGATCTGTGGCCCTATCTGGAGGAACTGGGCGCCGCCGTGGTCTTCCATGAGTTCCCCCGGCAGTTCAGCATGCCCGATGCGAGCCCGGACCTGGTGGCGCAATACCTGCGCTATACCTATCCCTACGACATCGGGGGCCGCCTGGCGGACCTGAAGGAGGCCGTGGCCACCCGCCGCCTGGACGGCCTGGTGCACTACACCCAGAGCTTCTGCTTCCGCCAGATGTTCGATCAATTCCTCCGGGATCACCTGAACGTGCCCCTCCTGACCATCGAAGGGGATCGCCCCACCGCCCTCGATTCCCGCACCCGCATGCGCCTGGAGGCCTTTGTCGATGTCCTGCGGCCTTAGAAGAATTTGGGGGGAGGACCAGGGACCGGGGGGATCTGACCCCTCCCCCCGTACTTCTCAAAGTTCAACCTACGGCCTGGACTTCGGCAGCCGGGCGGTGAAGTTGGTGTATGCCCGGGCGCCAGGGGGCTGGGGGCGGCGGCAGTTGGACAGCATCAGTTTCTATCGGGATTATCTGGTGCGCTTTGAGGGGGAGGTGCGGATCGATTGGGGGCGGCTGGGGCTGGCCCCCCCGGAGGCGCTGGTGGCCACGGGGTACGGCAAGAATCTTCTTAAAGCCCATTTTCCCACCATCACTGAGATCCGGGCGCACTTCCTGGGGGCCCGGTTCGTCACGGGCCTGGACCACTTCATCCTGTTGGAGATGGGGGGCCAGGACACCAAGGTCCTCTATATCCGGGAGGGCCGGGTGTTCGATTTCCTCACCAACGACCGTTGTGCCGCGGGCACCGGGCGCTACCTGGAAAACATGGCCCGGTTTCTCCAGATGCCCCTCACGGACTTTGCCGGGTGCTGGCAGGACCCGGCGGACATCTCCCAAACCTGCGCCATTTTTGGGGAGACCGAACTGGTGGGTCACCTCCTGGAAGGGTTGGACCCCGCCCGGATCGCCGCGGGGGTCAACGCCTCGGTGGCCCGCCGGGCCCTGGCCATGGTGTGCCGCTACCGCTGCCCCACCCTGGTCTTTGTGGGGGGCGTGGCCAAAAACCGGGCCGTGGTTAAGCTCCTGGGGGACCAGGGAGATTTTCAGGTCAGGGTGCCGCCCTATCCCCAATTCAACGGCGCCCTGGGCTGCGCCCTTGAGGCGGGCCGGGTGTTGGTCCGGGAAAGGCCATGAACCGCCTGGCCGAAGCTGATCCCCTGGCCCGGGCCTTGAGGCGCCTGGTGGGAGCCGAGGCCGGTTTCCGGCCCCCGGCCGGGGAGGTTTTCGTCGAACCGTTGCCTTCGTCCCGCCAAGTCCGGCGCTTCACCTTCCCCGGCGGCGACTACGCGGTGGTGGGGAAATTCTTCTCCGCCTATCCCCCCCGGGTTTCCGCTGATTGGAGCCTGGCCCGGGAATATGACCACTATCTGCAGCTCCCCGCCCTGGGTCTGGGAAATGGCTGCGGCCTGGCGCCCCGGCTCCTGGGCCGCTGGCCCGAGAGGTCCCTGGGGCTCCTCCTGGAAGCCGTGCCCGGCCCGGACCTGGATCACCTCTTGCTCAAGGCCTGCGTCCACGGAGACCCGGCGCCCCTCTTCCGGGGCCTGGAAAAACTGGCGCACTTGCTGGCCTTTTTTCACTCCCGGCCGGTCCCGGCTCTGCCGGTTTCGCCCGAGCCCGCCCTGGCTTACCTGGATAAGGTGATGGCCCAGTTGCTGGAAGCCGGGCTGTTGAACCGGGAGGACCGTCTGGCCCTGGAGGGTGAGCGCGCCGCCTGGGAGACCCGCTTTCAAAAATTTTCCGACCGGCAGGTGCTCATTCACGGCGATGCCACCCCCACCAACTTTCTTTTCCCCAACGGGCGGGCCGTGGCCCTGGACCTGGAGCGGCTTCGAATCGGCGACCGCCTCTGGGACCTGTCCTGGGTGGCCGGGGAACTGAAGCATGCCTGGGGCTGGCGCACCTCGGATTTTAGCGGGTCCGAAAAGGCCATCGGGCATTTTTTCCGGATGTACCTGGCGGCCGCGGGGCTTGATCCCGCTTTGACTCAGCGACTCTTCAGCCTCAACCCCTGTTACATGGCCCTGGCGGAGCTTCGCATCGCCCGGAACCTCTATCTCACTTGGGACTACCGCCGGGAACTGGTGGCCGAAGCCAGGCGCTGCCTGGCTCATGACCGGAGGCTTTAAATACCGTTTTCGGTTTTCAGTTTTCGGTTAAAATAAAATAAACTATCCATAAGTTACTGGTTGGTTGGATGTGAAAGGGCAAATGGCCTAACTCATGAAAACGGTGCTGATTATCGCCGGCTCCGACCCGGGCGCCGGGGCGGGCCTGCAACAGGATTTGAAGGCGGCCACCCTCCTGGGGGCCTACGGCCTCACGGTGGTCACCGCCCTCACCGTCCAGAACAGCCAGGGGGTAAAGGCGGTCCACCCGGTGGCCCCCGAAGTGGTGGCCGCGCAGCTGGACGCGGTGCTGAGCGATTTCCCCGTGGCTGCGGTCAAGGTGGGGATGCTGGCCACGCCGGCGCTGGTCCGCACCGTGGCCGAAAGGTTGAAGGGTTTAGACGCGCCCCTGGTGCTGGACCCGGTTCTGGCCGCGGGCGGCGGCTTCCCGCTGCTCACGGCGGCCGGCATCGAAAGGCTGACGGAAGAGCTGTTCCCCTTGGCCTACCTTATCACCCCCAACGCCCCGGAAGCCGCCCGGCTTGCCGGGCTTGAGGTAAAGACCCCCGAAGACCTGGAAAAGGCGGCGCGGCGCCTCAAGGATATGGGCCCCCGCTGGGTCCTGGCCAAAGGCGGTCACCTGCCGGGGGAGCCGGTGGACGTGCTCACCGACGGCAAAAACGTCTACCACCTGCCCGGCGTGCGCCTGGTGGCGCCGAATCACCACGGCTCCGGCTGCCTTCTGGCCTCGGCCTGCGCCGCCGGCCTGGCCCAGGGTCTGTCGGCGCCGGAAACGGTGAACCGGGCCCGGGAGCTCACGGCCCAGGCTCTCAAGTACGGATTGTCCCTGGGACGGGGCGCCGGCCCGGTGAACCCCTACGCCCCCTTCGCCCGGGACCTGGCCCGCCTGGAAGTCCTGGCCGCGTTGCAGACGGCCGCGGCCCGCCTGGAGAAAGAAGGAATCGAGCCCCTCATCCCGGAAGTCATGTCCAACCTCGGGTACGCCACCCCTTACCCGGAGGGGCCCCGGGACGTGGCCGCCTTCCCCGGGCGGCTCCGCCGCGGCCCCCAGGGCCTGCTGATTCCGGCGCCGCCGGCCTTCGGCGCCTCCAGCCACATCAGCGCCATCATCCTCACCGCCATGACCACCCACCCGGAGCTCAGGAGCGCCATGAACGTCAAATTCTTCGAAGGCGTCGATGACCTGGCGCCCCTGCTCCACCTGCGGGTGGCCAGCTTTGACCGCAACGCCGAACCCCCGGAGGTCAAAGCCCGGGAAGGCGGCGCCCTGACCTGGGGCGTGGCCTCGGTCCTCAAGCCCGGCGAGCCGCCCCCGGACCTGATCTACGACCGGGGCGAGTTTGGCAAGGAACCCATGATCCGCATCCTGGGACCCACCCCCATGTCCGTGGCGGCAAAGGCCCTGGCCCTGAAAAACGCCCTGCAGGCGGCAGGGAAGCTGTAAGTCAGTTGCCGGTTGCCAGTTGCCAGAAAAAATAACTGACTACTGACTACTGACCACTGACTTCTCCGCCAGGATAGCCCGGTAGAGGGCCAGGCCCGTCAGGAAGTCGGCCAGGGCGATCATGATATACGGGAAGGTGGTGTGCAGCAGCCAGCCGAAGAAGTTGACGCCCGGCATAACCTTCACTTGGCCCGCCAGGGTGGCGGAGAAGGAGTAATCCGCCATCATCATGATCCCCAGGAAGGCCAGGAAGCTGTTGAGCAAGAGGCCCAAAAGCGCCGCGCCCCGGAACCGGAACAAGGCGCTCACCAGGACCAGGTCGATCAAGGAAAAGAGGTTGGGCCACAGATACGTTAGGTCCTTCGGGGGGTGAATCCGGTAATGCAGCAGGGTGGCGCCCAGGGCCAGAGACACCAGGGCCACCCAGAGGGCGGGGCGTTGGGTGGTCACGGGGTTCACCCTAAAACTTCACTGAGTAGCCCAGCAGGAACACCAGGACGATGACGATGGCGTGCAGGATAAACCAGCCGGGCCGGGGAAACAGCACGTGGGGAAGCCAGCGGTTCATCGGCCTACCCTCTCATGAGCGCCGCGGTCAGGCGCCCGGCGGTATAGACCAGGGTAAACCCCAGGAAATGCACCACCCACCATCCCCGCGACAGAAATTGCCAGCCTTTTTTCATGGGATCACCTCTTGGGATCACCTCTTACGAAAATTACGAAATGGGGCTATCCGGTTGACTCACCAGGCCACTATATATGGGATGAACGGAAGCCCGAAATTCCATCAGATCAGGGTGCGCACTGCGCACCATTTCTTTGGCCAAGAACAGCCGAGGGCGGCTGTTCCACATTCACCTGGCCAAAGAATAAGGCTTTCCCCGCAGAAATCACCCCATGTCAGCCATTTTTATGGAAAATTTTTTGAGGGGCCGGTGAGTCAGACCCCCGACAGCCGGGCGATGCGCGCCATGAGGGCGTCCGTCAGGGCCTGGGCCTGGCGCGGGCCGGGGGCCACTAGCGGCGGCCCCAGTTTGACGTGCGCCGTAGAGCCCCAGGCCCGGGGCTCATAAGCCACCCCCACGGGAACAAAGGGCAGGAACCCCAACCCCTCCTGCCCTTGCAGCTTCAAGAGCAGCTGGATCAGGCGGTGTTTGCCGGGGCCGACCCGGCCTGAAAAGTAAGTGCCTTCGGGGAACACCACGATGAAAGCCCCCTTGGTCAAAAGCGGCAGCAGGCGCCGGAAGGACGACAGCGTCGCCCGGGGGTTTTGCCGGTCCACCGGCACCCCGCCCATGGCCCCCAGCAACTCCCGCACCACCGGCTGCTGGAACAGTTCCACTTTGGCGATATAGTGGGGCGGCGGGGGCAGGGCCATGCCCATGACCGGGATGTCTTCCCAGCGCTGGTGCTTGGGGCAGATAATCGCGGGACCCCGGGCCGGCAGGTGCTCCAGGCCCTCCACCCGCAGGGTGAAGAACCGACCGATGGTTTGCCGGGTCAGCCAGCGGCCCAGGCGGTAGAAGGTTGGAGATAGGGAGTGGCTCATTGATTATAGCAATTTATTCTTTACTAAAAAATTTTTGGTTAATCATTTTATAAATATGCTTATTGCCATTGCTCCTAAAATAAGCTATAATTTACCAAAATAATTAGCTAAATGGAGCAAATATTGTGCAACAAGAAAACCTGAGCCTCCTGGCATTTCAAAAAAAATTTAGGACCGAA
>Ga0194126_10001421_pt1 | contig 40258 bp, 38 predicted proteins | sample TA2KigC150mmetaG_FD_148641 | JGI IMG/M metagenome (GOLD analysis project Ga0194126, IMG submission 148641) | Freshwater microbial communities from Lake Tanganyika, Tanzania - TA2015035 Kigoma Deep Cast 150m | ecosystem: Environmental > Aquatic > Freshwater > Lake | place: Tanzania: Lake... | reverse complement strand
CTTCACGGTCAACGCCCTGGCGCTCGACCTGCGGACGATGGCTGTCCACGACCCGCTGGGCGGCCTGGCGGACCTGCGCGCCGGGCAACTGCGCGCTTGTTCGGCGACAGCGTTCACCGATGATCCGCTCCGCATCATTAGGGGGGTCAGGCAGGCGGCGGCATACGGGTTTCAGATCCATCCGGAGACCCGCAATGCCATGAAACAGGCGAACCCCGGCTTGCGAGAGGTTTCACCGGAACGGCTGCGCGATGAACTGGCGCGGATGCTGGCGGGTCTCCACCAGGCAGCCTGCCTGCAAGCGCTCGATCGCCTGGGCGCGCTGGATGCAATCCTGCCGGAATTGGAAGGTTTGAAAGGGATGGAGCAGCCTGCCCCGCATGTCCATGATGGTTGGCAGCATACGGTTGCCACGCTTGCCCACCTGGAGGGTATCCTGTCCATACTCTCCCCTGGTTTCGATCCGGAGACGGCCAACGACCTCTTCACCGGGATGCTGGCGCAACGCCTGGGGCGGTACCGGCTGCAACTGGCCGCCCACCTGGATGAATCCCTGGTCCCGGGGCGCTCCGTCCGGTCGCTGCTATCGCTGGCGGCCATCTATCACGACATCGCCAAGCCGCCCAGCCGCAGCGTGGACGAGTCCGGGCGCCTGCGCTTCCTCGGCCACGACGAACAAGGATCCATAATTGCCGCCGCCCGCCTGCGCGCCCTCCAGTTCAGCGGACCCGAGGTCGAGCGGGTGGAGACTATCATCCGCAACCACATGCGCGTCCATTTCCATGTCAACCGGTTGGCGCGGGAAGGTAAACCGCCCACCCGGCGCGGCCTGTACCGCTTCTTCCGCGACACCGGCCAGGCCGGTGTGGAGACCATCCTGCTTTCCCTGGCAGACCTGCGCGCCACCTATGAGGAGACCCTGACCCAGGAAACCTGGGCGGCCTGCCTGGATATCTGTCGCCTGTTCCTGGAGAATCTTTGGGAGAAACCCAAGGAGGCGGTCGCTCCGCCTGCCATCCTGGATGGGGAAGGATTGATGAAAGCGCTGGGACTCAGCCCGGGACCGCGGGTTGGTTTCCTGCTGGAGAATATCCGGGAGGCCCAGGCGACCGGGAAGGTCCGCAGCCGGAGGGAAGCCCTGGCGCACGGGCGGGCAACCCTGCGCCGGATCGAATCCGGCCAGGTTCGGGAATCGATCCTGGTCGATGGGGCGCGCCTGTACTTCTTCCAACGTCCCGGCAGCGGAATGCCGCTCGTCCTGCTGCACGGATTTCCACTCGACCATTGCATCTGGCAGCCCCTGCTGCCCTTCCTGCCCGCCGGCGCCTGGCTGCTGACGCCCGACCTGCGCGGCCACGGCCTGAGCGACTCGCCTCCGGGGATGTACACCATGGCGAGCATGGCCGATGACCTTGCAGCCATCCTGGGTTACCTGCGCATCCGGCGGGCGGTTGTTGTCGGGCATTCGATGGGCGGTTATGTCGCGCTGGCTTTCGCCCAGGCGCATACCGGCCTGCTGGCCGGGCTTGGGTTGGTTGCCAGCCGCGCCACAGCCGATTCAGCCGAACAGCGGCTCACCCGCCAGCAACTGGCGGAGAGGGTCCAGTCCGAGGGTGTCCAGGCGCTGGTGGATGCAATGCTCCATAAGATGACAGCCAGTTCCAAGGCGGCAGGCAGGGTGCGTGAACTATTCCTGAAAACGCAGCCGGCCGGGGCGGCCGGGTCCCTGCTGGGCATGGCTGGAAGGCCGGATACTTCATCTTTGGTCGCCAGTTTGCCGGTCCCGGTGATGCTGCTTGCCGGAAGCCGGGACCTGCTCATTCCACCCGAACAGGCGCTCTGTAAAGGGATCGAGTCGGGGACTCTGCGCCGGGTTGAACTGCCCGAGGCCGGCCACCTGCCGATGATGGAATTCCCGGCAGAGACAGCCGGAGCGATCGCCCGCTTGCTCCGGGAGGCAAAATGAATTACGTAGTATTCGACCTCGAGACCCAGAACCTTTTCGATGATGTAGGCGGCCGGTCGAATATCGCAGCGCTGAAAGTATCCTGCGCTGTGACCTGGTCATCGCTCCGCAAGGATTTCACAGTCTACTGGGAGAAGGATGTCCCGGCGCTGCTCGCTGAACTGAAATCAGCCAGGCGGGTGGTGGGGTTCAACCTAAAGGGATTCGATTACGAAGTACTGCGTCCTTACGCGCCGGATGAACGCCTGCAATTCCTGCCCACCCTCGATATCATGGATGATTTGTTCCGGAGACTCAGTTTCCGCGTCAGCCTGGACTCGGTGGCGCGTGCCACGCTCGGCGAGACCAAGTCCGCCAGCGGACTACAGGCGGTCGAATGGTGGCGCTCAGGCGAAATGGAGAAACTGGCCGAATACTGTAAAATGGATGTGGATGTGACGCGGCGGGTCTATGAATTTGGCTGCGGGAATGGATTTGTCCAATACTTTTCCCGGTTGGGGAGCAAACAGAAAGTCCAGGTGCAATGGCGGTGTTAGCGGTTCCCAGGGAATGAATAACCCGGCTTTGCAGCCGGGCCTTTTTTTCCTGCATGGATCCTATTTCACCGCTTTCCCCACGATGGCGGTCTCCTCCAACACCGGTTCGTAGAAACAACGGCAACCGTCCGGATGCGAACAACCCGGGTGTGGCAGGGCCGGGGCCAGATCCTTCGGGTAGGTTTTCATCAGCCCGAAGCAAATCGGGCAGGCATCGTGCGCCACAGTGACGCGGATGGCCTTCACGCGCTGGTTTTCCTTGAACCGCCGGAGAGCGACAGCGGTGGCGGACAAGGTGCCGAGGTCGGCATTGCATCGGACGCAGTTCGCGGCCTGGTCGGGGGAGGAAGCGTTACAACGTGAGCAGGTCTGCACAGTCTCTACTCCTGGTTTTGTTTTTCATATTTTACCGCGACCCGGGAAAAATAAAAGCGCGGAACGCTCCGCGCTCGCTGGGAAGCAGGTCGCTTAGTTGGCAACCGATTCCGCCGGGCAGGCGGCGCTGTTCCTGAGCTGGCCGGTGGTGCGCACCTGGCGGGCGAGTTTATTGATGTGCGCCATCAGCCTGCCGCTCGAGACCGGCTTGACGAGGTAATCGTCGGCGCCTGAATCGAGCGCCCTGGCAACCGCTCCCGGCTTGTCGAGGGCGGAAAGCGCCAGGATGGGTACCCGGCTGAATTCCCGCACTGCCTGGCACAATTTCTCACCGTCCAACCCCGGCATCGACCAGTCCAGCAGGACGATGTCCACCGGTTGTTCCCGGATCATCTTCAATCCCTGTTCACCGCTGTTGGCAGTCATGACATCATACCCCTCCCTTATCAGGAGGGGGATGAGCAGTTCGCTCGTGGCGGGATCGTCATCGATGGTTAATACACTGATGGACATGTTGTTCTCCGATACGCCTTATTATGCTGTATCTCATCGTCATCCAACTTTGCAAACGGTTTACAAAATGGAGACCTTGCCCTGGATTAGTTATGGTAAACTTGCCGGTTAGTGTTTCCAGGCAGGTGTGCTGTTCGTGGGTTGAACTTATACCTTTTTCAGGAGGCCGATCATGGCTAAGAGTAAGAAATGGGTTTATCTCTTCGAAGAAGTGGCGGAGGCCGAGAAATACGCCGGGAGTTGGGAGGGCGTGCGGGCCCTGCTGGGCGGAAAGGGATCCGGCCTGGCCGACATGGCCCGCGCCGGGGTCCCGGTCCCGCCCGGTTTCACGGTCACGACTGAAGCATGTAACGAATTCCGCAAAGGCGACAAGTTCCCCGAGGGCCAATGGGACCAGCAACTGGCAGCCATGAAGCAGGTCGAGAAAGCGACTGGCAAGACGTTCGGCGACCCGACAAATCCCCTGCTGGTTTCCTGCCGCTCGGGCGCCAAGTTCTCCATGCCCGGTATGATGAACACCATCCTGAACATCGGCATGAACGACCAGGTGGTCGAAGGGATGTCGAAACTGGCAGGCAACCCGCGCTTCGCCTGGGACTCGTACCGCCGCCTGGTGGAAATGTTCGGCGCCACCGTGTTCAATGTGGAAGATGAGGTTTTCGAGCATCCGATGGCCGAGTACAAGGCCAGGAGGGGCTACAAGGCTGACACCGAAATGACCGCCGAGGACTGGAAGGCTCTCGTCGGCATATTCAAGGAAATCTACAAGAAGCGCATCGGCTCCGATTTTCCGCAGGATGTGTACAAGCAATTGGAACTGGCGACGAAAGCAGTATTCGAGTCCTGGATGGGCAAGAAGGCCATCGATTACCGCAAGGCCACCAATATCCCGGATGATCTCGGCACTGCCGTAAACATCGTCACCATGGTGTTCGGCAACATGGGCGAAGACTCAGGCACCGGCGTGGCTTTCACCCGCAACCCGTCCACGGGGGAGAAGAAGATGATGGGCGAGTACCTGCTGAATGCCCAGGGCGAGGACGTGGTGGCCGGTATCCGCAACGCTGACCCGATCGAGAACCTCGTCAAACAGATGCCCGCCGCTTACAACGAATTCATGGACATCACCGCCAGACTGGAAAAGCACTACAAGGATGTCCAGGATGTCGAATTTACCATCGAGCGCGGCAAACTGTGGATGCTCCAGACCCGCAATGCCAAGCGCACCGCCAGGAGCGCCATCAAGATCGCCGTGGATATGGTCAACGAAGGCCTGATCTCCAAGGAAGATGCCGTGCAGCGCGTGACCACCGATAATGTGGACACCCTCCTGCACCCGCAGTTCGACGACAAAGCGCTCAAGGAAGCCGAGAAGACCAGCGCCTATCTGGCCAAGGGTGTGAACGCCTCACCCGGAGCGGCCGTCGGCCAGGCGTATTTCGACGCCGACGCCGCCGAGAAGATGTCCAGGGAACACAAACAGGACACCATCATGGTGCGCCCGTTCACCAAGCCGGATGATGTGCATGGCATGATTGCCTCCAAGGGCGTGCTGACCAGCGAAGGCGGCGCCACATCGCACGCGGCGGTTGTAGCGCGCCAGTTCGGCATCCCGTGCGTGGTCGGCGCCAACATGATCAAGATCGACCTGGAAAAGCGCGTCATGACCATCGGCGAGAAGGTTGTCAAGGAAGGCGAGTGGATATCCGTGGACGGCACGACCGGCAAGGTCTACGCCGGCAAAATCCCCACCAGCGCTCCCAGCCTGGAAGAACAGACCGAACTGTTGACCCTGCTGACCTGGGCCGATGAGATATGCGCCCGTCCCGAGATCCGCGTCCTGCCCGATGGCCGCAAGAGCCGCGGTCTGCAGGTGTGGGCCAATGCCGACTATCCCAAGGACGCCCGCCGCGCCCGCTCCTACGGCGCTGTGGGGATCGGCCTGTGTCGCACCGAGCATATGTTCTTCGAACCGGAACGCCTGCCCATCGTCCAGAAGATGATCCTGGCTGAGACCATCGAAGAGCGCACCGCCGCGCTCGACGAACTGCTGCCCTCCCAGCGGGCAGACTTCGACGGCCTGTTCGAAGCGATGAACGGTTACCCGGTCATCATCCGGTTGATCGACCCGCCGCTGCATGAGTTCATGCCCGACGAAGAGAAACTCTTCGAGGAAGTCGTAACCCTGCGCGCCCTGGGCAAGACAGAAGGCCTGGCTGCCAAGGAAAAACTGCTGGCATCCATCCGCGCCCTGCACGAATCCAACCCGATGATGGGCCTGCGCGGCGTCCGCCTTAGCATCTACATGCCGCAGATCGTCGAAATGCAAGTGCGCGCCATCTTCGAAGCCGCTGCGGATTGCACCCTGCGCGGCATTGTCGTCAAGCCGGAGATCATGATCCCACTGACCGGTACCGTGGCCGAACTGGAATGGATCCAGCCGCGCCTGGTCCGAATCGCCGGCACCGTCCTGGCCGAGAAGAAGGTCAAGAGACTGGACTACAAGTTCGGGACGATGATCGAGATCCCCCGCGCCGCTGTCACCGCGGCCGAGATCGCCAGGCTGGCCGAGTTCTTCTCTTTCGGCACCAACGACCTGACCCAGATGACCTTCGGCTATTCACGTGACGACGCTGAGCGTAATTTCCTCGTCCAGTATGTGGCCGAGGGCATCCTGCCCAAGAATCCGTTCCAGACGCTGGACCGGGGCGGTGTGGGAAAGTTGATGGAGATGGCGATCAACGATGGCCGAACAGTACGCCCGGACCTGGAAGTGGGCATCTGCGGCGAACATGGCGGCGATCCCGAGTCGGTCGAGTGGTGTCACATGATCGGCAACAACTACGTCTCCTGCTCGCCGTTCCGTGTGCCAGTGGCCCGCCTGGCAGCGGCGCACTGGGCGCTGAAGTACAGCGGCAGGAAGATCGCCGAAGATAAGTGACAGGCATTGAAAACCTCCCGCTGGCAGGATCCTTCGCGATGCCCGCGTGCTGCCTGCGGGAGGTTTTCGCACCTACTTCTCAAGGACGCAATAATATTCCACGGGAATGCTGAATCCATCGAGCATTCCATCGCCTCCCTGCTCGATGGAATCCATGCAACCATAGGAATTGTAGGTGGCCGCGATCCGGTCATAGGTATAATAGGACCAGACTCCGTTGTCCCAGGCAAAACTATCCCCATCCAGTTCAATTGTCTCCCCTGGTTCTATCTCATAATGTGGCACCCATTCCGGGGTAAATGAGTGGATATCGTTGTCGGCCTTCGTATGGAAATAAAAAATCAGGACCTGTTCGGCGCTGTTCGTGATTTCCAGGGTGTAACCGCAATGATGTCCGCCGGGGAGATCCTCGTCGAACCGGAGGTTTGTGGATACTGAGAGAAACTGCGTTGCATTACAATCGTTATCATCGAGCGAGGACTGCGCCGGTGTGTTCGTGGCGCCGGTAATCTCACACCAACCAGCCGCATCGTGCCAGACGCCGCCCCTGTCCTCACAATCATCCCTGTCCCTATCCCTTTCTGACCGATCGTCATAGAATTCATATACATCGCAAGACAATTGGACAACCGAAAGGGTCACAAGGGCTGCCAGAAATCGCACCAGTTTCGATTTCATCTCGGCCTCCTTATCCTAAAGAAATCGATTCTATTCCTGAACATACTATATCATATCCAGTCATGGCGAACAAACAATTCCAACGATCCGGCAGTTCCTACCGGGACCCGTACAAAGGAGATGTCCATGCAGCGTCAACCGATCGATAAGAGCAAAGAACCCGTATCCATCCGCCTGTTCGAATCAGATTTCCTGGAATTCTTCACCCATATCAGCCCGTTGACCATCCTGGCGCTGTGGGCGCCGCTGACGGCGCTCCTGCTCTATTTCGCCGCGCGGACCACCCCCGTGGCTGTCATCCTGGGGGCATTCTTCCTCGGCCTGTTCCTGTGGACGTTGAGCGAGTACACCCTGCACCGTTTCCTGTTCCATTACCCGGCCAAGAGCGAGAAGGCACAGAAGGCGTTCTTTTTGTTCCACGGGGTGCACCACCGCCAACCGCAGGACAAGACCCGCCTGGTGATGCCGTTCCCGGTCAGCATCCCGCTGGCGCTGGTTTTTTACGGGCTGTTCAGGCTGGCGCTGGGGGCGCTTTTGCAGGCCCCGCACTGGGTCGACCCACTGACGGCGGGGTTCATGGTGGGGTATCTCATCTACGACCTGACGCATTACGCCACGCACCATTTCGCCATGCGCCGCGGCTATGGCAAGTACATCAAGCGCTATCACATGGCGCATCATTACAAGGACCCAGACACGCGCTACGGCGTCAGTTCCCCTCTCTGGGATTGGGTATTCGGTACGGCCGGGGAGTAGACGAGTTGGTCACGCTTCAAGCGGGACTTTTTCGCAACACCATCAAGGAGCCGATAACAAGAAAGGCGAGACATACAACCTGGTTCAATGAAAGCGGGCCGACCATCGGCCTTGGATGGCCGCGGTAGAATTCGACCACAAAGCGCAGGATACCGTAGGACGCCAGGAAGACCCAGACCAGTTTCCCATCGAAAGCCGGGACCTTCCGTAGTACGAGGAGCAGGGCGAGCACGACCAGCATCCCGGCCGCTTCATAGAGTTGGGTGGGGTGTACGGGAATGCCCGCCGTGGGATGACCGGCAGGGAAGGTGACAGCCAGCCATGAATTTTCCGCCGGTATGCCGTAACAGCAGCCTGCCAGGAAGCAGCCAATCCGGGCAAATACAACGGCAAGTGCAATGGGCGGGAAGACGACATCCATGTATCGGAACACTCTACCACGCGCCCAGGGCAACAGCCAGAGATAGAAAGCCAGCGCCAGTATGACGGCGGTAATCCATTCCGTGGCAGAGATGCCGAGGATGACAATGTCGAAAACCTCGCCCAGGATCCACGAGATCGCCCCGCCCCCCAGTCCGGCCGCGGCGACAGAGATGATCCAGATGGGCATGACATTACTGGCCGGGATGTCGCGCTCTCGCGCCAGTCGGAACATCAACGGCAGGGCCAGGATCACACCGAGGGCGTAAAAGATGATGTAGAGGTTGAACCCAATTCCGGCGATCGAGAAGAGGTTTTGTGGGTACATCAGGGTATCTGAAGGCCTCCGGACACTTGAAGAATCCGGAGGCCTGGGCAATATTACTCATCCTTCGGCGGTGTGATCTTACGGTGAATGACGTAGACTGCACCGAAGGTCAGTGTCAATAGGCCGAATGAATACTCGAGCGGAACGGGACTGGATCCGCAATCGCTGCACAGCCAGCAATTGGATAGAGAACTGGAACCTTCAGGGGTTTCTTCATCCGGAGGTTCCCCGGCCCCTGGCTGGGACGGAGGTTCCGGGATAGTGTAGGGGGTCAGCAGTTTGAAAAAGAGTGAGGATGATTCGCTGTCCATGTCGTAGAAGGCTGTATAAACTTTATCGGGTGTGATGATAGGCGGTATCAACTTCGAGGCGGAGGGTAGGGATGATTTTTGCCAGGTGTTGCCGCCATCCATCGTCTGATAGATGTTCATCCCGTAGGCGTCGCCTTCCTGCCAAAAACCATAGGCATACCCCTCGTTGAGGTTGGCCATGACGAGGTCGGCAATCGATAGTTCAGAGCCACTCAGGCGCGCCACCTCGGTCCATGTCCCACCGCCATCGTTTGTCTTAAGGATGACGCCGAAACCCTCGCTCTCACCGCAAATGAATCCATTGAGGTCATCGAAGAAGAACTCGCCGATCAGGGCGCCAGTTGCCAGGGGTTGAGGTACGTCCAGCCAGGTTCCGCCACCGTCGCTGGTTTTCATGAACAGCGGGATGGGGTTGTCTGTGCCCACCTTTCCGACTGCGTAGCCGGTTCCGGCAGTTGGGAAGGTCAATTCCGCGACACGGGCGCCTGCGGTGGATGCGATCGTGCGCTCGGTCCACATTTCACCGTCCGCGCTATACCAGGTGTGGTAACTGCGAGGTTCGTAGATGGTCGTGAGCCCCCATAGCGCCCCGCCGGGTTGGATGGTCAGGTCATAGAATTGCCCGCTTACCGGTGGCGTGCTCGGCTGCCAGGATTGCCCGCCATCGTTGGTATGCAGGAGATGTTCAGCGCCGCCTCCAAACCCCAGTATATACCCAATCATTGGATCGCCCCAGATGATCTTGATCCAGAATGCCTCGGCGACACCGGGATCCTGTTCAGTCCAGGTCTGCCCACCGTCGGTGGTGTTGTACAGGAGATTGTGCTGCCCTTCCGTTCCTCCCACTGCCCAGCCGGTCTCATTATCCACAAAAACCATGTCAAAAAACACCAGCCCGGGCGGCAGGGGGATTTCCTGCCATTCGCTTTCCTGGGCGGAAGCCGAGGGGATGCCTCCTCCCATCCATGCGACAAGCAGGATGAAGAGCAGCAACATCTTGGAATAGAACGCAATTCGGCTATTCATGCCTCCTCCTTCTCTCGACCATATGAGCCTGCCCAGGTTCCGACAGGGGGGAGTACAGTATGTCCATTCTATCGGAATGGGCGGAAGGCTCGATGAGTGCACTCAGGATTGTTATGACGCCTCCTGATGAGGGTGACCAATGCTCGTATGTATTATTCGCGAAAAGTCGGGAGAAGTCAATATGTGCGAGTCAGGATTCCATGGAGACCGGTGGTCCGGCCTCGTCATGGTTGGTCGGTTCCCATGAGAATGTCTCGGAGAAGGTTATGCCAGCATGGCATGGGAAAGCGGATATGCCCACTCTGCCTCCTATCGATCACCCAGCCCTACCAGGAGACAGGGGTGTCCGGCAATAAGGAGCCGATTGTATGGAGATGCTTTCAGCGATGTCGCTAGTACGCCCGGTAACTGCTTGCGTACACTTTTTTATAGGAATTGATCCAGACCGCGTCGTTCTGGTTGCCCCCCAGGGCATGGATGTAGGCGCCGCTCTCGCCGAGGTAGAAGGCCACATGCGAGCCGCCATTATCCCATTTGAAGGTGACCACGCAGCCGCGGCGCGGCACGGCCAGGGGCCTCCCCCAACGCGTCCACGAGACAGCCATCGGGGAATTATTGCTCGGGATCCCGGCCTTCTCGACGCACCAGTTGACGAAGGCCGCGCACCAGTCGGTCTCGTCGGGCAGGTAATCGTACTTGGATTCCAGGACCGTACTGTTCAGGTATTCGAGGATACGGGGATTGTCGGGACTTCCGGGGAATTCGCGCATCCCAAACTCGCCGAAGGCAATCGGGAGCCAGGGGTATTCTTCATGCGCCTGCACCCGCCCCTCCGCGCCCAGGCTGACCAGGAAATCCCGCAAGCACCAGCCCCTCAGCCCGCGGGCGGTCACGATTTTCAGCCAGACCTTGTCGGGCGAGATTTCCACCGCGTCGACCGTCTCTTCCAGCGCCAGTTCCCCTACGATCCGGAATCCCGCCCCGGCGCCTTCACGGATGTTCAGTTTATCCATCATGGCGCGGTGCAGGCCTGTCTCGGCAGCGCCGGGGGCCGGGGAGCCCTGCGATAGTTTTGCCAGGTAGACGCTCGAAGACCAGCCTGTGATGCCGTTATGTTTCCGCAGGTTGACCCACATCCCATCCGCCGAGAAACCGAGGGCGTCCACGATCTCGCCCTGGCTCAGGTAGGCCACGATGCGGTAGGTGGTGCGCGGCCCTTCCCGCATCACCAGTCCGCGGGCGGTGACGTAGTACTTGCCGGCGGCATTCTCCGGCGCCGTTTCAGTCTCGCCGCCGGTGGCGGTGACGGCCAGGTAACGCGCCGAGCACCAACCGGTCAGGCCTTCGGGGGTGCGGACTTTCTTCCACAGCCCATCCGGGGACGCTTCGAATACTTCTACGGTGTCGTTCAACCGGACATAGCCGGTGATGCGGAATTGCGTCCCGGGGCCGGCGCGCACCGAGAGGGCATTGGCGGTGACGATATTCTGGGTCATGGTCGCTCCAATCTGGCTACTGCCATCCCGACAGCAGGGCAGATATGTTCAGGCCGAGTTCCGCGATATTATAGCCGCCTTCCAGGACGATGGCGGCCGGCAGGCGGGTGGCGGCGATCCGCCTGCCGATGGCGGCGATCCCATCCCGGCTGATCCTGAAATCCCCGAGCGGGTCGTGTTCGTAGATGTCCATTCCGGCCGATACCACCAGGCGCGCCGGATCGAAAGCGCCGATGCAGTCCAACGCCCGGGCCAGGGTCTCCAAGTAGGGGGCGTCGCCTGTGCCGGGGGGGAGGGGGAAATTTTTGTGTAAACCTGCCCCGGGTCCGCTGCCGGTTTCATCGGGGAAACCGGCGAAGCGCGGGTAGGCCTCGTCCGGGTCGGCGTGAATCGAGACGGTCAGGACCTCGTCCGACTCGTAGAAAATATCCTGCGTGCCGTTCCCGGCGTGGTAATCGATGTCCAGGATGGCAACCCGGCCATGGCGGGCGAGGCGCCGGGCGGCGATGGCGGCGTTGTTCAGGAAGCAGTAGCCGCCGCAGGTCTCGCGCCCGGCGTGGTGGCCGGGCGGACGGCAGAGGGCAAACGCCGGTTTTCCGGGCGCCTCACGGACTGAATCGGCGGCAGCCAGGGCGCAGTGGGCGGCGGCCAGGGCGGCGGCATAGGTCCCGCCTGTGACCGGGACCGCGTCGTCGGTCATGAAGAACCCGTTCCTCTCCGGCAGGGCTGCCCCGGCGATGACCTGTTCCTCAAAAGCCGGTGTGCAGGGGATGAATGCCATCTCCCTTACCGGCGAGAACGGTTCCCAGCGCAGGTAGGCGGTCCGCAGGTATTCCAGGTAGGCAGGGCTGTGTACATCGAGGATGGGCGCCAGGCCGGAATCGGGTGGTTCGAGTATCTCGAATGCAGCCGGTTCCAATGCCGAAAGGATGCTCTCCACCCGCAGGGGAGACTCGTCATAGGATACCTGCTCTTCGGCTGTGTAGATTTCGCAGGGTGGGTTGTGCAGGGCGTGGGTAGCGGTGTGGAACACTTTCATCGCCTTCCCTCCGGCGCCGGGATGGGATGCCCCCAGGGACCCAGCGCGTCGCTGGGGCGGATGTTCAGGCGTGTTCGCGCGGGAAGGCCTGTTCGCCGGCCTCGATGCGCACGGCAAGCCGGTTGTCTTCCGGGGGCAGGGGGCAGGTGGCGAAATCGGTATAGGCGCAGGGCGGGTTGTGCGCCAGGTTGAAATCGAGCGCTACTTTACCACCCTCAGGCAGGCCGGTTTCGAGCGAACGCCCGCCGCGATATGTGGTATCGCCATTGGTCAGATCGGTGAAGTTGAAATACAAGCCGTCATCGTCGCCCATGGCTTCCATGCGGCACTCGACCCCGTCCAGCGTGAAGACGGCATAACCGGGATGTGGGACATCGCTCTGGTCTCCGAGGACGTTGGTGATCTTGATCAGGCGCGGCTCGTCGTAATGGATGAAATCGGCGCTGATGCAGAAATGCGGCTTCACCGGGTATTGTTTCAGACCGGTGAACTGTTTCCGGTTGGGATGTTCGCTGTCCCAATGGCGGATCAGGATGCGGTCGCCGCGCTGGATGACCAGCAGGCTGTGGCTGCCGAGGGTCAGGAAATCGGGGTGTTCGTGCTGGTCGGTATGGACGATGCGGGCGGTGACGGCCGTCCCTTCGCAGGCCAGCGGCGCGCCGGGGGAGGCCCGGACGCTGACCTCATTCTTCTGCAAGGTGAAGGTTCCAACCCTGGGCGGGATGCTGCTGCCCGTAAGTACAATATCGTTGGCCGGGTCGCTGCCGAAGGTGTTCCGCCCTTCCTTCAGGCGGAAGAGACCCGCCAGGCAGAGCCAACTCTTGTCGTTCTCGGCCAGGTTGCGTTCACGCTGCTGGCGTTTTTGCAGGACAGTCTGTTCGTAGTCGGGGGCTTTGGTTGGCATGGCTGAAATATACTGTACTTTCACCGTTTCAGCAACCTGGCAGGCTTCTAACCGGCGTCGCCCCAAGGTACATGGGATATAATTCACGCATTACTTGTCAGTGGAGAAAACGATGCAAATCCCAATCGAAGAAATCGACCAGATCGCCGCCATCCTCCGCTCGAGGAGCAGGCGCCGCCCGGTTGTGGGCATGATCCTGGGTTCGGGGTTGGGGGACCTGGCCGGGTTGATCGAGGACGCGGACATCATCCCCTTCGGCGACCTGCCCGGTTGGCCGCTGGCGACGGTCGAGGGGCATGTCGGCCGGCTGGTCGCTGGGCGGTTGGAAGGCCGGGAGGTACTGGCATTGCAAGGCCGCGTCCATTATTACGAAGGCTACACCATGCCGCAAGTGGCCCTGCCGGTGCGGGTGATGCAGCGCCTGGGGATCGGCATCCTGATCGTCACAAATGCCGCCGGCGCGGTCCACCCGGAATTCGTTCCCGGCGACGTGATGCTCATCACGGACCACATCAACCTGGTCGGGATGATGGGCCTGAACCCGTTGGTCGGGCCGAACCTGCCCGAATTCGGGCCGCGCTTTCCCGACATGAGCCAGGCGTATGACCGGGAACTGCGGGGGTTGGCGCGCCAGGCAGCGGAGGGGAGCGGGATACCCGTCCGGGAGGGGGTCTACGTCGGCTTGAGCGGACCTTCTTTCGAGTCCCCGGCCGACCTGCGTTTCCTGCGCGCCATTGGCGCCGACGCGGTCGGCATGTCCACCGTCCCGGAGGTGGTGGCGGCGCGCCACGGTGGGACGCGCGTCCTCGGCCTGTCGGGTATCAGCAACAAGGCCAACCTCGACGGGGATACAGTCACCAACCACGAGGAAGTACTGGAGGCAGGCAAGGTGCTGGCGCCGAAATTGGAATCCATCATTCGCGGCGTATTGCGCCGGGTCTAGCGCATGGCAGCCGTCCTGAATGCGCTGGCCGCCTATGCGCCACTGATCTATATTCTCCTGGCGCTTTGGGCCTTCCTGACGCTGCGCAAACTCTGGGGTCACAGGCGCGAGCGCAACGATTCGGTTTTCGGCCTGGAGAAGGAATTCTCCCAGAAGAGGATCAACCAGTCCATTGCTGTGCTGGTCATCATCGTCATCCTGGCGGTCACGGAACTGGTCTTCGAGGCGTTCCTGGCGCCATCCATGTCGGCCTCGCTGCTGCTGGGGACCCCCACCGTCCAGTCCCTGACGGTGCCGACCAACACCCTCTCGCCGCAAATGGCCACCCGCATGGCCGGGACGCCGCTCCCCACCATCCCGCCCGGCGCGGTCGGCTGCATCCTGGGCCAGATCATGATCACTTCTCCCAGCCCCGGACAGACGATCAGCGGCCAGGTCGACGTGATCGGCACCGCCGATATCCCGAACTTAGGCTTCTATAAGTATGAAGTCGCCTTGCAGGGCACGGAATTATGGTCCACCATCCTGGCCGGGCGGAAAGCCAAAAACGATGAAAAACTAGGCGCATGGGATGTGACCAACCTGGCGCCGGGTGATTACCTGTTGCGCCTCGTGGTGACCGACAACCAGGGCCAGGCCCTGCCGACCTGCACCATCCCGGTGCGGGTGACGGGCGAATAGGTGGAACGATGTCAGAGATCAAGATCCGCGCCACGATTGCGACCGACCTGCCCAGGTTGATGGCGCTCGACCATTCCTGTGGTTCCGAGTATGTTTGGCAGATGGACCTCGGGCGCGAGGACGGGCAGGTGCAGGCCGCTTTCCGCCAGGTCCGCCTGCCGCGCTCGGTGGCCGTCGCATACCCGCGACCGGTCCAATCCCTGGCCGACGAATGGAACCGCCGGGTGGGGATGTTCACCGCGGTTGCCGGGGAAAACCTGGTGGGTTACCTGCGCCTGACCGACCGCATGGCGGCGGCCACAGCCTGGGTCACCGATCTGGCGGTCGCCCCGCGTTACCGGCGGCGCGGCATCGCCACCGACCTGGTCTTCGCCGCCCAGGCCTGGGCGTTGGAGCGCAAGAACGGGCAGATGATGCTGGAGATCCCATCCAAGAACAACCCGGCCTTCTGCCTGGCGCAGAAGTTGGGCTTCGAGTTCTGCGGTTATAATGACCATTACTATATCACCCTGGATGTGGCGCTGTTCTTCTGCCGGGCGCTGAGATAGGTCTTCTGGAAGGTTTTCATGCTTACTGGTTGGATGTCTGACGTGTTGGCGGGGATCATCACCATAAACCAAATCCTGACCGCCGGGATCGCCATCACGGCGTTCTCCTTGTTTCTCTATTCCCTGACCTTCAATCTGCTCGACCGGGTGGCGCGTTCGTTCGCCATCATCCTCCTGTGCGTGGTGGTGGTCTTCACCACCGAAGCGCTCGAAAGTACGGCCACCGATCCGCTGCTGGTGGACCTCTTGCTGCGCAGCGAGTGGCTGGGGATCGTTTTCCTGCCCGCCGCCTACCTGCACCTTTCGGATGCCCTGATGGTGACCACCGGGCGCCCCTCGCGCGGCCGCCGGCGGGTGGCTGTGCGGATTATCTATTTCATTTCGGCTGCCTTCCTGCTCCTGCTGGCCAACGGGTACCTGCTGGGACCGCTGAAGACGGACGGGCAGCCTGCGCCACACCTCGAGCGGACGGTATGGACAGAGGTCTTCACCGGCTTCTATGCCGTCACGATGGTCTGGGCCTGGGTCAATTTCGGTCGCGCCTACCGCCACACGCTCACCCGCTCCGGCCGGCGCCGGATGCTCTACCTGCTGGCGGGAGCCACTTCCCCAGCCCTGGGCGCCTTCCCCTACCTGCTCTACGGTTCCAGCCTGGCAGCCCAACACCCCTTCATATTCTGGGGCCTGGCCACCACCAGCAACCTGCTGGTCGGCGGGCTGATCGTGGTGATGGCCTACGCAGTGGCTTTCTTCGGCGTCTCCTGGCCCGACAGGGTGGTCAAGAGCCGCCTGTTCAAGTGGATCATGCGTGGCCCGGTGACTGCCTCGGTGACGCTGGCTGTGATGACCATCGTCCGCCGGGTCGGTGAATTCTTCGGTGTGGTCTATTCCGGCGCGGTGCCGGCTGCCATGGTGGCCACTGTCCTGATGATGGAACATACCATCACAATGGTCGCCCCACTCTGGGAGCGCTGGATCTTCTTCGGCCGTGATCGCGGCGACCTGCTGATGCTGCAAAACCTGGAGGAGCGCCTCATTACCCAGGGCGACATGCGCCAATTCCTGGAGGCGGTCCTGGCTGCTCTACGCGACCACCTCCAGTCCGCCTCGGCTTTCGTCGCTGCTTTGGACGAGGGGAACCTGTCGCTGATCGTTGCAGCCGGCGCGTCACCCGTCCTTAAGGATGCCAACCTGGTCGAGGCGCTCGAAGTCGCCGTCTCGCACGGAAATGGTAATGGAGAGGAATTCACCTGGGGCGATTACTGGCTCTTCCCGCTCCACCAGACCGGGCAGGGCGAGCAGGACCCGGTCTTGTTGGGCTTGTTGGGCGTGGAACGGGTACCCGGCCGGGAACTGGTGCCAGAACAGCGCCAGGCGCTCCGACTGCTCATCCGCCGTGCCAGCCAGGCGCTCCAGGACCGCCGCCTGCAGCAGGGTGTGTTCCAGTCCCTGGCGGACCTGCGCCCTCAGGTGGACCTGATCCAGCGTTGGCGGGCGGTGGGACGGTTCGACAGCAAGACCAGCCTGCTTGATGATCAACTGCCGCCGGACTCCGACCTGGCATCGTGGGTCAAGGATGCACTGACCCATTATTGGGGCGGTCCCAAGTTGACCCAGAGTCCCCTGATGCAATTACGGGTCGTGCAGGAGGCGTCGCAGAGACATGACGACAACCCCGCCAACGCCTTGCGTGCCATCCTGCGCCGGGCGATGGATAAAGTACGTCCGGAGGGTGACCGGCGTTTTACCGCAGAATGGATCCTCTGCAACATCCTGGAAATGAAATTCGTCGAGGGGCGCAAGGTGCGCGAGGTCGCCAACCGCCTGGCGATGTCCGAGGCCGACCTGTACCGCAAGCAGCGGGTGGCGATCGAAGAGGTGGCAAGGGTCATCCTTGAAATGGAACGCCAGACACAGAAACCAATCCATGCGAAAGAGGCAGGGTGAGGATGATGCAGCAGATTATCGAAAATGAGAGTCCGATTTATGACGATGGCTGGTGGGCTTCGATCCTGGCGGATGAAGAGAACCGGATGGTTGCCCAGCCGCCCATCCGGCATCCGAAAGGGGAGGAGAAACCCAAAAACGATGTGGACTGGGAACTGGCGCTGGAAGTCTACCGGCAGGACCAGATCCTCACCCTCGAAGTCTGTGGGTACAACCGCGGCGGCCTGCTGGTGGAAGGCGGCGGCTTGCAGGGTTTCATCCCCTGCTCGCACCTCGTATCCCTCCCCGCCAGGCCGGATGACGACGGGCGCGAGGACTGCCTGATGACCTATGTCGGCAAGTCGCTGCGGCTGAAGGTGATCGAATGCGTGCCGGATGAAGGCCGGATGGTTTTTTCCGAGCGCGCCGCCCAGGCCGAAGCCGGCCAGCGCACGCTCCTATTCAACTCGCTCAAACCCGGGCACAGGGTGACCGGGACCGTGACCAACATTACCGATTTTGGCGTCTTCCTCGACCTGGGGGGAGTCGAAGGTTTGATCCACATCTCCGAGTTGTCGTGGGGGCGCGTCGGCCATCCCGGCCAGGTGCTGTCACTCGGCCAGAGCGCGGAAGTGCAGGTGATCGATGTCACCCCCGAACGCTGCCGGGTGGCCCTCTCCCTGAAACGGCTGCTGCCCAATCCGTGGGAGACCGCCTGCCAGCGGTACCCGGCCGGGATGGTCGTCCCGGCCGAGGTGACTGCCCTGGCGCCTTTCGGCATTTTCGCCCGCATCGAAGACGGGCTGGAGGGACTGGTACACGCCTCCGAGATCCCCCTCCCGCCCAACATCGCCTTCGCAGAAACCTACCAGCCCGGCCAGCAGGTTCATGTGCGCATCCTGCTCGTGGACGCGCCCCGCCAGAGGCTGGGACTGAGTCTCAATCTGGAACCCTGATCCATGCCTGCATCAAAACAACCGGCCAGGATTTCCCGGAAGGACGATCCAACCCCGACCCGGGACTGGCTGGAGCGCCTCGCCCAAATCCGCACCCACTTTGGTCGTTTCCTGTGGGATTTGCTGGGCATCCTGCTGCTGGCATTCGCCCTGCTCGCCTTATTTGGCTTGCTGGGACTCTCACAGGGCGAACTGCTCAAAACCATCACCGGCACGCTCCGCATCTGGTTTGGCTGGGGCAGTATCCTGATCGTCGTTGCCACCGGCCTGGGCGGATTGGCGGCTTTCCGTTCCAGCCGCCAGCCTGTGAAACTGGCGCTCGGGCGGATCGTGGCGCTCGAACTGGCGGCTTTCCTGACCCTGGCCGTGCTGGCGTTGGCGGGCGGCAACAGTCTCGAGCGCCTCGACGAAGGCTGGTGGGGTGGGCGCCTCGGCTGGGGACTCTCGACCTTGGCCGCCAGCCTGCTGGGGGATGCGCTGGGCGGGATCCTGCTCGTCGTCCTGTGGGCGGCCTGCTGGATGGCCGGGTTCGGTTTGTGGGGGCGGTTGGAGGGATGGCTCCTCCGCCAGGCAGGCGAGTCCGGCCTGCAGCCTCCGGGACAGGTCGCGGCGCCAGATGCGGAGCAGGAAATCCCGGAAAAACGCGCCCAGCCCCCGGTCAAGAAGGCAGCCCCGGCGCTGCCGCCCGAATTCCGCAAGTCGTTCAAAGTCCCTGAGAAACAGGATGCGGCGGTTGCCAGCCCGCCGGTGCGCGGTGAACGCCTGCCGCCCCTCAACATCCTGGTCGGTGAGACATCGGTCCGCCCGGATGAACGTCATATCAACCAGACCGCCGGTTTGATCGAAAAGACCTTGGCCGAGTTCGGCATCCCGGCCCGGGTGGTGGGATTCCGCATCGGCCCGACCGTCACCCAGTTCGCAGTCGAACCTGGCTTTATCGAGAAGGGCGGGGACAACGGCGATCCTAACCGGATGAAGGTGCGCGTGGCGCAGATCGCCGGCTTGCAGCGCGACCTGACCCTGGCGCTATCGGCGGAACGGCTGCGGATCGAGGCCCCGGTCCCCGGCCGCTCCTACGTTGGCATCGAGGTGCCCAATATCCGGTCGGCGGTCGTGCGGCTGCGCCCGATCCTGGAGACGGAGGCGTTCTATAAACTATCCTCGCCGCTGGCGATGGCGCTTGGGCGGGATGTATCCGGACACCCGCTAGTAGCCGACCTGGCGCGCATGCCGCACCTGTTGATCGCCGGCACGACCGGCTCCGGCAAATCGGTCTGCATAGCCGCCCTGACAGCCTGCCTGGCGATGAACAATGCACCGGAAGATTTGCGGCTGGTGATGATCGACGCCAAGATGGTGGAACTGATCCGCTTCAACGGACTGCCGCACATGTATGGCAAGGTAGAGACGGACATCCAGCGCATCCTGGGCGTCCTGCGCTGGGTGGTGGTGGAGATGGAGCGCCGTTACCAGTTATTGGAAGCGGCGAAGGCGCGCGATATCGATTCGTACAACCGGAAACTCCAGCGCCGCAAGGACAGCCAGACGCTGCCCCGAATCGTGGTCATGATCGACGAACTGGCCGACCTGATGATGACTGCTCCCGACCAGACCGAGCACAACCTGGTTCGCCTGGCGCAGATGGCGCGTGCCACCGGCATCCACCTGGTGGTGGCAACCCAGCGCCCTAGCACGGACGTGGTCACCGGCCTGATCAAGGCCAATTTCCCAGCCAGGCTTTCCTTCTCCGTTGCCTCGCTGGTGGATTCTCGGGTGATCCTCGATACTCCCGGCGCAGAGACCCTGCTGGGACGCGGCGATATGCTCTTCCTCAACCCGGAATCCGGGACGCCGGTTCGCGCCCAGGGGGTGATGGTCACCGACCAGGAGGTCGAGCGCGTGATTGCCTTCTGGCAGAAAATGAACCCGGTCCAGGAGACCCGCCCGCCGTGGGAGACCCTGCTCAGCGAGCCTGCGGAGGGAGAGGATGAGGTGCTGATCGAGCAGGCCATCACGCTCCTGAAGCGTGAGCAGCGCGCCAGCGCTTCCATGCTCCAGCGCCGCCTGCGGATCGGTTACCCGCGCGCCGCCCGCCTGCTGGACATGCTTCAGGAGATGGGCGTGGTCGGTCCCTCGATGGGCGGCGGGCGTGAACGTGATGTATTGCTGGAAGCAGACGACGAGGTCGAAGAGGACGGCGAGGGATGAGCGTAGGACTATCGTCCTGTTGTCCCACCTGCCGGCGATGATAAGATACACATCCTGCGAAAGGCTGGAACTCTAACATTGGAGAAAACGAAACCTACTTTCAGTGACTGGTTGCGCCAGTGGTTCCGCTGGGCGCTCGACCCGCTCGGACGGTTCTTCAACCGGCTGGGCATCCACCCAAACCTGATGACCCTGTTTGGCTTGTTCGGCACCGCCGTCGGCGCCTACCTGGTCGCCACCGGTAACATGACCTGGGGCGGCATCCTGGTCCTGCTGACGGTCCCGTTCGATGCCCTGGATGGGACGATGGCGCGCCTGCGGGGCGAGGCCACCGATTGGGGCGCATTCGTGGACTCCGTCAGCGACCGTTACTCGGAACTGGCGGTCTACCTCGGCCTGGTTGTCTACTACCTCAACCAGGATGAGCCGGAGGCTGTGACGCTGGTCTTCTTCGCCACGGCCGGCACGGTTCTGGTCTCCTACGTCAAAGCCAGGGCCGATTCCCTGAAATTGGATGCCAATGTCGGCCTGCTGACCCGCGTCGAACGGTACCTGGTGCTGGCCCCGGCGCTGGTCTTCAACATCCCGCTGGTTGCCATCTGGATCCTGGCCATCTTCACCAACTTCACGGCGTTGCAGCGCATCCTGCATGTCCGCAGCGATGCCCACCGCCGTATTTCAAAATCACAGGAGTAACCCATGCCCAATGGTTTCGATATCCCCCTGCCGTTCCTCGATGAGCCTTTCCGTATCTATTTTTACGGCATCCTGATCACCCTCGGCGTCCTGGCTGCAGCCCTGCTCTCGGTGCGCGAGGCGAAACGGCGAGGCCTTGATCCAGAGATGGTCTGGGATATGCTCTTCTGGCTGGTGCTGGCTGGCATCATCGGCGCCCGCCTGTGGCATGTCCTCACGCCCTCCGTATCGAGCGGTTTGACAGTTTCGTATTACCTGACGCACCCGCTGGACATCCTCGATGTCCGCAGCGGTGGTCTGGGTATTCCGGGAGGCATCATCGGCGGGGCGGTGGCATTGTGGATCTATGCCCGGAAGCACAAGATCAACGCCCTGGTATGGATGGATGTTGCCGTCCCGGGCGTGGCGCTGGCGCAAGCCATCGGTCGTTGGGGGAATTTCTTCAACCAGGAACTCTACGGCGCAGCCACCGACCTGCCATGGAAGATTTTCATCTCCCCGGAGAACCGCCTGCAAGGCTATACGGATGTGGAATACTACCACCCGTTGTTCCTGTACGAGTCGCTCTGGAACCTGGCCAACATGGCGCTCCTGCTCTGGCTGGGACGCCGGTTCAAGGACAGCCTGAAACCCGGCGACCTGATGCTGGTCTACTGCATCGGCTACCCGGTCGGACGTTTCCTGCTCGAATTCCTGCGGCTGGATATCGCCCAGATCGGCGGCGTGAATGCCAACCAGACCTTCATGGCGGTCGTGGCGCTGGCGGCGGCCATCACGCTCTTCCTGCGTCACCGGCCACGGAAGGCCTGAGATTCATCCAAAATCCCGGGAGAGGATTTGTGCAGGGTAGGCCAGCCTGGCGACCGGGCGCAAGTCCCTCCCAGGCCCAACCAGGCGAAAAATCGACATGATCCATGCCGAAGACCTGAGCAAGCAGTTTGGCGACACCTGGGCGGTGGATGGCATCCAGTTGGATGTCCATCCCGGCCAGGTACTGGCCCTGCTTGGGCAGAACGGAGCCGGCAAGACCACCACCGTCCGCATGTTGACCTCCATCCTGCGTCCCAGCCGGGGAAGGGCGGTGGTTGCCGGTTTCGATGTGGTGGAACAACCGGAACAGGTGCGCGCCATGGTCGGCGTGCTGACCGAGCAGCATGGCCTCTACCTGCGGATGAACGGCATGGAATACCTGGATTTCTACGGCCAGGTCTACCGGTTGGACCGCGCCACCCGCCAGAAGCGCAGCCGCGAATTATTGGAATACTTTGGCCTTTCCGCCAGCCCAAAGCAGGCCATCGGCCAGTATTCCAAGGGCATGCGCCAGAAACTGGCTTTGGCGCGCACCCTCATCCACGAACCGCCTGTGCTCCTGCTCGATGAGCCAACCTCGGCCATGGACCCGGAATCGGCGCGGTTGGTGCGTGATTCGATCGCCAGCCTGCGCTCCGAAAAACGGACGATCGTCATCTGCACCCACAACCTGTCCGAGGCCGAGAGCCTGGCCGACCAGGTGGCCATCATCTATCGCGGCCGGATCCTTGTCAACGGCTCGGTCGAGACCCTTAAACGTGAACTGCTCGGTCCACCGGAATACGAACTGCGGTTCAACGGCGCCCGGCCCGCGCCTGGTTGGAAATTGCCAGAAGGCGTGGCATTGGCCGGGGAGGGGCAGTCAGGCCTGCGTTTTTCCGTCCGCGAACCGGCGATTGCCAACCCGCTCCTTGTCCGCGACCTGGTGCAGCGCGGCGTCGAGGTGGTAGCCATCCAGGAGGCGCCCCGCACCCTCGAGCAGGTGTACCTGCGGGCGATGGAAAAGGCGGTGCAGTGACGCGCTCCCTGGAAATGGTCTGGCTCGTCGTCCGGCGTGAACTGCGCGACCAGTTCCGCGACTGGCGCATCATCCTGCCGATGGTCGTGCTGACGGTCTTCTTCCCCTTCCTGATGAACTACACGGCGCGGGTGGCGCTCGATTTCGTCGCCCAGTACGGCACCCCGCTGGTGGCCGAACGGCTGGTGCCATTCTTCATGATGGTGGTTGGCTTTTTCCCGATAACTGTCTCGCTCGTGATCGCCCTTGAATCCTTCGTGGGCGAAAAGGAACGCGGCACGATCGAACCCCTGCTGAGCAGCCCGATCCGGGACTGGCAGTTGTACGTCGGCAAATTGATCTCCTCGTCCTTCCCGCCGGTCGTGACTGCCTTCCTGGGGATCGCTGTCTACCTGGCCGGCCTGCTGGTCCAGGACATACCATGGCCGGATGTCAACATGCTGCTCCAGACCCTTTTCCTGACCACCGCCCAGGCCGTCCTGATGGTCAGTGGGGCGATGGTCATCTCGACCCAGGCCACAACCGTGCGCGGCGCCAACCTGCTCTCTTCCTTCATTGTCGTCCCAATGGCGCTCCTGATCCAGGGCGAGAGTGTCTTGATGTTCTGGGGCGACAACCAGGTATTGTGGCTGGCTGTCCTGGCGGTGGTGGTGATGACCGCCCTGCTCGTCCGGCTGGGTCTGGCGCATTTCCAGCGCGAGTCGCTGCTGGGACGCGAGATCGATACCCTCAACCTGCGTTGGATGTTCAAATCCTTCTGGCTGGCCTTCCGCGGCAGGGCTGTAACGATTGGACAGTGGTACCGGCTGGAGGTCGGCGGGGCCCTCCGGCGTCTGGCGATCCCGCTCCTGTTGACCCTGGTCTTCGGTGTGATCGCCCTCACGGCGGGTTACATATACGTCAGCAATAGCGAAACATCATTGCCCGGTTCATTCAGTGTCGGCGATTTCAGCCAGGCGCTGGATAGTTCCTTCGGCGGTCCTGGAGGGCCGCAGGCGCTACTGACTTTCGACTACATCCTGGGACATAATATTAGGGCGATCCTGATGATCCTCCTCTTGGGCCTGTTTTCGTTCGGCGTCCTGGGCGCGCTGGCATATTTCGCCAATTTCGGCTTGATCGGGGCCGTGCTGGCGCTGATGGCCTCGGCCGGATACTCCCCGCTGCTGGTGACCCTCACTGGCATCCTGCCGCATGGCATCTTCGAGATCCCGGCGTTGCTGCTGGCGAGCGCCATGGTCATCTACCTGGGGGCGGCGCTGGTTACACCGGTGGCGCAGCGGACGGTCGGTGAAGTGATGATCGAATCGTTGGCCGCCTGGGCCAAGGTGTCGTTGGGTGTGGTTGTCCCACTGCTGGTCGCTGCCGCTGCCATCGAGGCCTACCTGACCCCGGTCGTCATGGCCGCCTACCTGAAATAAGGAGGAATCCCTATGGCAAAACTGATCATCCTGGGGACTTCGAACGCCATCCCCGACGAGGAACATGAGAATACCCACATGGTCCTGGTTGGGAATGAACGCACCGTCCTGATCGACTGCGTCAGCAATCCGACCCTGCGCTTGAAGAAAGCCGGGGTGGATTTCAACGGGTTGACCGACCTGATCCTGACCCATTTCCACCCCGATCATGTCTCCGGTGTTCCACTTCTATTGATGAATATGTGGTTGATGGGGCGCCGCCACCCGCTCAATATCTACGGACTGCACTACACCCTGGACCGGATCGAAGACCTGATGGGTTTCTATTCATGGTCGGAATGGCCGGATTTCTTCCCGGTCGTCTTCTACCGGCTGCCGGAGGGGTCGAAGACCGCTGTCCTGGAATGCGATGAGTTCTCCATTTCGTCATCGTCCGTATGCCACATGATCCCAGCCATCGGGTTGCGGATGGAATTCAAGTCATCAGGGCGGAGCCTGGCATATTCCTGCGATACCGAGGCCTGTCACGGTGTGGAGCAGATGGCTGCCGGGGTGGACATCCTCATCCACGAGGCTTCCGGCGGGTCCCACGGGCATTCCTCGGCCGCCCAGGCCGGGAAGACGGCGCAAGCCGCCGGGGCCGGGTCGCTCTACCTCATCCACTACCCGACCGGCATCTACACCAAACCGGGCTTGGTGGAGGAAGCCCGGCAGCATTTCAGCGGTCCGGTGGCCCTGGCGCAGGATTTCATGACATTCGACCTCGGTTGACCCGGCGCTTTGTTCGCTGGGAGGCAGTGTCCCGCAGGTTCATTGAGAAATCTCGGTTCTCAATGGGACCTGCGGGACATTCTGTTCCGTGGAAATGATTTTCCCAGCCGTCCAGATGTTGGCGGGTTGTCCGGTCATTTCCCGGTCACCAGCCCCTTATGAATTGTTCCCACTCTCCGTTATCGTTCAGGTGTCTCCCGAAAATGTATAGTGCGCTGGAAGGCGGCTCGACCGGGAAGTGCAGCAGGGCCATATGCGCCTCGTCCAACTTGCGACCGCCCTTGCGGTGGTTGCAGGCCGGGCAGGCTGCCACAATGTTCGTCCAGGCGTGTTCACCCCCCAGGTGACGCGGCAGGACATGGTCCAGGGTCAGGTCCATCAGGTGGCGGCCGCAGTACTGGCAGGTATAATTATCGCGGCGGAAGATCTCGCGCCGGGTCAGTTTGACCCGCGCCCGCGGGCGGTGCACCATCTGCTCGAGGCGGATGACCGATGGGCGCGCCACACTGGCCGAGACGGTGCGGATATAGCCGCGGCCATTCATGACCATCGCTGCTTTCCCGGTCAGGATCAATCCCAAGGCGCGCCGGGTGGTGCAGACATGGATCGGTTCGAAATTGGCATTCAAGACCAGGACTGCCGATTGCACCGCTGCCTCCACAATGCCGTGAATTATACTGCGATTGTCGGAAGCGGAAAATAGGTATGTTCATTGGAAGGAGAAACAACATGAATGTTCTCATAACCGGGGGCAGGGGTCTGATCGGCAGCGCCCTGACCGGTTCCTTGTTGGCCGATGGTCACCAGGTCTGGGTCCTTACCCGCCGCCCGGCCATGAATACAGGGCAAGCGGGATTGCACCTGCAGCGCTGGGACGGGCGCGCCTCCGCCGGTTGGGGAAGTCTGCTGGAGCGGATGGATGTGGTCGTCAACCTGGCAGGGGAAAGTCTCTCGCAATGGCCGTGGTCAGCGGTACAAAAGAAACGCTTCCACGACAGCCGGGTGCAGGCCGGGCAGGCGCTTGTGGAGGGCATCTCCGCTGCCGCCCGGAAGCCACGCTTGCTGGTCCAGGCCTCGGGCATCAACCACTACGGGGTCGTGGGCGGCATAGCGGATGAATCCACCCCACCGGGTAATGATTACCTGGCCGACCTGACGCTTGCCTGGGAAGGGGCAACCGAACCAGTGGAATCCTCCGGTGTCCGCCGGGTTGTAGTGCGCCTGGCTGTGGCGCTGGCCGGGAAGGGAGGCTTGCTCCCCTTGATGGCGCTGCCTGTCCGCCTTTTTGCCGGTGGGCCTCTCGCCGGCGGGAAACAGGCTGTACCCTGGGTGCACCTGGAGGATGTGGTCGGCGCGCTGCGCTACCTGATGGCGGATGAAATCGCCCGGGGGCCCTACAACCTGGTTGCTCCTACCCCGACATCCAATGCGGAATTTTATCGCAGCCTGGCGCAAGCCCTCCGCCGTCCCTATTGGTTACCGACCCCGGCCTTCCTGCTGCGGCTGGCGCTGGGTGAGATGGCGACGCTGGTGGTCGACGGGCGCTTCTCTCAGCCGCGCCGCTTATTGGAAGCCGGTTACTCCTTCCGCTACCCGGACCTCGATACCGCCCTTCGGAACCTGCTGACCTGATAATGGGGTAGAGTCTGCCCGGAAATATTCTGGCTGGGGGAACCATGTGCCTGCGGGATGGCGTGGGAGCCATCCCTGCAGGAATTCTTAGGGCAGGCCGGGCAGGACCTGTTCTATGATATGCCAGGCGGACTCGCTGACCAGTTTTTCCAACTGCCGGTCCTGGTCCTCCGGGATCATGGCAGGCGGGTTATCTGTCGAATATACCTGGTTCGGGGGGTACTCATTCAACCGCACCCAGGGTGCATCCCCGGCCACTGCCGCGTTCACGATATCGATGGCGTGGTTGTTGTTCGGCTGGACATGGTCCTCCTCGGACTGGATGCGCTGGTATGGAACCCGGACATTTGTGATGAAGGTGACGGCCTCGCGCTCACTCCACCAAGCATCATCGTTGCAAGGCTGCCAGGGGATGTTGCCGTGCGGGTTGCCGCCGCAGCCGACGGTGGTATAGAAACGGTCGACCGGTCCTTCCCAGTCAATGAAGAAACTGATCGGCAGGTCGGGGTGACGCGCCAGCGCCCCACTGGCGGCGGTGACGCCGTAAGAATACGAGACCAGGCCGTAGCGCCCCGGGTCCAGGCCGGGCAGGCCTGCGGCAGCCCGGATGACCTGCGCCAGGCCGTCCTGGGTGATGTGACCGTTATAATCCTCCGCGCCTTGCGATTGGCCGCGTCCATCGGCATCGAAGATGACGACCATGAATCCCCTGGCTGCCAGCAGGGTGGCTTTCTGCGGGTCGGAGGGGGCGATCCCGCCGGGGATCAGCGCCAGGGCCGGGAGGGACGAGACCCCGTCCCAGGCGGGGGGATAATGGACGCGGGTGTAGAGTTTCGCCCCCGATGACGGGTTCTCCACCCAGTAGGCATTCTCAGCGCCGGCCGGTTCCAGCAGGACTGGAAGTACTTCACTGGCCGGCTCCTGGGATGCAAGGGGCGGCTGGCTACCGGCCGACGGTTGTCCCCCGGACGGCAGGTTGCAGCCGCTGGCAGTCAAAGCCAGCAGGAAAATGATTGTGGGTAATAGGTTTCTCATGTCTGCCTCCGGTCGAAATTATAGCGCTCCCGCCAATCCACCCGAAACGCTTATGCTACAATATGACAGCCATGTCCATCCGTGTCATCCTTACCCACGAGCAATCGGATTTCGATGCGGTCGCATCCCTGCTGGGGGCGTACCTGCTGGACGAATCGGCCCTGCCAGTGTTGCCGCGCAAGTTGAACCGCAATGTGCGTGCATTCATCACCATCTATGGCGCGGAACTGCCGTTCGTCGATGGGCGCGACCTGCCCGGCGGCGGCATCGAACAAGTGACCCTGGTGGATACCCAGTCACTGGTGACCTTGAAGGGCATGGGCGACACCACCCGTGTCCGGGTGGTGGACCACCACCCGCCCCGGCGCGGGTTGCCCGAGGGCTGGGAGGTGACTGTCACCGAATCCGGCTCCACCACCACCCTGTTCGTCGAATCCCTGCTCGAACGCGGCGAACCGCTATCGGTAGTGCGGGCCACCCTGCTCCTGCTGGGCATCTACGAGGATACCGGTTCGTTGACCTATGCCCATACCACCGCTCGCGATGCAAGGGCTGCAGCCTCCCTGCTCGAGGGAGGCGCAGACCTGCGCCTGGCGGCCGAGTTCCTGAACCCGCCCCTTTCGTCCGACCAGCGGGAGGTCTATGACTGCCTGGCTGCCAGCGCCGAGACCCACTACATCCTGGGACACCGGATCGTGATCGCCAGCGGGGATGCCAGCCGGTTGAGCGAGGAGATCTCAGCCCTGGCGCACAAGTTGCGCGACCTGTTCGATCCCGACGCCCTCTTCGTGCTGGTTGCCACCCAGGAGGGGATCCGCCTGGTGGCGCGTTCGACCACCGACCAGGTGGATGTATCCAGGGTCGCCCAGGCATTTGGCGGTGGAGGCCACGAACGGGCGGCGGCTGCCCTCATCCGTCCGGCGGGTGAGACAGGCTCCGGGGAGGCGTTGGCCCAGGCCATCCGGCAACTGCTCGAGGTCCTGCCGGGCATCGTCCAGCCATCGGTGACAGTGGCGCAGATCATGTCGCGCCGCCCGCATACGATCGCTCCCGAGACGAGCGCCCAGGAAGCCTCCCGCCTGATGGCGCGTTACGGTTATGAAGGATTCCCGGTGGTGCAGGATGGGCGGGTGACTGGCCTCCTGACCCGCCGGGCGGTGGACCGCGCCCTCAGCCACAAGATGAACCTGCCGGCTTCCAGCCTGATGGATGCCGGGCAGGTCACCGTCGCCCCGGAAGACTCGCTCCAGCATCTACAGGCGCGCATGACCGACAGCGGTTGGGGGCAGGTGCCGGTCATCGAAACGCATACCGGCAAACTGGTGGGGATCGTGACCCGCACCGACCTGCTGAAGACCTTATCCCCGCGCCGGGCGCAGAAAAGCCGTTGCAGCCTGGCGGAACGGCTGGAAAAAGCGCTCCCGCCCGATCGCCTGGCGTTGGTACGGGCGGTGGCCGGTGAAGCCGCCCGGCAAAAAATGGCCGTTTACCTGGTGGGAGGGTTCGTACGCGACCTGCTACTGGACAAGCCCAGCCTCGATTTCGATATCGTGGTCGAAGGCGATGCCATTGCCCTGGCCAGGGCGCTCTCGGCCGCCTTCGGTGGGAGGATCACCGTCCATGCCCGTTTCGGGACAGCCAAATGGTTCCTGCGACATTCGTCATTCACGCTGCAGGCGCAGCAGGTGGCTTTCCTCGACCTCATCTCCGCCCGCCAGGAGTTCTACGACCACCCATCGGCGCTCCCCAGCGTGGAACGCGGCAGCATCAAACTGGATCTGCACCGGCGCGATTTCACCATCAATACCCTGGCCGTGCGGCTGGACGGGCGTCATTTCGGCGAACTGCTCGACCACTGGGGTGGGTTGGAGGACCTGACGGCCGGCGTGGTGCGCGTCTTGCATTCCCTTTCCTTCGTGGACGATCCCACCCGCATGTTGCGGGCGGTGCGTTTCGAGCAGCGTTTCGGTTTCCAGATCGAGGCGCGCACCCTGCACCTGATGGGCGAGGCGCGCGGTTCTTTGGAGAAACTCTCCGGCGACCGCATCCGGCATGAACTCAACCTGGTCCTGTCCGAGCCGCTGGCGCCGTCCATGCTGGCGCGCCTGGCGCAACTCGGCCTGCTGGCGGCCATCCATCCGTCCCTGGCCTGGGATGACGATCGCTCCCAGGCGGTGGAGAAGGCCCTTTCGGTTCCCGGTATGACAGGCTGGCCCTCGCTGCCGGCGCCAGGGAATTTGTCATTGAGCCTGGCGCTGGGTTATCTCGCCTGGTTGGGCCGGTTGGACGAGCCCGGACTGCGGGCGGTGGCGTCCCGTCTCCGTTTCTCACTCGACCTGCGTCGGCTGCTGCTGGCGCTCGCCGCCCTGCTGCGGGACCTGGACGGGCTGGCCGGGAAGCCTGCCAGCGCGGTGGTGCGCCGCCTGGAGGATACACCCCTGCTGGCAGTCTATGCTGCAGCGCTCCTCTGTGGCAAGGCCGAAGCCAGACTTCTGAAAACCTATGCCAGCCGCTGGCGGACAGTACAGGCGGCGACCGACGGAAACATATTGAAGCAGCGCGGCTTGCCCCCCGGCCCGGCCTACCAGAAAATCCTCACCCGCTTACGCGATGCCTGGCTGGATGGGGAGGTAACAACGGTGGAAGGGGAGACTGCCTTGCTGGAAGAACTGATAAAAGCCTATCCGTAAATCCTAGCAACGACGGCTCCCAACCCGTCCTTCTGGGGCATGGCAACCCCAACTACATGATTTCCGGACAGACATTAAGGGTTGGATAAGTGTTCGTAGAGCGCCGCCCCTTGCAAGCCGGTGGCGCGCGCTGCCTCCCACTCGGTGACCTGGAACCATAAGCGGACCGAGTCTGCTCCATCGCTGAACGTGACCCCCACATATCCTGCCTGGGGGCCGGGGGTGGCCCCTGTTGGAAAGTCGTCCAGGATTAGCAGGAGCGCTCCCAACCGGCCTCCCAGGGTTTCGAGATCCGCCAGGTCGTCCACCTCCACCGCAAAATGGAAATCGGTCTCCAGGGCGGCAAAGTACCGCACAGCATTGGTCAGCGGGTCGATACAATTTTCGCCATAGGCTTCCACCCGGATGGACACATCCTCCATCCCGGCGGTATCGAGCCGCTGCTGCACCTGGCTGCTCAGTTCCGGCAGGTCCTGGGTTGCCCAATTGAAGAAACAAGGCGTCTCCCCGGCAGGGATGGTAGCAGTATGAGTCGGCCCGCCAGGCGCCTCCCCAGGCTGGTCGGGGAGGAGCGTCAGGGTGGATAGGGCGGCAACCGCGGCTGTCGCCAGGATGATAACCGGCAGGTTTTTCCGTTTCATGGCTTTGAGCATAGATCCTGTAAAATTCTCCCAGGTTCAGGGATTCGGGTAGGGGTATTCATCATCGGCTGGATTTCCGGTCAGGTCGACCGGATGGCTGCCGTCGGCCTCCATCGCGAATAAGGCTCGATAATCCCCGCCGCGGTCGGAACTGAAGGCAACTTTCCCCATGTTGGCGCCTGGGTCCGGAGGAAGCGGCGCCGGTTCCGTCACTGCTGTGGGGATATCCGTCGCCGGACAGGAAAACGGAGCCCCCTGTGTCCGGGACAGGCGCGGCGCAGGCGGAGGCCATGACCGGCATGGACAGGCAAGTAATCGTTTTTATAGGTTTTGACTGCATGGTTTCTCCTTCTCCGGGGTGGATGCGCTACTTGCCGCCAGCCGGGCTTCGAGCAATTCCAGGATGAATACTTCGCGCCGTACCCAGCGCGGCAGGGAGCGGCCTTTTTCTTCCAACAGGGACCGGTTGGATTGGATGGCGGAGTTGATATCCATCCAGACCGGGGTGAATCCCAACTCTGCCTCATAGGGATCCAGTTCCTGTCCACCGGTTATCGGGTCGACATTGCACCAGTAATAGTACGAAGTCATTTGGAACAGGTCATATTCCCCTTCGGCAGGGGAATCGTATTCGATCACTTTTCCAAACGGGCGGAGGATCGCGGTCAGTTCCATCCCGATCTCCTCCCGAATCTCCCGTTGCAATGCCCTGGCGTGGCTCTCCCCGGGTTGGATGCCCCCGCCTGGAAATTTGTAGTCCCCGGTCTTCGTTGAGTGGACCATCAACACCTGCCGGTCCTCGACGCAAATACTCCTCACGGCGGCGCGGAAAGTTGTCCGCCCGCGAAGATCGATGTTGTTTGCATGGTAGATTTCTTTCAGCAATTTCATCGGATATACCCATCCACCGGCTACTCCTGCCGCCATGGAGGGCAGATGGGAATCAGGAAGGGAGTGGTTGGTCGGTGAGTTTGGATGCGAACGAGGAGCAGATGAGACCGGTCTCCGAACTGTACTCCCAGTATACATAAATCCCCGATCCGGGACAAGCCGGCGCCCGCGACCGCCACACAGCAGGTCAGTTCCCGGAGTTTTCTACGGACTGTAAACGGATTCCTCGATCCAACCGTTTCTGCTGTATAATAGCCCCCAATGAATGCCCTCGTATGCGTCTATTATCCCCTCCCATAACCCTCGCTGCGGATGGGACCGACGCGCCTGCCGCAGCGGGCGCGTTTTCATTTGCACCATTAACCATGCTCCATTCCCCCATATCCCGGAGTCTCCCATGCCCACCCTCACCATTGACCAGCAAGTCGCCCTCCTCATGCAAGGCGCCGAGTACGGCGACGAAGAACTCAAGCAGAACATGGCGCGCGAATTGAAGGAGCGCCTGCTCGAAGCGCAGAAGGAAGGCCGCCCGCTGCGCGTCTACTGCGGCTTCGACCCGACCACCTCCGACCTGCACCTCGGCCATACCGTCCCGATGCGCAAGCAGCGCCAGTTCCAGGAACTCGGCCACGATGTCACCTTCGTTGTCGGGGACTACACCTCCCTCATCGGCGACCCATCCGACAAGAACAAACTCCGCCCGCGTATGACCCACGAGGAGGTGCAGCACAATGCCGCCACCTACGCCGAGCAGGCTTACAAGATGCTCGACCGCAGGAAGACCATGATCCGTTTCAACTCCGAGTGGCTCTCCGAGTTGACCTTCGCCGAACTCATCGGCCTGGCCTCCAACTTCACCCTCCAGCAGTTCGTCCGCGAGCGGGAGAACTTCCGCCTGCGCTGGGAGAACAGCGATCCCATCTACCTGCACGAGACCTTCTATGCCCTGATGCAGGGCTACGACGCCTACATGCTCAAGGCCGATGTCCAGATCGGCGGCACCGACCAGATGTTCAACATCATGACCGCCGCCCGCAAGGTCATGGTCTCGCTCGGCGCGCGTCCCAACATTGCCATCATCCTCGGCATCCTGCCCGGCACCGACGGCGAGGTCAAGATGAGCAAATCGCTGGGCAACCACATCCCGCTGCTGGCTGCCCCCGAGGACATGTACGGGAAAGTCATGTCCGTGCCCGACAAAGCCATGGGCCAGTTCATGCGTCTCGTCACGCGCTGGACCCCCGACCGGGTCGCTGAAACCGAGGCCGCTCTCCGGTCCGGGGCGCTGCACCCGCGCGACGCCAAGATGGCCATTGCCCGCGAGATCGTATCCATCTTCCATGACGAGGACTCCGCCCTGCACGCCGAGGAGGCCTTCAAAAAGGTCTTCCAGCAGAAGGACATCCCCGACGAGATGCCCGAATACGCACTCCAGCCCGGCCAGACCGTGCTGGACGTGCTGTCCGCCGCCGGGCTGGTGGCGAGTAAATCCGAGGGGCGGCGGATGCTCGACCAGAAGGGCGTCAAACTGGACGGGGAGGCGTTGGAAAAATTCGACGCCCCCTTCCCGCATCCCGGCGTGCTGCAGGTGGGGAAGCGGCGGTTTGTGAAAGTGAAATGAGTTTGTGGGGGGTATGCTGTTGCCCGTATCGTGTCACTGCGAACGCAGCGAAGCAGTCTCGCTATTTGCGAGGTGGTTGCCCGGCTGCCTCACGCAGCCGGCAAGGACAGGTAAATCCGATGCTGCAACAGGGCAACTCCGGGGTAATATCATCTAGCCACAAGATGAACCCCTGATAGGCTGGTCGCAGGGAATCTCGACCCCTCCCCCGGGATCCAGGGGAGGGGTTGTTGTATCGAGGACACATCCTGGCATGGTTTCCGCCCTTCCTGCGATGAGGTGGTTGTCTTATGGCTCCATTGCCCGGTACCCGGGCTTTCCCTCCGCAATGGATAGCGCCCGGTGTTCCTGGTCCATCCGTTCCCGCAGGAAGACCTTGATGAGCGACTGGTAAGGTACATCACGTGCGTTCGCCATCTGACGTAACTCGTCCAGCATGGACTCGGGCAGGCGCAGGGAAATGGCGCGCGTGGTCGGCTTCAGGTTGGGGAATACTGTGCGGCGGGCTTGCGTCCAGTCCACGTAGTCGGTGGAGTCGTGGGTGGCCCAGAACTCGCGCTCTTCGTCTTCGCTTTGGAAGTCAGGAACCGGATTGGTCATAGAGGTCTCTTTCTTTCTCGCTCATGTCGCGTGCCGAGATGACACGGATCTTCTCATTTCTGACAGTAAAGGCAATAAAGATCAACCTGCCAGCGTTGGTTTGCCCCAGCGCGAGATAACGCGTTTCTGCCGTGGAATGGCCGGGCGAATCGCCAAGCAGAAGGGGGAGGTTGAAGAACACTTCCTCGCATTCACCGGTTGAAACCTGGTGTTTCTGCCAGTTCTTGTCGCGGTTGCCCGCGTCCCAATCGAAGCCGGTGAGTTGGTTCAGGTCGATCACGGATGTATATTACTACAATATACACAAAATACCAAGATGGAATTCCCCACAAGTCGATAAGCTGTCAACTTGCACCGGTCAATGGTTTTTCATATACCGTGTCTCGCTTGACTTCAATAAATCCGCAGCTTTCATACAGCCGGTAATTCGCCAGGTTTTCCCCGCTGCATACCAGAGCGGATTCCTTCATTCCGGCCTCGCGCTGGACTTTCAAGCTGCGGGCGATCAATGCTTTGGCCACGCCGCGTCGCCGCCAGGCCGGAACGGTGCTGATCCCTTCAGTGTATCCGCGCAGGATACCCAATTGCTTATTTTCCTTGTGATAAATATATGTCATTACGCTGCCCGCCACTTTCCCGGTGCTGACATCCCAGGCGACCTGCCATAACTCCGGCTGGAAGTTCGGATCGCTCTTGAAATCCTCCGGCATGACTCCCGTAGGCAGAGGACCGCCTTCCGGAACATAGGCTTCCTCCACCGAGTACCAGATGGATGAAAAATCCTCAGGCCGCGCTGGGCGGACTTCCAGCCCCGCGGGCAGCGAGATTTCGGGAATGTTCTCCAGGTCGGGGCGGACCATCAGCGCCCAGCTTTCCTTGACCTCGTACCCGGTCTGTCGTACCAGCGCGTGCAGCCCTTTCTGGTACATGGTGGCATTGATGTGCAGGTAACTCTCACTGTTGTGGGTTGTTCCTCTACGATGGCCCGGGCGCGCTCTTCCAGCCAGTTCAGTAATTTTTGCCCGATGCCTTTTCGCCGCCACTCGCGGAGCAGGTAGCCGGTCAGACCGTAGGTCCGGCGGGAGGGACTGTCCTCCCAGCGGATACGCCCAAAGCCAACTGGCTGTCCGTCAGTTTCTGCGATGACCAAGTCGCGGGCGAGGTCGAAGCGCGGGAACTTGCTCAGGTTCTCTGCCAGTTCTGCGGCGGAGACGGTGATGGATTTACTGTCCGCGTTTTCGCTGGCGGTCAGAATGTGGGCGAGGGGAGTGTAATCGTCTTCCCGCTTGAAGGGACGCAGGGTCAAGTTTACGGGCATACTAACTCCTTACCTTACGGTCCCCCGTCCCAACCGGACGTGGATGCCGCCGTTGACCAGCGCCAGCGACATGTCCAACTTGACCTGCATCTGGCCGAGCAGGGCCGGGTCGCTGCACAGCACAGACACGTCCCAGCCGGGGCATTTTTCGCGCAGCACGTTGCCGAACCGGGCGTACAGGTTGCGCAGGTCGCGGCCCTCGCTGACGCGCAGTCCGTAGGGCGGGTTGGTCACCACCCAGCCTTTTCGAGCCGGGGGCGTGACCGCAGACACGGCCTGACAGGTGAACTCGATATAGTCCGCCACCCCGGCGCGTTCGGCGTTGGCCTGGGACATTTTGATCGCCCCGGCGTCGCGGTCGGAGGCTTGAATTACTGGAAAATGTTCACTCCCCGCGGACGATGGACCGTGGACCGTGGACGATTGACGATAGGTTTCCTGCCACAGCGCCTGGTCGAAGTTCGGCCAGTCCATGAAGGCGAAGCGGCGCTTGACCCCCGGCGGGATGCCGAGCGCCATCAGTGCGGCTTCGATGGGGATCGTGCCGGACCCGCAGAACGGATCGAGCAGCGGCGAGACTTTGTCCCAGCCGGAGGCCATCAGGATCGCGGCGGCCAGGGTCTCGCGCAGGGGGGCTTTCGCCACAGCCTGACGGTAGCCGCGCTTGTGCAGGATCGTCCCGGACGAATCGATGCTGACCGTGACCCGGTCATCGGCGATGCGGACAATCACCAACTGCGGCGGCTGGTCGGTCTCATCGTCGGCTTTGACGTTGGGCGAGACTTGTCCCAATCGCTCGGCCAGCGCGGCCGAAACATGCCGGGCGACTGCGTCCGAATGATACAGCTTTGACTTGTGGCAGGTGACGCGCAGGGAAATGGGCTGGCCGGGGGTCAGGAAGCGTTCCCAGGGCAGTTTGGCGGCGCGCTGCTGGAGTTCCTCGAAGGTGGCGGCGCGGAAGAAATTCCCCAGGCGCGCCAGGATGCGGTTCGCCGTCCGCAGGTGGAGGTTGGCTCGGTACAGGGCGGCGGGGTCGCCGCGGAAGGTCACGCCGCCGGGTTCAGTGGCAGGATTTGTGTCCGGGAAGAGACGGCGCAGTTCCTCGGCGGTGAAGGGTTCCAGTCCGGGGGCAGTGACAGCGAAATAGGTGTCCAAGTCAAAAACCTTTTTCACCACGACCCCCAGAAAACGGGGGCAGGCGGGCACGAAGGAACACGAAGGTTTAAGAACTCCTTTGTGATACTTTGTGCCCTTTGTGGTGAGCGCTCTTTACGAAAACTCCGTCGCGGCTTTGCGCGTTACGATGTCCTTCTGATGTTCCTTGCGCTTGGGGTCTTTCTCCACGAAGATCGGGCGCAGTGTGAACGGGTCGAGTTCGGTGTAATACATCAGGCTGGCGTAGGTGGACGGGGTGGGGGTGAAGATCTGCACCTGTTCGGGGTTGATCTTTAGTTTCTCGCTGGTGAATTTTTTCAGGCGCAGCATGTCGCCAGTGGTGCAGCCGGGATGGGCGGCGATCATGTAATAGGTCAGGAATTGCGGCTTGCCCGCCTCGCGGCTCAGGGCGTCGAACTGTTGTTTGAACTTGAGCAGCGCCTGCGGACCGGGCTTGCCCATGGCGTCCAGCACGCGGCTTTCGGTGTGCTCCGGGGCGATCTTCAACTGGCCCGAAACGTGGTTGGCGACGATCTCGCGCAGGTACTCGTCCCCGCAGGCCTGGTCGCTCAGGATCATGTCGTAGCGCAGGCCGGAGGCCACAAAGACCTTCTTCACGCCGGGCAGGCGGCGCGCCTTGCGCAGCAGGTCGATCTGCGGTTGGTGGTCGACCTTCAACGCCGGGCAAACCTCGGGATAGACGCAGCGCTTGTCGGTGCAGATGCCCTTGGCGAGTTTTTTCTTGCACTCGAAGCCGTACATGTTGGCGGTCGGACCGCCCAGGTCGGAGAGGTAGCCCTTGAAATTGGGGCGCTTTGTCAGGCCTTCAGCCTCGGCCAGGATCGACTCGGGGCTGCGCCAGCGGACGGTCGTTCCTTCGTGGACGGCGATGGCGCAGAAACTGCACTCGCCGTAACAGCCGCGGTGGGTGGAGACGGAGAACCCGATCGTGTCCAGCGCCCGAACCTTGCCCTGGGCTTCATAATAAGGATGCTGGGCGCGCTCGAACCCGAGGGCGTAGACGGCGTCCAGTTCGGCCTGGGTCTGGTGCGGGGCGGGCGGGTTCTGGACCAGGAACCGGTCGGCGTGTTTCTGGGTGAGGCCGCGTGCGCTGACGGGGTCGTTGTTGCGGTAGAAGGCGTGGAACATATCGATGAAGGCCTTTTTATCCGCCGCGACGGTCTCGTAGGGCGGCAGTTCCAGGTAGCCTTCGCGCGGCTCTTTGGCGATGTAGCACAGCCCGCGCACCGCCTGCGGGTCCGCGCCGTCGCGCAGGGCGGCCGCCAGTTCCAGAACCGGGTTTTCGGCCATGCCGTACAGGATGTAGTCCGCTTTGGCGTCGAACAGCGCCGAGCGCCGGATGGCGTTGTCCCAGAAATCATAATGGGCCACGCGCCGCAGGCTGGCTTCGATCCCGCCTAGGACGATGGGGCGGGCTGGTTGACCAGGAGCGGTTTTTTTGGAAAACCTGCGGATGATGTTGGAGTAAACGATTGTAGCCCGGTCGGGGCGACGGGTGTTCCCGCCGCCGGGGGTGTAATCGTCCGAGCGGCGCGGTTTCTTCAGGGCGGTGTAGTTGGCGACCATCGAGTCGACGCTGCCGGCGCTTACGCCCCAGAACAGGCGCGGGAGGCCGAGCCGCCCGATGTCGGCGTCTGTTTTCGGGTCCGGTTGCGCAATGACGCCGACCTTGTAGCCGGCGTCGAGCAGGACCTTCCCGATCACAGCCGTACCGATAAAAGGGCTGTCGATGTAGGAATCGCCTGTCACCAGGACGATATCGATTCCATCCCAGCCGAGGCGTTCGACTTCTTCCGGAGTAGTAGGCAGGAACATGCGGTGATTATACTGCCTGCGGGGCGGGCGTCTGCTCCCGGCAACAAGGGTATAATCGCCGCAACCATTCCCCTGCCGGAGGAGTTCCATGCGCCCTGATTGGGATTCGTATTTCATGAAGATCGCCTATGCCGTCTCGGAACGCAGCACTTGCGTCCGGGCATTCGTCGGTTGTGTCCTGGTGCTGGATAAGCGCATCCTGACGACCGGGTTCAATGGCTCGCCGGCCGGCCAGCCGCACTGCGACGAGCAGGGCCACTTGATGGTCGAAGGGCATTGCGTCCGCACCATCCACGCCGAGACCAATGCCATCATCCAGGCTGCCCTGCACGGCGTTTCGACCCGCGGCGCCACTTGTTATGTCACCCACCTGCCGTGCATCAACTGCACCAAGGCGCTGATCAATGCCGGGATCGTGCGCCTGGTCTACAGTGTGGCCTACCGGGTGGACGAGAATGCCATGAATTTCCTGAAGGCGGCGCAGATCGACATCTGCCATAAGGACTACAGTCCGCAGGCCGCCGAGGCGAAGGACTGAACCGGCTGGCATGAAGCGTGTCGATGGGCCGACCGTCGTCGTGACCGGCGCCACCTCCGGGATCGGCCTGGCCGCCGCCGGACAGTTTGCCGCCCTCGGCCTGCGCGTGATCGGGGTGGGGCGGTCCCCCGACCGCTGCCGGCTCGCTGAAGATGAAGTCCGGAGCCTGTCCCCTGCAGGACGGGTCGAATTCCTGGCGGCGGACCTATCGCTCCAGTCCCAGGCGTTGCGCCTGGCAGGGGAGATCCACAGCCGGGTGGCCTGCCTGGATGCGCTGGTCAACAATGCCGGGACTGTCCCATTCTGGCAGGAGATCACTGCGGAAGGACTGGACATGCAATTTGCAGTCAACCACCTGGCTGCCTTCCGCCTGACCCATGAATTACTGCCCCTCTTGCAGGCTGCCCGGATGGCGCGGGTGGTGACGGTCAGTTCCGGGTCTCATTACAGGGCGCGCTTGGATTGGGACGATATCCAGTCGCTCCGCCGTTACAACGTCCTGCGGGCCTACAAGCGGACGAAGTTGTGCAATGTGTTGTTTACTGCCCACTTGAACCATCGCCTCGGAGCGAATTCTACCGTCCGGGCGTTTGCCGCCGATCCCGGCCTGGTGAAGACCGGCATCGGTTCGAAGAGCAATTCCATCCTGGCGCGCTGGGCCTGGTCGATCCGGAGGTTGGGCGGGATCACGCCGGACGAATCGGCGCGCGGGATCGTTTTCCTGGCCACCGAACCGTCCATCCAGGGGGCGAAGGAGATCTACTGGAAACACTGCCACCCCAAAGCCCCGGACCCTTATGTCCTAGATGAAGATGCGGCGCGGCGCCTGTGGGAGGTTTCGGCCCGGATGTGCGGGATCGAGGCTTGATCTGGGGATTGGTTCCAGGGGGCGATGGTGTACAAGCCACCTGCGAAGGTATAATCGTGCCATCATGAAGCGAGGCTAAAGTTATGATCTACCTGGATTATGCCGCCACCACACCGCTCGACCCGCGCGTCCTGGAGGCGATGATGCCATTTTTCAGCGGGCATTT
>Ga0194126_10001419_pt1 | contig 40275 bp, 46 predicted proteins | sample TA2KigC150mmetaG_FD_148641 | JGI IMG/M metagenome (GOLD analysis project Ga0194126, IMG submission 148641) | Freshwater microbial communities from Lake Tanganyika, Tanzania - TA2015035 Kigoma Deep Cast 150m | ecosystem: Environmental > Aquatic > Freshwater > Lake | place: Tanzania: Lake... | reverse complement strand
ACGTAAAGTTGTTAAGATTTGGCGCGCCGGCACAAAATTGTGGTACAATACATTAAAAGAATTAGTGAAAATATATTGTTGTTTTTATTAATATACCAATATATAAAAAATATAATTGCATTAAATATTTATTATACTGCAAACAGGAAAAAAATATGCAAGTTAAAAATACATACTGCAGAAATAAAACTGTTTCCACATTATTAATAACAGTGGCTGTTCTTCTGCTTTTTGCTGTTTTTTTCTCCCTGTTTCCGGGATGCGGTGTTATTGATAAAATTGTCCCTGAAGAAAATGCTGCATCCAGCACTGATAGCCAGGAGAGCGCAGAACAATCCGGCATTTTGCATGCACAAGACACCCGAGAGGATTTGCCGGGCAAAGACAGCCTTGAAACCGCTGGGCAGGTTCCTGAATCTTCTGAAGATAAAGGCATAAAATACAACAGCGCGCTTAAAGATTATGACACCAATCCATACGGAATCAAGGAGCTTGAAAGGCAGCGGGAATATTTTGTTAAGGGAGTGGAGGCTCTTGAAATAAAAGACTATGTTATAGCAGAATACTACTTCAACCAGGTAAAAGACACATACTTCATACTCCAGGACCACATAATTTATTATCTTGCAAAAAGCTTGCTTATGCGCCAAAAGTTTGACTATGCGCAGGAAAATTATTTAAGGCTCAGAGAAAATTTTCCCGATTCGATTTTTTCGGAAAAGGCTTCCATTGAATATGCTGACTTATTTTTTATGCAGGAGCAATATTTAAATGCGCAGGAAGAGTATAAAAGTTTTATTAAAAATTACAGCAAATCCCTGCTGGTTTCTTACAGTATATTCCAGCTTGCAGTCTGCCAGCAAAAAAATGAAAATTTAACCGATGCGCTGGAAAACTATAAAAAAATCTGGCTTTTGCACCCTGAAAGCGAGTATGCAGGCAGCGCCTATTCTGCAATGCAGTCAATAATAGAAAAAAATCCCGATATGAAATTTGATTTTACCAATGACCAGATATACAGGCGAGGAGAACGTTTTTTTGAGCTGTATATGTATAAAAGCGCAATTCCTGAATTTATGAAGGTGCTTGAAAATTTAAAGTCATCAGGGGCAGGTTCAGCCCTTGAGGCTAAAACACTTTTTAAGCTTGGTATGTGCTATTTTAATTTAAGGGACTATAAATCAGCAAAGGATTATCTTCTTGCATGCTATAATTTAGCTCCACCGGGAAGCTTTGCCGATGACAGCCTTTACTTTCTTGGGAGGACGGAAACAAATCTTGACAGGCGGGACTCTGCAATAAGTAATTATGAAAAACTTTTAAAAAGCTTTCCTCAGAGCAATTACGCAGATGATGCGCTTTACAGGATGGGAAGAATTTATTTTCTGGCCGGTGATCTTGAAAATGCTGCGAAAAGCTACCAGAAAATAGCAGACATATACCCTTCAGGGGATAAGATCAATGATGCTTACTGGGAGCTTGGCTGGATCCACTACAAAAGCCAGGATTACAGCGCATCGCTTAATACTTTTAAAAACATGTCAGCAAAATTCAAGGGCAGCAATCTTGGTGAAAAAGCCATGTTCTGGCAGGCAAAATCCCTGGAAAAAGCAGGAAATGTCCAGGATGCCGTTTTGCTTTATAAGGAAATAGCGGCTTCAAAGAATTATTCATATTACATATTTGCAGCAAAAGACATTCTCGAAAAAAAAGGCATTGCAGTTTCAATAGGGTCAATAAACAATAATGCCCAGCCTGACAACCAGCAGATAAAGAAATACCTGCCTGAAATCTATGATAATCTATTTAATGAAGACAACAGTGATTTAAGCGAATCTGGCACTGAAGATACAGGCACAGCCAGTGAAATTGAAGAGAGCATAAATACCGGGGATTTTACAGAGACAGGCAGCAGCAGCGGGGAAACCGCCAATAAAGTTTTTAATCACACAAGCAAGGCAAAAGAACTTTTAATAATCGGGTTTTACAGCAGCGCAGATATCGAGATAGAAGCAGCTGTAAGGGAATATGAGGACGATGAGTACGGGCTGCTCCAGATATCAACATTATATCTAATGGCAAAAGACTATACCAGCTCACAGAGAATAGTCGCAAAGAATTATTCAAAATTAATTTCAAACCTGCAGGCTCCATATAAGGATTATCTTCACTATCTTATGTATCCATATGGTTTTAAAGAGTATGTTGATAAATACAGCAGCCAGTTCGGGGTCGACCCGCTTTTTATACTTGCAGTAATGAGGGAAGAGTCAAGATATAACCCTGATGCAGGTTCTCATGCCGGGGCGCTTGGCCTGATGCAGGTAATGCCTGCAACAGGCAAGGAAATAGCAAATGCCCTGGGAATAAAAAATTTCAGCGACAATATGCTTTATGATCCCGAGACAAGTATCAAAATGGGGGCATACTATCTTGCCAGGCAGCTTGAAAGTTTTGGCCAGAGCAAATACTATGCATGCGGAGCATACAACGGAGGGCCAGGGGCCATGAACCGCTGGATAAACAATTTCGGAGACAGGGATATTGATGAGTTTATTGAGCATATTACCTATGAAGAAACAAGAAATTATGTAAAAAAGGTAATGGGCAGTTATTATTTTTATAAAATGCTTTATGGATAATTTGAGCCCTGAATTTTTTACAGCAGTTTCAATACAAACAGCCACCCGCTGAGTGTAAGCGCAGACGCTATTGTTGATATAATTATTACAGCAGATACAAAATCCGAGTCAGTGCTGTATTTGCGGCTCTGAATGTATGTTGCCACTGCAACCGGGGTTGCAAAAAGAACGCATATGATATCCCTGTTAAGCGCTGCCACTTTAAATACAAAAATACTGAAAACCAGTGTAAGGAGCGGAAAAAGTACCAGTTTTGCAATGCATATAATTGTAATGTATTTTATATTATTTTTAATATAAGCAAATTTAAATGACGCCCCTATTGATAAAAGGGCAAGAGGTACTGCAATATTTGAAAGAATCTCAAGCAGCCTGCCTGCAGGTGCGGGCACAGTGACACTGAAATATGATATTATAAGCCCTGCAATTACTGAAATAATTACAGGGTCAAGAAATATTTCCTTTAAAAGGTTTTTGATTCTAAATGTTTTTGTTGCTCTTGCCTGAAGCTGGAAAAAAAGGGCTGTAAGCATTATATTGATCGGAAGTAGCAGCGCTATGACAATGCTTGCCCGCGCAGCAGCCAGGCTGCCATATGCATAAAGAAGTATAGGAAGCCCAATAAAGGCCATATTGTTCCGGAATGAGGATACAATTGCGGCGCTTTTTACCCGGTTGTCTATTTTTAAGAAATAAAAAGATGCAATAATAAAAAAAATATAAATGAAGTAAGCCGGAAATATAACTTTGATAATATCAGCGTCAAATATCTGGCTGAAGCTGTTTTTTACAATTCCTGAGAATACAAGTGCAGGAAGGCCGAAATTATATGTGAGGCTGTTCAGGACTGGCACATGCTCCTCTTTAAGCATGTTTTTCTTTTTTATGATAAATCCTATTGCAATTACTGCAAATACAGGAAATGTAACACCAAGTACTTCCAGTATCACCTTAAAAAAAACTTCCAAATATACTGTCCCTGCCCTGTAGTATTAAAATAATGCTTATTGTATCTTAATTTTTATAGTTATAACACTTCATAGACAAAAATGTTAGCATCTAAAATTCCGTGATAAAAAAATAATGGGCCGGGACAGGTATTGAGAAAACCATTTGAAGGCTTAAGCGGGCATGGTTCCTCCACCAGGAGGAGAGCAAAGCCTGAAAACCGAGCTGGCTTTTCCTCGCCGGGAAAAAGACTGCGTGTTTTTAAAATACCTGTCCCGGCCATTAGAATTATCCTTTATTACTATCACGGAGTTTTAGATGCTAACAATTATAACAATTTGGTATAATTGCCTTTTATAATGGTATATACTATGATATATTCTTATTACGGGGGGGAATTGGTATGGATACTGCAAAAATATTTAAAAACGGCAGGAGCCAGGCTGTACGTTTGCCAAAAAGCTGCCGTTTTGATGTGCAGGAAGTTTATGTTAAGAAAATAAATGATCTGGTAATTTTGGTGCCGAAAGATGCTGCCTGGAAAGTCCTTGAATCAGGTGTGGATTATTTTACATCAGATTATTTAAAACAGAGGAGCCAGCCTGCAGTCCAGGAAAGAAAAGAAATATGAAATACATGCTTGATACAAATATCTGCATATACATCATAAAGAAAAAACCGGCAAAGATTTTCCAGGTTTTTTCTTCTCTAAGTGTCGGGGATATTTGTATCTCATCCATAACTTATGCAGAGCTGCAATACGGCATATTCAAAAGCGAGCATAAGGAAAAGAATAAAATTGCGCTGATTAATTTTCTTGCGCCAATTGATATTTTGCCTTTTTCAGATAAAGCAGCAGTTTATTATGGCGAAATCCGGGCCGATCTTGAAAACAGGGGACAGATTATTGGAGCTTATGACTTACTGATTGCAGCCCATTCTCTTTCTGAAGGTTATACCCTTGTTACAAATAATGTAAAGGAGTTCAGCAAAATAAATGGGATTAACTTGCTTAACTGGTTATAGCTTTCTGCCTGGCTGTTGCCCTGGAAGCTTCACTTCCAAAATTTGCCATCTGTTGGTGTAAACTCATTTTTTGCCATCTTTGTCTTAAATTTTTATGATAAACCGTCATTTTTCAATTAACAATTTAAAAACGTAAATCTCAGGAATAAAATCAGGAAGAGCTATCTTTTAGTCAATGTAATTTATGTAAATCTGTAAGTGTATAAACCTGTTTTGGGTATGGATCTTATATTGGAAGGCATAACCCCCCCCCTGTTTAAAAATCTGTGTATTTTTGCATATTGTTTTATTACAGGTTTTTTATTTAATGATTATTTGATAACAAAATCAATATGCCGAATTATAAATAGATACTATCATTTTGTTTTTTAGATTTAAATTTGTTATATTTTGTATTAAAATGAATAAATTTAATATGGGGGTGTAAAATGCCTGTTACAATAACCACAAGAGTCAGTGATAACCTTGCAAAACTAATAGATAAGATAGCAAAAAATGAAGGTATGGACAGGTCTACAGTGCTAAGAAGATTTCTTGAAAAGTCAACAAAGAACTGGTTTTTAGAAAAATCTCTAAAAGAATACCAGGAAGGCAAATTGACACTAAGACAGGCTGCAAAAATTTCAGGCCTGTCACTCTGGGAAATAATAGAAGAAGTCAAAAACAAAAAAATTTATTTCCCTTATACTATCGAGGATCTAAAGGACGATTTGAGAGCAGTAAATGAGTGAAATAGTATCAAATGCAACCCCTCTTATTCATCTTGCTAAAATCAAAAAATACAGTCTTTTCAAATCCCTGTATAATAAAATCATAATCTCCCAGGAAGTTAAAATTGAGATAGTTGATGAAGGAAAAAAATTGAATAAGCCGGACGCATTACTAATAGAAAAAGAGATAGAGAGAGGCTTTATCGAAGTAAAAAAAGTCAACAAACTAATAGAAACAGCTCTTGAACTTGAATTAGGTAAATTATCAACTTTATCGCTGGCAAAAAAAATAAAAATAAATGAGGTTTTAATTGATGAAACATTAGGACGTACTGCTGCTAAAATTATTGGGCTTATTCCAAGGGGAACCTTATATGTTCTCTTGAAAAATTTAAAGTTAAAAAATATTACATTCAATGATTTTTTAGATATCTTAAATCAGCTCATAGAATCAGGTTTTAGATTAAAAGAAGAAATTTATATAAAAGTTATAGAAGAAGCTAAAAAGATAAATTAAAGGCGGCAGGTTTACAGGTTTAAATTTTACCTGCACCTGTTTCTGACAGGATAAAATCACAAACAGCGGCAAGTCCTTTCTGCCGCTTTCTGCCTTTAATGAGCCCTGCTGTCTGCCTTGCCTTTAAAAGATAATATTCAAATTTCTTTTTTGCCCTGTAAATTGCATCCGTATTGAGCAGCAATTTATAGACGTTTTTTAAATCACTGTCTGAAAGATTTCCTTTTTTAAGAAGGGGCATTACTTCTTTTTTAAACCCTGCATCTTCAAAGGCATATATGAAAGGCAGAGTTATATTTCCCTGCCTTAAATCATTTCCAACCGGTTTGCCTGCCTTCCTGGAAGCAAGACCTTTACCTGCTGGAAAATCAGCATCCACATCCATCAAATCATCATTAATCTGGAAAGATATGCCAATATAATTGCCATAATTTTTCATGTTTTCAATATCCTGGCTACCTGATTTTGAAAGCATGCCGCCAAGGGCGCAGCTTAACACAAACAGCGCGGAAGTTTTCTCCCTTATTTTCTCAAAATAGATTTCCTGGTCCTGGAAAAATTTCCTTTTTGTCTTTATCTGGTCAAATTCGCCTTTTACAAGCAGCCTTGCGGTATCAGACATCTCCGTAAGTATAATCGGGTTGCTGTAGCTGTTTAAAAACGAGAAAGTCTGGGTAAAAAGGTAATCCCCGACAAATTTTGCCGTATCCTTGCCGTAGGTATAATATACTGTTTTTTCACCCCTGCGCAGCACTGCATTATCTATTATATCATCATGTATAAGTGAGGCTGTATGCAGCATTTCAATGGCGGCAGCCGCAGGCAGAACGAAATCTGCATTATAATTTTTCCCGGCAGCACATATTAAAAAGAGCAGGGGCCTTATTCTTTTACCGCCGGCATTTAATGTGTTTTTGACAGTTTCATGCAATAGGCCATCAAGACTTTCGGTAAATTTTAGCAGCAATTCCTCAAGCCTTGACAGATCATTTTTTAAAAATGCCAGTTCCGGCAGAAAGGATGGGTGGTTTATATTCATTGGTTTTTCATTTTATCCCAATTGAAGTTTTTATTATTTCAAGCCATTTGAAATTCCTGTTTGAAAACGGGAATTCAAGCTCCTTTTTTTCACAAACTGTGGAAAGGCTGTATTTGTATGTATCTTCCTTCAGCTCCATTAGTTTCTGTTCCTTTACCTGCCCGTCCTGAAGTGACATTATTTCATCAATTTTTTTCATTATTTGCTGGGCCTTTAGAATCCTCTGCTCATTTTCAAGCATTACATTGCCTGTTATTGCGCCGGCTTCACCTTTAAGGCGGTTTAAGCCTTTTGCGGCTTCATATGTACAGCGCACCAGTCCATCTGCAGTTATAAAGTGGCTTTCATAATTTAAAATGTATTTCCATGAAGGATTAGTCACTGCTTTTATATGTGATTTTAAATCTTTAAAAAGAAGCGTGTAGCCAAACTTTTGGGGATTTTCAAATATCCTGCTGCCGGGGTCAAGAAATGGGGCCATAGGTGAGATAAACGGCATGAATCTTTTGTCCCAGCCAAGCTTTTCATATAAACCCCTGCAGTAATCTACAGTTTCAAGAATGGAGCCGGCGCCCTGGTATGGAAGCCCTGTCATAAAATAAAGGTCAAACCTTAATGCTCCCTTTGAAAGCGCATATGAAATGCTTTCATATAGCTGGCTGTTTGTATAGGTTTTGCCCATCTTGCGCCTGATGCCCTCATCATGGCTGTCAGGCGATATTTCATAACAGACATTCTTAAAAATCCTGGCCGCCTCATCAAAAAACCATTTTTGAGGTGGTGTAAAGAACTCAAAAAAAAGCTGCATATTTTTATCAAGTTTTTGCGCAGACTTGAAAAACTCCATTACATAATCTTTGCCATTGCTGTTTAAATCACCAAGCAAAAAAACAGGCGCGTTTATATATTTGCTTATTATACTGATCTCGTCTACAAGCCTTTTCGGGCTGCGGAATGCAGGCTTTGTCCTGTTTCCGAACAGCTCAAAAGCTGATTTTGACCCGCCGCAGTTTGCGCAGTTATTATTGCAGCCGCGCACAACAGGTATTGTTGTAATCGGGTACCTGAACCAGTCACAGAACGGCACCGCACTTCTGATATCCCTGTATTTAAGCACATCTTTAAACATAACACTGTAGTCAAAATCTATATCTTCCAAATCAGGGGATATGCACTTAATTGGGTTTGCAAAAACTTTGCCATTGCGCCTGTAAACAAGGTTGGGTATTTCTTCAAGAAATTTATAAAAGGTATTGTTGCCTGATCCGCCCTGGCTGTGGGCATATGCCGGATTTTTTAATAAACTGACCAGCCTGCATAACGGTTCCTCTGCAGAATCCCCTCTTATAATATAATCAACGCCTTCAAATTCTATTAATTCCCTGTAAAAATAGGATGCCGAAAATCCCCCAAAAATAACAGGGGTTTTGGGGTGGTATTTTTTAACTATTTTTGCAATTTCAGTGGAGCCCTGGCAGTGAGCCAGCCAGTGCAGATCTATGCCGAATGCATAGGTACTTAATTTTTTAATGAATTTTTCAACATTAAAGCCGGGCTCATGGTACATCCTGTAGGCAAGATTTATTATGCGTGTTCTTATACCTCTTTTCTGCAGGTAATTTATAATAGTCAGGAAACCTATTGGATACATTTCAAATATGGGCGATGAGGGCACAAGGTCGCTCATGGGGCCAAACATTATGCTTTTTTCCCTGAAATCATACACACTCGGTGGATGAAGTAAAATCAAGTCAGTTTGATTCTTCATAAGATTGATATATTAGCATTAAAAGCTGCAAGCGTCCATATTTCTGCTGCATCTGCCAGCATTTCAAATACCTTGCCGCACCCTTTATCCATGCATCTATTGTATATTTTTAATATTATTGCCTAGCCTTTGCCTTAATACTGCTTCTGGAGCACCAGGAAGTTTGTTTTCAGCCATAAAGGGTCCAGGCAGCCAACTCTTTTCGCAAGATTTTGCTTTATGGCTTTTTTACGTTCCTGGATAAAACCTGCTTTTTTAAGATAACTGAACTTTGCAGGAAGTTTTTCAAAAAAACCTTCAAGGTCATTATAGGTTTTTAATAATATAAAATCATTAATAATGCTGTAAGGAAAATTTATATTATCAAAACTGCAGAATATCCCCCAGCCTGTAATAAAAGATGTCTTAAGAAGATCATTGATGCCTGATATTATGGCCTCATTTTCATTTATAAAATCGATGATTTTATTATTCATGAAGTCTTGATTACTGGCCCTGGCTGTTTTTATTATTTCAACCATTTCCTGGTGTAGCATAAGCTTGTTTTTATGTACTGACTTCAGCGACTCAAGTATTGTATTAAAAAGTTCGTGGTCGCAATATTTCATGATATAAACTGATGCCCTTGAATAAAAGATATCCCCGAAGAGCAAATCAAGGGTGTATTTTCCGGCGTTTTTTTCAATACTTTTTTTATTAAGGGTTTTGGCTGATTTAATATCTTTTACAAGCAGCATAAAATCATCAGGATTAAAGCTGTGTGTTCTTATTCCTAAAGCAAGAAGTTCCATTCCTGCCATTAAATTTAAGAATTTGCTGTAAAAGCTTGCATCCAAACTTGTGTTATAATCATAAAATGAAAGCATGCTTGAAGCATGCAGCATGCCAGAATCATAAAAATTCCTGGTATTGTAGGGGTAGAGTTTAACTAAATTATCCAGTTCTTTGTTTATTATTGTCTTTATGTGTCTGTGGACCGGTTTCAATTCTTTTCCTGTCTTCTGTCCCAGACTCTCTGGGCTTTTCCCTCGCTTCGCGCTATTGTCCTGGGCTCTTTAAGGCTCACTTTGATATGAATGCCTATGGCAGAATAAAGCCGGCTTTCTATTGATTTTTCAAAAAATTCAAGGTCCATTAATTTTTCATGGAATATGCTGTCAGAAACTTCAACCCAGACTTCTATTTTATCAAGGTAGTTTTCTGTAGTCAGCACTATTAAATAATGGGGCTCAAGATCTTTGACTTTCATCAGGACTTCCTCGATTTGTGATGGAAAGACATTTACACCCCTTATAATGAGCATGTCATCCGTGCGTCCCATTGGCCTTGCCATCTTTAAAAGCTTTTTTCCGCATGGGCAGTCATCCTCAAAAAGATATGAAATATCTTTTGTCCTGTACCTGATTACCGGGAATGCTTTTTTAGTCAGGGATGTAAAGACAAGCTCGCCTTTGCTTCCGTTTGGCAGTACTTTGCCTGTATCGGGATCTATTATTTCTGCAAGAAAATGGTCCTCGTTTATGTGCAGCCCATTTTTTCGGAGGCATTCACATGAAACACCCGGGCCTATAACCTCGCTTAAACCGTAGCTGTTAAGTGCTGTCATATGTATCCGCTGCTCAATTTCATCTCTCATCGGTTCGGTCCAGGGTTCTGCACCCAAATAACCAACTTTCAAATTAAGTTTTGAAAAATCAACACCGGTTTTTTCCCCCACTTCAGCAATATGCAAAGTATAAGAAGGCGTGCAGCATAAAACGGTTGACTTAAAATCAGCCATAATTTTCAATTGCCTTTCGGTGTTTCCTCCGGAAATAGGAACAACAAGTGCTCCAAGTTTTTCTGCTGCGTACTGGAATCCAAAGCCACCCGTAAACATTCCAAAACCATGGCTTACCTGGACAATGTCATCCTTTTTCACACCAGTATCATACATTATCCTTATAAGACAGTGGGCCCATACATCAAGATCCTGTCTTGTATACCCGACCACTGTGGGATTGCCTGTTGTGCCTGAGGAGGAATGCACCCTGATTACCTGGTCAAGCGGCGTACAGAAAAGGCCGAAAGGGTAATTTAATCTCAGTTCCTCCTTGGTAGTAAAAGGAAGTTTTTCAATGTCTGAAAGCTCTTTTATCCTGTCCGGATCAACTCCTGCTTCATCAAACCTTTTTTTGTAAAATTCATTATTGGCATAGCAGTGCTTAAGTGTCTGCTTCAGTGCTAAAAGCTGTAATTGGTTTATTTCTTGCCTTCCCGCTGCCGAGATTTGGGGATCATAAAGTTCTGGGGTTTTATTGCTTTTATCTTTAATTTTATTCATTTAATCTCCCGGTGCCGCTTACCAAATTTATAGTATTTATTTTTATAGCCATTGCTTTAACTTCACTCAGGGTAAAAAATGGGGCTGTGTCATTTTTCCATATTTCTTCCAGGTTTATATCTTCTCGCCTTTTCTTCTGTCAATAACCCTTTTTGCTTTTCCTTCGCTTCTTTTAATTGTTTTGGGCTCCTTTAATTTTACGTCTATATTTATACCGGTCGCCCCGTAAAGTTTATTTTCAATGGAAGATTCAAATTTTTCAAGATCATTTATTTTTTCAGCAAAAACATCTTCTGAAACTTCAACCCACAGCTCTATTGTGTCAAGATAATTCTGCCTGTCCACTACAATAAGGTAATGAGGCTCGATCTCTTTTACCTGCATTAAAACTTCTTCAATTTGGGACGGAAAGACATTTACCCCCCTTATAATCAGCATATCATCTGTTCTGCCCATGGGTTTTTTCATTCTTGAATGAGTCCTGCCGCACTGGCACGGCAAATCATCAAGTATTGAAAGATCCCTTGTCCTGTACCTGATAAGGGGCATGGCTTCCTTTGTAAGCGAAGTAAATACTATTTCCCCGGTGCTGCCGGGCGGCAGCGGTTTTGTGGCTGCAGGATCTATTATTTCCGGTAAAAAGTGATCCTCTGCAACATGGAGCCCACATTTAAGGCTGCATTCACAGCTAACACCCGGACCTATGATTTCGCTTAAACCATATATATCAATTGCATCAATAAAAAGCCTTGCTTCTATTTCTTTCCGCATTTCTTCTGTCCACGGCTCAGCCCCAAAAATACCTATTCTAAGAGGCATATTCGCAAAATCAATACCAAGCTCTTTCCCGACTTCAGCAATGTATAATGCATAGGAAGGGGTGCAGCATATAACAGTTGATCCGTAGTCCTGCATTATTTTTATCTGTCTTTCTGTAAGGCCGCCGGATGATGGTATTACTGTGGCCCCAAGAAGCTCTGCTCCATAATGAAGGCCCAGTCCACCGGTAAATAGCCCATAGCCATAGCTGTTCTGTATTATGTCCTGGCTTCGAACCCCTGTGCTGTACAAATCTCTCGCAATAAGACCGCCCCACATAGAAATATCATTTTTAGTATAACTGACAACTGTGGGATTTCCTGTTGTGCCCGATGAAGAGTGGATTCTTACTATTTCACTTAAAGGTTTTGCAAAAAGGCCAAAAGGATAATTTAAGCGTAAATCTTCTTTGGTTGTAAAGGGGAGTTTTTCAATATCCTCAAGATTTTTAAATTTATACGGATTCACACCTGCATCATCAAGCTTATTTTTATAGAATTTTACATTCTCGTATACATTTATAAGTGTTTTTTTTAGCCTCTCAGCCTGAAGGGACCTGATTTTTTCCCGGGGAAGAGTTTCGTATTCTTCTTCCCAGTAAAATTTCTCCATTAAACCCTCCTATTTTTTCCCAGGTAGTTTCCTCAAATAAAAGAACTAAAAGTTTTTATTACCATTTTAACAATACCTGCCGTATTTTCATTATAATACGGCAGGTATAATAAAATAAAATTTTCTGTTTTATATCTGTTTTACAGACTATGCTGATTTTTCTTTCATAAACGCTTTTTCAGTTAATTCTTTAGGCATGGGCTTTGTAAGTGCTGTTACAATAAGCGTAACTATAAAAGCCAGCGGAAATGCTATAACAATCTGGTCTATGCTGCTCCATGGGGCCCCAAGAAGGCTCGTCTTTCCTGTAAGAAGGTTTACAAGTCCAATCAATTTTGAGTTTGCTTCATGAATAAACAGCATCCAGAAAAGGCTTGAAACTATGCCGGTAATCATTCCTGCAAGCGCACCAGCCTTGTTAGCCCTTTTCCAGAATAATCCAAGTATAAACATCGGAAGGAATGCAGCTGCACAAACGCCAAAAAATACCGCAGTTGCCCTTGCAATAATGCTTATCGGAAGTCTTAAACCTAAAACAAAGCTTAAACCAATCCCAATAATAAGACCCACTTTTGTTGCAATTACAGCCTTTAATGATTTCTCTTCTTTATATCCTGCATCATATCTGGACTTTGAAAAAATATCTCTTCCGAACGAGGTTCCTATAGTATGGAACTGGCTGCTGATTGTAGACATAGCAGCTGAAAGCAGTGTCAGCATAAATAGATAAACGAACCATTTCGGCATTGCCATATTGATAAAAAGCGGAATAATTTTATCAACATTTCCGCCTTCAATATTTGCTATTGCTATCTTTCCTGTTTCGTTGAAAAAATAAACATTGGAAAGCCCTCCTACCATAAATGCAACACCTGTCATCATCAAAATGAATATTCCGCCAATAAGGACACCCCTGTTCAGCATCTTGTTATTTTTTACCATCATAAACCTTACAGCCAGCTGAGGTTGTGCAAGAACCCCTATTCCAACACCAAGAATAATTGTTGATACCAGTGTCCACCAGATAGGCGATCCCAGAGTGGGCATTGTGGTCCATCCAATCATTCCGCCCTTTGCAAGGGGCTCCGGCATCTGTGAGGCAAGGTCTGTTAGTGTTTTATGGGTTTCAACAAATCCGCCTGGAGTTTTAATATAGGCAAAAATAAGAAGAACAATCATTCCTATAAGCATAATTGTCCCTTCAAAGGTGTCATTATATAAAACACCTTTAATACCGCCTAAAATAACAAATACGGCAATTATTAGAGTAAATATAACAAGTGACCAAATAAATTGAAGCTGCAGAGTTTCTTCAATAAACCTTGCAGCGCCTATCATTACTGCTCCTGCATAAAGAGGCATTAAAACAAATATGATAATTCCGGCAATTCTCTGTATCGCCCTGGAACCGTACCTTTTGCCAAGAAGCTCAGGAAAAGTCTGAGCCTCTAGATTATGGCCCATCATTCTGGTTTTCTTGCCAAAGAATACAAAAGCAATAAAAATACCTATAAAAATGTTTAAAAAAGTCAGCCAGAGAAGGCCCAGGCCCAGATTTGCAGCCTGGCCCCCGAAGCCTACAATTGCTGATGTTGAAATAAATGTAGCCCCATAAGACATTGCCATAACATAAGGATGCGCCTGCCTGCCTGCTACCATATAATCATTTGCAGTTTTTGTATGCCTCCAGCCGAGCCAGCCAAGTACCGCTGTTATTATAAGATAAATAACAGTAACAATAATAAATGTTGTTAAATTCACTCGATTTCTCCTTTCCTATAATTCATTTTTATTAATTACTTGTCCTTGTTCCACATTATCGCGCCGTATATAATACAGATAATAGTAGAAACTATGCATAGAATATATGCAAGAAAAACTGAAAAACCTGCAAAACCAAGCATCTGCAATCCCTCCTTTCATCATTAAAGATTTAATTATTAATGCAAAAACTAAAAAACTTCTTGCCTGCTAATAACAATAATATCTAATATTTATAAATCTAAGCTGCATAAGGCCAGATTTTATACCCTGTAATATTGCCAGGGATAAAATCTAAATAAACAATCAGCATAACTGAATGCCTTTTTTTTCCAGAACATCCACAGCCTTTGCAATATCGTCAACACTTATTACAAGCCTTGTGCCGGCAATTACATATATATAGTCTATATTTATTTTTTGGGCTGCGAGTATTTCCAGTATGTTGAAAAGCTCCCCCGGCCTGTCCTGTACAGCAAAGCAGATAACTTCAGCAACATGCGTAGTAAAACCCGCATCTTTTAACATCTGCCTTGCCTTTTCGGTATCAGAAACAACAAGCCTTAAAATCCCGTAATCCCTTGCCTCTGTAGTAGAGAAACCCTGAAGATTAATATTTCCGTCCTTTAATATTTTGGCTACCTCTGCAAGCCTTCCGGCCTGGTTTTCAAGAAATATTGTAAGTTGTTTTACAGGCATTGCCACCTCCAGCTTTAAAAATATTTTATTTTAAAAAATCCCTGCCTGATTTAAATGCTTCAATATTAATTTGCAGTGCTTTTCCGGGTACGCTATCCTTTATTGCATCAAGCCAGCAATCCTGCCCAAACGGCATCATTAAAGATAATGCCCCTACCATAATAGTATTTGAAACCCTGGTGTTTCCAAGGTTTTTAGCTTTTTCAACTGCATTTATAAAAAAGAAATTTTCAGTAAACTTAAACAGCATCTCTTCCGCATTTTCCGGGTATGATACATCCCCTGAAAAAACTGTTGACGGATAAATGCTGTAATCACTTACAAGCATAAAGCCGCCTTCTTTAAGTTTCCGGGCATAACGAAGAGCCTCAAGCTTTTCAAGCGCCACAATAAAATCTGCACTGTTTATAGTAGGGGAAAAAACTTTTTTGCCTATCCTTACACTTCCTTCCACGCTTCCGCCTCTTTGCGCCATTCCATGAACCTCTGATACTTTAACATCATATCCTGCATTTATGGCTGCATTTGCAAGAACAGTCGTTGCAAGTATTATCCCCTGGCCGCCAACACCGGTAAACAAAACTGAAAGCGTTTCTCCATTTTTTAAAGAACTGCTGCTACTGCCGGCAATGCTCTGGTAATTAATCTTGTAATTGTTGTTATTATTGTCGTTTTTTATCATAAAAATGTTTTAATTATTTTATATTTTTTTAATATTTTAATTAAAATAATATATTTTATGCATAATTTACAAAAAACCTAGCAATTACATTATAATCATGCAATTATTTTGTTTTTTATAATTACTACCGGCCCTGTTTTTATTTTACTGTGCCTATAGCTTTAAATTTACATATATCCACACAGACTCCGCAGCCAGTGCAGAGTATGCTGTTAATTGAATATTTTCCGTCCTTAAGCTCAATTGCAGGGCATCCGAATTTAAGGCACTGGCCGCACTCCCTGCAGTTATGCTGGTCAATATATGCGACCGGGAGCTCTTTTTCTTTTTCAATTAAAACACATATTCTCCTGCAAACAATAAAAGACATTTCATCTCTTGCAAGCTCCTGCTTGATAACTGCTTCAAGCTTTCTCAGCTTGTAGGGATCAACAACCTGTATATTCTTTATGCCTGCAGCTTCTGCAAAATCCTCGGGTTTTAAACATATTGTGCTGTCACCCCCGAGAGTTTTGCCTGTTCCAGGGTGGTCCTGGTGCCCTGTCATGGCAGTAGTGGCATTATCCAGGACAATTATAAGATTTGTACCATTGTTATACGCATTGTCAATTGTTGCGGTAATTCCTGAATGGAAAAATGTTGAGTCCCCTATTACAGAAACAACCCTGTTTTTAAATTCAGGATTGGCTTTTTCCATACCGAGCGCCTGCCCTATTCCTGCACCCATACATAAACAGCTGTCAAGGCTGTTAAGGGGAGGAAGCACAGAAAGAGTGTAGCAGCCGATATCACCCATAACAACAGCTTTGAGCTTCTTTAAAATATAAAAAACCGATCTGTGAGGACATCCGGCACAAAGAACGGGCGGCCTTGGGGGTAGCTCATTGATAATGCTGCTTATTTCACAGGACTTATCATTAATTCCATCATCAGAAAAATTTCCTGTTTTTAAATCAGCAGCGGAACCTGTATCTGAAGAATGTAATCTCTGCCCCGCTTTGCCCCTTTCAGCATTTGACGTGTAAACTTCCCTTCCAAATAGCCTGCTGTAAGCTTCTTCAAGGGCCCGTGTGCCAAGTTCCCCATATGCAGGAAAAAACTCCTTGCCCGCAATATCTGCCTTAAGATTTAAAAGGCGGATATGTTCTTCAAGAAATGGCTCTAGTTCTTCTATAACAATTATAAGCTTTTTACCCTCAGTAAAAGAAGCAATGGCGCCTTTGCATACCGGGTTTGTCATATTAAGCTTAAGTATAGCAATATTATCAAAAACTTCCCTTGCGTACTGGAATGAAACACCTGAGGTGATTATGCCCGTATGCTTAAATAAAGTTTTGTTTTTTCTGCTGCCTTCCGGTTCATGCACCCTGTGGTAAATATCCAGTTCAGACAGTTTTTGCAGTTTTTCCCATCTTTCAAGGACAAAATGATGCCTTTGCCTGCCATATGCTGGTATCATTACAAATTTCTGTGCATTTTTTACATATTTTACTGGAGTAACCTCAGTTACAGGATTAATATTTACAAGTGAACGGGAATGCGAAATCCTTGTGGTTGTCCTTACCAATACCGGTGTGTCAAACCTTTCGCTTATATCAAATGCGTCTTTTACCATATCCAGTGCCTCCTGGCTGTCAGAAGGCTCAAGGAGCGGCACTTTTGCAAATTTTGCATAAAACCTGTTATCCTGTTCATTCTGGGAGCTGTGCATAAAGGGGTCGTCTGCATTAATTATTACCAGGCCCCCGGTAACTCCTGTATATGAAAGTGTCATGAACGGATCGGCTGCAACATTTAAACCGACATGTTTCATTGCAACAAGGGTTCTGGAACCTGCAATACTGGCACCTGATGCAACTTCAAGCGCCACTTTTTCATTTACAGACCACTGGCAGTAAATACTTTTATATTTTGATATGTTTTCAAGGATTTCAGTGGAAGGCGTTCCAGGATAAGCGGTAGCAACGCTGACCCCGGCTTCATAAGCAGCTCTTGCTATGGCTTCATTTCCTGTCAAAAGCATGAAATTTTTCTTGTTTTCCAATTTATCTGCCAATATTTTTTGCCGGTTTAAATATGAATTATTTTGTAAAATTTTTGTAAATTAAGTTATATAGTATATATAAGAATAATTAAATGTAAAGCTTAAAAACTTCGCTGTTTTTTTATTGAGCTGGCTGATTTGATTTTATTTTTAGGCTATTTTAATATATTATAGTTAAGCCAGTGATTATAATTGAAACCTTTTCTAAGCTGCGGTTTTATTATTCTGGCAAAACGACGTATACTGCAGGTTAAAATAAAAAATAAAAATTTAAAAATATATGGAAAAAGTAAAAAAAATACACATAAGGAAAAGCCAGGGTTTTAAAGTACTTGTATTTGCCGTTATAATTCTTTCTGCTGTACAGGTCTGGGTGCTGTACTCAAATTACAGGGATATAATAATAAAAATACCTGAGAATTTATTTGTATACTCCAAACCCTTGCCTGTTTCAGAATTTATTATTAATTCTCCATATGTTCCACCTGAAAGTGAAACTGCAGTGGCGGAGGCTGAAACAGAATCATCCATTAAGAAGGAGCCGCTTGAAAGCACTGTTGAAACAATAGTTGCTGAAGATAAAGAAACTGAAGAGACAACTGCCCAAAACTCGGGGGCTTATGAATTAAATGAGGTGCAGAAAAAAATAATTCTTCGGCTCATGGCTCTACTTGAAGAAGATATAGAATACGGGTATAAAGTATATCCTGAAACAGGATATCCCTCTGAAAATATATGGATCTCAACAGATGTAATATCAATGGTGTTAAAAGATGCAGGCTTTGACCTTATGGAACTTATTTATGAAGATATGATAAATCACAAGGAGGACTACCCCCTTGATATAAAAAACAGGAAAGCCCCAATCAAGCATATAGACTTCAGGGATGTTTTTTTCCAGGAAAAATTCTTCAAAAGAAATGCTCTTGAGCTTGAGATTGAATTTAACCTTGACAATAAAGATATACAATGGCAGCCCGGCGATATTGTATATTTCCAGTTTGACCCTGATAATCCTTACCAGGACCTTGGAGGTTTTATTTCATCAAGGACAAATGAGCGTGGAGTCCCTCTTGTAATAATGATATCAAAGGACCTTGGCAAAGTAAGCGAAATTGATAAACTGCTGGAATACACAATAGTAGAGCATTTCAGGTATCCTAACCCATATGAAGAAGACTGAAAAAAACCGGCGCTATTGTTTTCATTATTTTAATCAAAAAACCGGAATGGGCTGAAGTTTGTACTTGTATCATAGTAATCTGTTTTCTCATGTCTTTTAAGAAATTTTACCACCTGGTAAGTGGCTGGAGTCAGTACTATTTCAAAGCCAACTTTGAAAATATAGTTAGAAATTATTATAAGAAATACAAGATTCCAGCTGTAAAGGCCTGCAAATGCAATTAATACAAATAATGCTGTGTCAAGCCCCTGGCCCACTATTGTTGAGCCTATTGTCCTTGTCCACAAATGCCTGCCCTGCGTAAGTATTTTCATTTTTGCAAGAATAAATGAATTGGAGAACTCCCCTGCAAAATACGCTATAAGGGACGCGGTGACTATTCTTGGCGTCTGGCCCAGTATTTTCATATAAGCATCCTGCATCTCCCAGCCGGGAGCAGGTTTTATAAGGCCGATTATTCCCAGGGTTGCAGACATTAAAGCTGCAGACATAAATCCTATCCAAATTACTTTTCTTCCCGTTTTGTACCCATAAACTTCAGTCAGTATATCCCCGAATATATATGAAAGAGGAAACAATATTGTCCCGCCGTCAAAAGTGAATTTCCAGATTTGCACAATTTTTGTCGAGGCGATATTTGATATAAGCAGCACGGCTACAAAAAGTCCGGTGATAAGACTGATATACCTGTAATCCTGCCTTCCCTGCGTGTTTTTTAAACTTTCGTTTTCTTTTACATGCATAATTAACCTCTGATTTAAGCTGCCCTTTTTAATAGATTTTATATTTAGTATAATAATACTATAAACATTGGAAATATTTTTATCATTATATATATTTTAAATGAATTTTTTCAGGAGGGCTAAATTATGGACAGTGACAAAAAGATTGATAAAACATTAGTTTATTATGTACTTGGCGGGGCGGCAGTCGGTGCGGTGGCAGGATACATTGTCAAAAAAGTCGGCTTTAAAAATGTTTTAAATGTTCTTAAAACAAAAAAAATCATTCCTGAAACTTTAATGGAAACAATATCTGAATTTACTAACAAAAACCAGGAGAATGACTTTGACCTGGAAGAATGACTCTTTAAACGGGAACATTTCCTTTTAACAAGCCATATTTGGCAAAATGCTTTTAGCCAGGGCGCTTTTTTTAGAAACTATTGCATGCACAGTCTGGTTTTATTGCTTTTTACAGGAAGCTAAGCTTTTGTAATCTCTTTCTTTTTTGGCATTTTGCGCATTACAATAAAATAATATATTATTGCCCCGATTCCGCCTGCAAGAACAATTATGAGTATCCACATCATCTTTGAATTCGGGTTTGCATCAGGAAAATCTTCATTTTCCCTTTTTGCGCAGTCAACAAGCATAATTATCCATACGACAAAAAAGAAAATTCCTGCAAGCCAGGCTATTGCTATAATGCAGATATAAAGGCCCGCAAAACCGGCAATTGCAGTTACCCCTGTAGCTGCTGCAGTTTCTTCACTGCATGAAGAAAGAGAAAATAAAAGAAACATCAGTGCTGCAGCTGCAAATAATAGTAAAAATCCCGGCCTTTTTTTTATTTTTAGCTTTTCAGTTTTCATTTTAATAACTTTTCCTTTCACTTTGTCCAAGGCATAAAATTGCATGAAAAAAGGAACTGTCCCCTTGAGTCTTTTTATTTCTTGCAAGTTTGCCTTTAAATTTTAATATTAAAATAAAGCCTTCACATTTTTATTATATACTAACAGATTCACTCAATGATATCCAGAAATGCGGAGCGCTCTGATTTGATTTTTAAATACAAATAATAAAAGTCCAGGCCTGTATTATTCATAAAGCTTCTTTAAAAGCCATGCCATATTTTCACCAAGTGTTTTTAAAGTGCCCACACCCTCCGCATCATTTAAAATCTCACCCGGTTCCCTTCCAATTGCAAAATTCCAGTAGCTGGAATACGGAACAATAGCTTCTCCAAGGGCAAAAAAATTTGTGATCTGGGCAATAGTTTCATTTGCCCCGTGGCGCCTGACAACTGCAACCGGCGCGCAAACCTTTCTTTTAATAAGATTGCCGCTGCCTCCCCTTGAGCAGTAGCCTGCACGGTCAATAAATGACTTTACTTCCGGTGTTATTGAACCAAAATAAACGGGGGATCCTATTACAAGCCCCTGGGCGCTATAAATCTTTTCAAGGTACTGGTTTAAAACATCTTCACTGTCATTTGTATAACCATGGCAGTATCCGTCTTTTTCCTTCCTGCACTTCATGCAGACCTTACAGGGATTGTATATTTTACCGCCAACTTGCAAAATTTCAGTTTCAATACCATTGTTTTGCAGTTCAGCGCATATAATACCGAGCGCAACTGATGTATTGCCTTTGGCTTTTGGGCTGCCGTTTAAAGCAATTACTTTCATAAAAATCCCCCTTGTTTCAAAATACTAATTTTTTCTTTAAATCTAAGCTAATTATCGCCTTGTATTTTTAACATATATATACTCTTGGTATCCTGTCTTTAAGCATGCAGAGTATTTCATAGTTTATGGTACCCATAAGCGATGCCAGGTAATCTGCGCTTATTTGCCTGAATGTTGAATTTCCAATTAGAGTAACTTCTGTACCCTCTGCAATGCTGCTTTTTTCAGGAATGTCAGTCACATCAATCATTAGCTGGTCCATCGTAACATTTCCTGCAACAGGAGCTATGGCGCCGTTTATAAGTACTCCCGCTTTATTTGAAAGCAGCCTTGAATAGCCATCAGCATAGCCAATCGGCACAGTAGCAATTAAAGAATTGCGCAAAGTCTTAAAAGATGCGCCATAGGAAATGCTTTCACCGGCGGGCACTTTTTTTACAAAAGATATTTTTGATTTAAGGCTGAGAATTGGCTTTAGCCTGTTAAGTGCACCGGCAGCATCATCGTTAAGGGATTTGAGGCTTTCCGGAGCAAAAGGGCTGAGACCGTAAAGGGCAATTCCTATCCTTGCCATATCGAAATGATATTTGTTGTCCCTTAAAAAGGCTGCGCTATTGGCGCAATGAACTGTTTTAAACCTGATACTCATGTTTTCAAGGCTTTTTAAAATGTCAGTAAATCTTTTATACTGCATATTTGTATAATCCTGTTCAGCATCGCCTGCGCATGAAAAATGCGTAAAAATTCCATCTGCTTTTATACCTTTAAGCTCTTTTATTGCTGAAATTGCCTGGACCGCATCCCTGTAATTTATACCGACCCTGTTCATGCCTGTATCAACTTTTAAATGCACGGCAACTTTTTTACCGAATTTGGCTCCTTTTTGGGAGACTGCATCCGCTTTAGTAAAGGAATTGAGGCAGAGAGTGAAATCATACTTAATTGCATCGGCAACAATTTCCATTGGAGGTTCGCCAAGAATATATATCGGCACCTTTATGCCTGCTTTCCTTAAGCGTATACCGTCCTCTGCAAGAGCTACTCCAAGCGCATTTATTTTATTCTTTACAAGGTGTTTGGATACTTCAATAACTCCATGCCCGTATGCATTTGACTTTACAACTGCCATTATTTTTGTGGAAGGGTTTTTAAGGCATGATTTTAATACTGCTACATTGTTTGATAAATAAGACAGGTTTATATCAATTCTTGTAAATCTTTTATTTCGCAGATTTGCTTTCAGCATATTTGATATCAGTTATTTTTTTAGTGTCATTGATTTTACAATATCAGCCCTTGTCACAATGCCTGCAAGCCTTCCATCACTGTCCATTACGGGCAGCCTGTTTATTTTCTTCTGAAGCATTATTTCTGCAGCGTCACTTACAGGCGTTTGGGTATTTATTGTAAAAGCTTTTTTTGTCATTATATCTCCAACTTTTGTAGCAAGATGTTTTTTAAGGTTTTCCCTGAATTTTGTAAAACTTTCAAGATATATTATTGCATCAAGCAGCTTGAAATACCTGGGGAAATGAAGCTCCGTATTCCTCACCATTATATCAGCCTCAGTGACAATTCCAACAAGATTCCCGCTGCTGTCTGTTACAGGCATTCCGCTGATTTTGTTTTCTAAAAGAGTTTCAGAAAGCTCTTCAATAGAAGCATCCTGGCTAATAGTTATTACTTTTTCAGTCATTATGTCTTTTGCAGTCAATTCTGCCATGCTATTACTCCTGTTTTAATCTCTCAATTTCAATAAATACCTCTTTAATTCCCTCCAGCAAATCAGTTGCTAACTGGCAGGTCCTTGAGGTTTTTGCTGCCATTATATCAGAAGCCATACCATGTATAAATACTGCGCAAACTGCAGCTTCTGCAAGGCTCATTTTCCGGCAAAGCAGCGAACCGGTAATGCCTGTTAGTATATCCCCTGTACCTGCAGTTGCAAGAGCCCAGCTTCCCGCAGGGTTTATATAAGTTGTGCCGCCAGGAGATGTAACCAGGGTTGCGGCCCCTTTTAAAACTGATATAACTCCATATTTATGGGCTGCCTGGTAATTATATTTAAGCCTGTCCTGCAGCGGTATTTTTTCAATGCCAAGTATAGCTGCAAGCTCTCCAGCATGAGGGGTTATTATAACATGGGAAAAATCAGGGCTTTTGCCTGTTTCAATTTCCTTTGGGCCATAAAGCGCGCGCAGGCCGTCAGCATCAAGGACCGTGGGTTTTTTTATATTTTTAAGTATCTCCCTTACAAGGCGTATTGTGCTCGGGTTTTTTGAAAGTCCAGGGCCTATTGCAAGTGCATCATAGTCCTGGGCCAGTTTTTCTATTTCCTCATATGCATCAATATGTATTGTTATGTCATCAGTCTGCTCTACAGGATATGTCATTACCTCAGTAAGCTTTATTTCAAATATGCTGTTTAATTCCCATGGGCATACCAGGGTCACTATTCCTGCGCCTGCACGCATTGCCGCCTGGCATGTCATTGATGCAGCTCCTGTAAATCCGGGCGAACCTGCAATGACAAGAAGTTTACCTACTGAATGCTTATATGACAGGGGTCCTGCCATGGGTATTTTTTCTGCAACCCACGAAAGGTCAACCTGGAATATTTTTTCATATTCCCCGTAATATTTATCAGGGATGCCAATATCGCTTACTGTGATTTGGCCTGCGTATTGCTTTCCCGGATATTGTGCTATTCCCAGCTTTATGCAGCCGAAAGTCACTGTTTTATCCGCTTTTACTGCATTTCCAAGTATGCGTGCATTATCAGAATCAACTCCTGAAGGTATGTCGCATGCATAAACTGAAAGGCGCACAGATTTTTTCCGTTCATCCTTTATGCTGTTTATAATCCCGATTATATCTTTTGCCTGGCCCCTGACATCATTTTTATGAAGGCCCGTGCCAAATATCGCATCCAGCACAAAATCGGCAGCCCTGGCTTTATTTGTAAAATATTCTTTATCTTCCGCAATACTTGAATCAATGTATTTTATATTCTCGACTTTTGAGTCCGGCAGTCTGTCAAAATAAAATTTTGAGTCCCCAGAAAATTTTTCAGGCGGGCTTATAAAAAATACATCTATGAAAATCCCGGCAGCGGCAAGGTCTGCTGCGGCGACAAAACCGTCTCCCCCGTTATTTCCACCTCCGCAAACAATAATGCCTTTTATTTTTTTTGTCTTAAGAAGCCTTCGGTAATCTTTTATGATTTCTGCTGCAACGCTGCTGCCTGCATTCTGCATTAGCCATTTTGAATCAATGCCGCCAGCAATACATTTGGCATCAACTTCCGCCACCCTGCTTCCTTTTAAGATTATATTTGCTCCCAATTTATTACCAGCCTTAAATCAAGTGATTTTTTAAAAGTATAAGCAAAAAAAAGAAAATTATAAAGACTTATAAGAATGTCTAAGGGAATAGATTTCTTTATTCAAATAATACTATAAACTTGCCATACCCGTATTCTTCCATTTCATCAAGCGCAATAAAATCCAGTGAACCGCTGTTAATGCAGTAACGAAGCCCTCCTTCTTCTACAGGCCCATCATAAAATAAATGCCCCAGATGGCTGTGCCCGCTTCTGCTTCTGACCTCTATTCGATTCATACCCGATGAAGAATCCACATAATAATTTATAACATCCCATTGTATGGGCCTTGTAAAAGATGGCCAGCCTGTACCCGAATCATATTTATTTATAGATAAAAACAGGGGCTCCCCGGTCACTATATCAACGTAAATTCCAGCCTTTTTATTGTCCCAGTATTCATTATTAAAAGGACTTTCTGTAGCATCTTCCTGGGTAATGCTATACTGCAAATCAGTCAGTTTTTCCTTTATTTCATCAACAGGCGGCTTTGGATATTCCGCACGGCTGACTTTTGGTTTTTCCTGCGGTATACTGGTCAAATCTATGTGGCAATAACCTCCGGGGTTTTTATCCAGATAATCCTGGTGATAGTCCTCCGCTAAAACATAATTCTTTAGAGGCTCGATTTCTGTTACAATTTTTTCACTGTATTTAGCCTGTTCTTTTTGCGTTACAGAATCAATTATCTCTTTATCTTCTTTATCTGTGTAATAAATTCCAGTACGGTATTGTGTGCCGGCATCATTTCCCTGCCTGTTTAAACTTGTTGGCTCTATAATCCCATAAAAATATCCTAAAAGCTCTTCCAGCATAATTCTATCAGGATCATAAACAACATACACAGTTTCCGTATGTCCCGTTTTTTTAATGGAATAGTAATCTGTTTCTTCACTTTCGCCATTTGCATACCCTACGCTTGTGTACTCGATTCCGATTATGCTATCAATATAAGCCTGTACGCCCCAAAAACACCCTCCGGCCAAATATATTTCTTTATACCTGCTATCTTTGTAATTGGGAGCAACAATTAAAGTTTCACTACTGACCATTTCTTCCTCCATTGCATTTTTATCTTCAATTTTATTTTCATCCACGCTCTTTTTAAGCCCGGATTCTTTCTCGTTGATATCTTCTTTAGCCACACTGCTTTCTGCGCTGGCGCCTGGACTGCATGAAGTTATTGCCAGTAAAGGCAGAAAAACAGCAAAGGCCATTATAAGAAAAATTTTCAATAAATTTATTTTCATTTTTTCCTCTTCATTATTATTTATTTATTCATATACTACTAATTTAGTATTATATAAATAAATTCGTTAATATGATTCTTAAATCAAGGTAATCTGCAAAAGTATAAGTGCGCGCCACAGGCATATCACCCTATAATTATAATACCTGGCTTTCCATCTGAGAATGGGAGTTTATATAGCAATGTATTTATTTAAACAATAAAATTACGTACATATTATATATTGTAATACATACGTGTTTATACTAAAATATAAATAGATTTAGAGATGTAAAAAATATAATTTTGAATTAAAAAATGCGGGGTGAATATGATTATAACTGCCACTAAATTAAGGCAAAACCTTTACAGGATACTTGATGAAATACTTGACTCGGGTATCCCGGTAAAAATAAACAGAAAAGGTGAAATACTGAAGATTATGCCGGAAAAAAAGAAGAGCAAACTTGAAAGGCTAACAGAGCATAGTACTATTATTGGTGATCCTGAAAGCATTATTAGTATAAACTTTGATAACGAGTGGAAGGAAAAGGAAAATCTATGAGCTGCTTTCTTGATACTCATATTATAATATGGCTTTATGAAAAAAGAATAAACCTGTTATCGGAAAAAGCAAAAAAATATATTGAAGAAAATGATTTGCTTATTTCACCGATTGTAAACATGGAAATAGAATATTTGTTTGAAATTGAAAAAATCAAAGATAATTCTGAAACTATTCTCGGTTATCTGGAAAAAAATATAGGTCTTAGAGTCCAAAACAGCGACTTTAAGGAAATAATAAAAATCTCGTTAAATGAAAAGTGGACCAGGGATCCTTTTGACAGGATAATAGTCGCACATGCAAAGTATATGGATTTAACCCTGATATCCAAAGATGAAAAAATAACTAAAAATTACTTCAGGACGATATATTAATCTATATACATGACCAAATTAATTAGTTTATATTATTAAGATGGCAAATTGTATAAAAAAGATCAATTAAGTCAGGAGTAGCTGCAGGCTCCCTGGTCCAAATCGGTGAAAAAAAGGTGGAAAAGGTAGAGATAAGGCTGATTAGTTACGATGCCCAGCAATACTGACACCAGTATTAAGGAAAAAGTGGTTTTAGGATTAAGGCACTTTATTCTATGTTCTTACTGCAATTGCAAATGCTGCGCCATAATCTTTTGTGCCGGTTAATGAGATCAAAATTTCAGAAATGAAATTAGCCATGCAGAAATTTTTTGACTTTCCATAAAGATTAATTTCCGGTTTGCCGCTATCGCGGTTTATAACCTCTATTTCACTGAAAAAAACATGCTTTCCAAGCCCGGTGCCTAGGGCCTTGGCCACTGCTTCCTTTGCTGCAAACCTCTGCGCATAGCTTATGTATTTTGCTGAGGGGTTTTTCTTGTTTTCACAGTAACTTATTTCCCTGGCAGTATAAATTCTTTCCCTGAATCCGGAAAATTTCAGGATTGCATTTTTTATTCTTTGTACTTCAATTATATCGGTCCCGATACCGTAAATATTAAGATTATCCATAAAAATACCAGTGTTTAAACTCAGTAAGTTTTCCAATCACTAAATATATATTATCTCATAAAATAGTCATTTTTATTTTAAGGAATGCTTTGACAGGTTAGTGTCTAAAATTTCGTGGTAAAAAAATAAATACTTACTCAACGGTAACGCTTTTTGCAAGGTTTCTTGGCTGGTCAACATTTCTTCCCAGGTTTTTTGCGATATAGTATGCATAAAGCTGCAGCGGCACCACTTCGAGTATGCCGTAAAGCTCTTCAAATGTTTTGGGCATTTCAAACGTGTAATCTGCATATTTTGAAGTATTGGCGTCACCCTCAGTTACCAGCGCAAAGATTTTTGCATTTCTTGCTTTTACTTCCTGCAGGTTGGAAAGCATTTTGTCATATACAAAATCTTCGGGAATTACTCCCACAACTATTGTTTTTGTATCTGTTAATGCAATCGGACCGTGCTTCATTTCCCCTGCGGCATACCCTTCCGCATGGATATATGATATTTCCTTAAGTTTAAGCGCGCCTTCAAGAGCCATGGGAAATCCGTAAATACGTCCCAGGAATAAAAAGCATGTGTGCCTGTAAGTATTATCTGCTATCTTTTTAATTTTGCCTGCATTATTTAAAACCTGCTGGACTTTAGCCGGCATTATTTCGAGTTCATTTATAAATCCATTGAGTGCATCTTCACTTAAAAGATTTTTTCTTTTTGCAAGATACAGGCCGATAAGATACATTACAATTATCTGGGCGGTAAATGTCTTTGTCGCGCATACGCCTATTTCAGGCCCGGCATGTGTATATATTACCGAGTCAGACTCCCTTGAAATGGTGCTGCCCACAACATTTGTAATAGCCATGACTTTTGCTCCCTTTTTCCTTGCTTCTTTAACTGCTGCAAGAGTATCAATGGTCTCTCCTGATTGTGTAATTGCAATAAATAGAGAATTCTCATCGACTAATGGACTGCGGTAGCGGTATTCTGAGCCAATATCAACCTCAACGGGTATTTTTGCCCATTTTTCAATCACAAGTTTTCCTGTAAGAGCTGAGTGATATGATGTTCCGCAGGCAATAATCTGGATTTTTTTCAGGTTTTTTATTTTATCATCGTCAAGTTCAAGCTCATCAAAATTAAATATCCCGTTAGTAATCCTGCCCCTCATGGTTTCCCTGATGCCGTATGGCTGCTCAAATATCTCTTTTAGCATAAAATCTTCATATCCGGCCTTTTCTGCGCTCTCAAGCGTCCATGTTGCTTTAAAAACATCCCTTTGAATAAGTATTCCTTCAGGATTATAAATTTCTACCTTATCCCTTGTAAGCCTCACAGTTTCATAATCATTTATTACAACAAAATCATGGGTGTGCTCAAGAATGGCGGGCATATCTGATGCAAAAAAATTGCCATCTTTTGAAATTCCGGCTATTAAAGGGCTTGCAATCCTGCCTGCAATAAGCTCATCCGGATAGTCCGTGCCCAGGGCTACAATTGCGCCGGAGCCTTTTATTTTTTTAAGCAGTATCTGCATTGCAATAAGCAGATTTGCGCAAGGGTCTGTCTTCAGGATTTCCTCGAGCAGGTGCGGAAGGACCTCAGTGTCAGTTTCAGAGATAAACTTATGCCCTTTTTTAATAAGCTCCTCTTTTATTTCGGCATAGTTTTCAATTATTCCGTTATGAACTACAGCAATTTTTTTACTGCAGTCATAATGGGGGTGGGAATTTAACTGGTTGGGCTGGCCATGAGTTGCCCACCTGGTATGTCCTATACCAACCGTTCCTTCAACTTCCTGTCCCTCAAGCAGCTTTTCAAGATCGTTTATTTTTCCGGACTGCTTGACTACCTTTATTTCAAGCCTGTTTCTTTCCAGGCCTGCTTCGTGAGATTCTGATTCTGCATTTTTATTGCAGGACTTAATAAGAATGCCAATCCCTGCGGAGTCATAACCCCTGTACTCAAGCCTTTTAAGTCCGTTTATTAGGATATTCTTACAGTTTTTATTTCCAATATATGCCACTATGCCGCACATCGGCACCTCCCTGCTTAATTAATCTTAAGGAAATTTTACTAAAAACTTTTATTTAAATAAAAGACAATTCAAATTATATATACCTTTTTAACAAATGGTGAGCTCATGCATGAAAGTATACCGAAATAATCAGGCTTAAAGGATATGATATCACCGGTTTTTATTTTGACGGCTGTTTCAATAACACTGTGATCACTACTCTGGCTTTCAATTACCGCTGGCGGCTCTGCAGCTTTGATGTTTTTGAAATAAACATCCTGCAGCCCAAGAGCTGCAATTGCCCTGTGTGAAGCGGAGCCCCCAGAGCGTTTTTTTGTTTCAATAATTTCAGCCTCAAGGATGAAAGCATCGCTATATGTTCCTTTTATAGCTTTATACTGTGCAGTCTCATGGCCAAGAAGTATTGCTTCGCCAATCCTTACCTGGTTAATGCCTGATGGCACGTCGTCATTTTCAATTAAATCCCAGATGCTTGAATTACCTCCTGAAACAACCTGTATATTTATGCCAAGCTTATGTTCAATCTCTTCTTTGAGCTCAACCAGCAGCTCAAGGCTTTTGCGCTTAGGCCTTTTATTTGTTATGCACCTGGCATTCGTTCCTATGCCCAGCATGTCAATGGCTCGACAATTTTTCTGCACATATGCACAGAAAGACAGTACCTGCTCGGGCAGCAGCCCTTCACGACGGTCATCGGTTTCAACCATTACTATTATTTTGTGCCTTTTGCCAAGGCTTTGGCATTGCCCCGATATTGCCTTTACTGTTTCTCTCTGAGTATTCATACTTGTGTTGCATATCCCTGCCAGTTCCTTAACTTCAGTTATCATGGGTGTTCTGAGCATATAAAGGTCCTGAGCTGGGCCAAAGTGTTTTCTCAGCTTAATAAGGTTTAAAATCCTGCTGTCCCCGAATATTTTTATCCCGTTTTTTTTAAACAGCCCTGCAATTACTGCATCGCCGAAAAAACATTTAGAAACGCCAACGACCGATATGCCACTTGTGGCACACCGGCCGTTTATTATTCTTATATTATTTTCAACCTTTGAAAGGTTAATTTTCAAACAAGGATAATGCACTATCGTTTTGAGAACTGGGGTCTCTTTCTTGCTTTTTTAAGGCCGTATTTCTTTCTTTCCTTTATTCTTGAATCTCTTGTTAAAAAACCTTCACGCTTTAAAATCTGGCGGAACTCTTCATTTACATCAAGAAGCGCCTTGGAAATCCCGTGCCTTAGGGCTCCTGCCTGCCCGGAAACCCCTCCGCCGGTTATATCTGCAAGAACATCATAAACAGTTTCTGTTCCCGTCAGTTTAAGCGGTTCCACTATCATTGTTTTTTGCGCTGCACTGCTGAAATAGGCATTAAATTCCCTGTCATTAACTGTAATTTTTCCTGTGCCTGGCGTAAGCCTTACCCTTGCAATTGATTCTTTTCGCTTACCGGTAGCATAGTATATTATTTTCTCTGCCAAATTATTTCTCCTTGCCTAAAACTTATACTTCTAAAACTTCTGGTTTCTGGGACTCGTGCGGATGACTGTCGCCCGCATATATTTTTAATTTTTTAAGTATCTGCCTTCCCAGTATATTGTGCGGTATCATTCCCTTAATTGAATGCCTCAGGACAAATTCCGGTTTTTTGGCAAGCATATCACGCAAATTCGTGCTTTTTAAATTACCGACATACCCGCTGTGCCTGTAATAAAGCTTGTCGTCAATTTTATCTCCTGAAACCTTTATGTGCTTTGCATTTATGACAATTACAAAGTCGCCGCAGTCAACATGCGGAGTAAAAAGGACTTTGTCCTTGCCCCTTAATACTTTAGCTATCCTGGTTGAAAGCCTGCCAAGATTTTTATCTTTGGCATCTACCAGGTACCATTTTCTTTCAATATCCTCTTTTTTAGCACTGTAGGTTTTTGTGCCTGCGCTAACCATCTTACCTCCAAAGTAAACTGTTGCTTAATCTTTAATAATTTATATTTAGTAAAATCAGTAAACTACACCTGAAAGGAATAATCCTTTTGCCGGAGCTATCCTGCCGGCCATTTGCCTGTCTTTGCTTGCAAATGCAGCTTCAATACTTTCTGCATCCCTCTGGCCTTTTCCTATCTCAATTAAAGTGCCTGCAATAATTCTTACCATATTATACAGGAAAGCATTTGCACAAATATCAATTATTATAAGGCTTCCCGCATGCATTTTTATGCGGCAGTCATTAACCTGCCTTATATTTTGGCCTGTTTTCAGGTTATCATTGCAGAAAGCAGAAAAATCTTTAATCCCGATAAACTTTTCTGCGGCCTTTTTCATTGCCTGCATGTCCAGTTTCCTGGTTATCATTATGCTGTACTTTTTCAAAAAAACACTATGGCAGCTGCTGTTTACAATATAATAACTGTAGCGGCGAAGCTTTGCATCTTTTCTTGCATCAAAGCCTGCACTTTGCTCCTGCACACTTTTAACACTTATATCCTCAGGCAAAAGGCAGTTAAATTTCCAGGAAAACCTGTAAATATCAAGCGCATTCTTACACTTAAAACCTATTACCTGATTTCTTGCATGCACTCCTGCATCCGTACGCCCCGCATAGCTGAAACCTGTAAATCCGGGCGCAAGAACATCCAGCGCCCTGCAGATTTCTTGCTGCACTGTCCGCACATTTGAAGGCTGCTTCTGGAAACCTTTAAAGCATGTGCCGTCATATTCAATAACAGCAGAATAAGTGTGCATAATAATATATATTAATTTTCAAATTAACGAATCAGCTCAACTATTACCATCTCTGCACCGTCGCCGAGCCTGTTATTTGACTTGATTATCCTCGTAAAGCCGCTTGTCCTCTCATAAACTGCAGGACCAATTTCATCAAACAATTTCTTTACAGCATCGACATTATCAATTGTTTTCAGGCACTGCCTCCTTGATGCAAGATCACCTTTTTTGGCAAAAATAATGAGCCTGTCAACATAACCTCTCAAATACTTTCCCCTGGTAACAGTTGTTGTTATCCTGCCATTTTCAAAAAGGGAAATTGCAAGATTTTTAAGAATCGCTTTCTGGTTGCTTGCACTTTTCCCCAGTCTTCTTGCTTTTTTTGGTACTACCATTGCTGTATCTCCTATTTAAAACTTCCTGTTTTTTATACAATCAAAATAAATAAAGGTCATGCTTATTTCCTGAAAGAACGTCCCATTTCCTTTACCTTATCCTTTACTTCCTGAATTGATTTTTGCCCGAAATTTCTTATCTGCAAAAGTTCATCCTCCCTGTAATTGAGCAATTGGTCAAGCGTATCAATATGTTCCCTTTTAAGGCAGTTCGTTGCCCTTACAGACAGCTCCATATCGTCAATAGTCATATCTTTTGCAGGCTCTTCTTTTTCAGGAGCTTCATCAAATATCGGGTCATGTGAATTATTTTCAGAAAGATCAATTAAAAGCGCCATATAATCATTTATTATTTTTGATGCCTGGCTTAAAGCATCTTCAGGTTTTATGCTTCCGTTTGTCTTTATGTCAAGAACCAGTTTATCAAAGTTTGTCATCTGGCCCACACGGGTATTTTCAATTTTAAAACTTACTCTTCTTATTGGAGAAAAAATCGTATCAAGCGGTATTTCTCCTATAGGCATGTTCTCTGTAGTATTTTCCTCAGCAGAAAAGTAGCCTTTATTTTTTTCAAGCGTAAGCTCGAGATCAATTTTTGCATTATCTGCAAGAGTGCCAATAAATGAGTCCGGGTTTATAATTTCAACTCCTGCAGGCAGCTTCATGTCTGCAGCCTTTATTTCCCCGGAAGAGCTTTTTTTAAGCCTTATCTTTACAGGCTCCTCACCCTCCATTTTAAATACAATGTTTTTTAAGTTGGCTATAAGCTCAAGTATGTCTTCTTTTAAGCCCTCTATTACTGAGAACTCGTGGCTTATGTTTTCAACTTTTACCTTGGTTATCCCGGCACCTTCAATAGATGAAAGCAGGACCCTTCTTATGGAGTTGCCGAGGGTATGCCCAAATCCGCGTTCAAGAGGTTCAATAGTGAAAATACTTTCAAACTCATCTTTTTGTTCTGTCGAAACATTTGGCTTGTGCATTTTAAGCAATTTATATCAACCTCCTATAGTATTAAAAAGAAAAAATAATTAAAAAAATTTACAAATAAACTAATTTGCCTGCCATTTAAACCATAAAATTGCAGCGGCTTTTAAAAGAAAAACTAAACCTTTGAATAAAGCTCTACAATCATCTGCTCATTTACAGGGGCCTTTATTTCATTTCTTTCCGGAAGCCTTATTACCTGGCCTTTAAGATTTGCAATATCCACTTTGAGCCATTCAGGAATGGTAAGACTTCCCGCAGACTCTTTTGCTTCAAGAACAGGGATTATCTCTGAGCTTGACGGCAAAATGCTTACAGTCTGGCCTTCTTTTAACATATAGGATGCAATATCAACTTTTTTATCATTTACTGCAACATGACCATGCGAAATAAGCTGCCTTGCCTGCCTTCTTGAAACTGCAAGGCCCATAGAGTAAATTACATTATCAAGCCTTGTTTCAAGCAGCTGAAGCAGCACTTCACCGGTTATTCCCTTTTTCCTTACAGCTTTTTTATAATAATTCCTGAATTGTGTTTCAAGAACTCCATAATACCTTTTTGCTTTCTGTTTTTCACGAAGCTGAAGGTAGTACTCGCTTTCAATAAGCCTCATTTTTGCTTTCTGTCCAGGCACATACGGTTTTCGCTCTATGGCGCATTTGTCAGTAAAGCATCTTGAGCCCTTCAAAAACAGTTTCTGTTTTTCTCTTCTGCAAAGTTTGCAGGAGTACTCTGTAATAGCGGCCATATAAAATAATCCTCCTAATAATCAGCAATATTTGCTAAATTAAAACCAGTATAATTAATAAATAAAAGACTGCAGTTTTTAATTAAAATACAGTACTGCAGAATTACTTTTTAAACTCTTCTACGTTTTCGGGGCCTGCAACCGTTATGCGGCATAGGTGTAATGTCGGTAATTGCACCTATTTCAAGTCCTGCGGCCTGCAGGGATCTTACTGCAGTTTCCCTTCCGGAACCTATTCCCTTTACAAGCACATCCACGCGGGAAACACCATGTTCCTGGGCAGCTCTTGCAACATTGGAAGCAGTTACCTGCGCCGCAAATGGTGTGCTCTTGCGCGAACCTTTAAAGCCCATTGCCCCCGCACTGCCCCATGAGATCGTGTTGCCCTTCTGGTCAGTAATAGTAACAATAGTATTATTAAAAGTGGACTGTATATGAGCAACGCCATAAGGAATATTCTTTTTATCTTTTCTTTTTATCCTTTTAACAGCAGTGGTTTTCTTTACCAAAATTTACCTCCATATAAATATCTGTTGCGTATTATCTATCGCCTGCATGAAAGACATTATCTTGCTTTTGCCTTTATTCCTACAGATCTTTTCCTGCCTTTTCTTGTCCTTGCATTTGTGTGTGTTCTCTGTCCCCTTACAGGCAGGCCTCTTTTATGCCTTATCCCCCTGTAGGAATTTATTTCAATCAGCCTTTTTATATTCTGGGTGACTTCCCTTCTAAGATCACCTTCGACTTTAAAATTATTATCAATATATGCCCTTATTTTAATTATTTCATCTTCAGTCAAATCCCTGGTTTTCCTTGCCTGGTCAATACCCAGATCCTTAAGTACTTTCTCTGCCAGCGATTTGCCAATGCCAAAAATATAAGTGAGGGCAATTACAATATGTTTATCCCTCGGAATATCTACTCCTGAAATTCTTGCCAACTTAAAAACCTCCTTAACCCTGTTTTTGTTTATGCCGGGGATTTTTACAAATAATAATTACTTTGCCTTCCCGCCTTATTATCCTGCAGCTGCTGCATATTTTTTTTACTGATGGTTTTACTTTCATTGCAAATCCTTTTCTAAAATATTTAAAAGTTTATTAAAAACTTTATTTTTATTTTAAGCGGCTGGCCGGCACCGCGCTAAACCTTAAATTATTAAACCGGTAAAAGCCTTGTCTTTACTACTTTTTCCTGAATGTTATACGTCCCCTTGTAAGGTCATATGGTGAAATTTCCACTCTTACCTTATCTCCAGGCAGTATTTTTATATAGTGCATCCTCATTTTGCCTGAGATATGCGCCAGTACCTTATGTCCATTGTCAAGCTCGACCCTGAACATGGCATTCGGCAGAGATTCAAGAATTGTGCCCTCAGCCTCAATAATGCCTTCTTTTTTAGAAATATTGGCCTCCCTGTTAAATTATAAATAACTACACCCTATTTTAAGGCGCAAACATGTAGGTTATCAAATAATCAAAAAAAAGTCTATACTTTTTAATTCAGCCCCTGGTTAAAATTAATGGACCGTCAGAAGTTATTGCCACTGTATCCTCGAAATGGCAGGATAGTTTCCTGTCAGCAGTAACAACTGTCCAGTTATCAGGCTGCACTTCAACATCTGAAGTTCCCGCATTAAGCATAGGTTCAATTGCAAGCACCATTCCTTTTTTAAGAGGAGGACCCTGTCCAGGGGGACCGTAATTTAATATCTGCGGATCCTCATGCATTCTTTTCCCGATGCCATGGCCTACAAATATGCGAACCACGGAAAAATTATCCTTCTGCGCTCTTGCCTCAATTGCGTGGGATATATCAGAAAGACGGCTGCCGATTACACATTTATCAATGCTTTTGTTAAGCGCATCAAGAGTAGCATCAAACAATCTACGGACAGTTTTATCTGCATCGCCGACTATAAAACTCCTTGCAGCATCTCCATAATAACCCCGGTATTTTACCCCAACATCAACAGATACAAGATCTCCTTCTTTAACTGTTTTTTTCCCCGGGATTCCATGAACAACTTCTTCATTTATGGAAACACATATGCTTGCCGGGTATGGCGTGGAATTTAATTTACCGATATAGCCCTTAAAAGCAGGCAGAGCGCCCATTTTGTATATCAACCCTTCTGCCAGTTTATCAAGAAAAAAAGTCTGCACCCCCGGTTTTAAACTATTTTCAATTTGTAAAAGAACTTCTGTTACTATTTTACCTGCCTGCCCCATCAGCTTTATCTCATCTGACGACTTGCATATAATCATAGGATTGAAAGTATCCTTTCCGTAACTGCTGTTTCAGTTCCTGAGCCGTCAACTTCAAATAGAAGCCCGCTTTTTTTGTAATAATCTATAAGTGGTTTTGTCTGTTGCTCATAAACTTTTAACCTGTGTTTTATTACTTCCTCCCGGTCATCCTTCCTTTTATAAAGACTGCCTCCGCATGATGGGCAGCCCTCCTTGTCCTCTTCATTATTGCTTATGCTGCATATATTATTGCAGCTACTGCAAACCCTTCGGGAAGTAAGCCTTTTTATAAGCCTTTCGCTATCCACAGAAATGTTTATAACTCTATCTATTGACTGCCCCAGGCCTGCAAGCATTTCATCAAATTTTTCAGCCTGGACCATAGTCCTCGGAAAACCATCCATTAAAAAACCGCTTTTACCGCCGCCTTTTACCAGCATATTCCTGATAATTTCAATTATAAGCTCATCAGGGACAAGCTTTCCCTCTTTCATATACTGGTTGGCTTTTATTCCAAGCCCGGAACTGTTTCTAACTTCATCCCTTAAAATATCTCCTGTAGAGATATGCGCAATTTTAAATTTTGACACAATATTTTTTGCCTGTGTCCCCTTGCCGGCGCCAGGCGCGCCAAGCAGTATAAGCCTCATTTTAAAAACCCTTCATAGTCACGCATTATAAGCTGGGACTCAAGCTGCCGCATTGTCTCAAGCGCAACACTTACAGCAATAAGTATTGAAGTCCCGCCAAACCTGAATGGCATATTTCCGTAAGTTATAAGTATTTCCGGTAATAACGCTATCATTGCAAGAAAAACTGCGCCCGGAAGAGTAATCCTGTTTAATATATGGGACAGATAGTCAGCAGTATTTTTGCCAGGCCTAATTCCTGGTATAAAACCGCCGTATCTCCTCAAATTATCTGCAGTATCCATTGGGTTAAAAGTAATCGCACCATAAAAATATGCAAAGAATATTATCAGGATAAGATAAACAACCGCATAAACGGGATTTATTTTGCCCTCTGCGCTTGGAGTGAACATATCTGCTATCCTCTGAAGCCACGCCACATTTGTAAATTGTGCGATAGTTGCAGGAAAAAGAAGCACAGAAACAGCAAATATAATCGGCATTACTCCAGCCTGGTTGACTTTTAACGGTATATAAGTGCTCTGGCCGCCAAAGACTTTCCTTCCAACGATCCTTTTGGCATACTGTACTGGAATTCTTCGCTCACCCTGTGTCATTTCTATAATTGCCATTATGACTCCTACTGCAAGTGCAGCAAGGATTATTACAAAAATAATGTTTACAGTTTGCAGCCTGAACATACCCAGTATCTGGCCGGGAAGCCTTGAGACTATGGATGCAAATATAATGAGTGATATGCCATTGCCTATGCCATGTATATTTATAAGCTCGCCCAGCCACATTATAAGTGTTGTTCCAGCTGTAAGCGTTATGACTATAAGTATTATGTGCATTGCATCAAATCTTGGTATTGCATTGAAATTACGAAAATAAAAAACCATGGCAACTGACTGTATAAGAGCAAGGCCTGTTGTCATATACCTTGCAATCTGGTTGATTTTTTTCCTGCCTATTTCGCCTTCTTTTGAAAGCTGCGCAAGCTTTGGTATGACAACCTGCAAAAGCTGCATAATAATGGTCGCGGTAATATATGGCATTATTCCAAGTGAAAAAACTGCAAACCTTGAAAGCGCCCCGCCTGAAAAAAGGTCCATTATGCCCAGCAGCCCGGACTGCACCTGCTCGGTTATTGCTTTTGCGTCAACGCCGGGAACTGTAATATTTGACCCGAACCTGTAAAGCGCAAGTATTGCAAGAGTGTAAAAAATCCTGTTTCTTATTTCTTTAATCCTAAAAGCATTTATAATTGCTTTCCACATAATATTTTCCTCTTAAAAATCTTTTAATTAGATAAGCTGCACAAAAATGCCTGCATCTTTTTTACATAACAACTATTTTTTACCGGCATCAATTATCTCTGCACTGCCTCCGGCAGCCTCTATTTTAGAAATGGCAGCAGCACTGAAATAATTAGCCTTTACTGCCAGTTTTTTTGTGAGTTTGCCATTTCCAAGTATTTTGAGCAAGTTTTCTTCTTTTCTTATCATTCCATTCTTTAAAAGAAAACCAAAATCAACAGTATCTTTTTCGCTGAACTTTTCAAGGCTTCCGACATTTACTATATTAAACTCTTTTTTCCTTGTGTTTTTAAATCCCCTTAAATGAGGTATGCGCCTGTGCAGTGGCATCTGGCCGCCCTCAAATCCAACACGCAGATTACCGCCTGAGCGCGAAAGCTGGCCTTTGCTGCCCCTGCCGCTTGTGGTGCCGTGGCCCGAAGCATTGCCCCTTCCAACTCTTTTTCTTTTTTTAGTTAAACTTTTATCCGGTTTTATGTCGCAGAGTTTCAAAACTTCCTCCTTAAAAACCTAAATACTAGGCTTCTGCTTTACTATTAACCAGCCTTGTGGCCAGTACCTGTTCTCTTGTTTTTAATGATTTTAATCCCTCTATTGTTGCATTTGCTATGCTTAAAGCATTTGCGCTGCCGAGTGACTTTGTAAGTATGTCCTTTACCCCGGCAAGTTCCATAATTGCCCTTACTGCGCCGCCGGCAATAACTCCTGTGCCGTGTGCGGCAGGCTTCATAAAAACATGTCCGGCGCCATATTTCATATTGACCATATAAGGTATTGTTCCTTCAATAATAGGAACATCAAATAAATTTTTCTTTGCCGCATTTATGGCTTTCTGGATTGCAATTGATACTTCATTTGCTTTCCCAAACCCAACGCCAACTCTTCCATTCATATTTCCAACTGCCACAAGCGCGCTGAAGCTGAACCTTCTTCCGCCCTTGACAACCTTTGCAACCCTGTTTATTTTAATTACTTTTTCTGAATATTCTTCCGCTGCAGAAAATTCCGGCACGAGCCTTTCCTCCTTATTTTTTACTTAATAACTCTGTTTATTTATTATTAAAATTTCAATCCGCCATCCCTTGCACCGTCAGCTAAAGCCTTTATTCTCCCATGGTATTTATAGCTGCCGCGATTAAATACAACTTCCTGTATATTCTTTCCCTTTGCTTTTTCAGCAAGAGCTTTGCCTGTCTTAAAACTTATATCAATATTGCCCTTTGCGGACTTGTCTGACTCTAAGGATTTGCTTGAAATACCCGCAACTGTATTTCCCGAACTGTCAATAATCTGGGCATAAATATACTTGTTTGACCTGAAAACATAAAGCCTGGGCCTGTCACTGCTTGACCCTACTTTATAGGCAACTCTTGTTTTCCTTCTTAAACTTTTATCTTTTCTTATTGTCCTGCTTTTCATTTATTACTCCTTACTTGCCGCCTTTTGCAGATGCCGCAGCTTTTCCGACTTTCTTTCTAACTGCTTCATTCAGGTATCTTATGCCCTTGCCTTTATACGGCTCAGGTTTCCTTATATCCCTTATGTCTGCAGCAACCTGGCCAACCCTCTGTTTGTCTATACCTTTTACCACTATAGTTGTATTATCCGGCATTTCAAATGATATATCCCCGGGTTTCTTGAAAACCACTGGATTAGAATAGCCTACAAGTATTTCAAGGTCCTCGCCTTTTTTTGAAGCCCTGTATCCCACGCCTATAATTTTTAAGGTTTTTTCAAATCCTTCATTTACACCTGTGACCATATTGCTCAGAAGATTCCTGTAAAGCCCGTGCATTCCGGCAAGCCTTTTGGAATCAGAAGACGGCAAAAGCACCATTTGCCCGTCACTGTAATTTACTT
>Ga0194126_10001414_pt1 | contig 40397 bp, 28 predicted proteins | sample TA2KigC150mmetaG_FD_148641 | JGI IMG/M metagenome (GOLD analysis project Ga0194126, IMG submission 148641) | Freshwater microbial communities from Lake Tanganyika, Tanzania - TA2015035 Kigoma Deep Cast 150m | ecosystem: Environmental > Aquatic > Freshwater > Lake | place: Tanzania: Lake... | reverse complement strand
TTCCGTCTTCCCATCGCGGTCGGCATTGCCTACGGTAGGCGCATGAAGACCTCCCGTTCCTCGCTGCGCGGGCCCGTTGCGGGCGCGAACCGGTTCCACCCCCTGGCGGCGCTGGCGGGCGCCGCCCTCGCGGCCTCCGCGGGCCCCTCTCCGTTCCCCGGGGAGCGGGGCGCGAACCTCGACACGGCCGCACGGGACGACATCTGGGACGCGCCGGCGGCGCCGGCGGAGCCGGCCTCCCCGGCGCAGAGCAGGCAGGCGGCCCGGCGGGGGCCGATGCTGGAGTTCCTGCGCCAGTCGGTGAAGGTGCCGCGGGACCAGGTCGTCGGCTTCGCGCTCTACACGCACGACCACGGCGTGCTCAAGCTGTCGGCGCAGCTCTACCCGCTGAAGGCGGACGAGGCCCGCGAGGTGCGGCTGGAACTGAAGCGCGACGGCGAGTGGCGCGAGGTGGCGAAGGCGCCGGTGGTCTACCCGGGCTGGAACGCGGTGTTCCGGATCGAACCGTGGGACGGGACGAAGGACGTCCCCTACCGTGTCCGCCACGGCGACGCCGCGGTGTTCGAGGGGCTGGTCCGGAAGGACCCGGTCGACAAGGACGTGATCGTCGTCGGCTCGCTTTCCTGCAACTCGAACAACGACCGCGAGGAGCGCGACGACATCGTCCGGAGACTCAAGCAGCAGGATCCCGATCTGCTCTTCTTCGCCGGCGACCAGAGCTACGACCACACGGAGCACACGGCGGCGTGGCTGCTGTGGGGGAAGCAGTTCCGCGAGGTCATCCGGGACCGGCCCGTCGTCGCGATCCCCGACGACCACGACATCGGCCAGGGCAACGTCTGGGGCGAGGGCGGCATCGTGGCGGACGACACCGACGGCAGTTCCGGCGGCTATTTCTACCCGGCCGAGTACGTCCGGATGGTCGATCGCTGCCAGACCTCGCACCTGCCCGACCCGGCGGACCCGAAGCCGATCGCCCAGGGCATCGGCGTCTATTTCACTCGCCTGCGCGTCGGCGGCGTCGATTTCGCGGTGATCGAGGACCGCAAGTTCAAGAGCGGCCCGAAAGGGAAGATCCCGCAGATGGGTCCGCGGCCCGACCACATCCGCGATCCGGGCTACGACCCGAAGACGATCGACCGGCCCGGCCTGCAGCTTCTCGGCGACCGCCAGATGGCGTTCCTCCGCGCGTGGGGGCAGGACTGGTCCGGCGCGCGCATGAAGGCGGTGCTGTCGCAGACGGCGTTCTGCGGCGCGGTGCACATGCACGGCTCGCGCGAGAACCGGCTGCTGGCGGACCTCGACTGCAACGGCTGGCCGCAGCGCGGGCGCAACGCAGCGCTGGCCGAGATCCGCCGCGCGCTCGCGTGCCACCTGTGCGGCGACCAGCACCTGACGGTTGTCGTGAAGCACGGCATCGACGAGTTCCGCGACGGCCCCTACGGATTCACGAACCCGTCGATCATCAACAGCTACTACGGCCGCTGGTGGGAGCCGGCGGACGGCAAGGCCGGCGCGAACCCGGTCCCGGGCAGCCCGCTGAAGTGGACCGGCGACTACCTCGACGGCCTCTACAACCGGATCACGATGATCGCCTACGCGAACCCGGCCTTCGACACGATCCAGGTCATGGCGGAGAACCGGCGCGACCCGAAGGCGATGCTCGGCGACGGGTACGGGCTGGTTCGCTTCGACAAGAAGACGGGCCGGACGACGTTCGAGGCCTGGCCGCGCTACGCGGACCTCGCGAAAGGCGATGCGGCGCAGTATCCCGGCTGGCCGGTGTCGTTCGCGATGGAGGACAACGACGGACGGAAGGTCGCGGGACACCTGCCCGAGATCGTCGTCGAGAACGCGGAGGACGCGGTCATCCAGGTGGTCCGCGAGTCGGACGACGACATCCTCTACACGCGCCGCATCCGGGGGTCGTCCTTCCGGCCGCCGGTCTACGCGCCCGGCACCTACACGGTGAAGGTCGGCCGCGACCGCCCGGACGGGTGGTTCGCCAAGCGCGTGAAGATCGCGGCGGACGGCGCCGCGCCGCTGAAGGCCAGGGTGAAGTAGCCGCATCCGGCCGGTCCCCCCGGGCTTGTCCCGGCGCGCCATTGCGGAGAGCCGTCCCACCGGGCTTGAACCACACGCCGGTGACCGTCCCCCAGAGCTTGCACCGCGTGCCGCTGACCGTCCCACCGGGCTCGCACCACGCGCCGCTGATCGTCCCACCGGGCCTGAACCGCACGTCGTTGGCCGTCCCACCGGGCTTGTCCCGGTGGGCGGGAAAATTGCGGCTCAGGATGGACGGCCGAAGGCGCGCGCCGGGAGGGCCGTCACAAGCCCGCCCGCCGGATCGCCCGCGAGATCGGGCTCGGCGAGCATCCGCTTCACGTTGGCGAGGCACTCGCGGGGCGAGGCGCTCCAGAACAGGTAGTTCAGCTTCAGCGTCTCCCTCGCCAGCTTCAGGTGTTCCCGCACGGGGATGGGCGTCTCGTCGCCCGGCTCGATCCTCGCCTCCGCGCGGTCGCGGCCGCGATCGAACATCGCGGTGCGCTTCTTCGCGGCAACGGAGTAGTTCGGCGACTGCACGGCGGCGCCGAGGGGAACGTGGCCGGCGAGCCCCGGGTAGAACCGGTAGACGCCGCGCACGGGATCCGACACCGCATCCGGGCGCGGATAGACGTCGGGGCCGCCGAGGCCGACCCCCGCCTCCTTCATGAACGCCGTCAGCCGCTCCAGCAGATCGCCGGGGAAGTTGGTGTACTGGATCACGACGGTCCCGGGAAACGACCTCCGCAGCGCGAGCATCAGCCGCTCGAGCGCCGAGGCATAGCCATCCGGCGTGTACGGATCGACGCCGGCCTGCGGCGTCTTGGCGAGGCCGGCCGACGGCGCGGTCTCGGGCAGCACGACGGCCTCGAGGGCCTCCTCGCGGTCGAACGCGCGCCCGAGGGCGGCGAGGAGCGCCTCCATGCGATCGCCGACCGCTGCGTTCCAGATCACGGGGTTGAGCGACCCGCTGGAGGCGCGGTAGACGCCGCCTCCGAAGGCCGCGCCCTCGATGTAGGCCGGCGCGTATCGCGCGTCCTTCCCGAAGGCCTTGTACTGGAGTTGCAGCACGAGGCGACGGTCGACGCGGCCCAGCCGGTCGAGGTCGGCGCGGACGGCGGCGAAGTCGTAGCGGCCGCGCTCGGGCTCCAGGCCGCTCCACGCGTAGCATCGCTGCACGCCGCGGAAGGGGCCCGCGAGGTGTTCGTCGCCGATCGCGCCGTGGCCGGTGAAGACGTAGTGCCCCGGGCGCCATTTCGGTTCCGGCGCCGCGGCCCCGCGCGCCAGGCCCGCCGCCCCGGCCGCCGCGGCCGCGAGCCATTGCCGCCGGGTGAACGCCGCGGGACCGCCCGCCTCAATCCGCATGGAAGATTTCCTCCATCGGCGTCCAGGGGCCCTTCTTGCCCGAGGCGTCGACGGGGGCGTCGGGGAGCGGCGCCTGGCAGTCGTCGGTGAGCGCCCACCAGCGCCGCACGACGGGGTTCTCCGCCATCGCCTTCATGTCGGCATCGAGGTCGTTCCCGACGTATTCGAGGTAATAGAAGAGGTAGAGCTTCCCGCCGATGTCCTTCAGGAAGATCGAGAAGTTCCGGAAGTTGGATTCGCGGTTCTGCTGGAGCACGCCGGGCCAGGTCGTCGCGTGGAGGGTGCGGTAGAGTTCCTCCTTCTCCGGCTTGAGCCCGGTGACGGCGGCCATGCGGCGGACGGTCTTCGGCTTCGCGCCGGCGGCGCCGGCGTCGAAGAAGACCTCCTCCATGTCGTCCCAGATCCGCTTCCTCGCGGCGGCGCGCGGGAGCGGCTCCTGGCACGGATCGGTCTCCTTCCACCAGCGCTGCGTGTCGGGATCGGCGGCCATGCGGGCGCAATCGGCGGCGAAGTCGCGTCCGCGGTGTTCGAGGACGCTGAACAGGATCGGGCGCCCGTCGATCTCCTTCACGAAGATCGAGTAGTTGCGGAGGTTCGAGCGCCGGAGCTGTCGCAGGACCTCGGGCCACGGGTTCGCGTGCAGCGCCCGGTAGGCCGCCGCCTTCTCCGGCCGCAGCCCGGTGACGGTGCCGACGCGAAGCGGCCCGGCCGCCTCGCCGCCCCCTGCGGCCGATGCAAGCGCGAACGCCGCCAGGGTCACGGTGCTTCTCATGGTCGGTCTCCTTCGCATGCGGGACGGGGGGGCTACGGGCGCCAGAGGGCCATCGGGCGCGGACCGTCCATCCGGGCGAGACGGCCGAGAATGCCCGGGGCGCGGACCTCGAAGAGCCGGTCGAACAGCGAGCCGCCGGACTCGTAGCGGATGACGCGCACGTCCTGGACGCCCAACTGGGCCCCCATCGCGGCGACGGCCTCGTCCCAGTAGCCGATCTCGTCGATGAGCCCCTTCTCCTTCGCCGCATCGGCGGTGAAGATGCTGCCGTCGGCCAGCTCCTTGACCTTCGCGGCGTCCATCGCCCGCCCCTCGGCGACGATGGAGCGGAACCGGCCGTGGATCTGGTCGATCATCGCCTGGAGGATGCGGACGTGGTCGGGGTCGACCGGCCGGAACGGGTTGAGGAGATCCTTGTTCTCGCCCGCCTTGATCGTGGTCGCATCGACGCCGATCTTCTGCGTGAGCACGTTCCAGTTGACGCTCTCCATGATGACGCCGATCGAGCCGACGATGGCGGTCGGCTCGGCGACGATGCGGTCGGAGGCCATGGAGACGTAGTAGCCGCCCGACGCGGCCAGGTCGCGGACGAAGACGACGACCTTGCGGCCGGGATCCGACGCGCGGAAGCGCTTCAGGGCGTCGTAGATCTCGTCGGACGGCGTCACGCCGCCGCCGGGGGAGTCGACCTCGAGCAGGATGCCCTTCATGTCGTCGTCGTTCGTCGCGGCGCGGATCTGGCGGAGGACGCCCTCGACCATGTCCTCGCCGCCGCCGAACAGGCCGCCGCCGGAGAGGCCGCGCATGATGATGCCGTCGACCGCGATGCGGGCGACCTTGGCCTCGCCGCGGCCGTACGACCAGGTCTCCATCAGCTGGGGAAACTGGTCCTCCCCGCCCCCGTCGTCCCCGCCGCCGTGCGCGACCAGGCCGCGGCCCGCGGCCAGCGCCGCGATGACCACGAGGCTGACGATCAACGCCACGAGAAGCACCCCGGCGAGGATCCAGGGCGCCCGCTGCGGTTTCGACACCGGTTCCGTCATGGTCATCCTCCCGTTGGCTGTCCCGTCGTTCATCGGCTGTCGGCAATCATCAGAGGTCGGCGCTGTCGCCCTGGGCGGGCGTGAAGACCTCGCCGAGCTTCCGTTCGCGCAGGGCCTCGGCGAGCGCGGCGCGGGCATCGTCCTCGCCGTGGACGAGGAACGTGCGCCGGGGACGGACGGCCTCGACGTAGGCGATGAGATCGTTGCGGTCGGCATGGGCGCTGAAGGCATGCAGCGTGTGGATGCTCGCGCGGACGTCGAACGTGTCGCCGAAGATGCGTACCTGGCGGTCGCCCTCGACGAGGCGGCGGCCGAGCGTGTGCGAGGCCTGGTAGCCGACGATGGCGACGGCGTTGCGCGGATCGGAGATCCCGTGCTTGAGGTGGTGGAGGATGCGCCCGTGCTCGCACATGCCGGAGGCGGCGATGATGATGCAGGGGCTCTTCGAGGCGGTCACGCGCTTCGAGTCGTCCACGGTCTCGGTGAACCGGACCCAGCGCGGGAAGACGGAGCCCTGCGCCCGGATGAGGGCGTGGGTCTCGTCGTCGAGCAGCCCGACGTAGCGTTCGAAGACCGCGGCGACCTTGGCGGCCATCGGGCTGTCGAGATGGGCGCAGCTCCGGCCGATCACCCCCTCCGCCTGGAGAACGTTGAGGTGGTAGAGGATCTCCTGGGCGCGTTCGAGGGCGAAGGAGGGGATGAAGACCTTGCCGCCGCGGCCGAGGGTCTCGCGGACGACCTCGCCGAGCTTCGCCGTCGCGGTGCGGGCGTCGTCGTGCAGCCGGTTGCCGTAGGTGCTCTCGAGGATCAGCGTGTCGACGTCCTTCACCACTTCCGGATCGCGCAGCAGCGGGAGGTTCCTCCGGCCGAGGTCGAAGGCGAAGGCGACGCGGGTGCGGCGCCCGTTCTCCTCGAGGTCGAACACGGTCAACGCGGCGCCGAGGATGTGGCCGGCATCGTGGCAGGTCACGGTGACGCCCGGAGCGACCTCGAAGGGGCGGCCGTAGGCGTGGCCGCGGAAGAGCTTCAGCGCGGCCTCGGCATCGGCGGTGGTGTAGAGCGGCTCGACGGGCGGAAGGCCCTTGCGGCTGGTCTTCTGGTTGAGGTAGGCGGCGTCCTGCTCCTGGATGTGCGCGGCGTCGCGCAGCATGATGTCGCAGAGGTCGCACGTGGCGGAGGTGGCGTGAATGGGGCCGCGGAAGCCGCCGCGGGACAGGGAGGGGATGTTGCCGCAGTGGTCGATGTGCGCGTGCGAGAGGACGAGGGCGTCGGTGGATGCCGGGGGCAGCCGGAAGGAGCGGTTGCGCTGGAACGACTCGGCGCGCCGGCCCTGGAAGAGCCCGCAGTCGCGCAGGATGCGGCGGCCGCCCGCCTCGATCCGGTGCATCGATCCGGTGACCGTGTCCGTTCCGCCGTCGAACGTCAATCTCACGCGCGCTGGCCTCCGCGCGGGGATCCGCTAGGATGCGCCCGCGACGGACGGCATTCAATCGTGCAAACGGACCGAAGTCAAAGCGCAATGAACCCGGCCCTCCGGCCGGCGTTCGACCGCCTTCTCCGCGCCTTCGGGCCGCAGCACTGGTGGCCGGGCCGGACGCGGTTCGAGATGATGGCCGGCGCGGTGCTGACGCAGAACACGGCGTGGACGAACGTCGCGAAGGCGATCGCGAACCTGCGCCGGGCGCGGCGCCTGACGCCGGCCCGGATGCACGCGCTCCCCCTCCCCGACCTCGCGGCGCTGATCCGGCCGGCCGGCACCTTCCGCGTCAAGGCCCGCCGGCTCCGCGCGCTGACGGGCCTGGTCTGCGACCGGTTCGGCGGCCGTCTCGACCGGCTCTTCGCGCTCGGCACGGCGGACCTCCGCGCCGCGCTGCTCGGGACGCACGGCATCGGGCCGGAGACGGCGGACTGCATCCTGCTCTACGCCGCGCGCCGCCCGGTCTTCGTCGTCGACGCCTACACCCGCCGCGTCGCCGTGCGCCACCGCTGGGCTGCGGCCGGCGCCGGCTACGACGACCTGGCGGCCCATTTCACCGCCTCCTTGCCGCGTGACACGGCCCTCTTCAACGAGTACCATGCCTTGATCGTGGCCTTGGGCAAGCAGCACTGCCGGCCGGCACCCCGATGCGAGGGTTGCCCGCTACGGTGCATGCTCCCGACCGACGGACCATGGGGCGGCGGATGACAATCCGGGGCGCTCCTAGAGTCGTGGCGGCCGGATGGCTTGCGGGCCTGGTCGCGGCCGGTTGCGCCACGGCTCCGGAGCCGGGGACGGTTCCGTCTGCGATCCGGGCGAGGCCCTGCGGAACGGTGGTCCGGGTCCGGGACGCGGAGAGATGGGTCGTGCTGGACTGTCCGCTCGCGCCGGCCGTCGGCGCGGTGGTCGGGCTGTCGCGGGACGGCGCTCCCGCGGCACGGGCGCGGATCACGGCACACCGCCGGGGTTCGTACGTGGTGGCGGAGATCGTGAGCGGCCGGCCGCAGGCCGGAGATGTGATCGACGAGCGTTTGCAGGGGACGGAGGAACGTCCATGAGCATGGTTGGATTCATCAGTCCGGGCAACATCGGACCGTGGCAGGTCCTGCTGATCATCGTCCTGATCGTCTTCCTCTTCGGCGGGAAGAAGATTCCTGAGATCTCGCGCGCCCTGGGCCAGAGCCTCAAGGAGTTCAAGAAAGGCCGCGAGGAGAGCGACAAGGCCGACGCCGAGGCCGACAAGACGAAGGACGCCCCGGACGCCGCGAAAGACGGCAAGGCCTGAGCCCGTCGACGGAAGCGCCCTTCGGGCGCCCCGGCGGACGCCCCCGGCTACTGGGAGGACGGCCTCCGCATCCCGAGATCGATGGCGGCCGGCGACATGCCGATCCCGCGTTCCATGGGGATTTCCGAGGACACATCCGGGAGTTTCAGGGCCAGGTTCGGGGAGGCGCCCTCCACGATCTGGAACGCCACGGCCGTCACGACGGGGTTCTCCCTCAGCACGGTGAAGTCCGGGCGGCCGAACCACGCCACCACGCTCCTCCGGTCCAGCCGCTGCACGGCCCTCAACAGGAGATCGGCCACATCGTTGAACTGCTTCTGCTGTCCGAAGGCGAGCACGAGGTTCAGGTAGCTGGCCTCGGTTCCCCGCCCCTGGCGGATCAGTTCGCCGAGCAGGAAGGACGCCTTCCCGTACTCGCCCAACCGGAGGTGGCAGAGCCCGAGAAGGTCCTGCGCCTCCACCGACTCCGGATCCTGCTGCAGCCAGACGCGCGCGTGGCCCGCGGCAACGGCGTACTGCCCCACACCCACCGCCGCGTGCGTTGCGATGCGCACCCCGTCGACTCCCGCGCCGCCGTCGTCCAGGGCCCACTGGGCGGCCTGGAGGGAGCCCTCCGCATCGCCGAGCTTGAGCAGCGCGGCGGCGAGACCGATGCGCGCCTCGACGGTCGACGGGGCGGTCCGGATCACCGAGGCGTAGGCGTCGCGCGCCGCCTTCGTGTCGCCCAAGTCGAACCGGATCCGGGCCATCGCCAACTGGAGGTCCAGGCTGTCCTTTCCCTCGCCCGCGCGCCGCTCCAAGCGCGCCAGCGCATCGCGCGCGAGGCCGCGCGCGACCATGCGGTCGGCCTCGAGAATCGTATTGCGGCAGGCCTGGGCCTCGGCCCGAAGCTGGACGACGACGACCGACGAGGTCGGCGCGGGATCCGCGGGGGACGTCGCGGACATGGCCGGCGGGGCGGACGGCTCGCCCTTCGCCCCGGACGACGGCCTCCCCAATCCCCGCATGACAAAGCCGGCCAGTGCCGGCGTGCGAATCACGATGAAGGCGGTCGCCGCCAGTCCGTAGACTGCAACGATCGCCAGGAAGATGATGGCCCAGGGGCGCCCGGTCCGGCGGCGGGGCGTCGCCGTCCCGGAGGCGGACGCGCCGGAGCGCTCGCGCCCGCGGAACAGCCTGTCGGCCGGCTCGCGCCCTTCGTAGATGCTCCGCCCGGAGGACGGGGTCTCTGGAGCGCCCGGGTTCACCGCGCCCCCGGCCATCCCGACACCGGCCGCACCCTGTCGTGCCGCTGTTCCATGACCGGACATGATAGGCCAACGCCCGGCCCCGCGCAACGCCCCGAGCCCCTTTCCATCGTGCCTCATCGCGTACTTGCAGCCGTGCGGGCGGCGGGCTAGGGTTGCCGCCCGGCCGGTCGCGGCCGTCCAGGAGAACGACATGAAGGCAGACCAACGGGTCCGACCGATGCCGATCGCGGCCGCCATCCTCGCCGCCGCCGCCTGTACGGCCTCCGCGGACTGGGCGCGCTTCCGCGGCCCGAACGGAAACAGCATCCTCGAGGACAAGTCCTTCGACCCGGCCGTCGCCGGACAGGGCCGCGTGCTCTGGACCGCGCAGGCCGGCAAGGGCTACTCGGCCCTCTCCATCGCGGGCGGCAAGACCTTCACGCTCGGCAACGACGGCGGCCAGGACTCGGTGATCTGCCACGACGCCGCCACGGGCAAGGAGCTGTGGCGTCACTCGTACGCGGCCGAGCCCGGCAGCTACCCCGGCCCGCGCGCCTCCCCGTGGATCGACGGCACGCGCGTCTACACCGTGAGCTACTGGGGCCATGTCTGCTGTCTCGACGCCGCCGGCGGAAAGCCCGTCTGGGAGAAGAACGTCGCGAAGGAGATCGGCGCCGATGCCGGCCGCTGGGGATTCGCCGGCTCGCCGCTCATCGCGGGCACCACGCTGTACCTCAACCTCGGCCAGTCCGGGTGCGCCCTCGACAAGAACACCGGCAAGCTCCTGTGGGCGGGCAAGGGCGGGACCTCCGGCTACGCGACGCCGGTCCCGATGCAGTACCGCGGCCGCCCCCATCTCGCCATCTTCGGCGCGAAGTTCCTCTACGTGGTCGATGCCGCGAACGGGAAGATCGCCGCGGAGCACCCGTGGGAGACCTCCTACGACGTCAACGCCGCCGACCCCGTCCTCGTCGGCACCAAGGTCTTCATCTCCTCCGGCTACGGCAAGGGCTGCGCCATGCTCGACATCTCCGGCCCGAAGGCGAAGGAGGTCTGGCGGAACGAGTCCATCCGGAACCACTTCAGCAGCACGATCCTCCTCGACGGCCATCTCTATGCCTGCGACGGCAACACCGGCAAGGGCGACCTCGTCTGCCTCGACGCGGCGACGGGGAAGGAGACATGGCGCGAGAAGACCGGGTTCGGCTCGCTGGTCGTCATCAACCGCCACATCGTCTACTTCAACGAGAAGGGGGACCTGATCCTCGGCAAGGCCTCCCCCGCCGGCTTCGGGCAGGTCGCCCGCGCCGACGCGATCGTCACCGGCGGCAAGGCATGGACCGCCCCCACGTTCAGCGACGGCCGCCTCTACCTGCGCAACGACAAGGGTTCCATCGCCTGTGTCGCCGCCAGGCGATAGCGGCGCCGACGGCTCCTGATTCCGCATTCCGGGCCGTCCCCGATCCGGTCATCCGGAACCCGATGCCCGGCGTTCGTTGCTCGACCTTCGGCGTTCGTTGTTCGATGTTCGGTGTTCGATGTTGGATGTTCGATGTTGGGTGTTCGTTGTTCGATGTTCGTTGTTGGGTGTTCGTTGTTCGATGTTGGATGTTGGATGTTCGATGTTCGTTGTTCGATGTTCGGTCTTCGCCCCATGTCCCGTTGGCCCGACATCCTGATCTGCCGCTGCGTCCACACGGGCGTCGTCCCCGCGGACCGCTCCGCCGCCGTCGCGGACGCGCTGCGCGAGGCGGGGCTGCACTTCGTCACCGTGCCCGACCTCTGCGGCCTTTGCGCGAAGCGCGACCCGAACCTGCTGGCCTGGGCCGGACGACCGGGCCGCAGGATCGTCGCCTGCCATCCGCGGGCGGTCCTCAGCCTCTTCGACGCCGCCGGCGTCCGCCTTCCCGGGGATACGCAGATCGTCAACCTGCGGACCGGCACCGCCGCCATCGCCGCCGCGCAGCTTGGACTGCCGGAGACGGAAGACGGAGAACGGAAGGCGGAAGCCGGAACGGCGAGCATCGAACACCGAGCACCGCACCCCGAACCTCGAACACAGGGCGCCCTGCGCGGGAACGCGGACTCCCCCTCCGCCGTCGGTTCCTCATCCTCCCATCCTCCCCACTCATTCCCCACCCCTCACCCCTCATCCCCTTCCCCCTGGCTCCCCTGGTTCCCGGTGATCGACCGCGAGCGCTGCACGAGCTGCCGCCAGTGCCTCGAATTCTGCCTCTTCGGCGTCTACGTCTTCGAAAACGGCCGCGTCGAGGTGCGGCAGCCGCAGAACTGCAAGCCGCTCTGTCCGGCCTGCGCGCGGATCTGCCCCCACGCCGCCATCATCTTCCCGAAGCATGACGAGGCGCCGATCGACGGCGCGCCGATCGCCGACGAGGAAGCCGAGCGCGCCCGCGCCCGCCGCGATCTCCACGAACTGCTGGGCGACGACCTCGACGCCGCCCTCGCCGAGCGACGCCGCCGCGCGAAATCGCGGCTCCTCGACGCCGAGAAGGTGCGCCGCGCCATGGAGGAACGCGCAAAGTGCTCCGGCGGCCGCGCGGAGGGCGCGCCGTGATCCTCCACCTCGCCCGCCGGATGCTGACCGAGCCCGACCCGCGGCTCCTCCGGCGCTTCGCGGTCAACGCCGGCTGGAAGGGCCTGCGCGCGCTGCGGCGCATGCGCCGGGCCGGCCCCGGGCCCGGCCTCGTCCCCCCGTTCCTCTTCCTCTCGCTGACGAACGACTGCAACCTCTCGTGCCAGGGCTGCTGGGTCACGCCGTCCAACCCGCCGCGGTCGATCGCGCCGGACGTCCTCGACCGGCTGATCGCCGGCTGGCAGCGGCTCGGCTCCTCGTTTTTCGGCATCCTCGGCGGCGAACCCCTTCTCTATCCCGGCCTGCTCGACGTCATCGCCCGGCATCCCGGGGCCTACTTCCAGCTTTTCACGAACGGCACCCTGCTGACCGACGCCGTCGCCGCGCGCCTCCGCGAGCTGGGCAACGTGACGCCGTTGATCAGCATCGAGGGCCGCGGCGACGCCGGCGACGAACGCCGCGGCGGCCACGGCGTCTTCGGCCGCGCGATGGAGGCGCTCGACGCCTGCCGCCGCCACCGCCTCATCACCGGCGTCGCCACGAGCGTCTGCCGGACCAACATCGACGACCTCGCCTGCGAGGGCTTCCTCCGGGAGTTGATCGGCCGCGGCGTCCATTACGCCTGGTACTACATCTACCGGCCCGTCGGCCCGCGCCCCACGCCGGAGATCGCGCTGGACGCCGACGGCGTCCTCCGCCTCCGCCGCTTCCTCGTCGACATCCGCCCGCGCGTGCCCATCCTCGTCGTCGACGCCTACTGGGATGCGGAGGGCCGGGGCCTCTGCCCCGCCGCCGCCGGTCTCAGCCACCACATCGGACCGGCGGGCGACATCGAGCCCTGCCCCGTCATCCAGTTCGCCGCCGAGACGATCGGCGACGGAGCGCGCGCGGCGGACGTCGTCGCGGGATCGGCCTTCCTCGCCGGCGCCCGCGCGGCGCTCGCGACGGCGGACGGCGGCTGCATCCTGATGCGCCGGCCCGACCGGCTGCTCGAGTACGTCGGCGCGTCCGGCGCCCGCGACTCCTCCGGCCGCGGCACCGCCCTGGACGAGCTGCGCGCCATGCGGGCGCGCCCGGACCACGAGATGGGCGCGCAGGCGATTCCGGAGACGCACTGGCTCTACCGCGCGGCCAAGCGTAACGTGTTCCTCGGACTCGGCGCCTATGGATGAACGGACCCCAGAGCCGCGGGCCGCGACGGCCCCGGCCGACGCCGCGGTCGCGCGCGTCCCGCCCGACCGCGCCACGCGGGACGCGCTGCGCGATGTCGCCGACGCCTACGTCGCCGCCCGGCGCCTGGTTCCGCCGCTGCCCATCGACGACCTCCGCGCCCACGCGCGCCAGATCGTCGTCCGCGAATCGGCGCCCGTCGCCTACACCGACTTCCTCACGGTCCTGGTCAGCAACGCGGTCTGGCGCGAGACCGTCGCGCGGATCCCGTTCGAGCGGCGGGTGATCCTCATGCCGCAGTGCCTCCGCGACCGGGCCGACTGCCCGGCCTCGATCGACGCCCTCGGCGTGCTCTGCGAGCAGTGCGGACGATGTCCCGTCGGCGCGCTGCAGGCCGAGGCCGAGGCGCTCGGCTACGTCGTCCTCGTCGCCGAGGGCACGACGGTCGTCACGCGCCTGATCGAGAGCGGGAAGGTCGACGCGGTGATCGGCGTCAGCTGCCTCTCGGTCCTCGAGCGCGCCTTCCCGCACCTTTCCGCCGAGGCCGTCCCGGGGATCGCGATCCCGCTGCTGCACGACGGCTGCCACCGCACGAGCGTCGACACCGACTGGGTCACCGGCGCCATCCGCCTGCGCTCCGGCGACGCGTGGCTGGGCCGGGCGGACCTCGACCGCCTGCGCGAGGAGGTGCGCGGCTGGTTCGCCCCCGCGGAGCTCGACCGCCGGATGGGCGCACCCGGGGAGGCCGTCGAGCACCTCGCCCGCGTCTGGATGCTGCGCGGCGGCAAGCGGTGGCGGCCGTTCCTGCTGGCCGCGGTGTGGCGCGCCATGCGCGCGCCCGAGGCGGCCGTCCCGGACGGCGTCCGCGACCTCGCGGTCGCGGTCGAGTGCTTCCACAAGGCCTCGCTGATCCATGACGACATCGAGGACGACGACGACACGCGCTACGGCGTCGCCACGCTGCACCGCGAGCACGGCGTCCCCGCCGCCATCAACACCGGCGACGCCCTGCTCGGCGACGGCTACCGCCTGATCGCCGGCTGCGGCGCGCCCCCCGCCGACGTCCGCGCCATGGTCGAGGTCGCCGCCGCGGGCCACCGCTCGCTCTGTGTCGGCCAGGGCGGGGAACTCGCATGGATGCGCGATCCGCACCCGATGCCTTCGGAGGCCGTGATCGGCATCTTCCGCCGCAAGACCGCGCCCGCCTTCGAGGTGGCGCTCCGGCTCGGGGCGCTGGCGGCCACGGGGCGCGACGACGCCGTCGAGGCCGCGCTGCGCGACTACAGCGCCGCGCTCGGCATCGCCTACCAGATCCGCGACGACCTCGACGACCTCGCCGAGCCGCCCGCCGGCCCGGCCGCCGCGAGGCCGCGCATGTCCATCCTGTCCGCCCTCGCCGTCGAGACCGCCGCCGGCCCGACGCGCGACGCCGCTTCGCGGGCCTGGCTGGATCCCGCCGCGTCGGGCGCGTCGTTCGACCTGCCCGGCTTCATCCGCACGGCCGGCGTCGCCGAGAAGGCCCTGCAGATGATGGAACATCACAAGCACGCGGCGATCCGCTCGCTCGAGCCGCTGCAGAACGTCCATCTCAAGGCCCTGCTCCGGCGGATCGTCGGCCGCATCGTCCCCCGCGCCTGACCGGGGCGATTTCCCGGATTGCGGCGCCCCGGCGGGATGCCTATGATCCCCGCCGCGGGACCGGAGCCGTCCGGCGCCGCAACGCCGGCGCGAAGCCGGGGAGCCGGAGGACCACATGAAACAGCTCGTTCTGCTCGCGACCGCCGCCTGCCTGGCCGGCGCCATCCCGTCCCTCGCCGCCGCCCAGGATGCCGACGACGAGGCCGCGGCCGCCCTGATCGCCCGCGACGCCGCCGACCGCGGCGATGTCGCCGCCCAGGTCGAGCTCGGCGACCGCTACCTGACGGGCCGCGGCGTCCCCGCGGACACGCGCCTGGCGCTCGAGTGGTGGGCGAAGGCCGCGCTGCAGAACCACCCCGATGCGATGGCCCGCGTCGCCGACAACCTCTTCCGCGGCGACGGCGTCGCGAAGGACGAGCCCCGCGCCGTCTCGCTCTGGCAGCGCGCCGCGGCACGGAACCACGTCGGATCGATGGCGCGGCTCGGCGCCGCCTACGCCGCCGGGACGGGCGTGGCGAAGAACCCGGCCGCCGCCCTCGCCTGGCTCCGCAAGGCCGCCGCCCTCGACCACCCGGAAGCGCAGTACCTCCTGGGCTGGTACCTCGAGGCCGGCGTCGGAACGCCCAAGTCGCCCGTGCAGGCCGTGCCGTGGTACCGCAAGGCCGCGGAGAAGGGCCATGCGCCCGCCATGGCCAGCCTCGGCGCCTGCTACGCCGACGGCAGCGGGGTCGAGAAGGACCTGCGCGAGGCCTACGCATGGAGCCTCCTCGCCGCGCGCCAGGGCGAGGCCAAGGCGAAGGAGAACGCCGCCGCCATCGCCAGGACCCTGGGCGCCACCGAGCGGTTCCGCGCGAGCCGCCGGGCCGACGCGCTCGCCGCCGAGTTCGGGCTGCCCTGAACGCCGGCCGGCCCGCGGGATGACCCCGTCCGACCAGCCCGGCCCCGGCGCGCCCGATCCGCGCTGGTACTGCCTCCGCACCGTCACCAAGAGCGAACACCTCGCCGCGGAGCGCCTGGGCCGCCAGGAGGGCGTCGAGACCTTCTGTCCCCGCATCCGCTTCCGCCGCGCCACGCGCCGCGGCCCGGTCTGGTTCACCGAGGCCCTGTTCCCGTCCTATCTCTTCGCCCGCTTCGATCCGGTGCCGCTGCTCAAGGCCGTCCTCTACACGCCCGGCGTCCGCGGCATCGTCCGCTTCGGCGAACGCTGCGCGGAACTCCCGGCCGCGACGATCGCCGCCCTGCGCGCCGAGATGCAGGAGGGCGACCTGCGCGTCGTGAACCCCGAGATCCGCACCGGCGACACGGCGACGGTGATCGACGGCCCCCTCAAGGGCCTCGAGGCCGTCGTGACGCAGGTCCTTCCCGCCCGCGACCGCGTCCGCATCCTGCTCGACTTCCTCGGCCGCGCCATGGAGACCGAGATCGACGCCTCCGCCCTCGCCGTCCTCGACGACCACCCCCTCGCCGCCGCGCCCGCCCGGACGCCGCCCCCCCGCGCGAAACCGTGAAGTACCACCTCTGGACCATCGGCTGCCAGATGAACGAGGCGGACTCGCGCCACCTCGCCGCGCGCCTGCGGCAGGCCGGCTACACCGCGTGCGACGACGCGCGCGACGCCGACCTCGTCATCCTCAACACCTGCGTTGTCCGCCAGCAGGCGGAGGACAGGGCCTGGGCCCGCCTGCGCGAACTGGAGGCCTGGAAGAAGCGGCGGCCCGGCCTCCGGATCGCCCTGATGGGCTGCCTCGTCGGCACCCGCAGCGGTCCCGCCGCGCGCCTGCGCGGGCAGCTCGCCTTCGTCGACTACTTCCTGCCGCCCTCCGACCTCTCGCCGCTCATCGGCACCCTGCTGCCCGACGAGGCCGAGGCCCGCTCGGCCGACGAGCGCGACCGGATCGGACGCGACGCCGTCCGCGATGACCGCACCGCCTCCGCCGCCGCGACCGGCGGCGCCGTCACCGCCAACGTGCCGGTCGTCCTCGGCTGCTCCCACGCCTGCACCTACTGCATCATCCCCTACCGCCGCGGCGGCGAGCACAGCCGGCCGGCGGCGGAGGTCCTCGCCGAGGTCCGCGCGCTCGCCGGCGCCGGCGTGCGCGAGGTGATGCTCCTCGGCCAGATCGTCGACCGCTACGGCCTCGACCTCCCCGGCGGCCCCGACCTCGCCGACCTGCTCCGCTCCGTCGCGCGCGTCGACGGCATCCTGCGCGTCCGCTTCCTCACCAGCCACCCGAACCACCTCACCGACCGCATCCTCGACGCCGTCGCGGCGGAACCCCGCATCTGCCCGCAGATCGAGGTGCCCGCCCAGGCCGGAAACGACGGGGTCCTCGCGCGCATGAAGCGCGGATACACCGTCGACGGCTACCGCCGCCTCATCGACCGCATCCGCTCGCGCCTCCCGGAGGCCGCCATCCACTCCGACTTCATCGTCGGCTTCCCCGGCGAGACCGAGGCGCAGTTCCTCGACACGCTCCGGCTGATGGAGGAGGTCCGGTTCGACAAGACCCACCTCGCCCGCTACTCCGAGCGGCCCGAGACCTTCGCCGCGCGCCGCTACCCCGACGACGTCCCGCCGGAGGAGAAGGAGCGGCGCCTGCAGGTCCTCGAGAACGCCCAGCGCGCCATCCTGACCGACACGAACCGCCGGTTCCTCGGAACGACCGCCGAGGTGCTCGTGGAGGACCGCGACACGAAACGCGACCGCTGGCGCGGCCGCACGCCGCTCAACCGCCTCGTCTTCTTCCCCGACCCGCGCCCGCTCCTCGGCCGGGTGGTGCCCGTCCGCATCACCTGGACCGGCCCCTTCTCGCTGCTCGGCGAACCCGCCGGCTGACGGACGGGCGTCCAACCCCTGGAAACGCGGGGCCCGGGGGCTTCCAAGGTCTGGAAGCGCCCCGGGCCCGTTTCGCGCGCGGACCGGTCAGGCCGACCAGGGACCGCGGTAGTCGCGCGTCAGCCACGCGGGATTGCCCGTGCCGCCCGTGAAGGCGCACTTCGCGGGATCCCACCGGATCACCTGGTTGTGGTAGTAGGCCAGGTTCATCAGGTGACAGCAGATCACGCTGTGCCCGCCGACGACCTCGCTCGTGATCGGCTTGCGGCGGTCCCGAACGCGCTCGAGGAAGTCGTCGCAGTGCGACTTGCTCTCGTAGAGCTTGATCTTCGCATCGGCGAGGAACTGCTTCTCGGCCTTCGCGACCTCGGCGGCGCAGGAGGTCTTCTTCTCCTTGTCGACCGACGACGCGATCCCCTGGCCCTGCCGGATGAACTCGAACTTGCCGCGGTTGACCTTCACCTCGCCGTCGGCGCCGAAGAAGTGGACGCCGAAGCCGTCCTTGTGCGTCACCGTCACGCCGTTGGCGTAGACCAGCGTCGCGCCGCGCTTGTCGCCAGCCTTCGCCGGGGGACGGATCTCGACCGGGCCGCTTTCGTCCATGCCCAGGCCCCACTGCGCGATGTCGAGGTGGTGCGCCCCCCAGTCCGTCACCATGCCGCCGCCGAACTCCCGGTAATTGCGCCAGTGCGGGAAGTGATCGTGCATGCCGCGGGGCGCAAGCACGGAGTTGTACGGCCGCATCGGCGCAGGACCGACCCAGAGGTTCCAGTCGAGACCCGGCTCGGCCGGCTCCTCGGGGAGGTCGCAGGGCACGCCGGGATCGCCGAAGCTGCACACGACCCGCTGCAGTTTCCCGATCGCGCCGTTCTGCACGAGCTCGCAGGCGATCCGGAACTCCTTCGACGACCGCTGCATCGAGCCGGTCTGCAGCACGCGCCGGTTCGCATCGACGGCCTTCATGACCTCGAGGGCCTCGTGGATGTTGTGGGTCAGGGGCTTCTCGCAGTAGACGTCCTTGCCGGCCTTCAACGCCGCGAGCGTGATGATCGCGTGCCAGTGGTCGGGCGTCGCGATGCAGACCGCGTCGATGTCCTTCCGGGCGATGATCTCGCGGAAGTCGTTGACCGCCGCCACGTCCTTGGAGCCCTTGTCCGGGTTCTCGGCGTAGAACTTCGATGCCTTCTGCTGCGCCTCGGTCCGGCGGGTCGTGTCCACGTCGCAGACCGCAAGCACCTGGGTTCTGAACGTGAAGTTTCCGAGCAGCCCCCGCGACTGTTTGCCCATGCCGATGCAGGCCATCGTGATCCGGTCGTTGGGCTTGGTCTCCGCCGCCCAGATGTGCGACGGCAGGATGAACGGGGCCGCCGCCGTGGCCGCCGCGGATTTCAGGAAGGATCGCCTCGATGTCCTCATGTGCACCATCTCCGTGTTGGGTCCGGCCCTTCTACCCGAAGGCGCCCGCGAAATCCAGCCCGCCCTCGCGCCATGCCCCTTGACGCGAAGCGGCGCAGGGTCGCGGCCGGGCCCGGGCTCGCTTCCCATGGGTGGGTCGCCGGATACCCGGAGCCCGACCGATGGCCGGGATCACTTCCCGCGCACGGCGGCGCGGCGGGCGGCGAGGGCCGCATCCTTCTCCGCGTCGACCCACCACCAGGTCCACAGCGTCCCGGCCTTCTCCGTCGGCGGCGGGTAGCCGAACCGGTCCCAGAACGCGATGCGCTCGAAGGGCAGGTACCAGTTCGGGATGCAGTAGTGGCCCCACTGCAGCAGGCGGTCCAGCGCGCGGCAGGCGTCGACCAGGCTCCGCCGGTCCGGCGCGCGGATGACCTCCTCGACCAGCCGGTCGACCGCCGGATTGCGGATCCCGGCGAAGTTGCGCGAGCCCTTCTGCCCCGCCGAGATCGAGTGCCAGAAGTCCCGCTGCTCGTTGCCCGGGCTCTCGCTCTGCGGCCAGTGCCCGGTGATCATGTCGTAGTCGTACTCGAGGATGCGGTTCATGTAGACGGACATGTCGACGGTCCGCACCCGGGCCTCGATGCCGAGCCGCCGCAGCGAGAGGCGCAGCGGCAGCGCCACGCGCTCGAAGGTCGGCTGGACGAGCAGGATCTCGAAGTCGAACTCCAGCGGCCGGCCGGCCGCGTCCTTCCGCGTCGCGTGCACGAGCCGTCCGTCGCCCGCGCGCGGCGCCCAGCCCGCCTCGCGCAGGAGGCCGAGGGCCTCGACGAGGTTGCGCCGGACCGAGAGCCGGTGCGCCCGCTCGCCGCCGGCCGTATCGGTCGACGCCGGCGTGAACTCCGGCCCGAAGACCTCGTCCGGCACGTGGTCCGGGAACGCGCGCTTCCCGTCGCGCAGCCGCTGCAGCGCGCCGCCCTCCGCGACCCCCTTCGCCTCCAGCTCCGAGTTCCCGAAGTAGCTCCGGCACCTCGTGTACTGCCCGTGGAACAGCGCGCGGTTGGCCCACTCGAAGTCGAAGGCGAGCGAGATGGCGCGGCGGACGCGGCGGTCCTCGAACAGCGGTCGGCGCAGGTTGAAGACGAAGCCCTGCATCCAGGCGATCCGGCCGCTCGGGAACGACTCGCACCGCAGCACGCCCGCGTCGCGCTCGGGCAGGTCGTAGCCCGTCGCCCACGTCTTTGCGCTCATCTCGAGATGCCAGTCGTAGGCGCCGGTCTTGAACGCCTCGTGCGCGACGGTCGAGTCGCGGTAGAAGTCGTAGCGGACGGTGTCGAAGTTGTACATGCCCCGGCACGGCCCGATGTCGCGGCCCCAGTAGTTCGTCAGGCGCTCGAAGACGACGAAGCGGTTCGCCTCGACCTGCGAGATCCGGTACGGCCCGCTCCCGAGCGGCGGGTCGAGCGTCGTCGCCGAGAAGTCGCGCTCCGCCCACCCGTGCGCCGGGAGGATCGGAAGCTGGCCCATGATCAGCGGAAGCTCGGGGTTGATCTCGTTCGTCGGGAAATGGAAGCGGACGTACCGCTCGCCGAGCTTCTCCACGGAGACCACGTCCTTGTAGTAGAGCCGGTACATCGGAAGGCCCTTCTCGCGGAGGGCGTTCAGCGAGAAGATCGCGTCGTCCGCCGTCACCGGCCGGCCGTCGTGCCACCGAGCCTCCGGGCGGATCCGGTAGGCGACCCACGCGCGGTTGGTCGGCATCTCGATCTGGCCGGCGAGCAGGCCGTAGACGGAGAACGGCTCGTCCTCGCTGTTGACCGTCAACGTCTCGTAGGGCAGCGACATCGCGATCGGCGACGGCGGGGCGCCGCGCGGGATGAACGGGTGCAGCGTGTCGAACCCGCCCTCGTCCTCGAGCCGGATCGTCCCGCCCTTCGGCGCGTCGGGGTTGACGTAGGCGAAGTGCGTGAAGCCGTCGGGATACTTGAGATCGCCGTGCAGCGCCAGCCCGTGGCCGCACCAGACCCCGTTGGTCCATTCGCCCCGCGCGCCCGCCGCGGCGAGGAGGAGAGGAAGCGCACCGAGGCGCAGAAGGCGCAGAGGGGGAGGATGAGGGAGGAAGCCTGAAACCTGAACGAAGAGCGCCCGGAACCGCGCCCGGGTTGTTTCAGACGCTCTTCTCATCCCGTCTGTCCTGTTCGCTTCCACCGTTGCGTCCTCGACGTCTCTGTACCGTCTTCGCTCGTTTTCGGCCCCCACCGGGACAAGCCCGGTGGGAGGCCAGCTTCGTTCACGTCCCGGCCCCTGTCACCACACAAGCCCGGTGGGAGGCCAGACTCATTCCCTTGCCGGCCTAAGCCCGGTGGGACGCCAACTTCGTTCACGTTCCGGCCCCTGTCACTTCACGAGCCCGGTGGGAGGCCAGCTTCGTTCACGTCCCGGCCCCCGTCACCTCACGAGCCCGGTGGGAGGCCAGCTTCGTTCACGTCCCGGCCCCTGTCACCTCACGAGCCCGGCGGGACGCCAAACCACATTCCCTTGCCGGGACGAGCCCGGTGGGAGGCCAGCCTCGTTCACGTCCCGCTTGCGCGCTTCCTCTAGGTCTCCGTGCGAATCCCCTTGGCGGTCTTTGCGCCTTTGTGTTGCCCTCTCCTACCGGCCCTCGAAGTCGATCCGCGGATCGATGACGGTGTAGATCACGTCGCTGAGCAGGTTCAGCAGCAGCGCCAGCAGTTCGAAGATGAAGAGCGTGCCCATCATGACCGGGTAGTCGCGCTTGAGGGCGGCGTCGAAGCCGAGGAGCCCGATGCCGTCGAGGCTGAAGATGACCTCGACGAGGACCGACCCGGTGAAGAGCGTCATGATCAGCGCCGCGGGGAAGCCGGAGATCACGATCAGCATCGCGTTGCGGAAGACATGCCCGTACAGCGCCTGCCGCGGCGTGCAGCCCTTCGCGTAGGCCGTCGTGACGTACTGCAGGTGGATCTGGTCGAGGAACGAGTTCTTCGTCAGCATCGTCAGCGTCGCGAACCCGCCGATCGTGACGGTCGCGACGGGCAGCACGAGGTGCCACGCATAGTCCAGGATCCGCCCGCCCCACGAGAGCGACGCCCAGTTCTCCGACGTCAGGCCCCGGAGCGGGAACCAGTCGAGGTAGCGTCCGCCCGCGAAGACGATCACCAGCAGCACCGCGAAGAGGAAGCTCGGGATCGCATTACCCGCCACCACCAGCGCGCTGGTCCACGAGTCGAAGCGGCTGCCGTCGCGCACCGCCTTGCGGATGCCGAGCGGGATCGAGATGGCGTAGATGAGCAGCGTCGACCAGAGCCCGAGCGACACCGACACCGGCAGCTTCTCGCGGATCAGCTGCAGCACCGACCGGTCGCGGTAGTAGCTGTGGCCGAAGTTGAAGGTCAGGTAGTCGCGGCACATGCGCAGGAACCGCCGGTGCGCCGGCTGGTCGAAGCCGAACTGCTTCTCGAGGCTCCGGATGAACTCCGGATCGAGGCCCTGCGCGCCGCGGTAGCGCGAGGCGGGCCCGCCGGACGCCGTCTCGCGCCCCGTCGCCCCGCTGATGCGGCCGGCGGCGTCGGCGTCGATCCCGCGGATCTGCGCGATGATCTGCTCCACCGGCCCCCCGGGCGCGAACTGGATGATCGCAAAGTTGATCAGCAGGATGCCGAAGAGCGTCGGGATCAGCAGCAGGAGGCGGCGGAGGATGTAGGCGGTCACGGCGCCCTCCCCCCCGCGGACTTCCGCGGATCGAACGCGTCGCGCACGGCCTCGCCGATGAAGACGACGAGCGTGAAGAGGACCGCGAGCACCGCGAAGGCCGTCAGCCCCAGCCACGGGGCGTGCAGGTTCGCCTTGCCCTGCTGGAGCATCTCGCCGAGCGACGGCGACCCCGGCGGCAGGCCGAGGCCGAGGAAGTCGAGCGAGGTCAGCGTCGTCAGCGACCCGGCGAGGATGAACGGGAGGTAGGTCATCGCCGCGACGATCGAGTTCGGCAGCACGTGGCGCATCGCCGTGCGGAAACCGGAGAGGCCCAGGGCGCGCGCGGCGCGGACGTAGTCGAGGTTGCGCGCGCGCAGCGTCTCGGCGCGGACGACGTGCACGAGGCTCATCCAGGAGAAGAGCAGCAGGATCCCGAGCAGCGTCGCGAAACTCGGCTCGATGACGGTGGACATGATGATCAGGATGTAGAGCCGCGGCATCGCGCCCCACAGCTCCATGAAGCGCTGCATCACGAGGTCGACCCACCCCCCCGCGTAGCCCTGCCAGAGGCCGAGCAGCACGCCGACGGCGGTGCTGAGCGCGGTCAGCGTGAACCCGAACAGGATGGACAGGCGCAGTCCGTGGATCGCGCGGGCGAGCACGTCGCGGCCCTGGTCGTCCGTGCCCAGCCAGTGCCGGCCCGACGGCGGCGACGGCGCGGGCGTCTCGGACTCGAGGTCGACCGTCTCGTGCCCGTACGGCACCGGCGCCCACCAGATGCGGCCGCCGGTCTTCGCCACCAGATCCTCCGCGACGTGCGGATCGCGGAAATCCGCGGGCGTCGCGAAGACGCCGCCGAGCGCGGTCTCGGGCACGTCGCGCAGCGCCGGGAAGAACCAGCGGCCCCCGGCGCGGACCGCGAGCGGCCGGTCGCTCGCGACGAACCCCGCCGGCAGCGCGAGGACGAGCAGGAGCAGGAAGATCCGGAGCGACCAGACGCCGCGGCGGTTCGCGCGGAAGACCGCGAGGCGGCGGCGGGTCATCGGGGAGAGCCGGATCACGCCGCGTCCCTCCCGACGGTCCGGAACTCGAAGGCCGCGGCGAGCAGGGCCCGCGTGTAGCCGTCCGCGGGCGCGCCGAAGATGCGATCCGCCGGCCCCTGCTCGACGACGCGGCCGGCGCGCATCACGAGCACGTCGTGGCACAGCGCGCGGATCACGCGGAGGTCGTGGCTGATGAAGATGTAGGCGAGCCGCTCGCGCGCCTGCAGGTCGCGCAGCAGGTCGAGGATCTCCTTCTGCAGGGTCAGGTCGAGCGCCGAGGTCGGCTCGTCCAGGATCAGGACCTTCGGCCGCAGTACGAGCGCCCGGGCGAGCGCGATGCGCTGGCGCTGGCCGCCGGAGAACTCGTGCGGATAGCGGTGGCGCGCGTCCGGGTCGAGGCCGACCCGGCGCAGCGTCTCCGCGACCTCCGCGTCGCGCCCCGCCTCGTCGAGATCCGGCCGGTGCAGTTCCAGGCCCTCGCCGACGATCCGTCCGACCGGCATCCTCGGGCTCAGCGAGCCGAACGGGTCCTGGAAGACGACCTGCAGGTTGCGCCGCAGCGGGCGCACGGCGGCGGACGGAAGGTCCGCGAGGTTCCGTCCCGCGAAGACGATGGAACCGCGGAGAGCGGCCGCGCTCCGGGCGATCAGGCGCAGCACCGCGAAGGCGGCGGTGGTCTTGCCCGAGCCGCTCTCGCCGACGATGCCGAGCGACGACCCCTCGCGCAGCCGGAAGTCGACGCCGTCGACCGCGCGGATGTGCGAGACGGTGCGCCGCAGCAGCCCGGCTCGGACCGGGAAATGCACCTTGAGCCCGTCCACCGCGAGCACCTCCGCCGCGTCCGGCGGCGGCGGCGGCGGTGTGCCGGACGGCGCGGACCCGACGAGCTTGCGGGTGTACGGGTGCTCCGGCGCCTCGAACACGCGGGCGCACGGGCCGGTCTCGACGACCTGTCCGCCCTGCATGACGACGACGCGGTCGGCGATGCGCCGGACGAGGCCGAGGTCGTGCGTGATCCAGAGCATCGCCATGCCGAGCGACTTCTGGAGCGTCGCGAAGAGCTCGAGGATCTGGGCCTGGATCGTGACGTCCAGCGCGGTCGTCGGCTCGTCCGCGATCAGCAGGTCCGGCCGGTTCACGAGGGCCATCGCGATCATGACGCGCTGCCGCTCGCCGCCGGAGAGCTCGTGCGGGTAGGCGTCGAGCCGCGTCCCCGCTTCGCGCAGGCCGACGCGCCCGAGCCACTCCGCCACAGGGGCCCGCGCCGCCGCCCCGCGCGGACCGCCGTGCAGCCGCATCGCCTCGGCGACCTGCCGGCCGATCGTGTGCAGCGGGTTGAGCGAGGTCATCGGCTCCTGGAAGACCATCGAGATCCGGTTGCCGCGGACCGCGCGCATCCGGGCCTCCGGCGCGCCCATCAGCTCCTCGGCGCGGCCGTCGGCGCCGTGCAGGCGGATGGAGCCGGCGGGATAGCGCGCCACGCCGCGGAGGAGCTGGAGGACCGAGAGCGCCGTGACCGACTTGCCCGAACCGCTCTCGCCGACGATGCCGACGATTTCGCCCCGCGCGACGTCGAGGCTGACGCCGCGGACCGCGTGCACGGCCTCGCCCGACTGGACGAAGTCGACCGCGAGGTCGCGGATCTCAAGCAACGGCGCGTTCACCCTCGGTCTTTCCCCGGGAGGACGCATAGAACGCGAAGAGGAGGCGAACACGGAGACGCGGAGGCGCCGAGGGGACGCGGAGAGGGGACGTGACGGAGAACGGCGTCCCGCCGGGCTTGTCCCGCCTCCCGTCCATCCATCCACCCATCCATCGATCCCCTCCTCCCTTCCATCCCTCGGGCCTAGAGATCCTCGATCGTCAGCCCCCGCACCTCGGCGGCGGCGAGTTTCTCGCGTCCGGCGACGATGCACGTCGGGGCGGCGGCGAGGCCGGGACGGAGGATCTCGTCCGAGGCGCGCCGCAGGTCGCCGGCGCCGACGGCCAGCAGCCGCTCGCGGAACCGGCGGCGGAAGGCTTCGTCGATCCCCGACAGGTGCCGGTCCAGCGCGGTGGCGACGGCGCCCTCGGGCCGGATGGGCCGGTCGAGGGCCTTGAGCGCCCCGATGATGCTCTGCTCGACGGCGTCCTTCGAGAAGTCCATGTCCTTCGCGACATGCTCCGGGATCCGCGCGAACACGTCGAGCGTGCCGCGGATGCGCGGATCGCGGTAGCTGCTCACGCTGAAGAGCCCGAGGCTCTGCGCGTAGGAGGCGCGGCATCCGTAGGCGCCGCTCTTCACGCGGATCTCGGTCCAGAGGTAGTCCAGCGTCAGGCGCGTCGCAAGGACGAGCAGCGCGGGCGCCAGGGGATGGTCCGCCGGCACGGCGCGGAACGCCTGCGCGACGAAGGCGACCTCGGACGGCACCGCGACGCCCTCCGGCGCGCCGGGGTGGGCGGAGGCGGCGGGCGCGGCGGGCGCGACGTCGCGCCCGGGCAGCGCGCCGAGCAGGTCCGCGTACCAGGCGGCGACGCGCGCGGCGGCCGCGTCGGACCCGACGAACGAGGCGGTGAACCGGCCGCGGGCGAGGAGCGCCTCGCGGATCCGCGCCATCGCGCGGGAGAGCCCGGCGAGATCGCACGGGACGGTGTCCGCCAGGCGCCGGGAAAACCGCACCTGCGAGATGCCCGCGAATCGCTCGGCGAGCGCGGCGTTGTCGGAGAGCCCGCGCTGGGCGCGCGCGGCGGCGAAGGCGTTGCCGGAGGGCACGACGGCCTCGCGCAGGCCGGCCTGGTGCTGGACGAGCAGGGTCTGCAGGCGGGTCACGTCCGTGAAGTCGGCCGAGAGGATGCGGTCGCGCAGGATCTCCAGCATGCGGTCGACGCGGTCGTCGAGCCCGTGCGTGGCGATGTGCAGGAACGGCTGGACGGCCAGCGGGTCCGCCGCGCGACCGCCGGTCGAGACGGAGGCGCCGATGCCGGCGCAGGCGGCGGCCTCGCGGCCGGCGGCGACGGCGTAGTCCTCCCCCGCGGCCCCGGTCTTGGTCAGCGAGAAGGCGAAGAGCGGAAGGTGGTCCCACAGGTCGGCGTCAAGCCCGCGCAGGTCGACGGCGAGCTGCAGGTAGCCGACGCCGTTCGTGAGCGTCTCGGCGCGCAACAGCGGGCGGCCGGCGATGTCGGCCGTCTCCACCGGCAGCCGCGTGGGCTCGGCCGGAACGTCGGAGCGCCGCAGCCGGGGCAGCGTGGCGATCGCCTCGGGCGGGTTGGGAAGCCCCTGCCGCTCCTCCAGGTCGCGGGCCTCGCGGTCGATCCGCTCGATGTCGCCGGGCGGGAGCTTCGCGCGCACGGCCTCCATGCGCTTCGCGAACTCCTCCTCGCGACGGCGGTTCAGCGCGGGGTCGGGCACGAAGGTCATCGCGATGCAGTGCGGGTTGTCGAGGACGAGCCGGCGCAGCAGGCCCTCGAAGTAGCCGGGCTCGGCCTCGCTGCGCGCGCGCAGGGCGGCGAGATGCCGGCGGATGTGCAGCATCGCGAGGGGGTCCTCGTCGTAGATCCACATGTTGAACACGCGGTCCATCAGCACGAGCGGGAACGAGGACGGGATGTCGAGCGCGGCGAGCTCGAACTGGTGGAAGGCGGCGGCGAGGGCGTCGCGGTCGATCCCGCGGTCGGCGAGCCCGCGCAGGGTCGAGAGGATCAGCGCCTCCACCTCGCCGGCCTTCGCGACGTCGATGCCGCGCAGGCCGACGCCGAAGCTGGTGTCGCGGCGGTAGGTCGAGTAGCCCTCGGCGACGAGGTCCTCGCCGAGCCGCGACTCGACCAGCGCGCGGCGCAACGGGCTGCCCTCGTGGGCGAGGAGGACCTCGCCGAGGACGCCCATCGCGAGCGTGGTCTCGGGCTCGGTCAGCACGTTGGTGAACCACTCCATCGCGAAGGCGGACTTGCGGTCCGGCGTCTCGTCCGCCGCGGCGGGGTACGGGACGGTGACCCGGCGCGGGGCGGTCCAGCGCGACTGCGGCGCGATGGCGGTGTCGATGTCGATCCGGTCGAAACCGGAGAGGACCTCGCGGTCGAGGAACTCGAGGTGCGGGGCGAGCGGCGTGTCGCCGTAGAGGAAGAAGAAGGCGTTCGACGGATGGTAGTAGCGCTCGTGGAAGGCGCGGAACTGCCCGTAGGTCAGCGACGGGATGGCGTCCGGCGAGCCGCCGGAGTCGCGGCCGTAGGCGTTGTCGGGGAACAGGCCGGCCGCGGTGCGGTAGATGACGCCGTCGAGCGTCGAGTAGGCGCCCTTCATCTCGTTGTACACGATCCCCTTCACCGTCAGCGGGCTGGCCGGGTTGCCGGGCTCGGCCACGTCGAGGTGGTGGCCCTCCTGGCGGAAGTGCTCCTCGGTGATGCGCGGGTGGAACACGGCGTCGCAGTAGACGCCCATCAGGTTGGCGAAGTCGCGGGCGTTCATGCTCGCGCAGGGATAGACGGTGCGGTCGGGGTAGGTCATCGCGTTGAGGAACGTCGCGAGGCTGGTCTTGAGCAGCTCGACGAACGGATCCTTCACCGGGTAGCGGCGCGAGCCGCACAGCACGGTGTGCTCGAGGATGTGCGGGAGGCCGGTGTCGTCCGGCGGCGGCGTGCGGAACGCGACGGCGAAGAGGTTCTCCGAGTCGGCGGTGGCGAGGTGCAGCAGGCGCGCGCCGCTCTTCCGGTGCAGCAGCCGGGTCGCCGTCGCTCGGAGGTCCGGCAGCGGCGTGACCGCCTCGACCTCGAATCCGTGCATCACCTGACCCGTCGACGGCATCGTGCTGGCCATGAATGCGCTCCTCGTCCGCCGCGGCGGAACAACAGGCGGCAGCATAGGCCCGCCGCGCGCGGTCCTCAAGCGCCGCGCTACTCGAACCGCCGCGCGGCGAAGTCGGCGATGGCCTGCCCGATCGCGATCGACGCGGTGGCAGCGGGCGACGGCGCGTTGAGGACGTGCACCATCCGCTCGCCCTGCGCGATGCGGAAGTCGTCGCACAGCGACCCGTCCGGCGCCACCGCCTGCGCCCGCACCCCGGCCCCGCCGGGCTCGAGGTCGTCCTCGCGGATGTCCGGAACCAGCTTCCGCAGGGCCGCGGCGAAGAGCGCCGGGCTGCCCGCGCGGCGGAACTCGCCGAGCCCCGCCCGCCAGTTGCGCGCCGCCATCCGCCAGAAGCCCCCGTAGCCGAGCATGTCCGCAACGTCGAACAGGGACACGTCCGAGGCCTTGTAGCCCTCGCGCCGGAAGGCGAGGACCGCGTTCGGCCCGGCCTCGAGCCCGCCGCCGATCCGCCGCGTGAAATGGACTCCGAGGAAGGGAAGGCGGGGATCGGGCACGGGGTACACGAGGTTCTTCACAAGGTCGCGGCGCCCGGGCTTCACGTTGAAGTACTCGCCGCGGAACGGAACGATCCGCAGGCCCGGCTCGATGCCGCAGAGCCGCGCGACGCGGTCGGCCTGCAGGCCCGCGCAGTTGACCAGGCCCTTCACGAAGACCTTCGCGTCGAGGCCGTGCACCACCAGCCCGCCGGTCTCCCGGTGCACGCCGGCGAACGCGGTGGAGGTCAGGATCTGCCCGCCCTGCTCGCGGATGACCGCGGCCATGACCTTGCAGACCTCGGTGAAGTCGACGATGCCGGTCTGCGGCACGAAGAGCCCGTCGATCCCCGCCGCGTGGGGCTCGATCTCGCGGATCTCCTCGGGGCCCAGGCGGCGGAGCCCCTCGAGCCCGTTCGCGACACCGCGACGGTGAAGCTCGTCCAACGCCGGAACCTCGGCGGGATCGGTCGCGACGACGATCTTGCCGCAGCGCTCGACGCGGACGTCCCGCTGATCGCAGAACGCGTAGAGCGCGTCGCGCCCGGCCGCGCAAGTCTTCGCCTTGAGCGAGCCGGGCTTGTAGTAGAGGCCGGAATGGATGACGCCGCTGTTGTGGCCCGTCTGGTGCGCCGCGATGCGGTCCGCCGCCTCGAAGATCACCACGCGGCGCGACCGCTGGCCCAGTGCCATCGCCGTCGCGAGGCCGACGATCCCGCCCCCGATCACCGCCACTTCGAATGTGCCGTCCGGCTGCATGCCTGCGATGCCCTCCGCCGAATCCACCGCCTGCATACCGGAGTTCCGGGGAAGGCGCAAGCGCGGGGCGGTGGGTACTGGGTACTGGGCGCTGGGTACTGGGTACTGGGGGCTGGGTACTGGGGGCTGGGTACTGGGTACTGGGTGCTGGGGGCTGGGTACTGGGGGCTGGGGGCTGGGCGAGTCGGTGGGTCGCGGAGTGCTCGGTCTCGCCCGCCCCGTTCGGAACCGCAACCAGCGACGGCCCATTCCCAAGTTTGACCAACCAGCCCTGACCGCATCGCCGTCGGCCCTCACCGAATCCGTGGTTGAATTGTGCGGGGCGCTCCCTACACTTCCCGGACTCATGAAGCAGGTCTGGACAACTGATTCGGCCGAGCCCGTGAAGGGCGCCTCGCTGCGGGACACGGTGCCCGAGGCCCCCGCGGCGCCCGGCGACGGCGATACGTCGGCCCGGACGGCCGGCCGCGGGATGGAGCAACTCCTCGAGAACTACCGCGCCATCATCCAGGCGAAGACGATCTACTATCCTGTCGCCTATCGGTTTGTGCGCGAACTCGGCCGCGGCCGCCAGGGGATCGTCTTCCTCGGCATGCGTCACGGCGCGCGAGGATGCCTCACCCGGCACGCGATCAAACTCTTCGACCCCTCCATCTACGGCACCGCCCGGCGCTACTGGACGGACATGGGCCGCATCGCCGCGCAGATCTCCCGGCTCCAGTCGGTCCATGCCCCCAACCTCGTCGGCCGCGACGTCTACGACGAGGAGAACGGCATCGGCTACGTCCAGATGGAGGCCATCGACGGCCTCGACATCCAGAAACTGATCTACGGAAGCCACTTCGACAGGGCCAAGGCGAGGTCGTCCGCCGACGAGTGGGCGCGGTTCGCCGACGTGATCTTCCGGTTCGAGGAGGGCAAGGTCCGCATCCAGCCGGGCGTCGCCCTCTACATCATGCGCTCGGCCCTGCGCGGCATCGAGGCCCTGCACGACGCCGGATTCGTCCACTGTGACGTCAAACCGGCCAACATGATGTCGGACGCCATGGGCAACATCAAACTGGTCGACTACGGCCGCGCCAACCTGGTCGACGAGAAGATCTCGATGCTGCTGGGCAGCCCCCTCTACATGGCCCCCGAAATCCACCGCCGGGAGCGCTACCTGATCTCCTCCGACATCTACAGCCTCGGACTGGTTGGATTGGAAATGCTTCGCGGAGAGTCTCTTGTGGACTGCCGTAAGATGAACGAGGCTCAGCTCCTCCAGTTCAAGATGGAGTTGCCCAAGCGACTCCCGGACATGCTTCCGTCGCACGTCCGGCGCAACAAGGACTTCGTCGCCGTCCTCCTGAAACTCATCGATCCCGACCCGGACAAGCGGTTCCAGAAGGCCGAGCAGGCTGAATCCGGAAGTATGGGGCTTGCCTTGCTCCACAAGCAGCTTACAATGGCGGGCAAAGATTCCGAGTACCATCGGGATCTGGAAAGCTACATGGCGAAGCTTCTGCCCGGAGGCCAGGGCGGTCCGGCCGGGGTGGAGGGGTTGTTGGCGTAAGGGACGAGGACGAAGGCGTTGGAAGCGGAAACTTGGAACCACTGAGGATCGGATGAACGTATTGCACATCTGCGCAAACCCGAAGCCGGCGGAGCAGTCCGTCAGCAAGCAGCTTTCCATCGCCTTCATCTCGACGCTGATCGAGAAGAATCCGGACATCGAGATCAACAACGTGGACCTTTACCAGGATCCGCCGCCGTTCATGTCCTACGCGGGCTTCCGGGGACTCTGGCAGCCGGTGTTCGACCCGACCTACAAGCCGGCGAAGGACGAGGTCAAGGCGACCGAGTACGCCACCCGCCACGCCGAGATGTTCAACGCGGCGGACGTGCTCGTGCTGACGATGCCGATGTGGAACTTCGGCCCGCCCGCGATCATGAAGGCCTGGATCGACCAGGTTCTCACGCCGGGCAAGACCTTCGAGTTCGGCCTGACCGAAGCCGGCGGCATCGACATCCGCCCCCTGCACAAGGTCCGGCGCGTGATCCTGCTGGTCTCCTCCGGCGGCTCCTACACCGAGGGCGATCCCCGCGACGCGCTGACCCCGATGATCCGCAGCCTGTTCGGCTTCATCGGCATCCAGGACGTCACGATCGCCTGGGCGGACGGCCAGACCGCCCTGCTCTACGGCGACCACGAGGAACGCAAGCAGACGGCGATCGACGCGGCCACCGAGACGGCCGAGGACATCGCCGCCGAGGCCGAGCCGGCCCAGGCCTGAGCCCGGGCCGCCGGCGGAACGCGTCATGAGCACACCTGGTCCGAGGACCTGCGTCGGGGACGCGTTCGAACACTGCCTGTGCTCCGCCGTCGACCGCCTGCGACCGCTCTACGCCGACTCCGGCGAGGACCGGCCCGACAGCCTCCTGCGCGACTACCCCGACACGATCCGCATCGTCGAGGGCCTCCGCGTGCTCGTCGACGCCATGTTCCCGGGCCGCGTCTTCCCGGCCGACATCCGGGGCGATGAACTGGGCGTCTTCCTGTTGCGTCGCCTCAGCATGGCCTGGCGCCTCCTGCGCCCCGAGATCGAACGCGCCCTGCCCTTCCGCTGGCGCGGCGCCGCCGGCCGCAGCGAGCACGCCGCCCCCGCCGCGGATCCGCGCGCGGAGTCGATCCGCATCATGCGCGAGTTCTGCGGCCGCCTCGCGGAGGTCCGGACCCTGCTCGTCGCGGACGTCCAGGCCGCCTACGACGGCGATCCCGCCGCCCTCACGTTCGCCGAGGTCCAGCTCGCCTACCCCGGCCTGCTCGCCATCGCCTCGCACCGCATCGCCCACGAACTCCACACGCGCGGCGTGCCGATCGTCCCGCGCGTCATGAGCGAGTGGACCCACGCCCAGACCGGCGCGGACATCCATCCCGGCGCAACGGTCGGCCGCTCGTTCTTCATCGACCACGCCACCGGCGTCGTCGTCGGCGAGACCACCGTGATCGGCGAGCGCGTGAAGCTCTACCAGGGCGTCACCCTCGGCGCGCGCAGCTTCGCCCTCGACGCCCAGGGCAGCCCCGTCAAGCACATCAAGCGCCACCCGACGGTCGAGGACGGCGTCGTCATCTACGCCAACGCCACGATCCTCGGCGGCGACACCGTCATCGGCCGGGGCTCGACCATCGGCGGCAACGTCTTCCTCACCCACAGCATCCCCGCCGGAAGCGTCGTGACGGTGGAGGACGCCCGCGTCCGCATCAAGTCGCGCTCCACCTCCGGCTCCCGCCACGCCCCCGCCCCCGCGCCGGACTTCGATATCTGACCCTCACGCCTCCCGCTCGCGACACAACGGAACCCATCGCCATCCTCCGTCCCATCACCGAGGAAGGCAGATCGGCAGGCTGGCGATACTCGAATCAGGACCGAGGCGTACCGCACCACGCCTACCGCGCGGCGCCGCGCTTCGGCCCGGCGTCACCGCCGCAGCGAGGACGATGCGTCGCCCGCGACGCCCGCAAGCTCCGCTTTCGTCCACCCTGCATCTCCGGTAGTCTTCCGTCCGGAGGGCGCAGCATGAAACGGACGTTCACGGGACTGGCGGCGTTGCTGATCGCTGCGGGGACGGCCTCCTGCCTGCAGACGGTTCGGATCGACGGCGGCGACGGCGGATGCCCCATCGTCGTCGCGCCCGGCGCGACCGAAGCCGAGCAGTCCGCCGCAAGGGAACTCGCCCACTGGCTCGGCCGCGCCGGCGGCGGCCCGTTCCCCGTAACCGACGCCGCACCGGCCCGCGGCCCCGCCATCGTCCTCGCACACGATCCCGCGCTGGCCGCCGAGGAATCCCGCATCCGCACGACGGCGGACGGACGCATCCTCATCTCCGGCGGACGCCCCCGCGGCGTGCTCTACGGCGCCTACGGACTGCTGGAGGACCAGCTCGGCTTCCGCTGGTACACGAAGGACGCCGTCCGCGTGCCGCCCGCCGCCGCCCTCGCCCTCCCCGCCGGGCTCGACGTGCGGACGAAGCCGCCGCTCGAGTACCGCGAGGTCTTCTGGACCGAGGCCTTCGACGGCGACTGGGCCGCCCGCAACCGGCTCAACTCCAATTCGGCGCGCCTCGAACCACGCCACGGCGGCAGGGTCCGCTACGGCGCCTTCGTCCACACGTTCGAGCGGATCCTCTCCGCCGAGGAGCACTTCGACGCCCACCCCGAGTGGTTCTCCCTGGTGAAGGGGAAGCGCGTGAAGACCCACACCCAGCTCTGCCTGACCCACCCCGAGGTCCGGCGGCGCGCCATCGAGGCCGTGCGCGGCTGGATCCGCGCGAACCCCGACGCCACCCTCTTCTCCGTCTCCCAGAACGACTGGCTCAACCCCTGCGAATGCCCCGCGTGCAAGGCCATCGACGACGCCGAGGGCAGCCACGCCGGCACGATGATCGATTTCGTCAACCACGTCGCCGCGGCGATCGCGAAGGACCACCCCAACGTCGCGATCGACACCCTTGCCTACCAGTACACCCGCAAACCACCGCGGACGGTCCGACCGCTGCCGAATGTCGTCGTCCGCCTCTGCAGCATCGAATGCTGCTTCGCCCACCCGCTCGACGGCTGCCCGGAGACGACCAACACGTCGTTCCTGGAGGACCTCCGCGGCTGGAACAGGCTGACGAACCGGCTCTACGTCTGGGACTACACCACCGACTTCGCGCACTACCTGCTCCCCTTCCCCAACCTCGACGTGCTCGACGACAACGTCCGCACCTTCGCCTCGAACGGCGTCGGCGGGCTCTTCGAGCAGGGCAACTACTCCGGCGGCGGCGGGGGCGAGCTGTCCGAACTGCGATCCTGGGTGCTGGCCAAGCTGCTCTGGGATCCGTCGCGCGACGGCGACGCGCTGATCCGCGAGTTCGTCACCGGCGCCTACGGCCCCGCCGCGCCCGCGGTCCAGCGCTACCTTGACCTGCGCCGCGAAACCGCCCGCCGCGCCGGCAACCACGTGCGCATCTTCGACGGCTTCACCCGGCCCGACCTCGCCGCCGCGGACCTGCGCGCGTGGGACGCAGCCCTGGCGGAGGCGGAACGCGCCGCCGCCGGCGATTCCGCGCGTGCGGCGCGCGTCGAGCGCCTCCGCATGCCCGTGTGGTACGCCCAGGTCATGCAGGCCGCCGAGCCGCAGGAGATCATCGGCGCCGCGTCGCGCCGGCTCGCCGCCGCCGCGCGCGCCAACAAGCTGACCCACTTCCGCGAGTCGTCCCGCGGCCTCGACCACGAACTGCGCCAGCTCGACATCGCCGCCGCGCGCAAGCCCGTCGCGGCCCCGGCGGGCGTCGTCCGCGGCGAGGACCACCGGTTCAGCCTCTACCGCGACGGCGACCTCGTCGAGCGCGTGACCGACCCGGCCGCGGAGGACGGCGTCGCCGTGCGGCTGACCGGCCGCACCACCGAGTGGGCCGTCCAGTGGCGGCCGGGCACCAACGCCCCGGCCGTGCGGACCCTGCTCCGCGCGCGGATCCGGGTGGAGAAGAAGGGCGACGCCGGCGGCGCGTTCTCGGCGGGCGTCTACGACACCGAGACGAAGAAGGGGCTCGCGCACCTGCAGGTCGACGCCCGGGCCGTGGCGGACGCCGCCTATCGCGACTTCGAAATCGGCCCCTTCGACCTCACGCCCACCGCGTACATGTGGATCGCCCCGCGCGACAACGCGACCAGCGTCCCGGCGATCTTCATCGACCGCATGGACCTCGTGCCGGCGGCGAAGTGAGGCCGCCCAGCGCTCCCGTGCTGGAGGGGCGAGCTACCGCGAGCCCGAACGCCGTGCATCGTGACATCCTCCGCGGCCTCGCATAGCTCGGCCCTCCATCGACCGGAGGATGGTGGCCTCTCGGAGGAGACGTGTCAGGTTTCAGGTGTCAGGGATGAGGGGTTTCAGGTTCCAAGTTCGGCCCCCGCATCCCGCCTCCCGCCCCCCCGACTCCCGGCTCCCGGCTCCCGAATCCCCGATTCCCGGCTCCCGACTCCCCGACTCCCGGCTCCCGGTTCTCGGACCTCGGAGGGGCGAGGGTCGGGGGTCGAGGGGCGAGGGTCGAGGCCGACTTCCGCCCTCCGCCCTCCGCCCTCTGCCCTCTGCCCTCTGCCCTCTGCCCTCCGCCCTCTGCCCTCTGCCCTCCGCCCTCCGCCCTCTGACTTCTGACCTCCGCCCTCTGACTTCTGACCTCCGCCCTCTGACTTCTGACCTCCGCCCTCTGACTTCTGACCTCTGACCTCCGCCCTCTGACCTCAGCGGCTCAGCCCGACCGCGGCGTTCTGCGGGCCGTCGAAGTCCTCGCCGTTGAAGCCGTTCTCGGTCCAGTCGAGCGTCATCGAGTTCCCGCCGAACGTCCCCGTCGCGGATCCGTGGCCGGGCATGAGGAGGCTGATGCTGCCGCCGGTGACGCTGCCGGACAGGGCCCCGGACATCGTGCCGCGCCCGTCGCGCGTGATGCTGTAGGTTCCCGAGATGGCGTTTCCCGCCTGCGTGATGTTCAGGTTGAACTGGCGGATCGGAACGCCCATGAAGACGTAATTGCCCGTCCCGTTCCACGTTCCGGCCGCGGACCCGCCGCCCCCGCCGCCGCCGTCATCGTCGCTGCTGTCGCACGCACCGAGGGAACAGGCCACCAGCAGACCCAGCGCCAGGCTCATCAACCGCTTCATGCGACCCTCCCGTAGGGCGGACTCGCGGTCCGCCGTTCCTCCGACGGCCAGCCATCACGACGCCGGGACACAGGTCCGTGGGGCGCCGCGGCTTGGCCAGCCTCACGCCCCAAGTGTGCTCCCGGCGGGCCGGAAAGCAAGTGCCGACAGGCATCAGTTCCACGTTCCAAGTTGGCCGCCGGAGCGGGTCCAGACGAAAAGTCGAGGGCTCACGTTGGATGTTGGCTGTTGAATCCGCCTGTCCGAACTTCGATGTTGGGCGTTCGATGTTCGGTGTTCGATGTTCTTTCCAATCCCTGGAAGCTCCCCGCTCCCGTCTTCCAACCCTTGGACGTTCCGCGCCGCGGCTCTCCGATCCTGCGCCACGATGACGGAGAGGTTCGCGCGGGCTCCCCGTTCGGCCGGGCCAGCGGCCCGGCCCTACCCAGCCGCTTCCGTGGGATCCGTGGTAGGGCCCGGCCGCGGCTCGACTGAGCTCGCCGAAGTCCGGGCGGGCCGAACGGCGGACCACGGTTCGCGCGGATTCGACGAGGAGGCAGCCCAACATCAGACGTTGGGTGTTGGGTATTGGATGTTGAGTCCGCCTGTCCGAACTTCGATGTTGGGCGTTCGATGTTCGGTGTTCGATGTTCGGCTTCCATCGCAAAGCCCTCGAATCCGCCTCGCCCCCTGCGACCTTTGCGTCTTTGTGTTGTCTCTTCCGGCCCGGCGTCAGACCAGCTGCGTCTTGCCGGGGATCGCGACGGGCCCGACGGGCAGCGGGCCCATCTCGTACTTCGCGGGGCGGAGGTCGAGCTTCGAGGCCTGCATGGCCCAGTCCCACTTGAGGGCGCGGCCGGTGTAGGTGCTGATGCGGCCGGCGATGCCGGTCATGGTCGCCTCGGCGAGGCGGACGCACTCGTTGATCGGCTTGCCCTCGCGGATCGAGCGGATCAGCGCGGCGTGCATCTCGGTGTCGCCGCTGGACGAGTTGCCCTCGAACTTCCACGGCTTCTCGCCCTCGATCTTCGCCATGCCGCGGTTGACCTCGGCCGTGCCCTTGGTGCCGTGGATGACGTTGCACACGCGCGTGCTGACGCCGCGGATCTGCGTCGCCATGCCGAACATCGGCAGGCCGTTCGCGTACTCGTAGCGCACGGCGAAGTGGTCGAAGATGTTGCCGAACTGCGGGCCGACGCGCACCTGGCGGCCGCCGATGCCCTGGCAGACGACGGGCGTGCCGCCGGCGACCCAGTTGGCGACGTCGAGGTTGTGGACGAGCTGCTCGACGTAGTGGTCGCCGGAGAGCCACGTGAAGAACGGCCAGCAGCGGACCTGCCACTCCATGTCGCTCCACTCGCTCTTCCGGTCGGCGTAGTGCCACAGCTCCATGTCGCCGATCCACAGCGCCTCGATCAGCGTCAGGTCGCCGATCTGGCCGTCGCGCAGGCGCTGGATCAGCTCGAGGTACTGCGGGGCGTAGCGCTGCTGGGTGCCGACGACGATCGAGCGCTTCTTCGCGTCCGCCTTCGCGGAGGTGTCGAGCAGCGACCGGATGCCGACCGGGTCGACGGCGCCGGGCTTCTCCATGAAGAGATGCTTGCCCGCCTCGATCGCGGCGGCGGCCATCTCGGGGCGGAAGCCGGGAGGCGTCAGCAGCATGACCAGGTCGACGTCGTCGCGCGCGAGGATCTTCTTGTAGGCGTCGAAGCCGAGGACCACGTCCTTGGACGCCACCTTGACCTTCTCGGGCACGTTCTTCTTCAGCCGCTCGAGGGAAGCGTCCACCTTGTCCTGGAAGAGGTCGGCCATCGCGACGAGTTCGACGCCCGGCGCGGACTTCAGGCAGCTCTCGACGTCGAAGACGCCGCGGTCGCCGGCGCCGACGGTCGCGACGCGGACGGTGTCCGACCCGGCGGCGTGGACCCGCGGCGCGGAGGCGGCCAGCGTGGCGCCCGCGAGGGCGGAGGTGCGGAGAAACGACCGGCGCGACAGACCCTGCTCGCTCATACGTGCTCCTTCGATGCGTGGCGCCGCGGCCCCGTCACCCGGCCCGTCCGGCGACGGCCCGCGCGCCAAGTCCGCAGCATCGCCTTTCCGCGCGGCGAGATCAAGAACGGGGAGGAGCGAGGAGCGGAGAGCAGCGAGAGGAGGAATGGCGGTTCCCGGGGGCGGAGGTCGGAGGGCAGAGGGCGGAGGTCGGAGGTCGGAGGGCAGAGGGCGGAGGTCGGAAGTCGGAGGTCAGCCTCGACCCTCGCCCCTCGACCCCCGCCCCTCGCCCCTCGTCCCTCGCCCCCCGACCCTCGTCCCTCGCCCCTCCGACGTCCGAAGGCCGGGATTGAAACCTGGAACTTGAGACTCCTCCCGCGCGGTCAGGGGCGCTTGGGCCCGGCCGCCGGCGGGGCCGAGAGCACCTGCCACGCGAGACGCGAGAACGGGCCGTTGGAGCCGGCGGCGAACCGCTCGAGGGTCTTCTTCGCGAGCCCGTCCGGGTCGCCGCAGCGGCGGAGGGCGCAGGCGGCCATCAGTTCGGGCACGTCGCCGGAACCGGCGAGCGACTGGAGCATGGCGGTCAGCGCCGGGACGGCCGCCGGGCTGGCGGAGGCGCCCAGGGAGGCCGCAAGCGCACGCAGGCGCGGCGAAGAGCCGGGCGGTGTCTGTCCCGCGATGCGGGAGAGACACCCGACGGCGGCGGGGGCGCCGCTACGTCCCAGCGCCCACACGAGCTGCTCGACCGGGTTCATGTTGTCCTCGCCGCGCTGCGTCGGGAGGTCGCCGGTCTCGAGCCGGCGCCCGGCCTCCGCGACGAGCGTCGGCGCGCCGTGGGCGTCGCCCATCACGCCGAGGGCCTGAGCGAACGGCAGCCTGCGGTCCGCGGGCGCGGCGTCGTGGGCGGCGCGTAGCCGCGGGATCGCGCGTTCGGGGCTGGTCATCAGGACCTCGAGACCCTCGTAGGCGTTGGGGATCGCGGCCACGGCCTTGTCGATCGCCGCGTCCGGAAGCGGGAACGAGTCGCGCGCGCCGACGGACGCGGGGGCGAGGATGCGTTCCCGGACGAGGTCCTTCTGCAGGGCGGTCACATCGACGGCGCGGGTCGGCCGGCCGGTCTTCGCGCAGGTCGCGGCGGCCATGCCGGCGGCGTAGCCGATGTTCTGGAGGTCGGGCTGCATGCGGACGATCGGCATGGCGTCGCGGTGGGCGCTCAGGCCGAGGCCGACGACGAGGAGGCCGTCGAGCCCCTGCGGCAGGAGGCACCGGTACGGGACCTCGCTCCAGAACTGGCGCCTGTGGTCCCCCGGCGGGCGCGCCGGCCGGAGCATGAAGAACGGGTGCGTCTGGTAGCCGTGGCTGTCGTAGTCGCTGACGGCGGTCGCGATGGTGTCGGGGAAGACGCGCCGCGCGATCTGGTCGATCCAGTCGAGCGTGACGTCGCCGACGATGCGCCGCCGCTCGCGCGAGGCGACGCACTGGCCGCGGTCGAACGCCCGGCCGGCCGTCGAGAGCATCGACGCGGTGACATCGACCGGGTCCGCCGCGTCGATCGGCGTGCGGTTGCCGTTGATGTAGCTGGCGCCGACCTCGCGCGGCGGGATGTGCGAGGCCTGCAGCGCGAAGAAGTCCTCGACGAACCGCGTCGGGGCGCCGGCGGCCGCGGCGAGGTCCGCGTTGCCGGTGCCGTCGATGACGGCGCCCGCGCGGACGAGTCCGCGGCCGAAGGGGGTGGCGACGACGACGCCGTTGACGCGGCCGGTTTCGACGAGCGCCCCGCAGCCGATCGTGCCGAACCAGATCTCCGCGCCGGCCTTCCGCAGTTCCGAGCGGTAGAACTCCATCCGGGCCTCGATCGGGTTTTCCGGGACGTCCGCCGCGAAGCCGACGCGGTTGCCGTACCAGTACTTCCCGATCATGCCGAGGGTGCCGACGCCGCCGAGGCCGTGGAGGTACTCGACGACGAGGGTCTTCGCGCCGCGCCGCGCCGCGCCGATGCCGGCCGCCGCGCCCGCGGTGCCGCCGCCGACCACGACCACGTCGTAGCGGCCGAGCAGCGGGAGGCGCGCCGG
>Ga0194126_10001412_pt1 | contig 40406 bp, 45 predicted proteins | sample TA2KigC150mmetaG_FD_148641 | JGI IMG/M metagenome (GOLD analysis project Ga0194126, IMG submission 148641) | Freshwater microbial communities from Lake Tanganyika, Tanzania - TA2015035 Kigoma Deep Cast 150m | ecosystem: Environmental > Aquatic > Freshwater > Lake | place: Tanzania: Lake... | reverse complement strand
GGCATCCTGATAAAGTGAATGCGCTTATCCTGGTAAACAGTTTCTGCCTGGGCAAGGAAATTGCCCTCTGGGTTAGGGTTCTCTCTGCCTCAGCGCTCTGCAAATCTCTGGGCAAGGCAGCCCTGGCGGCCATCAAAGCCGCCAAGTGGCTCATCTACCAACTCAGTATTCCCTTCTATTTGGGCGACCATCTCAACGACGTGAAGCTGGACATGGGCAGAACCATGACCACGTTGAAGGGCCAGTCCTCTGTGCTACATCATCAACTTCCAGAGCTGTCCATACCCACGCTGGTCGTCTGGGGCGCCAGAGACATTATCGTTCCCACCAGCCATGCCTATGTGGCTGCTAATACAATCCCTGATTGTCAGCTACACATATTTGATGACTGCGGGCACAGCGCCTACAAGCAGAGAATTCCCGAATTCTCTCAGATAATCACCAGATTTCTGGGACGGAACCACCAATCGCCCTAGTCTATCTGCTTGAACATCTTGCCCCTGGTGCCGCAGATGGGACAGGAATCAGGTGGCACCCCCTCGGCTGTGTAGCCACATACTGGGCACACGAAATAGGAATAGGCCTCCTTGGCAGTCCCCAGGCTGTCCAGTAGCTTCTGATAAAGCCGGGCATGCCCCTTTTCCACCTCACTGGCAAAATGGAACGACCTTTCTGCATCGCTGTTGGCTTCGGCCTTGGCAGCCTCTATCATCTGGGGATACATGCTCTTAAACTCATGCGTCTCCCCCATAATAGCTTCTGCCAGGTTCTCCTTGGTGCTCCTGATTCCCTTGAGCACCTTGAGGTGGTTGTGTGCATGAACCGTCTCCGCCTCGGCAGCGGCTCGGAATAGCCTGGCTACCTGCGGGTAGCCTTCCTTGTCGGCGGCGGCAGCGAAGGCAAGATACTTGCGATTAGCCTGGGATTCACCCGCAAAAGCCGCCTTCAGGTATTCTTCTGTCTTCGACATTATCTCCCTCCCTTATTGTAATAATTAATGTCAGGTGAGCACGACTTTCTTAGCCGTCTTTGAACCCAATTCGATAGTGGCTTCCATCGCAGAAAGGCATCTTTGAAGATTTACCGCAGCGGCACAGGGCAAACGTGTTTCCAGAATCAATATCCTTGCCATCTGTGCCAACAAGCCGACATTTTCCTGCTACCTTGTAAGGGCCATCTCGCTGAACAGTTATAACAGTTTCTGTCTTTAGCTCTCCGGGCACCTCGTAGCTCAGGGCACCAGTGGGGCAGGTATCGATTACCCTCTTTATCTCGTCAACATCAGCGGCATCGATGTTGACCCAGGGACGCTTGTTGATATCGAAAACCTGGGGCAATTGACGGTCGCAGTTGCCGGCACGAATGCACTTGTCGCTGTCCCAGAATACCGTTATCCTGTCGTTCTGGTATTTCCGCTTCACTTTTGCACTGCTTCCAAATAACCCACCTTATCGGTGGGGAAATAAAAATGCCCACAAGCTGCTTCATTATACCGAAAAATCATCTTAAAGGGGGAGGTGGTGGCAGATTGCAGGTTGTTTAGGCTTTGACTTGGCTGTCAGCAAAGCGCTTGGCTACCAGCAAACAACAGGGTGGTTTAATCCCGTAGGCAGATGAAGACCTGCAAAGGAAGCCTGCCACCGCCAGCTCGGTGAAACAAGATATTATAGGTAACGGCAACCACCACTGTTTGTGGCGATATGCCACCGAGCATCTTTTTAGTTGTTAAGTTTCTTGTTGTCTCTATTTAGACAGCAAGCCAATAGGTAACACCCATCTTCCATACTTATCATTTAGCACCACAGCAGCAGACCCATAGGCTGCTGCACCGCCGGGGAGGATGCCCTCAATTCCCGGAACTATAGCTGGGATATAGCCGAAAAAATGCGCTGCCAGCAAGAAGAACAACACAGTCAAGCTAGCAAAGACGACGACATGCATTACCGACATTTTGAAGGTACCAATGGTCATGTAGGCGGTGAAAATACCCCAACACACGAACAGCCAGGCGAGACCTGCGCTATCCAGCTTCACCACTCCGAGCCACTGCATCAGAAAAGCAAAACCGAGGCTGATCCAAAATACACCATAGGAAGCAAATGCAGTCAGGCCAAAGGTGTCACCGCGCCGGGCATCTATTAGGCCGGCGATAACCTGGGCTACTCCACCCCAGAAGAATCCATATATGAGCGGCAAAGTGCTTTCCATCAAGCCCATGTTATGGATTTGTAGGAGAATTGTATTCAGCCCAAATGCTGCCAAGCCTAAAGCACCAGGGTTCGCCCATTGAACAGCAGACTGCTCCGTAACTTTAGACATTAGATGGTATATTTCCTCCTTTCGGTTTGATTGTCTTCAATTCACATAGCGTGCTGGCTGGGTTTGCCACTTGGAGAACCCTACTTCTTTCTCCCTGATACCAGCATATCGACCACCGAAGGGTCAGCCAGGGTGGTGGTGTCGCCCAAATTGGTGATGTCCCCCGCGGCGATCTTAGTCAGTATCCTTCGCATGATCTTGCCGCTCCTGGTTTTGGGCAGGTTGTCAGCGAACTGTATCTCATCCGGCGTAGCTATGGGCCCGATCTCCTTGCGCACATGGGCTATCAGTTCTTTCTTAAGGGCTTCGGAATTCTCGACCCCAGCCTTCAGGGTTACGAAGGCATATATGCCCTGTCCTTTTATGTCATGTGGCATACCTACGACGGCTGCCTCGGCCACCTTTTCGTGTGATACCAGGGCACTTTCCACCTCTGCAGTGCCGATTCTGTGGCCAGAGACATTAATAACATCATCTATGCGGCCCATCAGCCAGTAGTAGCCGTCCTCATCCATACGGGCACCATCGCCTGAGGTGTACACGCCGGGGAATTTGAGAAAATAGGTGTTCTTGAACCTCGCAGGGTCGCCATATACCCTTCTCATCAAACCAGGCCAGGGCTTCTTTATTACCAGATGTCCGCCTTCGTTTGCATTCGCAGGAGTTCCGTCTTCTCGCAATATGGCGAGCTCGATTCCTGGGAAAGGCACTGTGGCTGAACCTGGCTTTAAGGGGATTGCTCCCGGCAGCGGGCTAATCAGAGCACCGCCTGTCTCAGTCTGCCACCAGGTATCCACAATGGGGCATTTGCTCTTGCCAATCACGTTGTAGTACCACATCCAGGCTTCGGGGTTGATAGGCTCACCCACTGACCCCAAAATGCGTAAACTGCTCAAATCGTGCTTGTTAGGCCATTCCTCTCCCTCTCTCATCAGCGCTCTGAGAGCTGTGGGAGCAGTATAGAAGATATTCACCCTATACTTCTCGACGATGTCCCAGAACCTGTCGGGGTGAGGGTAGGTGGGAATGCCTTCGAACATGAGACTGGTAGCTCCGTAGGATAGCGGCCCGTAAACAATATAGCTATGCCCGGTGACCCAGCCAATGTCTGCAGTGCACCAGAAGGTGTCCTCCTCTTTGACATCGAATATCCACTTGTAGGTCTGATAGACGTACAGCAGATACCCGGCTGTAGTGTGCAGCACGCCTTTTGGTTTGCCGGTGCTGCCGCTGGTGTACAGAATAAACAGAGGGTCGTCAGAATCCATCTTCTCAGGCTCGCAGACAGCCTTAATGTCTTCTGGCGCCATTTCCACATTCCACCAGTAGTCGCGCCCTGCTTTCATAGGCACGTCTATGTTGGCTCTCTTAACCACGATGACGTCTTTCACCTTGGGGCAGCTTTCCAGCGCCTGGTCTGCGTTGTCTTTGCTCCTGATCACTTTACCGCCGCGATAGTATCCATCAGCACAGATGAGCACAGTGGATTCGCAGTCAATCATCCTGTCTCTCAGTGCGTCGGCACTGAAACCGCCGAATACCACACTGTGGATAGCTCCTATTCTGGCGCAAGCCAGCATGGCAATTGGCAGCTCTGGAATCATGGGTAAATAGATGGTTACGCGGTCGCCTTTCCTCACGCCATGTTTTTTTAGCACGTTGGCAAACTTGCACACATGGTAGTGTACTTCCTGGTAGGTCAATGTCTTGCTGTCGCCGATATCACCTTCCCAAATTAACGCTGCCTTATTCTTGCGCCAGGTCTCGAGATGTCTGTCCAGGCAGTTGTAGGAGACGTTTAGTTTGCCTCCTATAAACCACTCATGCTTGGCATTGGCAAAGTCGGCCACCAGCACCTTATCCCATTTCTTGTACCAGTCAAGTTGCTCCGCCATCTCAGCCCAGAACCCTTCCGGCTCCTCGATGGAACGCTTGTGTATCTTCTTGTATTCGTCCAAGCTCTTGATGAAGGCTTGTTGAGCCAACTCCTTCGGAGGTTTGAAGACTCTCCTCTCCGCCATCATAGAACTGATCATTGTTTGCTGTGCCATGTCTTTTCCCCCATAGTAAATCTAAGAGTTATCTTAGCATGTTTCGCATTCAGTATGTGAGCCACTGTCAGAAACAACCGATAATCTGGCTCGCATATATTGTCCTATGCTTTAAGGATATCATATCGCAGCATAATAGGCCTCGGTAGTATTACTTCTTTCAGTATGCTAAAAACACCTATTCAGAAGTCGGCCTTTTTGCCTAGCTGGCTTGTGGCTACTGATGCTGAAGCCCAGAATAATTAGACGACATCGAAAGAAAGGTGGGTTTTGAACCCATCCTTCTTTCATCTTGCAACCTGAAACCTGCGGCTATAGACTTTTACCCTTTGACTTCTTGTTAGCGTTCTTGTCTTCCCTGGAAGGCCCGGCAAACTCCCTCAGCTTTTTAGCCATTTCCTTCAGCCGCTCATCTACCAGATAATTGATGCTGCCCCTGGGATAGGTGCCGCCCCTCTTTTTTTCACCTGCAGGCAGACCGGTGAGGACTTCGATGCCTTCATCAACAGTGCTTACCGCATAGATATTAAACTTACCCTGGCGCACGGCGTCCGCCACCTCTTGTTTGAGCATCAGGTTTTTCACATTCAGAGCAGGAATCAGCGCTCCCTGGTCACCCGTCAATCCCTTTGCCCTGCATATCTGGTAGAAGCCCTCTATCTTCTGATTGACGCCACCGACGGGTTGTATCTCTCCCTTTTGGTTCACCGAGCCGGTGACTGCGATGTTCTGCTTCAGAGGCACACCTGATAAACTTGAAAGTAGAGCATACAGTTCCGTTGACGAAGCGCTGTCACCCTCTACGCCCTCGTAGCTCTGCTCGAAACAAAGGCTGGCTGACAGCGAAAGAGGGGCATCCTGCGCATACTTCCATCCCATGTAGCCGCCTAGGATAAGAACACCCTTGTCATGTATCTTGCCGCTGAGCTGAGATTCTCTCTCTATGTTAATCACGCCGCCCCGTCCCAGGAAGGTCTTGCAGGTTATGCGCGATGGCTTGCCAAAGGCCACATCGCCCAGGCTGTAAATGCTCAAGCCGTTAACCTGACCTACCACGGCATCTGTTACGTCCACCATAATAAAGCCGCGCCCTATCATCTCCCTGATGCGCTCATCGGGCAGGTTATGCCTGAAGAATCGCTCCTCTACAGCTTTCTCTACATGCCGTGCCGATACTAATTCTGCACCTTCCTTGCCTGCCCAGTACTCGGCCTCTTGCACCACCTCTCTGATAAGGGCGAACCTGGATGTCAATTTCTCCTGGTCGGCTACCAGCCGTGAAGCATATTCTACTACCTCGGCTACCGCTGTCTTGTCGAAATGCCTCATCCCGCTTTTCTCACAGCAGCCCGAGATAAAGCAGGCATAGTGCATCATGTTCTCTTTGCTTCGGTCTATCTCATAATCGAAATCGGCCTTCACCTTGAATATCTCCCAGAAGTCCTCGTCGTACATGGCCAGATACTGATATAACCAGGCATCGCCAATGAGCAGCACCTTGACATCTATGGGCATGGGTTGTGGTCTCAGCCCCTGGAACATGACCAGGCCATACTGTTCGAAGGGGTCTTCGATGCGTGCTTCCTTGGTCTTGATAGTCCGTTTCAAGGCAGGCCAGACGCCTGGATTGCTCAATACATCCATGGCGCTCAGCAACAAATAGCCACCGTTAGCTAGTTGAAATGCACCGGGCTTCAGCATGGTATGGTCGCTGAGGTATCCGCCGAAGAGGAAGCGCCGCTCGGTCTTGCCGAAGAGATTGGCATAGTTAGGATTAGGCTCTGCGATAACTGGGGGACCGCTGGTCTCGCTATTGTCCACAAAAACATTCACTGAGAAGGGGAGGAACGGGTCACGACCTCGCATCAGTTGGCTGGCGGGAATGCCCATCACCGTTTGTTCACGCTCTTCCTTCTCCTTGAACATGTCCAAGTTATTCAGAGTGTAGGACTTCAGGTCTGAGAGATACTTCTGCGTCTGCTCCGAATCAGTATATTCTTTTACCAAGTCCTCAAATAGGCGGGAGACGGTGAAATCGGCCACGGCCTTATCGGATTCCTGCACCTTCTGGGCAGTCTTTCTCTCTATGTCCCGTGCCTCCTCAAAAGTGTCCTGGAGTTTCTTCAGTAGCTCGCCTCGTTTGGATTCTATTTCTTTCCTCACCGCCTCTTCCAATGTCATGTAGTCTTCTTGAGGCAGCGGTTTACCATTCTGCAGCGGTATCAAAGCTGGTCCGACGGGTGTCATTTGAAAAACGAAACCTTGCCGCTGTGCCTCTTCGCTTATCTGCTCAAAGAGCTTCTGCTGCTGGGACTGGCCTTCCTCCAAAGTCTTCTCCTTTTGTGATTTATACTCCTCGCTGGAGAATGCTTTGGCCAGCTCCTCTTTCAGTCGCTGTAGCAGGTTCGAGATATGCTCACGCAACACCTTGCCTCTCCCCTGTGGTAGGCTCAAAATCTGAGGACGGTCAGGGTCGGTGAAGCAATAGAGGTAGCACCAGTCTTTCGGAGGCTTAAGTTGCTGATTGACTTCCCTTTCCTTGAGCAGCTTCCTGATATGTTTTTGGACGGCGGATGTCTTGCCCGTTCCGGTTAGGCCGGCCACATATATGTTATAGCCCTCGTGGCTCATCGAAAGACCGAATTCAATGGCGCGTATCGCCCTGTCCTGGCCAATAAATTCCTGCAGCGGCACCAGGTCCCTGGTACAGTCGAAATCGAACCAGGAAGGGTCACATTGCCAGCGTAACTGGTCTGCGGATAGTGCGTACCTCTTTATATCCACGGCTCTCGTCTCCTGCGTTTTGTCTTACTTATTGCTCTAATCAGTTTATCACCAGAGGTCACATAATGGAATAGTTGCAACTTGCCACGTAACTTTTGGTCACTATTATCTTTGGGATAGGGTTGTGTGGGGGCAAAGAATCTGAGCCCTTCATTTCGTTCGGGGTGACAGGATAGGCATTCGGGGTGATAGAATTCATGCTCGGGATTGCAGAATGAGTACTCAGGGTGATAGGCTATTGCCAAGGGCTATCAGGTGCCTACGAAACGCATTGGTTCTTCATCTCAAGTAAGACGTCTGCTGCGTGAGACTGGTCTCAGGGCAAAGAAGCGGCTGGGGCAGCATTTCCTTGTTGACAAGTCTGTTCTGGGCAAAATTATCAATGCTGCTGAGCTTTCATTACAAGACGTTGTGGTTGAAGTTGGCCCTGGGCTTGGTGTATTGACATCCGCTCTGGCGCAAAAAGCTGGAAAGGTAATTGCTGTGGAGCTTGATGCTGAGTTGGCTGAACGCTTGAGAGACAGGATGCTCTCTCAGCCAAATGTTGAGGTGGTCAATGCCGACATACTCAAAGTCGATTTAGTGCAGCTTATAGGGCTAGGTACTGTCTACAAGGTTGTTGCCAACTTGCCCTACTATATCACCTCTCCTATCCTGCGTTATTTCATGGAGAACCGGTTGAAGCCTTCGCTGATGGTGGTGATGGTGCAGAAAGAGGTTGCCGAGTCCATAGTGGCGCGCTCCGGCAAGATGTCTCTGCTAGCAGTGAGTTTACATGTTTATAGCAGTCCCAAAGTGGTTACCAGAGTGCCGGCAAGAAGTTTTTATCCTCAGCCCAAGGTGGACTCGGCGGTGGTGCGCTTTGACATCTTGCCAGAGCCTGCAATCAAGGTGGCTGACATGGATGGCTTTTTCGACGTAGTCAGGCGTGGTTTCAGCGCGCCACGGAAACAGCTGCGCAACTCGCTGGCCAATGGATACGGCGTGAAACCTGCAGAGATCGAACCATTGCTAGGGCGTGCAGGGGTAGAGCCCCAGCGAAGAGCAGAGACGCTTAGCCTCGATGAGTGGGGCAGGTTATATAAGGCAGTGGCAACCGCAAAGGACGTGAGCAAATGCTAAGTTTGTTGGCGCCGGCCAAAATAAACTTGGTGCTCGAAGTGCTGGGCAAGCGGGATGATGGCTATCACGAAATCCGAAGCCTGATGCAAACTGTCAGCTTGTGCGACGTGTTGTATTTCGAATTGGCTGACAATGTTTCACTGGAATGTGACCAGCCTAACCTGCAAAGCGATGGTAACCTTGTAGTTCGAGCGGCCAGGTTGCTGCATGAGACCTGTGCCTGCAGTAAGGGGGTCAACATCAGGCTGGAGAAGCGAATTCCCCACGGTGCTGGTCTAGGCGGCGGCAGCAGCGATGCCGCGGTCACTTTATTGGCTCTAAACAAGCTCTGGGCGTTAGAGCTCACGCTGGCAGAGCTAGTTGCCCTTGGAGCAAAGCTTGGCTCTGATGTCCCCTTTTTCTTTCATCGAGGCACTGCGCTGGTTGAGGGTCGGGGGGAGAGAGTGACGCTTGTATCTCCATCATTGCCACAGTGGTTTGTCTTGCTTATCCCATCATTACCTTGCCCACCACAGAAAACCAGAAAGCTTTACTCCCGGCTGAACAAGAGCAATTACACTGATGGTGGCTATGTAACCAGGGCGTGGGAAGCCCTAACTAGCACCGGCCAGTTGCCATCCTCACTGCTATACAACGTCTTTGACACCATAGCTCTTGAAGCTTTCCCCGGCCTGGAGAAATACTGGAGAGTATTTAAGGAAATCGGTGCCATAAACATCCATTTGGCCGGTTCGGGCCCGACGTTGTTCGCTGCTACGGCTATTGAGACCAGGGCTGAGGAATGGCACCGACAGCTTCAGGAGCAGGGGCTTGAAAGCTACTGCGTATCTACTTTGGATTTCCAGGTGGCGTAGATGACAGCAAAGGCCAAATCGAGGTCGGCGCAATCCAGGAGATGGCTGGTGGTTAGCGGCATAGTCCTGGCCATGTTGGCCCTAACAGCGGCCATCATCTGGTCCTTCCGGTTTATTGAAATGTACCTAGAGACTTCGCTTGAGGGATTCGCCTGGGCGGGTTATTTAATAGTTTTTGTGGTTACCCTTCTCAGCAGTGCCACCATATTCATTCCGGCACCTAGCCTGGCAATAGTCATAGCAGCAGCTACACAGTGGAACCCTGCTATTGTGGCCATTGTAGCCAGTATCGGTGACACTTTAGGTGAGTTCGTGGGTTACGCTGCCGGCTATTGGGGAACCAGGATAATCGTCACTCGCCATGTGGCTGCTTACGATAGGGCGGTGGACTGGATGCAACGTCATGGTATGTTTGCTATTTTCTTCTTTGCTCTGATACCACTCATGCTCTTTGACCTGGTAGGTTTGGCAGCGGGAGCTCTGAGGGTCAAGCCCTGGAAATTTTTCCTTGCCTGCTGGGGGGGACGCATACCACGAGCTTTCTTTCTGGCCTACGTGGGCTACGGGATTCCCGGGTTAATCCGGCTATGGACATCCTGAGCGCAGGGAACGTACGAATTCCTCCTCTTCTTTCCTGGTCTTAACCATTCCGTCCAGCTTGGCGTTATGCAATGCTGTCAGCATCTCGCCCACTTGTGGCCCTGCGCTGATTCCCATCTTGAGCAGGTCGTCCCCGTTCAACGATGGCCTAGCAGAGGATAGCTTTGTCAAATAGAGCTTCAGATGTTCCCCAATTACTGGCGACTCCGTGGCTACCAGATTTGCTCTGATTGCCTGAGCAGAGTACGGGCGCAGAAAGCGATAGATTTTGCTGGGTTTCAGTTTGGGTTCGTCTAGTTCATGTAGCTTGGCTTTGAGCCGTATTGCATGTCGTGCGGCTTCGGCCATGGTTGTGGGAAGATTGAAGCGGGCGATGACCTGGCCCAGTTCGGTTTCGTTGAAGTCATAGACCAGCAGGCAGAGATAGACGGTGGCCAATGAGATATGCTTGTAGAGGCGGCGAGTTCTGGCAAATTTCTGGTCCAGCCAGCCGTTGTCTTTGAGGGAGAGATGGAGTTGCTTCAGCACCCCCAGTTCCTCAGCGCGTGTGAACACCTTTTCTGGCTTCGGTTCCTTCATCAGCATGTGATACAACTCGTGTCGCAAACGGTCGCTGCTGATGGTGCCCAGCATAGGTACATCGCGGCGGAGCAATACCTCTGTGTTTGCTTCTAGTCTGAAGCCCAGCCTTTGCTCATAGCGGAGGGCACGCAGGATGCGGGTGGCATCGTCTACAAAGCTGTCAGGATGCAGGATGCGGATGAGCTTGCGCTTCAGGTCTTGCTTGCCCTGGTACAGGTCAATCAAGTCGCCGAAGCGTTGGGGCATCAGGCAGATAGCCATAGCGTTGATGGAGAAATCCCTTCGGATGAGGTCGTCTGCCAGGAGGCCAGGCTTGACAGTAGGCAAGGCACCGGGTCGGCCGTAGATTTCCCTACGAGCTGTGGCCAGGTCGATACTGAAATCAGGATAGCGGAGGTTGGCACTGCCGAAGCGCGAGTGGGTGGTTAGCTTCCCCTGGCTTTCGTTTGCCAGCGCATGGGCTACCCTGACGGCATCACCTTCTACCACCAGGTCGATATCGTAGTTCGGTCGCTCCAGGAACATGTCCCGCACCACTCCACCAACCAGATACACTCCCATCGCCAGCTCGCTGGCCCTTTCCCCGGCGTGTTTTACCAGTGCAATGATGGGTGGAGGAAGGTAGGTTTCCAGTTTTGGTTTGACGTTTTCCGTCATCGACTTTTCAATCCCGTTTTGCTTTGAAAATCGAATACGTCCCCATGGCTTTGGCTACTATCTTGCCGTTATTTTCGATTTCTGATTCCATCACAGCGATGCTCTTGCTCTTGTGGATGATTCTGGTGTTGCAGAGGAGCGTGCCCGATGATACTGCAGCAAAGTATGCGACCTTGATTTCCACGGTGGCACACATTTCGCCTTCGTTCAAACGGGTATAAAGGGCAGTGCCCATCCCTGTATCCGCCATGGAATAGACAATGCCACCATGCAGTACGTTGTGCGGGTTCATGAGCTTCCCATTCACCTTTAGGGTACACTGGCTGCGCCCGTCTGCAATCGAGGTGAAGTGCAGGCCGATAAGCTCGGCAAAAGGATGGAATCCTGGCTTGTTGAGAGGAAATTCTTTTGGCATGTAATTACCTCATATAGGGCATGGTGGGCATTCTACCTTGTGGCTTATGTGTGGTCAATAGTCGCTCGTCGCTCGTCGCTAGTCTCTCGTTTCTCACTCCCCATCACAAGCCCCGAGTGACGAATTTTGACTGTTGCCTAACCTTTTGTTTCTTTGGCCAGAAAGCGGTCGTAGAGGAAAAGGCAAAGGTTGACCAGCGCCAGAACGATGAAGCCAGCCAGTCCGGTGACGCCGATGGTGAGGTCGGTTCCGCCGGCAACTACCATTAAAGCTAAGCCAACAGTGGCGTTCAGAGAGCCGTGGATTATTGCAGCGGCGATGACCGATTTAGCTTTGAGCCTGACATAGCTGAAAATGGGCGACAGCAGCAGCGTGAAGACGGTCATCATGAAGACACCAGCCACTGGGTGTTGAGGATAGTTGTGCCCCAGCAGGATGAGCGGGGCATGCCATATTCCCCAGATGACACCGATGAGGGCAGACGACCTCCAGAATCCCATGAAACCGAATTCTTTTTGCAACAATCCTCGCCAGCCCAGCTCCTCGCCGAAGCCAGCAACGGCGTTCACGGTTATGCCGGCTATCAGCCCTTGCAACAACGCTATCAAGAAAGGATGTATGGGGAAAGCGGTCATCTGTTGCTCCATTTGCCGCAGTTGTTCCGGTGTGAGCGTGGATTTGAACCTTTCCATCAAGCCTGCCATTTGAGGTGAGAACTCTACTCCGGGCAACAGCAGACTTACTCCCAGGGTGGCAAGTGCTATAAGCGGCGGGAGCAGCCAGGCCACTAAAAACCACCGGTTTAGCTTGAAGGAAATGCCAAGCGGTTCTTTCAACGGTTCTTTGTAGATGAGCTTTTGCACCACGATAGCCATAATCATGGGCACAAACATATACGCGATGCTGATAATGAGCGTGCCAGGCATGACCCACTTCCCACCTAAATACAGGTAGAGGGTCACCATCAGGTAGTTGGCGAGGAAGGTGAGGCACAGGAATATGGTGGCTTTTTGTATGCTCTTGCTCACGGCCTACTCCAGCGGCATCCTAAGAACCATCTTGGCCAAGTCCCAGCAATGTTCATAGAGGTGCAATCCCTTGCTGAAAGCCATGATGATGCCATCTTTTACTCCGAGCTCTTTAGCCATGTACTCCTTGAGGAGCTGCAAGCCGCCCAGATTAGTGGGGAAGCCACCCCATAAATCCCAGCTTCGGAAATAGAGAACAAAGTGGAGGGCATTTTCCTGGATTCGAGTATCCAGCACCCTTAGGCAGGGTGGGTCTTTCATGTGGATGCTGTCGCGGTCGCCGATGTTCATGCACATCTGGTTGGTGTCATATCCACCGGCCTTATATCGTTTGATTACCTCGTCGATTTGCGGTGCCAGGTATTCCCCGTAGGTGTATTCTTCGTCCTCCTGTTTAGTTGTGGTCATCAGATAGGAGAGATATTCTTCGATTACCTCATCGGTGGTCGGAGGGGGGACACCGGTAGGCACATCAGGCCTCAGCGGCCTGACTGCCGGGTTCTTGATTATGATTGCTACCAATGGGATTTCTTTGCGGTGTTTCCCCTCAAAGCTCCCCTGCTGTATCTGGTAGGTCCGACCTTCCAGCAGAGCCTTGCGCAGACACTGAAACCAGGCATCGCCCAAGTTGAGAGCTTCAATGACAGTTAGCTCCATGTCTTTGCCTTGTACTGCGCGCTCAGATTCTCCGCAGATATGCGACAGACTGCCTGCTTAGCCCAGCTTCTTCTGCAGTGCCTTGATGATTTCTTCAGCCTCGGCAACCGTTCGTTCCACCACCTCGCTGGCGGTGGGAATATCGTCTATCCTGCCTGCAATCTGCCCCAATGGTAGGAATGAGTTCTGCACATCGCCGGGGTCGTCTGCCAGGTTGAGGCCGCCAAGGGCTACTGCCTGGCGTGCCAGGTCAAGGGCGCCCCTCTGGCTCAGGCCGGCGAAGAAGAGCTTGTACATGGGCACGCCCATCTCCTTGCTTACCTTGCGGGCATTTGCCATGGCCTGCCCTAGTGGTATCTTGCCAGTGACCATCCTCTTGGCTGCGGCGTTGGCCCAGAAACGGCCAGGGAGGCCATCTATCCTGTCGGAGCGCATAGTATCTTCAGACTGGGCACTGAGGCCAACCTCTTTGATTTTCTGGTGCACCGGGGCTTCCTGAGTAAGCATGAACCTGGTACCCATGGATACGCCATCGGCACCCAGAGCCAGGGCCGCGGCCAATCCTTTACCATCACAGAAACCACCGGCGGCGATGATGGGAATCTTGACCCTGCTGGCCACCAGCGGTATCAGCACCATGGATGTAGTCTCCCCCCCGTGTGCTGCAGCATCAAAGCCAGTGAGGGCGATGGCATCAGCTCCGTCTCGCTCGGCGGCGCGGGCATGACGCTCAGTGGCTACTGTGGATATGACTTTGCCGCCGTACTGGTGGGCGGCCTTGATAATCCAATCGCCTTTGCCCAGAGCATAGTTGATAATAGGGACTTTCTCTCCCAGGGCTACCTCGGCGTTCTCTTTAGCATTTGGGAAAAACAGGGTGACGTTTACGCCGAAAGGCTTGTCAGTTAAAGACCTGATCTCCTGGATTATACCTTTCATCTGGTCTGGGGTATTGGCCACGCTGTTAAACATACCCAGTCCCCCGGCATTAGAGACTGCAGCTACCAGTTTGGGCAAGCTGACAAAAGCCATGCCGGCCAGCATAACCGGGTGCTTGATTCCAAATGTCTCGGTCATCCGTGTTTTCATCAGTGGCTCTCCTTTATCTGTAGTTTATCGGGGCGATGGTCCGGTCTTGCCAGAACCCAAGTGGGCATTATAGCAACTTGCTTTAGGCGGAATCAATGCGAGCGACAACAGAAGCTCAGACAAACACTGAAACACAGAAATAAATCCCAAATCCCACCAGGATGGCGCCACAGATTCCGAAGACAATACGTTGTATCCTGGGTGTCCACAAATGTCTGGTCCTGAAAACGCTCATGGAAACAAACTGTTCCCAGGCCAGGTCGCAGGACCAGTGCACTACCGCAAATAGCAGCAGCCCAACCAGCCCGAAAGCAGCAGCACCGGCTATCAAGGTAATGCCGATGGTAGCCCACCACAGGAAGAAATAGGGGTTAGTGCCGGTCATCATGATTCCGGAAGTCAGCGAGTTATAGGGCAGGTCGGCAACCTCCCCTGTCGCCTTCCTGAGATTGAAGAACACCATAGCCCCCATTGCTACCAGCATCATGCCACCCAGCACGCCTATGACCATCTTGGCCTGGGGGAATGTAAAGAACTGGGCGAATCCGAAATAGACCAGCGCCATCAGGGGCAATTCGATAACGGCATGACCTATGGCAATCCAGCTACCAGCATTTTGGTTGCGGTACCCCTTGGCTATGGTAACCGCGGTCAACGGTCCAGGCAGCATCACGCCAGAGAGGGAAATAGCCGCTGCCGAGAGTAGAAATAAACCCAGATTAGCTGTCATGGGAGTTTGAGGGAGTTAGTAGGCACCAGACCTATTCTTCATCATCATCTTCTTCCTCAACCACGGCCTCTGGTTCTGGTGTAATCCTGGGGATGATGGGAGAAGCTTTGGTCTTATGCTTGGTTGGCTTGGGCAAGCAAGAGACGGCTTTCTTTAATTCGCCGAGCGCCTTCGCCGTTAGCCCCGCAGGCACCACTATCCCTTTGACACCGGCTTCACACAGGCTGCTTAGTTCGTTGCTGGGCACCGACGCTCCCATGGTTACCAGCAGTGGTTTATCGAGCAGGTCAGCAAATCGCTGGCAGACAAGCAATCGTTCAACGGTGAGTACGGAATCATCCGAGGCAATCAGCACTCCGTCAATGGAAAGCGGCAGGCTGTTGATAGCCCTAGCCAGCGCGATGTCCAGCGAGGGTTCTATTTTCAGAATCCTGCCCAGTCCCTCTTTGCTCACTGCCTCCACGGGGGTTTTTATGTCGAGCACCACAAAGTCCGAGCCAGCTTCAAGTGCCTTGGCAGCTTCTACTGGTTTGGTGTTGTCCAGCAGTATCCCAGTAGGCACGTCCCCCAAAGCGCTGGTTAGCTGTTTCAAACCCTCTGGGGACAGGTCCTGGCTATCGATAATCACTGCGTCAGCACCTGTTACCGCCTTGGCCGCCTTGGCGCTGGTGTCAGCCAGCATAGCTACAACCAGCATCTGAGGCATTTCCTCCTCGCCCGACCTGCGGAAACCTATGGTTGTTATCGGCCCACGATGGACATGCTGTAACTTCTCAGCGAAATTGCTCATGGCAGCTCCTCCGGCAAATCAAAACGTCGGCAATGCTGGAGACGAATTGTAGGGAAAAGCTGGCGCAAAATCAACGAGCAACAGACAAATTGGGTGCTTGCCGTGTTGTCCTATTGCTGCATAGAGTGGTTTGTGCTAGCATGGCTCGGAAACATCGTAGAATTGGCTGCGGCAGCAACCCAGCTTAAAGAAACACTGATTCAATGAATGGAGGGAAAGGATGGCCGAAAAGAAATTCAAGTATCTGAGCAACGAATGGGCAGCAGAATGTACTAAGCGTTTCAAGAAAGAGCTAACACAGGAACAGATGAAGCGCGTCACCTCGTCGCTGCTTACCGTATATAACAACTGCCCCGACGGCAAGACGCGTTCAGTGTTCTACAAGATTACCAACGGCGTCGTTGACCAGGTCAGCGTTGTCGAGGGAGCACCGCCGAAAGCAGAGTTCAGCGTCACCGCCGATTATGACCTGTTCGCTAAAATCTCCCGGGCGGAGGTCAAGGCGCGTGCCGCACTGATGTCGGGTAAAATGACGCTCAAGGGCAACCTGGTCAAAGCGCTGCGCTTGTCACCGATTATGGATAGGCTGAACCAGGTCATGTCCACCATCCCCACTGATTTCTAGAACAGAGGAGGCAACCAGATATGGCTACCAAAGTCACTGCCAAGGCTGACCCTTATTTCATCGATTTCCCCACCCGCATCAAAGCCATCCAGAAAGAGATGGCGCGGGAAAACGTTGCTGTTTACCTGGGCTCACGGCTGCGCACGCTGTCATGGACGGTGGATGCTTTTTGTCCCTGGCGCTCCTACGTGGTGATACCCCCAACCGGGCTGCCCACTGCCATAACCTTTGTCATTGATGCCGCCCGGGTGGCTGACGATTCATGGCTGGACGAAGAACATGTCCTGGGGTATGGCCCAATGGGAGGCCAGGACCAGGTGTCATTGCTCCAGGGGCTTATCATGCCTCATCTGAAGGGAGGCAAGGGCATTGTGGGCATCGAGACTGGCATGGGCACCTACCTGCCGGAGGGACATCTGACTCAATATGAATATGAATGCCTCAAGGCCGCCCTGCCCGAGGCCAAACTGAAAAACGCACATGAAATCGTGGACAGGCTTTCCCTAATAAAAGATCAGGGCACCATCAACCGCTTTCGCCATGCGTCGCGCATGGTAGATGCCGGCCACAGAGCAGTGCGCGCCGCCATCAGCGACGATGGCTGGAAAGGCATGACCGAGACCGAAGTCGGCGGACTGGCAGCCTGTGCTATGAGACGGGCAGGCAGCGAGTGGGAATGGTCGTTCACTGGCGGCAATGAGATAGCCTCTGGCTACAGGACAGGACTAGCAGCAGGAGCCTGTACCCCTGCCAGCCGGCGCAAGCTCAGGGCTGGCGAACCCCTCATGGTTGACCTTCATGCCATGTTCAGGCTGTGCCTTGGCGACCACTCGCACAACTACTTCCTGGGCAAGGCTACCAAGAGACAACTATGGCACGCCAAGAATTTCGTTGATCTAGTTAAACTGTGCCTCAAGACCTACCGCCCAGGCGTTACGCCAACAAGCCTGGCCGACGAAATGCTCACCTTTGCCGAAGAGCGTGGCTTTGCCGAATACATGGTACCCGGCTTTGAGCACGGCATCGGCATGATGGGTGACGAGTGGCGCATAGGGCTTAATGATGGCCCATTTCCCTATTGGACCAATCCTGAGCACGTATACCAGGAGAACGAGATGCTCATCTGCGCCATGCAATATGCCTGTCCCGAGGAAAATGTCGGCTTTCGCTATGAGAATCCCATACTCATCACAGCAAATGGCTGTGAGGCGCTTTCTAAATTCCCGCTCAGCATCGATGTAGTGTGAAGGCTGCCAGCATGGCATAACTGTTAGTCGAAAGGAGGGGGTCGCAGTGAAAAAGGTGCTGATTACCGGGGCCACGGGGTTTATCGGTGGCCACCTAGTCAAAGCTAACCTGGCCAAAGGATATTCCGTCCGTGCATTGGTGCTGCCGGGTGACCCAGGGGAAGCAGCGCTTAAGTCCAAAGGGGTTGACATTGCTACTGGCGATATCCGCAGCTACCAGGCGGTGGAGAGCGCTGCGTCTGGGATGGACATCATCTTTCATTGCGCTGCAGTGGTTACCGACTGGGCGCCGAAAAAGCTCTTTCGTGAGGTCACTATTGGCGGCACCGAGAACATCTGCAAAGCTGCGGTGGCTGCCAGGGTATCACGCCTGGTGGATATGAGCACCAATGATGTCTTTGGCCTGGATGAATCCCAGGTAATGGACGAGACCTTTCCTTTGAAACCCTGGCATGAGCCTTACTCAGATTCCAAAATCGAGGCAGAGAAGATTTGCTGGCGCTATCACCGGGAACACGGACTGCCGGTGACTATGGTCTATCCCTGCTGGGTCTTCGGGGAAGGCGACCAGACATTTGTGCCACTCCTGGCTGATGCTATATTGAAGCGGGAGCTTATCTTCTGGCGGAAAGGCACACTGGTCTGGCCTACCTATATTGAGAACCTGATTGACCTACTGATGCTCATAGCCGAAGATGACCGGGCTGTGGGCAACGGCTACCTGGTTCATGACGGCGAATCTACCACTTTCGAGGAGTTCTGCACAGGTATCGCAGAATCTCTAGGAGTCCCTCCAATCACTACCTATATTCCCTACTCAGTAGCCTACGCCGCTGCGGCTGTCCTGGAAATAGCCTGGAAGGTACTGGGCAAGAAGACGCGGCCTCTGTTGACTACCTATACCGTGAAAAACCTGGGCTCGCGGCTAAAGTTTTCCATCGCCAAGGCGGAACGGGAACTGGGCTGGCGTCCTAAAATGTGCTACAAAGACGGCTTTGCCACGACTATGGAATGGCTGAAGACACTCGACGTAGCGACGTTGAAACAGAAGTAAGTTACGGTGGTGCTGCTATGAAGGATTTTAAAGGCAAAGTGGTGTATGTAACCGGTGGCTCCAGCGGCATCGGGCTGGCCGTAGCCAAGCTGTTTGCTGCTGAAGGTGCTCATGTCAGCATCTTTGCTCGCAGGAAAGAGCAGTTGGAGCGCGCGCTAAAAGAGATAGCCAGCCAGCATGTTTCAGAATCGCAGCACTTTTCCTGCCAGCAGTTGGATGTTTCAGTGAGGGAACAGGTTGAGTTGGTCATGGCCAGGGCAGTAAAGGAGTTCGGCGCGCCAGACGTGCTCATAAACTGTGCCGGCAGGGCACGCCCGCACTACTTCGAAGACATTACCTATGAGCAATTCGACGAAACCATGAAAATCAATCTCTACGGCGCCTGGAATACCATCTCGGCGCTCTTTGCCCACATGAAGAAGCGCGGCGGATATATCGTCAATGTGTCCTCCCTTGCCGGCTTTATCGGGGTCTTCGGCTATACCGATTATGGGGCTTCCAAGTTTGCCTTGATTGGCTTATCCGAGACGCTGAGGAGCGAACTCAAGCAGTATGGCATCAACGTCTCTGTACTCTGCCCGCCGGATACTGACACCCCGGGATTCGAGGAGGAGAACAAGACCAAGCCACCTGAATGCCAGGCTATCTCTGCCAGAGCTAAGCTGATGCAGCCAGAGGAAGTGGCAGCCGCTCTAATCAGAGGCATGCGAAAGGGGCAGTTCCTCATTGTTCCCAGCTTCGATGGCAAGTTTACGCTGGTGATGAAACGGCTGTTCCCGGGCTTAGTCGAATGGATTATGGACAGGGATATCGAAAAGTGCAGGAGGACGATATGAAAACCATCTCCATCTTACAAATAATCACTGGCGGTTTTATAATCCTTTTCTGGGTTGCTTTTTTCACTGTGGGCCTGGCTCCCGAGAACCCGCCTCAATGCTACTTTGCCTATGAGCATGCTTTTCCCCTGCCTGATACCCTGCTGGCTTTACTGCTGATAGCATCAGGCAGCCTGGTGCTCAAGGGGAAACCGCTGGGCAAAACCTTATCGCTGGCGGCCGCAGGCGCACTCGTCTTTCTGGGGCTGCTCGACTTCAGTTTCAACATCCAGAACGGCATCTACACCAACTCCATGATGGATTTAGCGCTAAATGCTTTCATAAATGTCTGGTGCGTTGCCTTTGGCCTGGCAATCATCTGGCGCTACAGGCGACAGGTAGTCGATAGTTGATAGTCGGCAGTCGATAGCCAATAGTTACAAGTTGCAAGTAGTGGGATGGAGTCAAAGGGGGGATGTGCCGATGAATTCGACCATCACCTAACCTCTACCTTCGAGGGAGGGGGATTCGTGGGCTGTCATGTCGAAACAAGACCACCTCTATCAAGCTGTATCGCCGTAATCATGGCTGAATCTGCTACAATTTAATTGTATGAACTGGAAATCGCTGGCAATCATCCTGGCCGTCATCGTCCTGCTGGTTGCTGTTTCTCTAGCCAAGCCTATTCAGGTGGCAACCAGGACCGTGACACTCTTCGTGGACATGGGGTTGAACTATAAGTGGCAGGTCACCGTTCCGCGAAGCATCTCGATATCTGAAGTCAGCTATCCCTGCGGCAACCGCACAGTGATGGCTAATTTGTACCGTCCCGACGACCGCTGTCGATATTCTGGCGTTATCTTAGCCCACGGCGCCGTTAAGGACGGGAAAGATGACCAGGCTCTGGTACTGGCAGCACAGGGCCTGTCGCGCGCTGGCTACGTAACGCTGGTGCCCCAACTGGAGAATTTGCGCTCCTTTCGGCTGCACGCGGATGACATAGAGACACTGGTAGCCAGCTTCCAGTATCTCCAGCAGCAGGAGTTTGTCAATGGCAGGATAGGGATGGTAGGCATTTGCCTCAGTGCTCCTCTGGTGTTCCTGGCGGCTGCCGACGGCAGAATCAGCGACGACGTCGCTGTCATCAGCTCCTGGGGCGGCTATTACAACATCAGCGATTGGCTCCAGACGGTGATAAGCGAGCGTTACTTGGATAACGGGCAGGCTGTGCCCTGGGAACCTCGACCCACGTTGAAAGCGGCAACGCATGGCTGGCTCACCGAGCTCCTGCCCGATGCTTCAGAAGAAACATTGGCTGGCGAGATGCTGTGGCAGAAGCTCACCCCGGAGGTTCAGCACACCCTGGAAAACCTGTCTCCTCATTCTAAGGCTGACCAACTCAAAACCAAGATTGCTATCATCCACACGGCTGACGATGACGTTATCCCCTGGGTAGAATCCGTGAAGCTGGCCGAGGCTATCCCCGATGACCAGGAGGTCTATTTCAGAATCTTCCATCGCTTCTATCACACTAACGTAAAGCAGTTGCTGAGCATCCGTATATCCCAGCTTGCGGGCACGGTCTCCGAAGTTGCGGGATTCTACATGTTCGTCTGCAGCATCCTGTATCAACTTTAAGTCATTTCTCCTTTGGTGCTAGTCACCCGCCCACGGGTGACACAGCATAGTGTTCGCAGGTGACACTGAAACTTGACAGGCGTCACTTAAAGAGTAGAATATGGAGACATCGTTGTATATCGTGCAAAGCTGGCCACTGGCTGATTGATATCGCAGTTAATAATTATCAATAGAGGGAGAAATGGAAACGGGACACGAGTCGGGACCAGTACTCGAGGCCACTGGGTCAAGTAAACATATTGCAAAAGAGCGACTAGCAGTATGCGTTTATACTTCGATAGGCATATTTAGTGGATATGTCCACTGCATCCGAAGTCAGCGCCTCCTGGATCTCCTCAACAGCGCATTAGTCGGAGGGCTACGCGCTTATTTCGATTTCTTGCCACTTACTCAAGTCACCATATATTTTTCTGATGGAACAGAAGCAACAACAAAAACAACTTTAATCAACAAGGACAACATCCTCTTTGTTACTGAGGTTGGGCAAACTTCAGGGATTGACAGCGGGGGGACTGGCAAGTCACTCCCACGCGTAAGTAAATCTCCCGTAGTTGCTAATCTCTGCGTGCCTCCCTACAAGCTCAGGGGAGAGATGCACAGCATCAAGGGGCAGCGACTGTCGGACCTGCTTAATACCGGCGATAGGTTCCTACCGATAACGAATGTGGAAATCGTTGCTCCCTCGGGTGACAGCCAAGCGGTTTCCTTTGTAGCTATCAACAAGGCACAGATAATCTATTCCGAAGAGACATCGCACTGAGCCATTTCTCTGAAGCCATCGGCTTCTACATGTTCGTCTGCAGCATCCTGTATCAACTGTGACAAAAGGCAACGGGCAACAGGCAGCAATCGGCGGTCGTCAGTCGATAGTTAATAGTCGCTCGTCGCTGACACAAGTTGCAAGTTTCAAGATGCAAGATGCAAGACAGCAGGCAGCAGGCGTGAGGCAACAGGCAATAGGCGGGGCTCGCGATGGTAGTTTTGCACCCTCACCCTAACCCTCTCCCGTCGAGGGAGAGGGAAGGCGGGGGATTCTTTACTGCGTTCAGAATGAAGGGACGGCGGAGATTGCTACATCCTTCAGCGGAAGGATTCGCAATGACATCCTAAACAGTCAATGACCATCGGTGCTGCTTTGGGCAGGGCTGACGCCTCTCGCTACATGTTTCGGCTGTTGGGATTTTGAATTTGCTTGGCCTGTGGGGCAGGTCTATGGTGGTGGGGTCAATGTGAAGCCTTCGGGCGCCTCGATTTCCATATAGAGCATAGCCAGGCACATGGATTTGCCGGTCTCGTCCCATCTCAGTGTCCTGGTGGCGCCGCCGCCTAAGGCGTTGTGCATCACCACCTGCAAGGCGTCGATATTCGGCATGTCATATACCTCTACCTCGCCCTTGACCAAATCCCTATAAAGCTCCTTGACCTTCTGAGGGGTTACCTGCTGGCGCAGTACCTCGAAGTTCTGTTTACTGAAGGCAAGGATGCCAACGTTGGAGATATCGCCTTTGTCGCCGCTGCGGGTGTAAGCCAGGTCTTTGAGCAGCATCCTGGGCATGGCTAGCTTACCTCCTTGACCACAAAGTTTATGGGAACTTCATCCCTGGGTATCAGCGTGGGCCAGAGGGCAATCACCGGCCTGGGCGCGCGAGGCGCCGAGAATCCCACGCCTACCGGCGTGCCGGTCATCATGCCGAAGGAAGCCACTATGCGCTGTGCCTCAACGGCTGTCTTGGCTTTAGCCGCTATACGGAGACCTATCTCGTTTACGGAATCCTCGTCTGGCATGGGGACAACGGGTCCCAGCAACGAGTTTATGCCCACGTAGTCAACTCTCATCTGCAGTTCATCGGGGTTCAAGCCCATCTGCTTTAGCCTTTCCCGGCCGACCTCTTCCATCCTCTTTGCCTTAGCCAGCGCCTGGGGAGCGCCGATGATGGTCAGGTTCTCGGCAATATAGCCATCTGAGTAGCCAATCTGCACCTTGAGCGTTTCGGGGCGAGGTTTGCCAGTCATGTTGCTGATGCGCACCCGGTCATCGCCCAAATCTTCCAGCTTCAGCGTGGTGAGGTCGGCTATGCCATCGGGCATGAGGTAGTTGCGTGGGTCGTGCACCTCGTACACCAGTTGCTCTTTGATAGTCCACTCGTTGACTAATCCCCCGGTGTCCGGTGCCTTGGTGATGATGGCTGTGCCGTCTTCGTAAAACTCGGTGAGGGGATAGCCTAATGCCCAGGGCTGGGGCATTCTTTCCCACAGCACCGAGTTCTGGCCGCAGCACCAGCTAGCGCACTCGATGATGTGTCCCACGGTGACCGCGGCGCCGATGAGGTTCCAGTAAGGCTCCTGATACTGCCAGCCGAACTGGTGCATGATGGGTGCTACGAACAGGGCATTGTCCGAGACCCTGCCGGTGATAACGACGTGTGCCCCTTCGCCCAGAGCGCCGATGATGCCGTCTGCGCCGATGTAGGCATGAGCCGAGACGATGCGTTCCCTGATGCTGTCAATATCGTCTTCGCCGGTATCCAGGTTCCTGAACCTCCAGCCCTTGTGGCGGCAAGCGTCCAGCTTGTCCAGAATGTCATCGCCGCTGACGATGCCTATTTTGAGGTCATTGAGGTTGTTCTCCCTGGCGATGTTGAGCACCTGGTTGGCAGCCTCTTCGCAGTTGACGCCGCCGCCGTTGGTGATGAGCTTGATGCCCTTTTTGTGGGCAGGGACGAGGAGCATCTTCATGCCGTCGATGATATGCTGCCAAGCGTATCCTCGCTTTGGGTCTCTGGTCTTGGTTATCTGGAGCACAGCCATGGTCAGCTCGGCTAACTGGTCGAAGCACAGGTAGTCGATATTTCCTTTCTCAATAAGCTCCAGCGCTGGTTGAGGGTCAGAGGGCGCCCACCCAGAGCCGGCGCCTAGTCTTAGTTTATGCACCATAGAGTCTCCTTAACTCCTCACAGTCTCTCCCGGTCGGCAGTCCTTTGTCGCTCGTCGATCGGGACTCGTCGCTCGCTGGTCGCTTCTCACTTCAGTTCGAATACCCGTTGTGCGTTCTGGTATAGGAACAGCCTCCTGGTCTCTTCGTCCAGTCCCAGCGTGTCCAAATCTTTGAGACACTTGGCTGGCGTTATCATGGGGTAGTTGGTGCCGAACATCACCTTATTTTTGCCGTTGGTCTTCATATAGTCCACCAACTCTTTGGGAAAGCGTTTGGCGGTGTAGGCGGAGGTATCGATGTACACGTTCAGGTGCTTGGTGGCTACGGCAATCATCTCTACTGTCCAGGGGTAGCCGATGTGCCCACCTACTATTTTCAGCTCTGGGAACTCCAGCGCCACCTCGTCTATGTAGGGTATGGGGCGTCCTGGCTCTGAGGGGCAGAGGGGGCCGGTGTGTCCCACCTGGAGGCAGACAGGGATGCCAAGCTCGATGCACTCGGCATAGAGGGGGTAGTAGCGTCTGTCGGTGGGGGGGAGATTCCATAGCCACTGGACTATTCTCAAGCCTTTGAAGCCGAACTGGCGCACACAGCGCCTTAGCTCCCTCACGCCATCCATTGGTTTGTATAGGTCAGCCGATGCGATTCCGATAAACCTGTCCGGGTATTTCTTCACAACAGCAGCCACCTCGTCGTTGGAAATCAGCGGCCCCTGTGGACCCCACCAGGCGCACAGCAGCCCCAGGCGCACACCGGCTTCGTCCATCACAGCGGTGGTGAATTCCACCGGTAGCTCTTTCTTAAGCCCTTCTGCCCCTGTCCACCTTCTCAGGGAATCGAACATGGGATGGTTGCTGAACTTCAGGTTCGGATGCTGCATCCAGACGTCGATTATGCCGTCATTCTTAGCCATTGTATCCTCCTTACCGCCGCTATTGGCCTATCAGGCCCGGCGTGCTGCCTTCTTTACCAGGTAGGCAATCGCTGCCACCAAAGCGAATACTAGGCCAAGGAGTATCAGGCAAAACTTCAGCGTAGCGCATATCTGGGCAATCTGGGGGTAAGGGTCGGCTACGGTGCCGAATAGCAACACCGTCAGCGCCACGTTTTCCACGGCATCGAGAAGGGCAGCAGCCCAGAGTCCCCAGGCTAACAACAGGCCGGTGGCTCGCCACTGCCTGGAGGTGAATATGCCTGCTGCCCACACGCAGGCGAGGGCAATGAGGGTGGAGTACACCGGCATGTACAGAAAATCGAAGCCAAGGCTGAAGCCTGCCCTTGCTTTGTCCTGCGCGTCCCAGGCGTTGATAATCTCTAAAGCTCTTGCCGTGGTGCCGGCTAGCTCGAAGTCAACGATGTTCGGCTTTGCTGGCCCGATGAAGCGGAAGCCGATGGTGATAACCAGGAAGAGGGCAAGTAGGACAAGGAAAACACACAACCGTTTGTCCTGGGGGATTGCTTCTAAGGGATGCTTCATAGCTTTCTACCTCCTCAGATACTGCAGACGCCGTCGGGAAGTGCGATTTATTATCGTGTGGGTATGACTGCGCCAATATGATAGCAATTCATTGAGCAGATTGCTATGGCAAAGGTGTATAATGTGGGCAGAGATGAAACCGTTCTATAAGCCCAGGAAGATTCAGCCTGCTCCCCAGAGCCTGGTGAGAGTTGGCAAGTTCAGCTTCGGCACTTTCTCAAGCCAGTTCCAGAGGGTAAATCCGCTGGAGGCGCCGAGGGCTTTCGCCTTCCCTTTGCCCAGGCCATTTTTGAGTTTCAGGCTGAAGGAATGGCAGGCGTTCCAGCTTGGCAACCAGCGCTACTTTATGCTGGTGGTGTTGTACAATGCCAAGGTCTCTGCCCTGGCCCAGTTCATCGTCTATGACAAGCAGGAGAAGAAGCGATATCACTTTGAGCGGATGCTGCCATCCTGGGAGGTCAAGGTACCAGACTCGCTTTGGGAAGGTCAGCAGCGCTACGGCAAAGACGGCTGTCTCATAGAGCTTATCAGCCAGTTGAAGCAGGGGCGTTTCCACATCAACGTGCAGGTGCGCTCGCAGAAGGGTTTGCCGGACATGGTGGGGCACTTCGAGGCTTTTCACGACGAAGGGCTGGTAGAGCCGATAGTCGTCTCTATTCCTTTCAATAAAAACAGGGGGATGTATTCCCACAAGTGCCTGATGCCCATGCAGGGTAGCCTGTCCATCGGCAATGAAAAAATCCAGTTTCTGCGCCAGGAGAGCTTTGCCATCATCGATGACCACAAGGGCTTTTATCCTTACGTGATGAAGTACGACTGGGTCACGGGTGCGGGCTTTGATAAAAAAGGGCAGCTCACCGGATTCAACCTGACCGCTAACCAGTCGCTGGCCCCGGAGAAGTACAATGAAAATTGCCTGTGGCTCAATGGCAAACTGCACCTGTTGCCTCCGGTGAAGTTCCAGAGGCCGAAGGGCGTTGAGGGGGACTGGGTTATCCGGGACCAGTATGGCATGGTTGACCTGGTGTTCAGGCCGGTGAGCATGGGCAAGATAGACATGAATTTCCTGTTGCTGAAGGTGAAGTACCGGGGGCCTTTTGGCTACTGCAACGGGTTTGTGAAGAACTCATCAGGGCATAGGGTAGAGATAAAAGACTACTTCGGCATGGGCGAAGACAAGTACATCAGGGGCTGAATTTGCCCAGCCCCCGGTCATTGTATTCTGGCGTTTGGTATTTGTGATTTGGAATTTGAAACTCGGCGTATCCGAGAGTTCAGCTATTTCTCCTCTATGGTTATTCGATGTATGACGTCGCCTGGTTGAATCTTTTTCATCACATCCATCCCGCTGGTCAGTTGCCCAAAGACGCTATGTTTGCCATCCAGGCCGGGCTGTGGCGTGAAGGTGATAAAGAACTGCGAGCCGTTGGTGTTGGGGCCAGCATTGGCCATGGAAAGAGCGCCTGCCGTGTGCTTGTGGCTGGTGAACTCATCGGCGAACTTGTATCCTGGCCCACCGCGACCGGTGCCGGTTGGGTCGCCCCCCTGCACCACGAAGTTGGGGACAACGCGGTGGAAAGTGGTATTGTCGTAAAATCCCTCGCGCGCCAGGAATACGAAGTTGTTCACCGTTATGGGGACGTCCTTGGCAAATAGCTCCAGTACCAGGTTGCCCTTTGCCGTCTCGATGGTGGCGGTATATTTATTAGATTTGTTGATTGTCATTGGCGGCGGTGCAGAGTAGGTCTTGGGTTTGGGCTGGGAAGTTGTGGGGGTAGGTGACGGTGCAGGCACTTGCCTTGGCGCCTGACCGGCGCAGGCTGCGAATAAAAGCGTTGCCGATAAGAGTGCCATGTAGGCTGTCTTCATCCAGATTTTGCTCATTTGTTTGTCTCCTTTTCGTATTTCTCAGGACCAGCCGTCGTCCTCGTCGCACAGCTCCACCACAATTTGTCTTGCCTTTTCGGTGCTTCCCCAGGCGCCGAAGGTAGTGCGGGGGGCGCCGTACTTGTCAATCAGCGCCCGTATCGCCTTTCTAAATGCATTCTCCTTATCGGTTGCTACCGTGACCACGGTCTGGCTGATTTCCTCGATGGCGCTATCCATGGTCTCTTCTCGCAGCATCCCATCGACCTCCTGTCGGTTTTTGCCCACCACCTCTTCGACTGCGATGTTGACATTGTGCTGTACGGCGAGCTTGTCCAGGTCAGTCTTTCTAATGGGTGCAAAAGGGCCGGCGCTGGGACCCAGGGGATGCCATCTCAACACAGCTACGAGTTGCTCCATGGTATCATCCCCTCCTTTCGGGCATGGCCGGTTCACGTTCAATGGTCAGGTACTCCCGGTATTTGCGTCGCTTCTCTTTCAACATTGCCCAGTTGCGTATGAAATAGTCTTTGGAAGGCTTTATTTCGTAGGTGAAATGGCGGTACATATTCTCCCTTGAGAAGCGGTACCAGGGAATCTGCTCTTTGTCGAAATTGACCTTTATCTCGCCGTCCTTGATGGAGAGCGTGCCCCTGATGCCGCAAAGGCCGCATTCCACCGTCTTGTTGTCCTTAAAGATGTGGATATTGCGGTCATGGCAGACGGGGCATACCCCCGGGTCTCCCTTGTAGGTAGTATCGCCGGTCTTGGCTGCGTTGGCTACCTCAATTCCCACCTTGTGTGCTCGCTCAAGCGCTTTTTGGTCGGCTGCCGACTCGCTCATTGCCTGTATATGAATCAGGGCACGGTCGATAACCTCCATGCCGAGTTCCTGCAGCAGGAGGTTTGGCTGGAGGAAGGCGTAGGTTGTCCAGCCGCGGGTGGCATAGGGGATGATGATGGCTGCCGGCTTGCCTCTCATTGAAGGAGGAGGGGGTGAGCCCATCAGCACGAACAGGCGGTCTATGAACCGCCTCACAATTGCCGGGACTTCGAGCAGATAACAGGGAGCGCCGAAGATAAGGCCGTCACAGTCATATATTTTGTGCAGCAGGTAGTCGTGGTCGTCCCTGTCCCTCAGGGCGCATCCCGTGCCGCCGAACAGGCAGGTAGCCAGCCCGTCACAGGGCAGTATCTCGTAGTTTGTCCAGCGCATTATCTCTACTTCGGCTCCCTGCTCCTCGGCGCCCATCAGCGCTTCCTTCACCAGTATCTCGGTGTTTCCCAGTCGCCTGTGGCTGGCGACTATGCCCAGAACTTTCATTTTCTCAGCCCTCCCTTTTGTTGCCGGCTTTCGAATTTGTGACTGCTGTATAATAGCACAATCGCATTGCCTGGTTTATACCGCCCCGCGCGTCAAAGACGGGGGGACTTTGTCTGGTTTATTATGCTGCGCTGCGTAAAAAGGAAGGTTACTGAATGGGCAAGTTGCGACTATTGGGCGCGATTGTCTTTGCATTGCTGATTATCCTGGCGATGTGGCTGGGGCTTCAGGCCGGCATGAAGGGCTTTAAGGTATCCGACATCTCCATGTTGCCCGCCATCCATCCGGGTGACCGTATTGTCGTTAACAAGCTGGCGTACAGTTTCGGCGACATTGAGCGTGGCGACATCATCGTATTCTTTTCCCCGCTATACAATAAGGACCTTATCAAGCGCGTTACCGCTATACCCGGGGATAGGGTGGAGGTCAGAGGTGGAAAGGTCTATGTCAATGGCGCTGCGCTAGAGGAGCCCTATGTCTGGCAGTCGCCGGGGTATCTTATGCGGGAGCAGACTATTCCGGCAGACAACTATTTTGTGCTCGGTGACAACCGCAATTACAGCGATGATTCCCATAAGGGATGGCACGTTCATCGTGGTGATATAGCGGGCAAAGCCTGGGTGGTTTACTGGCCGCCGCGGCGCTGGCAGCTAATTCAGCACCAGCCAAGTGGTTTGGGGAAAATAGATGACAGTCCAAGTGGCGCCCCGTTACTGCTCAATTCCAATTAGCCGCTGGGGGCGAGGTGTGCAATGGGCACGATTTGCTTAATTCGATAACATAGTTAATTTTTCGCTAGCCTATGGATTAGCGGTGTAGGGCTGGAAGATTTCCGGGAATACGATTCCTGTTCGACGAGTAGTTTAAAGGAAAGCTTTGAATTGTTCTGGGGTAAGGCCTGCTTGCTTGATAATCCTGGTCTGAAGGGTTCTTTTCAGTTCTTTTTGGTGGATTGGGACAGGGATGGGTCTTTTTAGACCTGGCTTCCACATGATGACGTGACTGCCCGTCTGGCGGACAATTTTGAAACCCGCTTTATCAAGTGCATTGATCATCTCTGCGGGCTTGAGAGAGGGCAGCTTTTGTGGCATGCGTTACAGCTTGACTGTCTGGTGAAGGAAGGCTTCTAGTTCTTTGGGGATGGGAAGATTGAGGTCACGAGCGGCAGCGAGACAACCGAGGAGTGCATCTTCAATATTGGCTAAGGCATCTTCAAAGTTGTCACCTTGCGAGACGCAGGAGGGGTAGAGGGGCACGCTAACAACATAGCCGCCTTCTTCGGCGGCTTCGAATTCATACTCGATGCCGCTTTTAGTTACCTTGAATTTTTCAGCCACTGGTGACTTCTTCATTGCTGTAACTGCTTACTTAGGGTCAATTATAACATGCCAAACGGAACGTCAACAATGAAACTGGACAGCTACTTTGTGAGATTTGCGAGGCCAGATTTATCGGGACGCGGCAATCTCCTCGCTCCGTCATTCTCGAGTCCCGATGCAATCGGGACGAAGAATCCCCTTGCCCACGCAGTCATTGCGAAGGGCGAAGCCCTGTGGCAATCTCATAGCCGCATTGTGACCATCGCCTGCCGGCTGCTGACTGCCGACTGCTGACTATTGACTAGCCCCGAATCCCAAGCGGCGCCCCGTTACTGCTCAACTCAAATTAGCTGCTGGTGGGGGTTTGAGCAGAACTCTCGCTTAACAACCTGTCTAAATTTCGGGGTTCCACCTCAAATATCAAGTTAAGCCTTCTTCATAGTTCTCCAGGTCTCGATAAATGAGTCCAGAGACCTCTTTTCATCAGCGGAGAGATCTTTGTCTCTCCACGACCGAGCGTGAGGGACATAGAGGAGGAGTACTGGAGGAACATCTCCCTGTGGGAAGGGACGCGGCATATTTTTCCCTTTAAGGATGGCGCGGATATGATCCCTTAGTTCATCCTCCTCTTTGGAGAACTTCCCAACGCCACGAAGCTTCCACTCCCCCGCAGTTGCTTGCGGCGGTATCTTAGCCTTGCTTAGCCTTGCCTTGCCTTGCCTTGCCTTGCCTTGCCTTGTATTGCCTTGCCTTGCATTGCATTGCTTGATGTGGCGCTTGGCGGCCTTGATTTCAGCCGCCATCTTTGGTGGAGCAATTCTAACGAACTCAGCTAGACGGTAGTTCGCTTCCTTGAGTTCACCCAACTTCATATGGCACACGCCCAGGTAGTACAAAGCTTTGGCATATTTTCGCCTGATGGCCATCTCCCGGTCAAAAAATCGCTTATAATCGTGAAATCCCTTACCACCGTGAAGTTTCTTGAGGCGCTTGTTAAGCTCCTGATAAAATCGCCCTTTGCAATGCCAGTTTTCGGCATTCTCTTGGCTGATGGCGAGTATCTGGGCTAAGCAATGCTTCGCATAGCTATATTCTTGTAATTCATAGTGGCACATTCCTTTGTCGTGCCAATATTCAGCCTTGTCTGGACGAATGTCCACAGCCCGACCAAAGCAACGCTTGGCATCGCCATATTTCTTCAATTCAAGGCAGCGTATCCCTTCGCTATGGTAGTCTCTAGCAGCCTTTGTGGCAATCTTTGTGACATTTCTGGGAATCCTTGGGGCATGATTTGGCGCGTTGAGATTCGCCTGGCTAAAACAATGGCTGCCTTCCTCCCATTCTTTTCGTCCATAGTGTAATGTTCCTTTGGTGTACCAATATTCAGCATTGCCTGGACAAATCTTCACGGCCTGATCAAAGCAATCCATCGCATAGTCATAGTTCTTCAATTCAGAGTAGCGTAGGCCTTCGGTATACCAGGCCATGGCAATCTTTTGGTCATATTTCCTCTCGGCCAAAAGTTCTCTAAAGCAATTCTTGGCAGTATCAAGCTGACCCAATTTAAGATGGCACCGCCCTTTGTAAAATAAGGCCTCTTTATATATGTGTTCAATATTCCGAGCCTTCCGAAAGCATTTATTGGCGTTCCCGTTGTCGTTGAATGCTTGATAGCAGAACCCTCTGGTCTTCAAATCATCAGCAACTTTTGGACAAATATCCACAACCTGGCCAAAATAGTTCTTCGCATCGTCCCAGGATTCCGATTTAAATTGCTCCAGCCCCGACGCATACAGGTTCTTGGCATCCTTTGATTCCCTCTTCCTCCGTATATTGCACTCTTCGCCTACAGTTGGAAGGGAGTTATTGATTTCAATCAATTCACCCATTAATATTTGGAAGCTTTGATACCTATTTGCAGGGTCTTTCTCCAGACATTTCATAATCAACGAGCTAAATGCCGTAGGCACCTCCGGCCTTGGGCTGGCAGGAGTAGGCGGATTCTTACGGAATACCTCTTTGTCCTCAAACGGAAGACTACCGGTAAGAACTTCATAAAATGTGACGCCAAAAGAGAAGATGTCGGAGCACGTGCTAAATCCAGTTTTTGAGGAGCGGTATTTGTATTTCTGCTGAGTTGCTAATTGGAAAGTTTCTGGGGCCTTATATTCCCGCGTGCCTGCATCAGATGGTTGCACGCCCTCATCCTGCTCCGGCTGTCCAACTGCTGGGCGCGTGAACCGTGATATGCCAAAATCAGTAATCTTTAGCGTTCCATCAGAGGAGATCAATATGTTCCGAGGATTTATGTCATTATGGATCAGTTTAGCTCTTCGGAAAGCGTAGTTCATCCCGTTACAGAATTGGATAGCATAATCGAGCGTTTCCGGTATAGTTAGCTTCCCGATGCGATCGTCCTGGGATAGGTCACCGCCCTCCACGTATTCTATCCAGATAACAGGCTTCTGCTTGACAATGTCCACTTTGTAGGCACGGACTATGTTAGAATGTTCTTCAAGACTCACCCAGCACTTTATCTCTCTGATGAAATCAGCAGCACGTGACGAATTTGGTGAGTCATAGCCCCGCATGGTCTTTAAGGCAACATATGATTTTGTTTCTTTATGGCGCAGTAAATAGACAACCCCCATGCCGCCAACCATCTTCTTGTCAATGCGGAAATCCGTTAGAATTTCATCGCCAACTTTCCATGAGAAAGGGGCGCTTCCTAGTCCGCGCTTCACAATCGCAGACGATGCCGACAGCCCTATCGGCGGGAGCGTAGTTTCGGGCCGTTTCCAAGTTTCCCGGTTCTCGTCTGATAACCTCATGCCTATCTATTCCGCTGTCATCATCGGGTGACCATCACCGATGATGACTGAGACATCGGTTTCTGGTTCAATGTTTACTTCGATGAACAGCCGAAGCCATTATTCCTCCTCCAACACGAGCATGTAGCCACATTTCCTGGTATCGCCGGCAAGTTTGCATTTCTGAACATATTGAGGATTTTTGGGATATTGTTCGATTCGTTCTCTGAGGCGGTTGATGTACTTGGTAATAGTATTATCATACGCCCCATGCGACCATGCCCGCTGCGCAATGTCATCGCGGCTGCAGCACTTCCCCAGATTATCAAACAGAACTCTTAAGATGAGCCGTTCTGTGCGAGGGACCGATAATTCGTCTTTGCCCCGCAATACTTTCACCTCGTTCTTTCCCCGCTTCGTGATTACCAATCCCTTTGTGTCTACAGTCACGTTTGACGTTAAGAAACTAAACTCAGCGAGGTATCCATTGTTGGTTTCAACTAGTCCTACGTAATCGCCATGTCCAAGTGGATTTTCCCCATCTTTTTCCAAACTCTCATCGTTCAGGCAAGTACCACATGTGCTTTTGTTATGCAGCAAAAATTGTTGCCTACTGGGGTCATAAGAAATGATAGCGTGCTCCCTCGAAATGCGCTGGTTACCGGTAATCCTTACATCGGGTCGAGGATCCGCAGGGTCATCGGTAGGCCGTCCTAGCATTATTTCAGTGGTTACAAGCGGAATCTTTTGACCTATCTGGTAGCCATCGATTTCAACCCCCCATGCCAGGTTCCTTATTTGCAAGTAAGCCCTTGCTTTGGTTGCCATCTTAGATATCCTCCTCCCAGGATATTCTATTATAGCCATCGTGAAAATGCCATAGTCTCCATGGAATCTGTATCTAGATTGTCACAGTTGTCCTAGCAAAAGATAGAGACTCAAAGGGCGCTGAGGAAGATACTATAGTAAAAGCACAAGCAAAATAAAAAAAGAGGAGGTTATAGATGTCAGTCATAAAAATAAATAACACATGCGCGGCGTGCGGGTGCGCCATACGCCTGGAGCTATCGGAGGTCCCGACTTTTCGGGGATACCCGGCACCGGCGACGTACGCGGAGTTCTTCGCAAAACCGGGTGGCAACCCAACATGTAGCGTTTGCTTTGCTAAGAAACGCGCGAGCGAGCAGCAAGGCAATAATAAAAAGAATATAGTGTCACATTGGAAAAGGGTCGAACCCAGCCAAAAGTAGAATTGAGGGTAACATGAAGGAAGCCAAAAAGAAAGAACGCATAACCGTAATGAACGTATGCATCTCCGATATCAGGAACGGAACCTACCAAGCTGTGCCAATGAAAATCATAGAATCAGTGGAAGTGGATGATGACGGCAACGAGATTCCAACGCCGCCTGTTAGTTGTGGTCATCAATTCACAATCAAGCTGGAGAAGGGATATTTCTGTCTAAGATGCAAGAAGTATGTCACGAAACCATGCGGAACAGTAGTAGACAACATATACTGCTCCCCATTAAGGAAGGGCTTGTGCTAAGAGAGTAAAATGTATAGAGATTACCCGATAATAATTGACAGAACACCCCTGGTTGCTGACATTCTTGCTGGCGTAGATTCGGTGCCGACGCGCTGGGACGGAAAGTTATGTACGCTGTATGAGTGGTTGTGCCAGACACCGGCGTACATAGAGGCACGTACAATTTGTACTGCGCCACTTGGTCAGATGTTGTACTACCCTGGTCAGAGAAAAGACCCTGAAGATGATGATGTGATGGAGCTCCTGTGTATGGGATTTCATTTTGTCATGAGGATATTCAAGTCTCCACATCTTGCTGAACAGGGTGAGCTGACTGATGATTGGCTGGTGGGGATAAATGACGACGGCACGCGCGCCGTTGTTGCCTACAATGGCGAGCCAGACGAATAGCCGAGAAAGCAGGATTATGAGCGAGAGGTTACTCAATTCATTTGAGCCAGATTTGAGGAGATAGAACGGGGTTGCGTCGGGGCTCGCGATGGTTTCGCTACGGCGACAAGGCTTTCAGATTTAGCGGCGAATATGCTGCCGATGTGCTAAAGCTAGTAAGGGACTTTTACGAGGAGGAAACATGAGATTTCTAGACTTTGGAGGACAGTGCATGAGGGAGGTTGCAATTCTACTCCTAAGAATAAGTTCTTGGATGAGGACCAACAACATTCCTGGAAGACAATTAGTCTGGCGCCTTCACAAAATTCTTGACCCACCCGAAGACGGACTCCCTAATACCGGGGCTACGCTTGAGTACGCGCGAAGGCTCTTCGGCTGTCCCAAGGACATTTTCTACCAATCCTTAGAGTGGCAACTAAAGCAACGTGAACGAGAATCTCTCGGGCTCCCGGCTGAGCCCCTCCCAGAGAGGCTCAGATGGACGTCTAAGGTTCCTGTTTCTATCATTAAGGAGGGACCTTAATGCCGCTACCAAGAAGAGTCAAGGCCAGGCTAAGGAGAGATCTCTCCCCTCACCCTAACCCTCTCCCGTCGAGGGAGAGGGAAATATGGAGCGCTGTCTCGTCGAGGGAGAGGGAAGGCGTGGGATTCTTTACTGCGTTCAAGAATGACTGGACGGGGGAGATTGCCGCATCCTTCAGCGGAAGGACTCGCAATGACAGGGTGGGCAAGATGCAAGGCATTAGGCAACAGGCGGGACTCGGCGATAGTTGCAAGATGCAAGTTTCAAGTTGCAAGATGCAAGAGGCTAGAGGCGTGGCTCGTCGCTCGGGGCTCGCGATGGCAATTTGAATGGGCACACGGCAGAAAAAAGGGGGGAAACGTTCGGGAAAATTGACGCAAGATGTCAGTGGCGCCTGTTAGACTATATTCAGGGGGTAAATAGGGAGCGAGATGTATAGACTCCAGGCATAGCGGCTGACGAGTAGAGCAGGGAGCGGAAGGAAATTCCGCAGCAGTGGTGCTTTCTGACCACTGCTGCACTTTTTTTGGGGCAGATAAATAAGCCGGAAAGGAGGCAAAAAGGAGCACAAAACCAGGTCCCCAGGCGGGTCAAGAAAAGACGAAAAAGGAGGTAAGCATTTATCTAATGGATTCAGACAGCTCAGGCAACATCCAAGAAACGAAGGAGTGCGAGGATGCGGAATGCAATGATTGGACTCCGGGAGAGTGGGATGCCAGGGAAGGGCGTATCCGCCAGAAAAACTATGCGACTGTTAGGGACTTCCTGAGCGGGGGGAGTGAATTCCAGACTTCGGTGGTAAGGGCGCCTATATATGGTGACCTGCTGGCTGCGGCTCTGCATCGCCACGTAGAAACCTGGTGGCAGACAGTCAAGTTAATGGGACACAGTTCGGAGGAGCCATACTGCAGCACGGTGAGCACTGACTATGACAAGCATGAAAACGTGGTGTGCAAGGGTTACCTGTTGCTGAAGAGAGACGACGATAAGGTGGTGGCGTCGATCAATACCATGCTAGGCGGTGCATTTCAGGCTAACCTGCTGATAACGGGCAACCGGAAGGAGACGGTGGAGGAGTTCGCCAAGGGCGTCAACGACCTGGCGGATAGCAAGAAAATGTACCAGGGTAAGAAGATAGAGCTAGGAGGCGACATAAGATTCATCAGCCCCACAGGGAAGAGCTGGGATGACCTGGCGCTCAGCCCCGAGTTGAAAGAGCAGATAAGGACCAACACAGTTGATTTTCTAGCTCGCAGAGAGGAATTGGCAAAGTATGGCATACTGCCGCGGCGAGGCGTAATGCTGGCAGGCGAGCCAGGCACCGGCAAGACGCTGGTGCTCAAGATAATCATGAGCCAGAGCCCGGGCGTGACCTGCATATCAGCCCGGACAGCGCGCCTGGTGAACAGTGCGTATATCTACGACCTGTACTTCGTGGCCAGAGACCTCAGGCCGTCAATCGTGTTCCTGGAGGATATCGACCTCATAGGCGAGGACAGGCGCAAGGCCAAGGAGCAAGCTTTGCCTACGTTGCTTGCCCAGCTTGATGGATTAGCCGAGGACTGCGCAGGAGTGGTCACCGTAGCCACCACTAATTTCATCGAGGACATTGACGATGCACTGAAGAAAAGGCCGTCACGCTTCGACCGAGTCATAGAGCTGTCGCTGCCCGACCTGGAGCAGAGGCGGAGATACGTGGAGCTTCTCTCCGGGAGAATTCCCATGGATGAAGATATCAGGGAGTGTCTAGCCAGGAAGACGGAAGGTATGACGCCGGCGCAGATACAGGAAGCGGCGCAGAGCCTGGTCATCGAGCACAAGCACAGCCCGCTGTGCGCGGCGCAGGGAGGCTGCACCTTTGACCGGAACGACGTGGACAGGGTGGTGGAGATGGTGAGGCACGACAAGAAGAACGGGCACATGGGATTTGCCAGGGCGGTTGACAGCGTTGGCTTGCCCCTCGCCGGTGCCCATGTACTCAATGCGCAGCAGAGACAGGACAGGTAGTTTCAAAATTCAGGAAAAGGAGGTTAGAGAGTCATGAAACACAGGGTTACAATCGATTTCGACGGAGGAGAAAAGGTCCCGAAAGAGCCTCGGGAAGAGAAGCGGGGACAGGCAAAGGATGCCTGGCGCTTCGGGGAGATAAGGGAGACGCTGTGGGGGAAGGGGAAGCCATCAGACCCCCTGGGCCTGGGCAAAATCAGAGAGAGACTGTGGGGTAAGTAGTCTGTAGTTAGTTAGTCTGTCTGTCTGCTGCGCGGGGCACCGGTTGGGGGGTGGCTGCGGCAAGAAATCAGGGTAAAAAGGAGGTAGGTAAAGTATGGATTCAGTCATTGAGCAATGGTTACAGGGAGTAGTATTCGGGGACATGCTTCGCTGCCGGAACATGGTGGTGGTGCCGCTGTTTTCATCTGCGCATGACAGCCCGGGATACCTGGTGCTGGAAGAGGCACTGAAGCGCAAGGTGGTAACTGTTACCGAGGTCAGCGAGGGCGGCAGCGTGCCCTACCTGATGGCGGTCAACGATTCGGCAACGTCGGTGCTGATACTGGACGGAGAGGAACTGGTGGGCGCCAAGCAGAACCGGGTATTGAACACCACCGTGTTTCTCAAGGGGAAATCCAGGACCAAGATACCGGTAAGCTGCGTGGAGCAGGGGAGGTGGGCATACGCTTCCCGGCACTTCACCACGTCCAGCTCCGTAATGGCCTGTGAGCTGCGTGCCAGGAAGTACCGTGGAGTGGCCAGGTCGCTAAGAGAAGAGGGCATTCACTGCTCGGACCAGGGCGATGTCTGGGTCGATGTACAGGACGTGTTATCCAGGGCCGGGGTACACTCGCCGACGCGTGCCATGAAGCAGGCATTTGATGCCAGGAAGAATGACCTCGACGAGTACCTGTCTGCCTTTCCCTGGCAGGCCGGGCAGAAGGGACTGATGGTACTGGTCAACGGGGAGGTCGCCGGACTGGATTTCCTGTCCCTGGATGAAGCCTGCGACAAGGTATATCCCAAGCTGCTGCGAAGCTATGCCATGAATGCCCTGGTGAACAAGGAGAAGGGAGCCGGCAGGTCGTCCCTGGAAAAGGCGAAGGCGTTCGTAGGCGAAATAGCATCTCTGGAGGAGGAGAGATACCAGGCGCCGGGGGAGGGCTGGGATTACCGCTATAGCGGAAAGGACGTAGCGGGGTCGGTACTGGTGTTGGGTGATACCGTGCTCCACGCTGCGTTTCTCAAGGTTAAGCCGCGGAGAAGGTCGACACAGATGATGGTGCGCGAAAGGTAAGGAGGAATTCGCTGCCATGGGAATCGATGAAGACGCTTTTCTAAAGACGATGCAGGCCCATCTCGAAGCCTCGTATGAATGCCGGTGGTGCTTTGGCATAGACGGCGAGCGGGTGGTGGGCGAGGCGGTGGATTACCAACTTTTTGCCGACCTCTGGCTGGTGCAGTTGTGCTGTCCTAGGTGCGGAGGCGAGTTCACGCAGACCTTCGCGCTATTCGAGAGAAGCTATCTGCTGGAGCGGATATGCATAGTATATCCACAGTTGGAGACTGTGGTCAGGCAGGCGCTGAAGCTGGAGCAGGATGCAGCCGCCAGTGAGAAAGCGTCTTCACCGCTGGCGCCGTGTGCAGTTGTCGTCGAGAAGGTTTCTATCGTAGACGGCACGATGGCGGCCAGGGTGCCGAACCGCCTCTTTCCGGAGTATGCCAGGGAAGGGTACGAGGAACAAACTGTGCTGGAGATGTGGTTCCCGGGAGCCACGAGGTAGCGACACCGGGGTCTGCTGAGGAGGTAATATTTGGTTGGAATGGGGCAAAGCAAGGCAGCCAGGTTAAGCCGCGGTCAATCGCTGCGCTTTTTCCTGTACATACTGGCGTTGTTCCTGGGGACATTGGCTGTCCACGAAGCGGCGCATGTCCTTGCCGTCCTGGCTCTGGGTGTCCCTGTCAGCGAGCTGAAGTTTGGTTTCTATGGCATACACCCGTCGATAACGCTGCCGGAGCATCTTGCCGGCACGCAGCAGGCGATAGTCTACTACGCCGGCGGTTTGACCACGGGGATTATACTGCTGGTGTTGTATCTCTGCTATTTCAGGCGAAGGTACCGCGCTGCGCCCAGTATGTTTCGATGGTTACTGGGGCTGGTGACGGTGATATTCGCTGGCATGCAGTTGGCTATGGGGTATCTGGAAGGGTGCTATCACCATGTCTACGTCATCGGTGCCGGGACGCTGTTTTCGGTAACTGACATTGTGGTGAGTGGTTGGGCGGTTTCTGCTGCCCTTCTTCACTTTGTGCTCTGCCCCTGGCGCAAGATGAAAACAGGTGCGGTGACAGGTCATAGGCAGAGTGACTAGCAAAACTGACATTGTGGTTGGCAACGAAAAGGGGATGCCCTCGTTATAGTAAAGGAGTCTGGTCGAGGTTATTACTGTTCAACTGGTGAGGTTGGGAAAAGGATAGGAGGCACCTGTGAAACAAGGTGCCTCCCCTTAAAATGCTACTAGCTGTTAAAGGTGAGTTCGAGTGCGTTGCCGAGCTCGACCACATCACCATCCTTCAACAAGCACCTGCCTTTGCCGCTGATACTGGAGCCGTTGACTTTGGTTCCGTTGGTGCTGTTGTGGTCCTCGATGTAGTATTGGCCGTCATCGCATTCAAACCATATGTGTTCCCTGGAAAGCAAGTCTGCTTTTTTGGGCTTTACCAGAGAACGGAAGTCGCTCCTACCCAATGTTCCGGAACTTCCGGATATGGATACGTACTCGCCGTCTGCGGCCATGAACTTCGGTCCGGCTGCGGCTGTGGCGGGAGTGGTATCAGTTGCACTGCCTTCAGCGCGCGTGGCTGTTGATGTATAGGGAATGTAAGCAGCCCGTGCACCTGCGCGATTTGTTGCGGGGGCTAGAGCGGGTCTTCGGAGCAGGAAGACTATTACCCACACGGCTGCGATAGCCAGCAGGCCGATCAGCAGGATATACAGCAGCCGCGAGTTCACCTGGCTGTCGCTGCCTCCAAGCCCCAGGGTCAGGATGCTGCCCTGACCGCTGTTGGCTGAGCTTCCTATCATGTTTGCACCGCTGCTGCTACTGTAGGGAGAAACGGGTGGAGCAACGGTTATGGTGGTACTGGCGCTCACGGTGCCATCGACGT
>Ga0194126_10001411_pt1 | contig 40420 bp, 28 predicted proteins | sample TA2KigC150mmetaG_FD_148641 | JGI IMG/M metagenome (GOLD analysis project Ga0194126, IMG submission 148641) | Freshwater microbial communities from Lake Tanganyika, Tanzania - TA2015035 Kigoma Deep Cast 150m | ecosystem: Environmental > Aquatic > Freshwater > Lake | place: Tanzania: Lake... | reverse complement strand
GGGGCGTCGGGTTTCAAGGTTCAGACCAAGGCCTGCGTCCCATCCAACGTTGGGCGGATGCACAGGTACTTGCACCACGACGGAGACACCACCCTTCCGGGAACTTGCCCATCCCCCGTCGTTCCCGTCATAGTCTCCCTAATGTGAGCGATGTGACGCGACTCCCGGATGCGGTCGAGCGTGGGGAAGAGCAACTCCTCTCCGAAGCCCTCGCCATCGAGGATGGCGCGGAGCACGCAGCGTTTCTCCAACGCGTCGCCGGGAAGAACGCCGCCCGGGGGAAGGCGAAGGACGACGTGCTGCCACAACAGGCTGGGCAGACCATCGGCGTCAGGGCAGTTCGTCGAGATCGGCCAGGCAAGCTATGAACGAGTCCTCAAACTCCTGGAGTGAGCAGGAATCCGGCTCGCTCGACTCCGACGTGCGTCTTCCGTTGCCGGACTGGAGCGGCCAGATGCCGCGTTCTTCGCGGGTGCCGACCGACGAGTGGCGGCGTTACTGCCGGGCCAATCTCGGGAAGCTGCGATCCCGACCCGGCTACGCGGAACGGCGGCTTCGAAACGGTATTGCCGAGGAGTTTTCGTTCCGTTCGTCAAAGGGGGCAGTCCCGAATGGCGCTTAAATCGGTCCTTGTGCTTGCCGCCGCGGGCAGCGCACGTGCCCAAGAGACCCAACACCCGGTCCATTTCTTGGTGATGCCGAGACCCAGCTTTCCATACCCAACCCTCAGAAGCCAGTCATGCGTGGTGCCTTTGAGCCGGCCGGAGCACATCGAGCATGCCCGGCAGTTGATCGCCCTGGATGCCGTTAACCGGCATGGAAGCTCGGACCCGCTGCCCCCAAACAGTGGCACAATTGTGGTAGCCCAGGTCGCTGCGGGTTCGGACGGCGTCAACCGGAACTACTCGGTTCCGGGCTTTCCTGCGTGGTCCTGGCACCTGGCCGGGCGTCTCGGCTTCGGAGACTACATCGCATGGGAGATCGCCGCCGTGCCCACGGACATTGAAGCCTTCATCGACTACTACGTCGAGGAGGGTGCTCGATTCATACACTCCACGATCGGCCGTGAGTTGGGGCCGGTCCCAGCCGCTACTTGGCCGCGTGGGATTTCTTCGCCTCCGCGATGACGGCATGAAAAGCGGGCTTGGGCTGGCTGTTAACATCGAACAACAGCGGCCTGCCGTTCCGGCGCCACGAGTTGGCGTCATTGGGTCCCCAGAAGGTGACGACCTCCACCGAGGCTTTGTGTTTCACGAAGGCGCGGAAGATTCCTTCGTAGGCTTCAGTCAAACGCCGGTCGGCTTCGTCCACGAGCCCGCCCTGGGTGGCGGCGGCGTTGTTGGCAATGTCCGCCCCGGTAGCGCGCTGACCGCTCTGGGCGCTGTTGATGTCCAGTTCGGTGACGTGAATGGGCAAGCCCAAGGTCGCCATCTCGGCCAGGGCCTCGTTCACGACGTCCCAGGCCTTGATCCTGCCCTTGTAGCGACCGACAACGGTGTGAATGTGATCGCGCATCCGCTGGAGCAATTCATCACGGGACGCGCGCGGGCCACTGTCAGTGAACCGAGCGAAGCCCCCGCCAAAACCCGGCCCGAACCCACCGCCGCGAGAGGCATTCGTGCCAGCGTCGCCCGGGGTGGCGGCGGGAGCCGATGACGCCGCATCCGTACCTCCGGGCGGCGGACTAGTGCCCCGGAAGACCCAGAACGGTGTCTGCGAGTGCCAGACGAGCGTGTGTCCCACGAGACGATTTGGCTAGCCGCCTGAGGTCCGAGTCCACGCCGTCATCGGAGGGGCGATGAAGTCAGCGGCGATGAAGTAGGAGTGCCGCCGGATTGACACCACTCGTGCTGATGGCAATCCGTTGGCATGACGCGCACGCAATTCCAGTTGCCGGGCGATGTCTACGACCGTGCCCGCAAGGTTTGCGTGAGCCGGGAGATTTAGTTGGCTGAGTTGTGTTGACAGGGTGCACGGCGCGCCGGGCGGCCAAGGGGCAGCTAACCACCGAAGGCTCTGTTGATGTCTTCGGCGTCGCCCAAAATCACCGAGTAATCGTAGTTGCCCGGACCGCACCATGCGTGCAGGTGTTCGATGATGTGGCGGGCCTGCTGTTCCGTTTCCCGCGGCCCTCGCCGGTAGAAAGGTTTCCCGCCGTAGCCAAAAGTAAACTCCCGCGGGCATCGGACCGCTTTCAATCCCCCAAAGACCCGGGCTGCTTGGCGGTACTCTGGGTGCGGCGCGAAGCCCAAGCTCCTGGCGTACTGGACGGCCTGTTCCACCACCTTGCGGGCGCACACTGGTTCGGTGGTCTCCATCGGAAAAGACGCCAGGTAATGGTCGCGGATCCGCCGCTGGTAGTCGGGAGTGGTTGTCGCCTCATAGATCGCCAGCTTGACGCCCAGACAGAAGACATCGAGCAAGAAAACGCCCGCTTCGGTCCGGCGTCCGCCCGACTTGAACCGGGCGACGATCACCCAGCCAATGCCCTGGGTGAAGAGGTGCGTGGGCCACAACGCTTCGTGGGTCGCTGAGTTCACTCGACCGGGAAGAGGTTCAGACATCAGTGGCACTTTATCGGATCCGCCCCCGCAACGGCAACCCTCTGACTACCCCTCACCGGCTCCGAAGGACGCCCAGCGGGAGCGGCCTGCGGGCTGCGCCTGCCGACGCACTCTTTTGTCAGACGGCCCCTCCGCCACGCGTAGCCCCCTTCATGAACGCGACACGCACGGTGAAGCCCGAGATGGCCGTGCCCATGCAGCGGCTCGCGGCAGCTTTGCGAGCGGCGCGGCGTAAAGGCGTGAGCCTGAGCCTGAGCCTCGTCCATCAGAGCCCGAGCACCCCCGTGCCGACCCCAGCGCTCGCGCCCGGTGTGCGAGCGCTGGCCTGGAGGGATTTCGTTGCCGAACTCTGACCGGCTGCCCATACGGTACGGATCGGTGAACGAAGGCACGGGTTTCTTGATTGGCATTTGCTTATTCGAGCGTGGCTGGAGTGTGCCCGGACAGGAGTGGCTATTCCAAGCGAAACGGGGCAGAATTCTGCCCTACCAGGGGCCAGGTCGGCCTTAGGAATTGAAGGGTGGCCGCCCCACAGCTCCCGAAAGGCGGTCGTGGTCTCCAAGAAGGGCGGTCAGGAGCCACTGCGGCTGGAAACGGCGGTCGCGCCAGGCTCGGCCTCGAGGGCCGTGTGGCCCACGCGGCGAGTGAGCCGCTCGAGCTCCGCGATCGGGATGAGACCCGCCTGGACTTTCTGCCAACCCTGCTCCCGCAACGGCTTCCAGCCTTGGCTCCGGGCCAGGGCGCGTAACTGGACGGTCTTCACTTCCGGCCCAAGCAGGTCGGCCAGCGCATCGCTCATGAGGAAGAACTCGTAGAGGGCGACACGGCCGCGATAGCCTCTACCGTCGCACTCGACACAGCCGGCCCCTTTGGCGGCGCGCACTTCGGCGGGGGCAAGGTGGAGGGCAGCGGCCATCTCGCGCCGGATCGAGTCAGGCAGGTCCGGGTCGGGCCGGGCGCAATGGCGGCAGATACGCTGCGCCAAGCGTTGGGCCACACTGCAAACCAGGGACGCGCCCAGGAGGAACGGCTCGACGCCCATGTCCAGCAAGCGGGTGATGGCGCTGATGCTGTCGTTGGTGTGGACGGTCGAGAAGACCAAGTGGCCGGTTTGGGCGGCGCGCACGGCAATCTCGGCCGTCTCCGCGTCGCGAATCTCCCCGATGAGGACCACGTCCGGGTCATGGCGCAAGATCGCCCGCAGGCCCGCGGCAAAGCTCAACCCGATCTCGTCGCGCGTTTGGATCTGGACCGCGCCATCGAGTTGGTATTCCACCGGGTCCTCGATGGTGATGATCTTGCGGCCTTCGTCGTTGGCCTGGGCGAGAGCGGCATAGAGCGTGGTGGTCTTGCCGCTGCCGGTCGGACCCGTGATGAGCACCAAGCCTTGCGGCAGGCGGGTGAGTTCCTGGACCAACTGTTCCTGGGCTGGTTCCAAACCCAGATCGCGCAGGCCCAGAGCCAGGCTGCGCCGCCCCAAGATGCGCAGACAGACCGCCTCGCCGTGTTTGGTGGGGATGGTCGACACGCGCAGGTCGTACTCGTCGGTTTCGGTGCGCGTGGTGATCCGGCCGTCGTGGGGCATGCGTTTCTCGGCGATGTTGAGCCCGGCCATGATCTTGAGCCGCGAAACCAACGACGCGTAGACCTGCCGCAGGCCCTCGGGCGTGGGAACAGTCTGCAGGACGCCATCGATGCGGTAGCGGAGTTTGACCGCGGCGTAGTAGGGCTCGATGTGGATGTCGGTGGCCTGCAGCCGCAGGGCATCGGAGAGCAATTGGTCCACGTACCGGACGATGCCGGCGGTGACCGCGGCTTCGCCTTCACCCGCCGGCACGCTGAAGACCGTCTCGGCCGACGCATCCGCCGCGCTGCGGTCGTCGTGCAGACTGAAGATGGTCTCGGCCCCCAAACCGAAGTGCTGCTTGATCACCGCGCGGAAGCAGCTTGGGGAGGTGAGCACCGACCGAAACTTCCGGCCCAGGAGCAATCGCAAGTTGCCCAGCTCCGCGTGGCGCGGCGGCTCGCAAAAGGCCAGCACCAAGGCGCCATCCTCGACGCCGATGGGGACGAACCGATGGCTCATCAGGACCTTGACCGGCACCAGTTCCTTGAAATCGGCCGGGAGGGCGAGCCCGGAGAGGTCGACGAATTCGAGGGCGTGCAGTTCGGCCAGGGCGCGATAGGTGTCTTCCTCGGAGGCGTAATTGAGCTCGACCAAGGCCGTGTGCGGCGCCACGTGCCACTTGCGCTGGCGGCGGCGGATGTCCTCGAGTTGCTCGGGGCTCAGCAGCCCGCGCTCGAACAGGAGGTCAGAGACTTCGCGTTTGGGTGGATCCGGCTCCATGCTCACGAGATGGGGACATCGAGCGCCTTCTTGACGTTGAACTCGAGCACGTTGGTTTGACCCGCGGCGTTGGTCAACGTCATGCTCGGCAAGCTAATCGACTGAATCATGTGGTCGGCCACTACCTTGGCGCCGTTGGTCAGCACCAACACCTGGTCGACCACCTGGAGATACGCCAGCTTGTCGCCCGTGGACGAGACATAGCATCCCATGTAGAGCAGTTCGACTTTCTTGGTCGCGGGAGGCGGCGGGGGCGGCGGCGGCTGGAATTGCAGAGTGAAGAACGGGCTCACCGCGTTGGTAGGGACCGCCGCCGGCGGCCGGGGGGCGAGCAGGCCGGGGTAATCGAAGGACCGGAGCGCGGCGACCGCCGCGCCGTTGGTCGGCGGGGGCGGCAGCGGACCCAACTCGGGCAACCGGCCGCCAGACTGCCACAGGACCAGCAACAACAAGGCGACTAGCGCGGCCAACCAGAGGAGGGCCAAGCCGAACGACTTCTCGACGAAGCTCATCATGCCAGGGCTAGGGTTCCAGGTTAGGCTGCCGGATGTGCTCCGCCACCCAGGGCACGAACCCGCGCACCGTGACCTCGAGTTGGCCTTCCTGAGGTCGGGTCGGCGCGCTCTTGCGCAGCAGGAACTGCTCGAAGTAGAAGGCGGGTTTGTTGGTCAAGACCTGGTCCAAGGCCACCCCTGCCAACTCCGGGCCGCGCCCGGGCAAGCTCATGAGGAACCGATGTAGCGCCTCCGCCGGGCCGACCAATTCCAGGCGCATGGGCATCGCCTCGAGGAAGCCGACGCCACCCGCCGCGGAGCGATGGGTCTCGGCGGGCAGTTGGGTCAGGGCGCTGACGGTGCCCACCTGACAGTGGATGGCCGTCAAGAGCAGTTGCGTGGCCATGTAAAGCCTGGGCCAGAGCAGCGCCGGCTCGGGCAGGTCGATCGAGTACTCGGGCAACCCGCCCAACGCCCCCGGCGCCAGGGTGACCCCCTTCTGCTTGGCTAAGCGACCAAGTTGCTCGCCCAAGTTCTGCCGCTCGTTTAAGAACTCGATCAGCCGGAACGGCTCGTCCATCACGTCGCGAATCGGGTCCGGCAAGGCCATGCGCCCGCGCGCCCACTGGACCGTGGCCGCCAGATTCGTCGCCGCCGCCGTCAGTTGCGCGCGACGCTCGCCCAGGAACTCCGGGCCCAGCCCCACGCAGGCGGCGCAGGCGCGGTTGGTGGCCAAGTACTCCTGCCAGAGCGCCTGCAACGGCGCATCGAGAGTCGCCGCACGCGAGCGCAGGGGGCGAAACACGGCCACGTAAAAGGCCGCCAACAGCAACGTCAGCAGCAGGATCGCGGACGGGACGAACTTGTTGGCGGCGGCGCGTTCCACGGCGACTAACGGTTGGTCGGGCTGGTCGCCGGAGCGCCCGAGTCGGTTCGCGGCCAGGGTGTCGGAAACACCCGCCGCGGCTCCCGGCTCGGGTCGGCCAAAGGCAGGCGGGAGGTCGGGCCGACGGGTGCCGGCAAAGGCTGAGGGGCAAGCTCCATGAAGAGGGCGTGCACGCGGTTCGAGAGGATCACGCCCGCATCTACCACCTGACGTTTGCGCTCGGGTGGCAACGCATCCACGCGCCGGAACAAGGCGTGGGCCTTGAGGTTGGTCACCACCTGGCTCAGGATCCGGCGCATCGCGTCGCCTTCTTGCGGGATGCACAGCTCGACAATCAGTTCCTGCCGCGCCAGGGGGAGATTGGTGACTGCCAGAACAAGCGCGCCGTTGACCAGGTTGGTCGCCCCCGGCGCCGTCGCCGTCGCGTAGCTGAGCGCGTCGCCGAAACTCACGAACCAGAAGTCGTCGTTGGTGCGTGCGCCCATGAAGGCGGTGAGCGCATCGAGGGCGTCGGCCGTGGCGAGTTGGCTCTGGAGCACCGGGTAAAGCCGTTCGTAGTCCGAGTCGAGCTGCTGCGCCAGCGCGGCGATCTGGGTAGCGGTATCTCGGGCGGTGCGGATTTGGCTCAGCAACCCCTGCTTGCGTTCGAGCACGTCCCGGTGCTGGGCCGTCCCCCGACCCAACAGCAGGGCGACCAGCACCATGAGGACCACGCTGGCGGCTTGGGTCCACGCCCAAACCCGATGCCGCCGCCGGGCGGCCCGCAGCTCTGGCGGCAGAAGCGAGAGCGCCCGCGGCACCCGGCGCAGGGCCTGGCAAGCGGCGCCATAGGCCACCCAGTACGGGTCCATGGGCCAGTCCGCATCGTCGGCCGGCAGAGCGGGCCAGCTCTCGAAACGGAGCGGCCCCAGGCGATTGAGGTGCTCGATCAGCCCAGGCTGGCCGGCCCCGCCGCCGGTGAGGTAGACCGGCAGGCCCGCGAAGGTGAGCTCGGCGTCGCCGTGGTCTTCGAGCCATTCGGCAACGCAGCGCTTGACCTCGGCGGCCCATCGCCCCACGACCGCCTCGAAACCTGGCAGGGTGTCCGGGCCAGCCAGCAAGTTGTGCGCGCGTTTGTGGGCCTCCGCCACGGGCAGCAGGCAGCCCTTGAGCTTGGCCAGTGCCGCCGTGAATTGCTCGCCGCCGACCTCGAAACTGGTGGCGAAGACGAGTTGGCGGCGCACCACGATGGCCACCACGGTGTGGTTGGCCCCCAACTCGGCCAACACCCCCTGCTCGATTCTGGGCCGGATCAGTTGCGCCGCGACGAAGAGCGCCTGGGCGGTCGTGGTCAACTCGCACACCGTCGCCGGGTCCTCAGCGCGCGCGTCTTCGGCCGGGGCCGGCGTGTGGCGTTCGAGCAACTCGCTGATTTCCTCCGCCCGACACAGCGTCACGGCCACCGGCCGCTGGTAGCGCGCAAACGGACGCAGCGGCGCGAAATCGTAGCGGAGGGTCTCCTCATTGAAGCCGCTCAGCTTGGTGGCCTCGCTCGACACGGTCTTGGCGAGGTCGGCGCGGCGCGTGCCGGGCAGCTCCAAGGTCTGGGCAATGGTCCGGTGCTGCGGCAACACCAAGGCCAACCGGTGGGGGCCCAACCCGGGCAGGACCTCGCGCGCAAGGCCTTGGACGGGCTCGGCGCCCAGGCGCGGCTCCTCTTGGAGATCGATCGTTTGGCGCTGCAACACGCGCAGGCCGCCCAAGGTGGACTCGACCACCAGCATCTTATAGGAGCGGCTGCCCGGGTCGATCGCCACCAACCGCTCGCCCAACAGCGGGCACAGCCGGTGCAGCAAAGGTCGTGGGAGCGAGACCGTCACTGGGCTGGCGCGGCCGGAGGCGTGGCGGCGGGTGGGGGCGTGGGGCTGGGGCTGGTACTCCCCGGCCAGGTGGGCGGCAGATCCTCTTCGTCGTAGATGAGGAATTCACCCGTCTCCGAAACGACGGTGGCGGTCACGAAGATGAGCAGGTAACGGGGCTTGTCCAACTCGACCCGGCGCCGAAAAGCGGCGCCGATGATGGGGATGTTGCCCAGCACGGGCACCGACTCGACGAACGTGGTCTGTTCCCGTTCCAGCACCCCGCCCAACACCACCGTCTGGCCGGACCGGACCACGGCCCGAGTCGAGAGTTCCTGGGTCCGCGACTCGGGCAGGCGGATGTCGAAAGAACTCACCACCTTGCCGGTGTCGTCGCGGTCGGTGACGGTGGCGAAGGTGACCAATTGCACGTCCTGGTTGACCTGCGGGTTGAGGGCGAGAAAGACCGTGCGTCCGTCGCCGCCGATGCTGGCGAGCACATGCAGGTTGACGCCGGAGGTGATCTTGACGGGTTTGCCGGCCGGCAGCAGCGACGACGTCGAGCGCCGCTCGAGGATGGTCTGTTTGACCTGGTACTCCTCGTAGTAGTACTGGACTTTGCCGTCGGCGATGGTGGCGGGCAGGTTGTTGATCACCGTGAGCCGGGGCGCGCTCAGGACCTGGCTTTCGCCGCTCTGTTGGATGGCGGTCAGGGTGGCGCTGAGGTTGCGCCGCGACAAGATATTGCCCTTGGATTCCTGCAAGCCGATCCCGACATCGCCAATCCCCAGGTTGGTGTAGTCGATCGACTCCCGCGCCGTGGTCAGCAGGTCGCGGCCGGTCTCCCAAGCAATGCCCAACTTCAGGAACGACGCCTCCGAGACCGTAATGAACCGCGCCTCGATCAGGATCTGCTGGATCGGCTTGTCGAATTCCTGGACGATGCCGTCCATGACCTCGAGTTCCTCGGGTGTTCCCTTGGCAATGATGATGTTGCGCTCGTAGTCGATGTAGTACTTCGAGCCCGCGAAGAAGTTCGTGATGGCATGCTCGATGGACGGCAGCTTTGGGGCGAGGTCGTTGACGAACTTGGCCATCTTCTGCACCTCGGTGACGGTAACGACGTTGTTGGCTCTGGTCTCTGTCCGGATGGCTTCCGGCGGCCCGAACTCGGCCGGCAGCACAAACCCTTTGCGCAGGCGATAAAACCGCGTCTCCTCGAAGAGCTTCTTGCGGTCTTTCCCGTCGACGATGTAGATGAGGTCGGTGCCCACCTGGAACTGCAGGTCGAGGTTGCGCGAGACATACCGCAGAAACTCCGAGAGTTTCACCCGGTTCATGTTGACGCTCAGCTTCTGCTGGAAGGCCGGCAACGACTTGTCCGCCACGAAATTGATCCCCTCGGCCTGGCCGACGTTGAAGATGATGGTCTCGAGCGTGGCATTGTCCAGGTGGATCGAGATCTCCTTCTCGAGCACCTTGGCCATCCGGCCCTGGACCGACTCGAAATCGAAGAGGAGCCCTTTGACATAGTTGGTGCGACCGAAATTCTCGGGCACGTAGGGCGTCGACTGGATCTGTTCGATGGCGTCGCGGACGTCTTTGCGCGGGGGCAACCCGCGATCTTTCCGCTCGCGCAGCAGGCCGGGGATGGTGGGATTGAAGACCGAGTTATTGGCGTCGATCTCCCGGATCTTGTCCTCGAGGGCTTGCTCGCGCCGCAACTCGCGCTGCTGGCGCACCCAAGTCAGCAGCCGCTGGGCCGCCGGGTCCTGCGGATCGCGCGCAATGAGGGCGTTGGCATGGATCTCCGCCTCCTCCCACTTCCGTTGAGTCGCCAAATTCAGAATCTCCTTGATCTCATCGTCGTGCGTGGAGCTGTACCGCACCGGCGGCGCCGCCTCCTCGGTCGCGGCGGCCCGCTTCGAGGTCGCCGTCTTGGCAGGCCGGCTCTGGCTAGCCCGCGACGAACTCGAGGCGGGATAGCGCTGGCAGGAAGAGGCCAGGAACGCCAGCAGGACCAGCCAGCCCACGGCCGCACGCAAATGACTGGATGCTCTTGCCATAACTGCTGCAATTCCAGGTTCGAGCGCGCAGCATGCCGCGATCCCGCGCCGGATGCCAGTCTGAATTGCGGCCCGCCACCCGCCCACCCGCCCCGCGTCCTTGGCAAGGTCGCGCGCCGACGCGGCCCGGCTCAGATGGTGTACTTGGCGAGGACCCAGTCCGGGATCTCGAGCGCGCGCCCGGTCTGCAGGCTGACCATGGTGAAATGGAACCAGCCTTCGCAGGCCGGCTTGAGATGCGGCTTCTTCAAGATCTCGAAGTCCACCCGCACCCCGTCACGCACCACCTCCTGCACCCAGGTCCGGACGATCATGCTCTCCCCTAACCGCAACGGGCGCTTGTACTCGACGTGAGCGGTGCGAGTGAACCAGCCATAACCCGCCCGCAAGAACTCCTCCATCCCCATCCCGTAACAGCGCGCCATCTGGTCGTAGCGCGCCGCCAACACGTAGTCGTAGTACCGGCTCGCATGCACGTGCTGGTTCAGATCGATGTCGTCCGGTCGCACCTGGAGCTCGGTCTCGAACCGGGTTCGGCCCAGCCGAACTGCCGGGCCGGACGGCGGCGAGACCGACGAGGGCGGCGGGGACGGGTCCATCGCGGTTCGCGGTTCAGGGAACCGTCAGCCGCGGCGGCGCCGGCGTGGCGGCGACCAGCGCCAGGGCCTCGTCCAGGAAGATCTCGCCGGTCCGTTCCCCCAGACAGATCCGCGTGATGTAGTCGTAGCGCCGGAAACTGCCCCAGTCGACCTTGGTCAAAATGTACCCGAAGGCGTCGTTGGTCAGCCCAAAGAGCAGGTTGTGTTCGCCCCGCATCTTCCGCTTGAGGTAGTAGCCAATGTTCGGCAGGGCCTCGCCCGGAATGGTGAGAATCTGCGCGTTGCCCACGTTGACCACGTTGACTTGCGTCGCCACCTCGGCCCCCGGCTCCGCCACGTAACCCAACGGCGAACGCTCGAGCACCGTCCGCAACAGGTCGGAGTCCACCGGGAACCGAACCGTCTTGGCCACGCAGAATAACCCCGGGTCCCGCTGCACCGCCGCCGGGGCGACCAAGCGCACCGCTTCGTCAGCCAGCAGCCGCCCAATGCGCTGGCATTCTGCCCAGGTCCGCAGGTCTTTACCGTCTGGGCCGCGGTTGTCCGCCGTGACCATCCCGCCCTGGGCGCTGTTCAGGAACAAACCCACACCTGCGCCCGCCTCCGCCAACCGCTCATACAACGGCCCCACCAGGTCCGGGCTCAACACGCCCGCATCCGAGCCCAGCACCTCCGGATGGATCGCATAGTTCACCAGCGTCGCCAAGGGTCGCCCGGCCTCGTCCAAGGCCTGGATCACGTGGCAGCGGGGATCGTACAGTTGTTCCGCGTAGTAGTTGTAGGCAATCTTGCCCCGAGCCTCGCCCGTGGCGATCTTCAGCATCGCCGGCTGCAGCCGCGCGACCGCCTCGTCGATGACCTCCGCCATCCGCCGGCAGACCCAATCCAGGTAGGCCAGATCCGCCGCCGTCCGCCCGGCCGCATCCGCAAACCCATAGCAGTCCGGCGCGCTGTGCGTGTGCGTGGCGCCGATGAGGATATTCGTGCCAGGCACGCCCTTGACCTGAGCTCGAACGCGCTGGCCCAAGACCGCCGGAAAACCCAGGAAATCTGCACTGACCATGGCCACCCGCGTCTCGCCCGCCTCGAGGGCCAAGGCCCGCACGGTCAGGTCCCCGGCCTGGCGCACGGCCGGACTCGACGGCCCGACGCCACCCGAAACGGGCAAGAGCGGGTCGGGGGTCACCACCCGCACGGCCACGCCCGCCCGGAACCCGCCCGCCAGCCCCGGTAGCGCGCTCGCCAGCGCCAGACCGAAGCCAAACAGAAAAAGTGCGGTCCACCGGGGCACGCCCGCCGAGCCAGAGCATTGGAAGCGTCGCATCGCGTCACCTACTTAGGCCAACGCCCCCCGCGGGGTCGAGCAGATTCCACCGCACTCATGACTCCCCTCATGACTCCCATACATCCTGGGCGAGGTGGAGCGTGGACGGTCACGTCCGCCCAGAGCGAGTCTGAGGACCCGCGTCCCGCAAGGCGCCTGCCGGATTTCGCCCAACCTAAGCACCTCGCCAAGGATACGTCTGGCGGGAGCCGACGGATTATCGGCTTGGCAGTCCGGTTCCAGGTTCCCTAGGGTCCGACCATGCGTCCGCTGCGGGCCTGGCTAGTCTACTTGACCCTGGTCTTTGCTGGGGGCGCCCTCCTCGCCCCGGCCTTATATCATGCGGTCCAGTGGCTGGCGGCTCAGACGGAGATGCTGCGGGGCGTGGCCGACGCCCCGTTCCATCGGTACGTGAACCGCGCCTTGCTCGGGCTGGCCTTGTTGGGACTCTGGCCGCTGTTGCGGCATCTGGGGGTGCGCCGGTGGTCGGAGGTTGGGCTCAGAGGGTGGCGGGGCCAGGCCGGCCACTGGGGCGCGGGTTTACTCATCGGGTTCGGCTCGTTGGCGGTGGTGGCGCTGGTGTCGCTAGGGGTTGGGGCGCGCGACCTGAACCTCGAGCGTACCGCGTCCGAACTGGGCCGGCACCTGGTCAACGCCACGCTGGCCGCCCTGGCGGTGAGTTTGCTCGAGGAGGTGCTGTTCCGCGGGGCCTTGCTCGGAACCCTCCAGCGAGCTCACGGGGCGACCTGGGCCTTGGGAGTGTCCAGCGTGGTGTATGCCTGGGTCCACTTCTTCGCCCGGGTGCGTTGGACTGAGCCGGTGGATGCAACGGCTGGTTTTTGGGTGCTGGGGCGGATGTTGGGGGGCTTCGTCGAGTGGCGGAGCTTGGTCCCGGGTTTCGCCAATCTGCTGTTGGCTGGGGCGATCTTGGGTCTGGCGTTTCAGCGCACCGGGACCCTGTGGTACTCGATCGGGCTCCATGCCGGTTGGGTGTTTTGGCTCAAAACCTACGCCTCCCTGACCACCGAAGCGCCTTCCTTCAGCCGCTGGATCTGGGGAAGCGGCAAGTTGGTGGATGGCTGGTTGGCGCTGGTGTTGCTGGGGCTGGTCTTAGGGGTGGTGGTGCGCCTCACGCGCCGGCCGCCCGGACCCGACCCAACATGACGCCTCCGAGCCCAACGCCCGTGGCAAAGACCTGGCTTGAAGCCGCGCTAGGTTTTCTCTACCCTGCGTGGTGTCAAATGTGCGACGCAGAGCGCGCTACGGCCGAGCAGGGCTATGTCTGTGCCCGGTGCCGGGCGAGGCCGGACGCGATCCGTTATGTCGAGCCGCCCTATTGTGAACGTTGCGGTCTACCGTATGCTGGCGACTACGCGCTGCCCTTCGAGTGCGGCAACTGCCGGACCCTCGACTTGTGCTTCTCGCAGGCGCGAGCGGCCGTGGTGGCGACCGATTTCATGCTCGACGTGATCCACCGTTACAAATACCACCGGGCGCTGTGGTTCGAGCCCTTCCTGAGCGAGCTCTTGCTGCGCCAGGCCACACCGGCCCTCGCGGCCGAGCCGTGGGACCTCATTGTGCCCGTGCCGCTCCACCCGGTGCGACAACGCCAACGCGAGTTTAATCAAGCCGAACGCTTGGGGGCGCGCCTGAGCCGAGCCTGTGGCATCCCGCTGGCAACCGGATGCGTCCGCCGAGTGGCGCCCACGCGGACCCAAACCACGCTGAACCGGGCGCAGCGCGCCGCCAACGTCCGCGGGGCGTTCGCCTGCCGCGCCAGGGCGCCGCTGGCAGGGGCGCGCGTGGTGGTCTTCGACGATGTCTTGACCACGGGAGCCACCACCAGCGCTTGTGCCCGCGCGTTGCGTGCCAGCGGCGCCCGCGAGGTCTGCGTCTGGACCTTGGCACGCGGGCTTTGAGTCCCCCAACTGCCATGAACCCTCGATCGCTTGCCTTGGCCGCCGCCGGTTGGCCGGCCTGCCGCCGGTTGATCCAACGGGCCGCGTGAGCGGCGCCCTGCCTTCTTTCCTCATGGCCACTTCTCCTTTTTCACGGAAATCGCTCGGGCTAGAGGGCAAGGAACCGCCTGCGGTCCCACCCGTCGCCCCGCCGGAGCGCGGTTTCTTGCGCAAGCCAAAGCTGGGTGCCGCCCGCGTTCGCAAGAAGGACATTCCGGAAGGGATTTGGACCAAGTGCCCGAAGTGCTCGACCATGATTTACGACAAAGAACTGGACGAGCACCTGAAGGTCTGCCCGCACTGTGGGCACCACTTCCCCATCGGCGCTCGCGAGCGCATCAATTCCCTGGTCGAGACCTGCTCGTTCGAGGAGATGGACGCCGCCATGACCAGCGTGGACGTGCTCGAGTTCACCGGGGTGGCTAGCTACGGAGAAAAACTCGACAGTTACCGGAAAAACACCGGCCTCCGTGACGCTGTGGTCACCGGCATTGGCCGCATCGGCCCGTCGCGCGTGGGGTTGGGGGTGATGGACTTCGGTTTCTTGGGCGGCTCGATGGGCTCGGTGGTGGGCGAGAAGCTCACCCGCTTGATCGAGCAGACCACCGCGCAGGGACTGCCGCTGATCATCGTCTCGACCAGCGGCGGGGCGCGCATGTACGAAGGGATGTTCAGCCTGATGCAAATGGCCAAGACCTCAGCCGCGCTGGCTTACCACGCGCGCAGTCGCCTGCCTTATCTGAGTGTCCTGACCCACCCCACCACCGCCGGCGTCATGGCGAGCTACGCCAGCTTGGGAGACCTCATCCTGGCGGAACCCGGCGCCATGATCGGGTTCGCCGGCCCGCGCGTGATCAAGGACACCACCCAAGCCGAACTGCCGCCCGGCTTCCAGACCGCTGAGTTCCTGCGCGACCGAGGGTTGATCGATGCCATCATCCCACGACGCGACCTCAAGGAACAACTCGCGTTCTTCCTCGAGTTTCTGATGGGCAGCCGGCAGCCCTTGGCGACCTCGCCGTGAGCCGCGCTCGAAGCAACTCGGTTGCAGAGCGGGAAGCTGGCCAGGCGCTGCTGTCGGGACGATTTTTTTCGCCTTTTTTCGCTTGAGCCACAGCCCCGGTTCGTCGATAACCGGCTCTAGAAAATAGCGTCGCCGGATTGGCGGATGGGAGCATGTCGGAATCGTTCTTTGGCATCGGCGAATGCGACCTGGCTTTACCCTGCCTTTGCTCGTGATCAGAAACGTAGTCCTTGAACCGTAGTCGAGTAAGTCAGGAGCCCGAACACCGGATGGTGGCCGACAGGCCTTTGCTGGAAGTCGAAAGCCATCAAGTGGGGTTCCACTTGTTTCTAAGTAGTTCAAAGGAACTGTTACACACGGCATGTGGCGGGGTTCTTTTTTTTGGTTGGGTAGTCCCCGCCGTCTCGGCTAGCTTGCCGCCCATGGCACAGGACGACCTGTTCGGCCACACCCAAGGCGCCGCACCCGCTGCGGACCCGCCCGAAGCCGCCCCGCGCGCCGATCGGGCGGCGCCGCTGGCGGCCCGGATGCGGCCCCGCGATTTGACCGAATACGTTGGGCAACAGCACCTGTTGGGCCCGGGCCAACTCCTGCGCCGAGCGATCGAGGCGGATCGGATCCAATCCCTGCTCTTCTATGGCCCGCCCGGGACCGGCAAGACCTCGTTGGCCCAGGTGATCGCCACGCAAACCCGCTCGCGTTTCGTCCGGCTCAGCGGCGTCGAGTCGAACGTGGCGGACCTGCGGCGGGAGTTGGCCTTGGCGAGCCATCGCCTGGCCAATGCCGGACAGTTCACCATCCTCTTCATCGACGAAATCCACCGCTTCAACAAAGCGCAGCAGGACCTGTTGTTGCCCGAGGTCGAAAGCGGAGTGGTGCGCTTGATTGGGGCCACGACCCATAACCCCTGTTTCTTCGTCAACGCGCCGCTGGTGTCGCGCTCGCAAATCTTCGAGCTCGTCCCGCTGCGCGAGGAAGACTTGGGCCAACTGATGCGCCGGGCCGTGGTGGATGCAGAGCGCGGCTTGGGTCACCTCAGGCTCGAGGTGGCGGAGGCCGCGCTCCAACACTGGGCGCGGACCGCCGACGGCGACGCCCGCAAAGCCCTCAACGCGCTCGAACTTGCCGCGCTCACAACACCCCCCGACGCGGCGGGCCGGATTCGCCTAGACCTGGCCGAGGCCGAACAGAGCATTCAGCGCAAGGCCATCGTGTACGACGCCGACGGCGATGCCCACTACGACACGATCTCGGCGTTCATCAAGTCGATGCGGGGCGGGGATCCGGACGCGGCCCTGTACTGGCTAGCCAAAATGATCCACGCGGGGGAAGACCCGCGGTTCATCGCTCGCCGGATCATCATCTGCGCGGCTGAAGACGTGGGTCTGGCAGACCCCATGGCCTTGGTGCTGGCCCAGGCGGCGTGGGCCGCTTCGGAATTCGTCGGTTGGCCGGAGGCGCGTATCCCCCTGGCGGAAGCGGCGATCTACGTCGCCACCGCCCACAAGAGCAACAGCGCCTACCGCGCCATCGACGCCGCCCTGGCGGACATCCGCAGTGGGCGCACCCTGACGGTACCCAACCACTTGCGGGATGCCAGCTACCGCGGCGCCGAGCGTTTGGGCCACGGCCAAGGGTACGACTACGCACACGACCACCCGGGACATTTCGTGGCGCAAGATTACTTGGGCGCCATCCGGCATTACTATCAGCCCACCGAACAGGGCGTCGAGCGGAAGATCAAGGAACGCCTCGACCAGTGGCGCGCCAAACTGGATGCGTCCAAACCCGCCGCCACAACCTCCCCTGCCCACCCATGACCCCTGAGATCGACCCGGCTCGCGCGTTGGTCGAGGACAAGCGCGCTTGGCGCCGCCGCTTCCGGGCCCACGCCCAAGAAGTGACATCCGCAGAACGCGCCGCGGCCTCAGAGCGCGCCGGCGCCCGGCTCCGGCAGCAACCGGAGTGGCAGCAGGCGACCTGCATCCTCTTGTATGCTGCGCTCGACGACGAGCTGGACTTGCGGCCCGTCGTGTGGGAAGCCCTCGGACGCGGAGTGCGCGTGGCCCTGCCTCGCTTTGACGCCCAGCGCGGCGAGTACGAAGCGGCTCGAGTCGCGGATTGGGCGGCAGAGGTGGCGCCGGGGCACCGGGGCATCGAGGAGCCTAGGCCATCCTGCCCGACCATCCCGTTAAAGGCTCTGGACTTGGCGCTGGTCCCTGGCTTAGGCTTCGACGTTGCGGGGCGCCGGCTGGGTCGGGGCAAAGGCTATTACGACCGGCTCTTGGCCTCCGTGACCGGCCTCCGTTGCGGGGTAGCGATGGACTGGCAGATTGTGCCCAGGCTGCCCGCGGGGCCGCACGACCAAACTTTAGATTGCCTCTTGACGCCGACGCGCTGGCTTGCCTGCAGGCCGCGCGCGGTTTGAAGATGAAGCTGCTGGCTGTGTTACCGTGGGCCGAGACCAGCTTGGGCTTGCTGCTCGGTGCCGTGCTCGGCTTTCTCATGTGGAGCTGGAGGGAGCGGAAGCGAACCCAACAAGGCGAAGGCCAGCGAAGTCAACTGCTGGCCGACGCGGCGCGCCAGGCCGAGACCCTTCGGCGCGAAGCCCGACTCGCCGCCGAGGAGGAGGCCCTCGCCCTCCGCCGCCAATCGGACACGGCCCTCGCGGAGCGCGGTCGGACCCTGGCTGCCTCGCAGGAACGTTTGACCGAGCGGGAGGCGCTCATTAACCGCCAACTGGAAGGGTTGGTCGAACGCGAGCGTAATCTGCGGGATCAACAGGTCGAACTCCAACGGCAACACACCGAACTTGCCGCGCGTCAGAACCAAGCCGACGCGCTCCTGGTCCAGCGGCGCGAACGGATCGAGCGGCTCGCGCACCTGACCCAGGTCGAGGCCCGCGCGCTGGTGCTCAAAGAAGCCGAGGCGGAGGCGCGCAAAGATGCCGGGGAACTGACTCGCCGGATTGTGGGCGAGGCCAAGGCGCGCGGCGACGAGGAGGCGCGGCGCTTGATCAGCCTCGCCATCCAACGCTGCGCCAGCGAACACACCTTCGAAACGACCACCTCGACCGTGGCCCTCAACGGAGACGATCTCAAAGGCCGCATTATCGGGCGGGAAGGGCGCAACATCCGCGCCTTCGAGGCCCTGACCGGCGTGACGGTGCTGATCGATGACACGCCCCACGCGGTCGTCCTCTCCGGATTCGATCCGGTGCGACGCGAGGTGGCTCGCCAGGCCATGGAACGTCTGATCCTCGACGGCCGGATTCATCCCACCCGCATCGAAGAGGTCGTCGCCCGCGTGAACCAGGAAATGGAGGAAACCGTCACGCGCATCGGCGAGGAAGCCGTGTTCAAGGTCGGCCTGCCCCCCCTGCACGTCGAGTTGGTGCGCCTGCTCGGGAGGCTCCGTTTCCGGCGCAGTTTCGCCCAGAACATCCTGGACCACTCGATCGAAGTCGCGCAGTTGGCCGGCGTGCTGGCGGCCGAGCTCGGCGTCGATGTCCTGACCGCCAAGCGCATCGGCCTGCTGCATGACATCGGCAAGGCAGTCGACCAGGAGATCGAAGGCTCCCACGCGGCGGTCGGCGCGGACATCGTGCGCCGCTACGGCGAGTCGGAGGAGGTCATCAACGGCGTGGCTGCGCACCACGATGAGGTGCCGCACACCAGCGTGCTCGGGATCTTGATCAGCGCCGCCGACGCGATCAGCGCCTCCCGACCCGGCGCCCGCTCCGAATCGATGGAGACTTACCTCAAACGACTCGAGCGGCTGGAACAAATCGGCGCGACCTTCCCCGGGGTCGAGAAATGTTACGCCGTCCAGGCCGGCCGCGAGCTGCGCGTCATCGTGCGCCCCACCGAGGTCGATGACGACCAAGCCTACGTGATGGCGCGGAATATCGCCCGCAAGGTCGAAAACGATCTCCAATACCCCGGCCAGATCCGCGTCACCGTCGTCCGCGAGACCCGCTGTGTCGAGTTCGCCAAGTGATGCCCCCCTCAGTCGGTCGGGCCAAAGCCGGCTCGCGCCAAGCCGCGTTGAACCTCCGGCGCCTGCATGAACCGGCGCCATACCCGACCGGTCCGGTGATTCTCCGCCATCAGCAACATGGGGCCCTGGTCGATCCCCAGCACGTCCGGGTCCCACCAGCCGACCCGCAGATTGAAAGCGTCGCGAAATCCATAGGCGGTCCAGAGCTGCGCACGGTATTGGTCGTACAAGTGACGTAGCGTGGGCAGACAAACCTCCGGGGCAAACGGCAGCGAACCGCCCACAGCCGTCGGCGCAAGGGTGCCGTCGTCGTTCTCCGGCGGCGGCGCGCCGCGTGCCCGGTAGCCCAACGTGCTGGGCAGGCCCGGCCCATCGCAAGCCGTCAACCCCCAAACCCACGGGCCGTAGCCCGGGTGCCCGCGCGGATTCGCGATCGCGTAGGCCCGCTGAGCGAGCGTGGCGCGGCGCGAGTTCTCGAAGTAATCGATGCCCCGGGCCCGCAAGAACGCGTCGGTCCGACCCCGGAAATCGATCCAACAGTGCGAGTACTGGTGACCGAAGAGGGGCGGAAACACAACGAAAGACTGACCGTAGTGGGTCTCCCAGCGATACCCGCGCGTCCAAGCCTCCCAACACGTCGCCGGCAGCGGGTCGCGGCTGGCCCCCAAACCCAGCACGTAAAGGATCATCGCCTCGTTGTAGCCAATCCAGCGGTGCTCGATAAAGCCTCGCTCCGGGTGCCAACCCATGCTCAGAAGGCTACCCCCAGCGAGCATCCAACCCCAGTCCACTCGCGCCAAGAGAGCGTTCGCCAACGCGCGGATCTCGCCTTCGACAGGGTCCGTCGCAGCGAAGTACTCGCGCGCGAAGATGACCCCTGCCAGCAATAACCCCGTATCGATCGAGGATAACTCGACTTGCTGGAAGCGGGTTGCCCGGTCCAGATCCAGAAAGTGGTAGAACCAACCCCGGTACCCGATCGCGCCGCTCGACTCGGGCCCCTGAGGCTGTTCCCAAAAGGTCTCGAGCGTCGCCCGTGTGCGGTCGCGACCCGCGATGCGGCTAATCCAGCCGTGGTCGATCCCAATGCCGATCGCCGTCAAACCAAACCCAACAGCCGCGATGCTGCAAAACGAATCTGGCGTGCTCCGATCGCGCACCAGACCGTTGGCGGGATTCGCCTCGAACCAGAAATAGTCGAAGGCGGTCGCCTGCAGCAACTCGAGAAACTCGGCGTCGCTCGAGAAGGGCCGCGGTGTGGCCGAGATCGCCGGCGCCGCGAGCGTCACCTCTGGAAAGCCGATAGCGCGCACCACGTAGTAATAGGTGACGCCATTAGTGACCGTCAGATCGGCGAAGTGGCGCTGCCCCAACGGGCCCGGGGTTATGCGGTGAAACGGGCCGTCCAACTCCGTCCCTCGATGCACCTCATATCCCTTAAGCGCATCCAGGCTGGGCGCAGCCCAATGCAGCGTCACACTCGCGTCTCCCGCGCGGGCCACCGGCGCCCACCAAGCCGCCCCCACGTCAGGGTCGGCCCCCGGCGACGCGCTGACCGATCGCGGCGCACCGGCGTCACCGGAGGCCGCTACCCCAACGTCCAACCGCGGGGCCTGCCCCGAGTCCGCGCCAAGGCCCGGCACGGCGGCGAGGGCGAGTGATGCCGCCAACCCAAACGCCGAAGCCGCCCCCAACCCGATGCTCGCGCGTCGCCCCTCTCCCCGCCGGGTTGATCCATCGCGCCGCCGGGCGTCAAGGTGGGGGGCATCCGGCCTGTTGCCAGGCAGCGGCTTGAAGCTGGGAAGAGCGCCGGGTTGCGCGGGCTGCATCGGGGCAGGGTGGGGCGATTTCAGGATTGCAAACAAGCTGAATCTGGCTCTCAACTTGCTACTTGTTGATCGGTGCAGGAAGGCGAATCCGTTTTGGGCGAGCCGGGTCAGGCGGAACGCGGGGGAGTCATCAAGTCCCTTGCCCGGCGGGATTTCCGCACCTGCGGCTACCACCATGTTGAGTAAAAAGCGACGTCGTCCGGACTGCCGACGCGAGGCGATGCCTGTCGGCGGTGGGTTTTGGCTTGGGTTTCTTATTCTGGCGACCCTGGGTCGGGCAAGCGTTCAGGCACAAGACCGGCCCGACCGCATCCGGTGGGATCCGGGCGCATCCGGGCCGGCCCAACCGCTGGCCTTACGCGCCGCCCCGGTGCGGCTCGTGTCGGAGCAGTTCCTGGGTGGAGGTGCGCTGGGCGAAAACCTGGCCCGCGCCGAATCCAGGAGCACCTCGCCGGTCGAGACGCACCTGATCGTGCAATTCGCGGGGGTACCGTCACCACCGCAGCGGCGTGCGCTCGAAGCCCTCGGGGTTCGCCTGCTCGATTACCTCCCGGAGGGGGCCTTCTTCGCCCGCGTCCCTCGGGGCACAGACCCAAACCAATTGTCGGCGCTCGGCGTGCGCTGGCTCGGGCCGATCTACCCCGAGGACAAGCTCGCGCGCAGTCTGCGCACGGGAACCGTGGGACCGTGGGCGCTCCAACCCGACGGGACCGCCCGACTCCGGGTCAGCGTGTTCACGGATGTGACCGTGGAGATCGCGGCAGCTCAACTGACGGCGGCTGGGGCCGCCCTGATCGAGGTTGCCGCCGAGCGATCCTTGCTGACGGTCGACGTTGCCCCGGGGCGCATTCCCGAGTTGGCGCAGTTGGATGCAATGCGGTGGCTCGAGGAAATCCCGCCGCCGGCTCAACCCTTCGTGGACGGGATCCGGACCAACACCCAAGCCGAGGTCGTTCAGGTGGCGCCTTATGGCCGGTCGGGCGCAGGGGTCACCGTGGGGATCTGGGACGTCGGCTTGGCCGACACCAACCACACCGACCTAGCTGGGCGACTGACGATCGCCGAAACCAATAGCGCCGAAGGTGTCCGCGCCCACGCCACCCATGTGGCCGGCATTGTGGGCGGCAGCGGCGAGTTAAGCGCGGCCAAAGGCGGCTATGTCCGCCAATGGCGTGGGCAGGCGCCAGCCGCCACGCTCATCTCGTGGGACACTCACAACGCGGTAGCCGAACACAAAGACGCCATCGAGAACCGCCACGTAGCCGTTTCGCAGAACTCCTGGGGCGTGCAAATCGACGCCTTCTTCGGCAACTGCAATCTGTACGGGGACTACAACAACGACGCGCCAGCCTTCGACCGCCTGGTCAACGGGAGCTTGTACGGCGGACGCCTCAACGCCGTGTTCGCGGCCGGAAATGCCCGGAAGAACGCGTCGACCAATGGGTGCGCCGTGGGCCCCTATTTCACGATCGGCCCCCCGGCTACGGCCAAGAACCCCCTGACCGTCGGCGCCATCAACTCGGATGACCACAGCATGACCTCGTTCAGCAGTTGGGGTCCGTTGGACGACGGCCGCCTCAAACCCGATCTCGTCGCCCCCGGCGCGGAGGTCGGCGGCGACCACGGCATTATGAGCACCACCACCGGTAATCAGTACAGCGTGCTCATCGGAACCTCGATGGCCACACCCGCCGTGTCCGGCGCCATAGCCCTCCTGCTCGAAGAATACCGCGCTCGCCTTAACGACCATGCCCCGCGCCCGTGCCTGGTCAAGGCCCTGCTCCTCCACACGGCGCTCGACCTCGACGACGCCACCCCCTGGTACAATCCCGGGCCGGACTTCGCCTCCGGCTACGGCCGCCTTCAAATCCGGGCCGCCCTCGATCAGGTCCGCGCCGATGGGTTCTTGGTCGGGCGTGTCGCGCACGGTGAGGTGGCCACCTACACCCTGCCCGTGCCGGCCGGCGCCCCCGCGCTCAAAGTCACTCTCGCTTGGGACGACGTGGCCGCTGCGGAGAATGCAGCCGTGGCGTTGGTGAACGACTTGGACCTGGTGGTCCTGGATCCTCTGGGCCAACCTCACTTGCCCTGGACCCTCGACCCCGTAGACCCGTCGGCCGCCGCCGTGCGCACGCGGCCCGACCGACTCAACGTCGTCGAGCAGGTCCAGCTCGCATCTCCGCCCCTGGCTGGTGACTGGGTAGTGCGAGTGGTTGGACAGAACGTCCCCGCCGGCGGGGCGCAGTCCTTCGCCCTGGCCTACTCCCCCGCCACCATCCCCCAGCCCGCACTCCTCGAATTCGAACGCGCCCGCTTCGATGACGCCACGGCCGGCGATCAAGACGGCGCCATCGACCCCGGCGAGACCATCTACCAAACGGTCGTGGTTCGCCATGTCGACGGCCCCGCCGTCACCGCCGTCACCGCGCGACTCGAGACCGAAAGCCCAGGCGTGCGCTTGCTCCAGACCGAGTCGGCCTACCCCGATTTCCTGCCCGGCACCACCCGCACCAACCTGACCCCCTTCGCCTATCGTGTGGGACGTGACATCGCCTGCGGCACCACGCTCCACTTCCGCCAGATCCTCAGCAGCGGTCTCGCCCAGTTCACCAACCACTTCTCGCACGTGGTGGGTACCCTCGGCGTCACCAACGATACCGTCCGCACCTTCGAGAGTGGCAACGTGCCCCAAGACATCCCCGACGGCGGAGCGGTCGCGTCGAAGCTCACCGTGGCCACCCCAGGCACCATCGTCGATGTGAATGTGTCGTTCCGCATCGACCACCCTTACCTCGACGACCTGCGGCTCGAGCTCGAACACCCAGACGGCACACGCGTGATGCTCGTGCGGCCTTTCGTCTTGGCGGGGCAAAACTTCGGTCAAGGCCCGTGCGGCGACTGGAACCAGCGCACACGGCTCGACGACCAGGCTCCCGGGCCCATCCGTAACGGCGCGGCCCCCTTCGTCGGCGCCTTCCGGCCGGACGATCCCCTGGCGGTCCTGCATGGCAAACCAGTGGCCGGCGATTGGAAACTCGTGGTCGCGGATACCTCGCTCGAAGATGTGGGGACGCTGCAGTGCTGGGGGCTGGAGCTCAGCTACCAACAGGAAGGTTACACCTGTCAGGTCTTCAACCGGCCTCCGCAAGCTCAAGGCGCCAACCTCATCGTGGTGCACAACCAACCCCTGCCCCTCCAACTGCCCGCCCAAGACCCCGATCTCGACCCATTGCGCTTCGCCCTCTTGGACTTGCCGGCCCACGGGACCGTCTCCGGGTTCGATCCCGCGACCGGCACGCTCGTTTACACACCGGCCCTGGGTTACATCGGCCCCGATCGACTCACCTTCCAGGTCGACGACGGCCTGGCCACCACCCCCCTAGCGACCGTCGACCTCGAGGTCCAGGAACCCCGCGCCGAATTGCGCCTCGAATCGACATCCATTCCCGCCACCGTCGTCCTAGGCCATGACCTCGCCTTCACCTTCGCGGTCCGCAACGCCGGTCCAAACGCCGCCACCTCCGTCCGACTCGTGCAATCCCTCAGCGGCCCCTTCACCATCGTCTCAGCCGAGTCGACCGAGGCGGGCGTGACCGTATCCGAAGCGGGCGTGACTCTAGGCGTCAACACCATCCCCGTCGACGGCGCGGTCAACCTCGCGGTCGTTGTCCGGCCCAACGACGTCGGCAACGTCGTCAGTGTGACCACCGTCACCGCCAACGAACTGGATCGTAACTTAACCGACAACACCGTCGTGGCCGTGAGCGCGGCCAACTATGCCGCTGACCTCGCCCTGACGAAGACCGCGAGCGCCGCCCAGGCCCTGGTGGCCAGCCCCCTCACCTACCAGTTGGAGGTCGCCAACCGCGGCCCCCACGACGCCACCCAGGTCCAACTGACCGATCGACTTCCCGATACGCTCGAACTGCTCGACGTGACCCTCAGCCAGGGCACACACACCGTGGCCGACGGCGCCGTGAGCTGTGACCTCGGCAGCCTAGCCGCCGGCACCACCGCCCTGGTCACCTTGCGCACGGTCCCCAGACTAGCCGGTCAAGTCACCAACACCGCGCACCTGACCAGCCCCGAGTTCGACCTGGTCCCCGAAAACAACGTGGCGCACGTGGTGACGACCGTCGGGTTGGCGGCCGATCTGGCAGTCACCAAGACCGCCTCCCACGACCCCGCCATTCTCGGCCAGCAACTCAGTTACACCGTCACCGTCACCAATCGCGGTCCCAACACCGCCACCGGCGTAACCCTCATCGAGCAGGTGCCCGCCGGTACCCTCTTCCCATCCGTCGAGGACAGCCCAGCCACATGGATCTTCGACGGCACGGCCTTCCGTGGCACACTCCCAGACCTCGCCCCCAACGATGGCTTGGCGTTCCGGTTCCACCTGATCCCGCCTCAGCCAGGCATCCTGACCAACCGCGCCCTCGCCCTCGCCCACCAGGCCGACCCCGACCCGACCAACAGTGCCGTCACCAACCTCACCCACGTCCGCGCCGCGGCTGATCTGGCCGTGCGCAAGTCGGCCGACCCCTCCCCCGCCGCGCTGAACTTGCCACTCCGCTATACCCTCACGGTCGACAACCTCGGCCCGCACGAGGCCACCGGGGTGCGTCTGACCGATCGGCTGCCCTCGGGCGTCGCCGTCCTCTCCGCAGAGACCACCCAAGGCACCGTGAGCGTTACCGACGGCGTGGTCACCGGCGCCTTGGGCGCCATGCGCGCCGGCGCGACCGCCATCGTCGCAGTGGTGGTTACGCCCACCGAACTGGGCCTGCTCACCAACCTCGTGCAGGTCGCGGCCGACGAAGTCGACCCCCACCTGGCCGATAACGCAGCCGAGGTGACCACCGACGTCCGCCTCGATGCTGACCTCGAGCTCGCGCTCACCGCCACACCCGATCCCGTCATCCTCGGCCAAGAAGCCACCTTCCTGTTCTCGATCGCCAATCGCGGGCCGCACCCGGCGACCAACGTCCGGCTTCAAGGACAGTTGCCCGTGGTCCCCGGCCCCAGCACCGCCGTGGCAAGCCAGGGAACCGCCACCCTCGCGGGAGATGAGTTGACCGCCCAGTTGGGCGAGTTGGCCCCGGGAGAGACCGCCACCGTGCGCGTCACCCTGACTCCCGCTGCCGCCGGCGACTACCAGGGCAGTGGCACCGCTCTCGCCCACGAAACGGACCTCGACCCGGCCAACAACTCAGCTCAGGCGTCCGCCCGAGTCCGGCCCCAGGCTGACCTCGCCCTGCGCAAGGTCGCCCACCAACCCACCGTCCTTGCGGGAGGCCAGTTGACCTATACGTTGGCGGTGACGAACCAAGGACCCCACGCCGCCACCGGCATCGTGCTGACCGATCCCCTGCCCCCAGGCACCGCCCTCCTCAGCGCAGCCGCTACCCAGGGCACCGCCACCCAAGACCAAGGCATCGTCCAAGTCGCCCTAGGCGATCTCGCACCGGGCGCCAGTGCCACGGCAACCCTCGTCGTTCAACCCACGCTGCTCGGCCCGCTCACCAACGTGGCCCAGGTGGTCGCGCTCGAACGAGACCCCGCACCCCACGACAACACCGCCCAGGCCGCGGTCGACGTGTTGCCCAGTGCGGATCTTGCCCTCGCCAGCGAAGTCCTTAACCCGCCCGTCGTCCTCGGTCGACCCTTCACCATCCTCGTCCGAGTCACCAACCGCGGACCCGTCGTGGCCGCCGATGTCTCCCTCCTTAACTCTGTCGGGCCCGGGCTCGTGATCGAATCGGCCACCGCCACACCGGGCATCCCGGCCGTGATCGGTTCACTCGTCACCGTGGCCTTCGGCGAGTTGGTCGTGGGTCGGACCGCCGAACTCAGGGTCACCCTGCGCCCCACAGCCCCGGGCACCTGGGTCAACGTCGCCACCGCACGGTCCGGGTTGGCCGATCCCAACGCCGCCAATAACGCGACCGTCGCTACGGGCAACGTCGCGCAAGAGGCTAATCTGGCCGTGGCCAAAACGGCCTCGACCCCCACCGCCAGAGTCGGCGATGAGGTCACCTACTCTGTGCTCCTGACCAACCTCGGCCCAGCCACCGCCACCGCCGTCACCCTCACCGATCGGTTGCCCGCCGAACTGGAACTGCTCGCGTCCGAAACCAGCCAAGGCAGCGTCCAAATCGACGGTCCCGTGGTCCAATTCGAGCTCGGCAACCTGCCCGTCGGCACCGTCGCCACAGCCGTCCTCCGAACCCGCGCACGCGCGGGCGGCACCCTCACCAACACCGTCTGGGCAGCTTCAGCAGAAGCTGACCCTGACCCAACCGATAACTCAGCAAGCGCGGTCACCGCGGTGCAGGAATCAGCCGACTTGACTCTGACCAAAACCGCTTCGAACACCGTCGTGGGTCTCGACCAATCCCTGCGCTACACCTTGACCGTCACCAACCAAGGGCCCAGCCGCGCCACCGCGCTCACCTTGACCGACCGGCTGCCCGACGGCGTCGAGCTAGCAACCGTGACGGTCAGCCAGGGCCAGCACGACGCATCCCCCGGCACGGTCGTGGCCCACTTGGGCGAGTTGGCCCCAGGCGCCACCGCCACGCTCACCGTCGAGGTCTTAGCCCGCCAGTTGGCGCTCCTCACCAACAGCGCCATGGTCGCCGCGGCCCAACTCGATCCCAACCCCGCCGATAACGCCGCCGAGGTCGTCACCGAAGTGCGGCCCCAGGCGGACCTCGTGCTCCGCGCGGTGGCCACCCCCGAGTCGCTTCTGGCAGGTCAGAACATCACCTACCTCCTGACAGTGCAAAACCTTGGCCCCAGCGAGGCCACCGCCGTCACCCTGGACGCCTTGCTGGGCGGCGGCGCGGCGCCGGCGAGCACGCGGCCTTCGCAAGGCTTAGTCCAGGCCGACTTGCCCTTGCTCACCTGGAATGTGGGCTCGTTGCCCAGTGGCGCCGAGGCCACCCTCGAAGCCATCCTGCAAACCGCAGCCCTCGGCGAGTATGTGCACACCGCCGTCGTACGCGCCGCGGAATTGGATCCCCACACGGCAGACAACACGGCCGTGAGCGTCAACCGCGTCCTGCCGCGCATCGACCTCGAACTCACCGGCCTGCTTCAACCTTCCGTGGTAACCGTGTCCAACGGGGTCACCTGCATCCTCCTCCTCAGAAATATCGGTCCAGAAGCGGCGCCGCAGACCCGCGTGGACTTGCCCTTGCCGCCGGGCGTCACCATGCTCGCCGCCTCACTGACTCAAGGCACGTATACCCAGGCCGACAACTCGGTGCAGTTCGCCATCGGGCAACTCCGTGTAGGCGCCGTCGCGTCGGTCGCCGTCTCGCTCCTCCCCACCCAACCCGGCTCCTGGCCATTGACCGCCGAAGCCACCGCCGCGGGCGTCGACGCTCGCCCCGCCAACAACACCTTCTCCGCACGCCTCACCGCACGCGCCCTCACGGACTTGGCCGTCACCAAACAGGCCCTGCCGGAGCCAGTCTATGCGGGTCGGGACTTTACCTACACGCTGGTCGTCACCAACCTCGGGCCAGCCACCGCTACCGAGGTGACCCTGGTGGACGCCTTCCCCGATTCGCTGCGGATCGTGTCGGTCGCCGTGCCCCAGGGGACCTACGAGGTGAACGCAGGGGTCCTGACCTGTCGCCTGGGAGACCTGACGGTCACCGGCCAACTCGTCATCACCGTCGTGGCCAACCCCAACAGCGTCGGTCTGATCCACAATACCGTCACCGTGCAGTCGGCCGAGGTCGACCCCGCCCCCGCCAACAACACCGCCACCACCACCACCACCGTCCTAACCGACGCCGATCTTAAGGTGACCTTGTCCGTCCACCCCGATCCCGTCGCGGTCGGCGCTACCCTCACCTACACCGCCACCGTCGAAAACCTCGGCCCTAGCCCGGCCACCCGCGTGTTGCTGGTCGACGTCTTGCCCACCACCCTCGCCTATGTCTCGGCCTCGAGCTCCCAGGGAACCGTGGACTTCCAGGCCGGTGTCCTCACCGCCAACCTCGAACTCCTGCCCGTCGGCGCCTCGGCCACCGTGACCCTCGTCGCCACGCCGCTCGCCCTCGGTGAACTCACCCACAGCGTCGCGGTCAACGCCAATGAGATCGATCTCAAACCAGGCAACAACGCCGCCACCGCCACCGTCCGCGTCCTCCCAGTCGCCGACCTCGCCCTCGCCAAAACCGCCGACCGCCCGACCGCCGTGGTGGGGCAACCCCTCGAATACACCCTCAGCGTCACCAACCTCGGCCCCGACCTCGCCGAGGGAGTCGTCCTCCAGGATCCCTTGCCCGCTGGCCTCACCGTGCTGGCCCTCGCCGCCAGCCAGGGGACCGTCACCGCCCAAGCCGGCGTGGTCCAGGCCGACCTCGGGGCCCTGCCCGCACTGAGCGCGGCCCAGGTGACCGTGCTCGTCTCCCCGACCGCCTTTGGCACGGTCACCAACACAGCCTCCCTGACCGCTCAGGTCATCGATCCGGTCCCCGCCAATGACCTCGCCAGCCTCCCCACCTTGATCTATCCCGAGGCCGACCTGCTGGTCCAACTCACCGCCAGCCCCGATCCAGTCCTCATCCATAACAAGGCCACTCACGCCATCTCCGTCGTCAACCGCGGAGCGCAACCCGTGCCGGCAGTCAGCGTCTTGGCCGCCTTCAGCCTCAATGTCGACCTGCTCTCCGCTTCGGTGAGCCAAGGCAACGCCCGCATCGAACCCCCAGGTGTCGTGTGCGATCTGGGTAACCTCCCGCCAGGCGCCACCGCCAGCGCTACCATCGTCGTCAAGGCCAATACCCTCGCCCCCGTCATCTGCCAAGCGACCGCCCACTCCCCAGCCACTGGGCCGAACAACCCCAACCTCACTGCCCGCACCGAAATCCGCGTCGTCGCCACCCCCACCCTCGTCACCGAGCGTTCAGGCAACCGCTTCGACCTCATCTGGCCAGCCACCGCCAATGACTTCCTCCTCGAGTCGACCGACGACCTCGCACAACCGGAGTGGATCGAGGTCCGCAACCCGCGCGTCTTGGTCGGCGACCAAGTGACCGTGACCCTCAAACTCTCCGGCCCCGGCCGTTTCTACCGCCTGCGGAAACCTTAGCGAGACCAGTCGCCCTTCTGTCGCCCCTCTTGCTTCCACCCGGGGATCGTGACAGAGTCTTGGCCCGGACCTCGACCCGTCCAGCGACCGCGTCAATACTATGAGCACACCTTGCCGCCCCACCGCCCAACTCCCCAACCGCCCCTGCCGGTCGGCCACCGCCTTCACCCTGATCGAACTCCTGGTCGTCATCGCCATCATCGCCATCCTCGCCGGCCTGCTCTTGCCGGCCTTGGGCAAAGCCAAAGCCAAAGGGCAACTGGCTAATTGCCTCTCCAACCTCCGGCAACTGGGCATCACCCTCGCCCTCTACTCCGGCGATTACAACGACCAATACCCCTACTCGGGCCGAGACTGGCCCCAGATGGGCTTCGTCGACTTCCTCAAGCTGCTCGATCCCTACATCAGCACCAACGCCCGCGCCTTCTACCGCTGCCCAGCCGACCGCGGCCGCGGATTCAACTTCGAGTGGGCCATCGCCAACGCTTACCCCATCCGCACCAACGAACTCCTCTTCCCCTGCTCCTACTACTACTACGTCACCTTCTATCGCACCGACGACAACGCCGCCCTCAAAGTCCGCAAAGTGCCCGAGGTCCGATACCCGCCCAAAAAGGCCATCTCCCCTTGCTTCGCCAGCGCCGCCGGTAAATGGAACGACATCCGCAAAAACACCACCACCGCCGCTCACGGCACCAAAGGCATGGTCCTCCTCTTCTGCGATGGCCACGCCGAACTGGCCGCCTACGAACGCCTCAACCCCACCTTCAAAGACGGCCCAACCCCCATCTACAACCTCGACTGGACCGCCGGCGGCCTCGCCGGCGAAGACCTCAAGTGACCCGCCCGCCTACCCGCCCACGCTCGCCAACTCCTCGTTGTTCAGCACGTTCACAATCTTGAACTGCTCCGCATGGAACCCCGGGTCGGGCCGAAACGAGAGCTTGCCAAAGTACTTCTTCTCCAGATCGATGATGAGCTTCTCGTCCTCGGTCCGCAACCGCTCCAGCACCGTCGGGTTCACCACAATGCGCAATTGGAAGTCCGAATCGTCCCGCTGCCGCTTGCGCAGAATCTCCGCCAACCGCCGCTGGATCTCCACCGACATCGTCAACGCGCTCTTCACGATCCCGCGTCCCTTGCAGTAGCTGCAATCGTCATAGACCGAGTCGCGCACGCTCTCCGTATGACGTTGCCGCGTCATCTCCATCAGCCCAAGCTGCGAGATCGGCAAAATGTGCGTCTTGGCCCGGTCCCGCTTCAGCCCTTCCTTCACCCGTTGGTACACCGACTGCCGATCCCGAGGATTTCGCATGTCGATGAAATCGAGCACAATCAATCCCCCCATGTTCCGCAGCCGAAGTTGCCGGCAGATCTCGTCCGCCGCCTCGAGGTTCACCTTCACCAGGGTCGACTCCGGGTCCTTCCCGCCCTTGTGCCGGCCTGTGTTCACGTCGATCGCCACCAACGCCTCCGTCTCGTCCACCACAATGTACCCGCCGCTCTTCAGATGCACCTGGCGCGAAAAGGTGCTCTCGAGCTGCCGCGTGATGTTGAACCGGTCGAAGACCGGCTGCGGCTCGTTGTAGAACTTCACCTTGCTCACCGCCCGCCGCGAAATCCGCTCCGTCATTTCCCGGATCCGCTCGTACTGCCCGTGATTGTCGATCACGATCCGCTCCACGTCCTCCGTCAAAAAGTCCCGCACCGTGCGCTCCACCAAGTCCGGTTCCTGAAACACACATCGCGGCGCCGCCTGGGCGTTGATCTTCTCCTGCACCCCCTTCCACTCCTCCAAAAGCAACGCCACATCGCGCACAAAATACCGCGCCTGCTGGCCCTCGCCCGCCGTCCGAATGATCACCCCCATCCCCTCAGGCAACGTCAACCGCCGCACAATCCGCTTCAAACGCTGCCGTTCCTCGTGATTCTCGATCTTCCGCGACACGCCGCATTGGTCGGAGTTGGGCAGTAACACCAAAAACCGCCCGGGCAACGCCAGGTTCGTCGTCACCCGCGGTCCCTTGGTGCCGATCGGCCCCTTGGTAACCTGCACAATGATGTCGCTCCCGGGCGGGTAGAGCCGCGGGATGTCCTTGTGCGTAATCCGCGGCTTCTCCCGCTCCCGCGCGCGCCGATTGTCCCGCTCGACCACCTCGACCCCGCTGTCGAATCCGGCCGGCACAATGTCCCAATAATGCAGAAACGCGTTCTTCTCGTAGCCAATGTCCACAAACGCCGCCTTCAACCCGTCCTCCAGATTCCGCACTCGCCCCTTGAAAATGCTCCCCACCAGACGCTCATCCGACGTCCGCTCGATGGTGAACTCCTCCAACCGCCCCTCCTCCACCACCGCCACCCGCGTCTCCAGCGACTCCGCGTTCACAATCACTTCCTTGTGCGAACGCTCAATGGGGCGAATCAGCCGCTGGACCCGCTTCATCACCCGCTGCGCCGCCACTTTGATGCTGTCCACCAATCCCTGCCCCTGCTCCGCCACCGGCACCGGCGCAAACTCGGGCTCTTCCTCCACCTGCGCCGGCGTGTCCATGTGCGGCTCGCGGAAATCCCGCCGCCTCGGCACCATCAACGCCGTATCCTCCGCCGGCGCGACCACCGCGCCCTCCGGCAGCCCGGCCGCCTTGTTCTCCGCACGCTGAATCTCGCGCTCGTGCCGTCGCAAGTCGAAGACCGACTCGCCATTGGGCTTATCGCCCAACGCGCTCGCGCGCGCTTCCTGGGCGGCCCGCTCCGGTTTGAACGACTGTCCCTTGCCGGGTCGAAAACGCTGGCCGCCCCGACGGCGGCGGGAAAAGTTGCGGTCACTCATAGGCCAACTTCAATAGTCACGATAGAGCTGAATGTTCTGGAGGAGACCTGCCGCGATCAACGAGCAGAGCACCGAAGTTCCGCCGTAGCTCAAGAGCGGCAGCGGGATGCCCGTCACAGGCGTCAACCGTATATTCATCCCAATGTTGATAAACACGTGGCCGAACCACAACGCGACCACGCCCACCGCCAACAGCTTGCCCAGACGATCGCGCGCCTGGCCGGCGATGCGGATCCCGGTAAACAGGATCACCGTGTACAAAGCCAATACCACCACACTCCCCACAAAACCGCTCTCCTCCGCAATCACCGAGAAAATAAAATCGTTGTGCGCCACCGCCCGCGGCAGATACCCCAACGCGTTCTGCGTCCCCTGCCGCCATCCCTTGCCCGTTAACCCGCCCGAACCCACCGAGATCAACGCCTGCTGCACGTTGTGCGACGCATCCCGGTACTCCGTCAGCGCCCGCTGTCGCTCCGTGTCGCTCGCATTTGCCGGAACAAAATCGACCCCGAAATACACCATCAGCCGCTTCCGCTGGTAGGGCTGAAGCTTGAGCTGCCACTGCGGCGGCGCAAAAAAAATGTCCACCAAAATTAACGCCACAATCAGCCCAACCGCCCCCAAAAACTGCCACAAATACCGCGTCGGCACACCCGCCACAAACATCATCACCAACCCCACCGGCACAAATACCAGCGCCGAGCCCAGGTCCGGCTCCAGCAAGATCAACCCAAACGGCAACAACGACATCGCTAACGACGCCAGAAAGACCCGCCCTCGCCGTAACTCGTTCACCGGCCGACTCAAGTAGTTGGCCAACATCAATACAAAGGCCAACTTCGCCAGCTCCGACGGCTGGAACTGGAACGGGCCCAGATCGATCCAGCGCCGCGCCCCCCAACCATGCGTCGTCCCCACCACCAACACCGCCCCCAACAACAACATCGCCACCCAATAAACCACCACCGACCAACGGGCCATCAGCCGGTAATTCACCGCGCACACCGCCACCGCTAACCCCGTCCCCAAACCGTACCAGACCACCTGCTTCACGTGCTCGTAACGATACCACGCCGGACTCACCGCCCCCACCTTCGCCAACGTGGCGCTCGCAATGAATAATCCACCCACCGCCATCAGCCCGATCAGCGCCCCAATCATCGGCCAGGCCACTCGTGATCGCGGGGGACTAAGATTCGCGTACAACATGCTCATGCCTCGACCCCTCAAACTGAACCTCGGGCCCTCCACCCCAAGCCCCTGCCCTCGCCGGCCCGGCCCATCGATTGGTCTGCTGAACGCCGTCCATCGGTCTCCTGTCTCCTATTGCCGCTGCGCGTATTGGCCGTCCAAACTCGGACTCGACCCCATGCGCCCTTGGATGGCCTGGAACACCCGCCGGGCCACCGGCGCGCACGTCCCCCCACCCGAGGCCCCGCTCTCCACCATCACCACCACCACATACCGCGGATCCGGATACGGCCCCATCGCCGCGAACCACACCACCTTGTCCACCAACCCGTTCCCCTTGATCTCCGCCGTCCCCGTCTTCCCGCCCACCGCAAAACCCTTCAGGCGCGGCGTCCGCCGATCCGCCTCGTGAAACGCCTCAAACGCCGTCGCCTCCCGCTCCACCGTGTCGGCCAACATCGCCTCCCGCACGATCTCCAAGTGCCGCGCGTCAATCCCTAACTCCCCCCGTAACCGCGGCGGAAAATGCCGCGTCCCAGTGTCGTCCAACTCCGGCTCGGCCGACTCCAGCCGCGCCACAAACCGGGGATAGTATACTCGGCCGCCATTGGCCACCGCCGCCGTCAAGACCGCCATCTGCAACGGCGTCACCGTGATCTCTTGCCCAATGCACACGTTCGCCAAATTGCCCTCATGCCACAACCCCACCACCTCCGACGGTTGCGGATAGTACCCGCTGACCTCCTGCCGTGTCGGCAACCCCGCTCGCTCCCCCAAGAAAAACCGCTTGCCGAACTCGAGGAACCGCGCCCGCCCGACTTTCAAGCCGTAGTGGATGAAATACGTGTTGCTCGAGCGAATGAACGCCCGCCTGAAATCGTAGTCGCCGGGCGGAGCTAGGTCGTCGATCCGCCGGCGCCCAAGCTGGAAAAAGCCCGGACTGCTCAGCGTCTGGCCCAGCGTGCCCGGAGTCAGCACCCCGTATTCCAGGCAGGCCAGTGCCGTCACGATCTTGAACGTCGAGCCCGGATGATAGGCCCCCTGCGTCGCCCGGTTGAACATCGGACGCATCAGCGAATCGTTCAGCACCGCCCAACGCTCATGGCTGATCGGCGCCACGAACTCGTTCGGATCGTACGACGGCGCCGACACCAAAGCCAACACGTCCCCATTCGAAGCGTCCAACACCACCACCGCGCCCCGCACCCCTGCCCCCACCGACCGTAGCGCCTCCCAAGCCGCCTGCTGCAGCGGCAAATCCAGTGTCAGCACCAGGTTCATCCCCGGCTCCGCCGTCGTCCAGATCCTCTCCGCCTCCCGATAGCATAGACTGTTCACCGTGATCGACTTCACCCCAGGCCGACCCCGCAGTTGCTCGTTGTACGCGTACTCCAACCCCACCGCCCCATCGTAGCTCGGTAAACTGTAACTGAACCCCATCTCCTCGTCCCCGCGCGCCAAATCGTCCCGCGAAAGATACCCCGTCACCGCCGCCACCACCGGCCCCACCGGATAAAACCGCAGCGGCTGGATCTCCAAATCCATCCCCGGAATCGCCGGCGCCTGCTCCAAAAACCGCGCAATCTCCCCCGAACTCAGGTTCTCCCGCACCACATACGGCCGGTACGGCCAGTTGAAGTAGTGCCGCCGAAACTCGCGCTCGTCAAATGCCACCCCCTCGTCCAAAAACGCGCTCGCCCGCGTGACGTTGTTGCTCACCACCGCCGCGCGTACCTCCCGGCTCAGTTGCTCCCGCTCCCCACGCCGCAACGAACGCCGAGGCCGGCGCCGCACATACTCCCGCTCGAACAGCGGCCGCAACTCCTCCAGGTACAAGTTCAGGCTGTACGCCGGCCGGTTGTCCGCCAACACCAGCCCGTTCCGATCCAGTATCTTCCCGCGCACCGCCGGAATCCGCACCGTCCGAAAGGTCTGATTCTCCAGGTTCGTCTGGTACCGCTTCGCCGTCACCACCTGCACATACCACAGCCCCACCAACAACATCCCCAGCCCCAACAACATCACCACCGCCACCGCCTGCAGCCGCGCATCGTTGTTCCTCCGCACTTGGTCGACAATCAACATGATCAGTAACGCCCTCGCTTTATCTCCCGGTCGGCCCGATACGGAAACGCCCGCGCCGGCGGGTGGTCCAACTGCCGCCCCAACCGGTCCAACACCGCGAAACATACCGGCGTCAATAGCCCCCCGCCCAACGTCAACACCAACCACTGCCATAACGATCCCCACCCCAACAGCGGCGTGTGCCCTAGCGATAGCACCATCAGCAACGTCAACACCGGCATCGCCGCCGAGGCCAACATCCCCAGAATCGCCTGCGCGTACCCCAATTCCTGCAAAATGAACTCGTGCCGCTGATGCAGCACCCACCCAATCGTGTATAACGGCAGCACACTCGCACCCAGCGGATTGGCCGAAAGGGAATCCGCCCACACGCCCCCGCAACAGGCCAGCAACCCCACCGCCGTCAGGTTCATCTGCAACGCCGCATAGACCATCAACGGCGGCAAGACATCGATCGACCCGCCCAGCCAACGCCGCGGATACTCCAGACTCGCCTCGGCAAACACGCCCAAAAAGGCCGCCAGCAACATGAGCGCCGTCTTCGACCGACTCATCGTCCCACCCCCTGCCCCGGCCCGGCCGCCCCTACGCCCACCCCGCCGCGCCCTAACTCGGGTCCCCCAGGAAACAACACCATCACCTCCCGCATCCGACTGCTGTCCGCTGCCAACTTGACCCGCGCCTCCGTGTACAAACCGTAACCGACACTGCGCGCATCCACCACCGAGCCAACCGGAATGCCGGCGGGAAACAACCCCCCCAAACCACTCGTATACACCGTCTGGCCCGGACGCAACGCGCTGTTCCTAGGTAAATGGGTCAGATCGACCAAACGATGGTCCAACACCCCAGACGCAATCGCCGTGATCACACCGCTCTCCCCCGTCTCCCGCACCACCACCGCCACCCGACACTGCGGGTCCCCCAGTAACACCACCTGCGCACTGGTCAACCCCACCTCCAACACCCGCCCCAATAAACCGTCTTGGTCCAACACCGGCAGATCCACCCGCACCCCGTCCCGACTCCCAAGGTCGATCCGCACCGTCCGCCACCAATTCGCCGTATCCCGCGCAATCACCCGGCCGGCCCGCAAGTGCCACGAACTCTGCTGCTGCCACCCCAACAACCGCCGTAACCGCTCGTTCTCCCGCAACGCCTCAGCCCCCTGCAGCGCCGCCGCCCGGAGTTGCCGGTTCTCCGACCGCAACCCCTCGATCTGCTCCTGCAGCGCCCGCCGCGAAGACAGCGTCACGGTCCCTTGCTCCCAAAGATTCTGGCCCGACCCCACCAGACCGAACAGAGGCAGAAAGAGACTGCTCACCACGAGCTTGGCCTTCGTGGCCGTGGCCTCCGGCAGGTTGAGCAGGCTCAACGCCACCAACGCCACGCCGGCCAGGGCCCAATAGTGCGGCCTTTTCGACATTCGTAACCCCGCGAACTTAGCACGAGGCGAACGCGCGTCTACCGCCCCTAACCCGAGGCGGCCTCAAGAGGAAGCCACTCGCTTGAGAAACTGAAGCTCCTGCAATACCCGGCCCGTCCCTTCCGCCACCGCCGTCAGCGGATCGTCGGCCACATGCACCGGCAGATAGGTCTCCTCGGCCACTAAACGGTCGATGCCGCGCAACAGCGCGCCCCCGCCAGCCAAGACAATCCCCCGGTCCACCAAATCGGCCGCCAACTCCGGCGGGCAACGTTCCAAGGTGATGCGTATCGCTTCTAAAATGCTTGAAAGCGGTTCTTTAAGAGCTTCCCGTATCTCCTCCGAGCGGACCGTGATCGTCTTGGGTAAACCGGTACTCAAATCCCGGCCCTTCACGTCCATAGTCAGTTCTTGCTCCAGAGGATGAGCGGAGCCGATCTTAATCTTGATCTCCTCCGCCGTGCGTTCGCCAATCATTAAATTGTGCGCCCGTTTCATGTACGCAACGATCGTCTCGTCAAACTCGTCGCCCCCAACCCGCAGACTCCGGCTAAACACGATCCCCGCCAGCGAAATGATCGCCATCTCGCAGGTCCCGCCGCCAATGTCCACGATCATGTTCCCCGCCGGCTCGTGCACCGGTAAACCCACCCCAATCGCCGATGCCATCGGCTGCTCAATCAGGTAGACCTCCCGCGCCCCAGCATGCGTCACCGAGTCCTTCACCGCTCGCTTCTCGACTTCCGTAATCCCGGAGGGAACCGCCACCACCACCCGCGGAGCAATCAGCTTCCGATGATGTACCCGCTGGATGAAATGCCGCAGCATCGCCCCGGTCACATCGAAATCGGCAATCACGCCGTCTTTCATCGGCCGAATCGCCACGATGCTCCCCGGCGTCCGGCCCAGCATCCGCTTGGCCTCCTCCCCCACCGCCAGCACCACGTTGGTCCCAGCCTGAATGGCAACGACCGATGGCTCCCGCAACACAATCCCGCGATCGCGGACGTATACCAGCGAATTCGCAGTCCCAAGGTCGATTCCAATATCGTTGGAAAACAGGCCTTTAAGTTGCGCAAACATGAAATGTGCCTAGCACGCTCGCAGCCTAGTCGCCCCGCAGCCAACCGGTCAAGCCTATTGCCGCCACCACCCCAAAACCCACTCACACTCACCGCCGCGGATGAAACCGCTCATGCACCTCCCGTAACCGCCGACCCGCCACGTGCGTGTACACCTCCGTCGTCCCTATGCTCGCGTGCCCCAATAACTCCTGGATCACACGCAAGTCCGCCCCGTGCTCCAACAGATGCGTCGCAAAACTGTGCCGTAACATGTGCGGTGTCACGTTCCGACTGATCCCCGCCCGCCGCACCCGCCGCTTCACCCGCAACCACATCGTCACCGACGCAAACGCCGTCCCCCGCCGCGTCAGAAAAACCGCCCCAGGCGACCGCGCCGTCACCAACCGCGGTCGCCCCGACTCCAAGTACCGCCCGAGCGCCGCCACCGCCGCCCGCCCCACCGGCACCACTCGTTCCTTGTTCCCTTTCCCAACGACCGTCACAAACCCAGCGTCCAAATGCAGTTGCTCCAGCCGCAACTGCCGCAACTCCGCCAACCGCAAACCCGACGCGTACGCCAATTCCAACACCGCCTGATCGCAGAGGTCGCTCGGCGTCTCCTCCGTCAAACGCGCCAACAACTGCCCAATCTCCCCATCCGTCAGCGCCTTCGGCAACCGCCGCCAACGCCGCGGTAGGCTCAAATGCTCAGCCACATTCACCGCCAGCAACTTCTCGCGCTCGCAGTACCCGTAAAAGGCCCGTAACGCCGCTATCTCCAGATACACACTCTCCGGACTCAGCCGGCGTCCGCCCTCCTTCGGCGCACCCACCGGCACCCGCTCCCGCTCCCCCTGCAGAAACGCCGTCAGATGCTCCAAACCCACCGCCCCCCACTCCCGAATCCCTTTCCCCTCCGCCCACGCCATAAACCGATCCAGTTGCGCCCCATACGTCCGCTGAGTGTGCTCCGCCTGGCCTCGTTCGTGCCGCAGGTACTCCAAAAAATCCTCAACCAACTCGCGCATCCGCTTTTCCCCCCAGCGTGCCGCAGGCGACCTCCCAACACAAGCCGGCGGATCTCCATCCCTCCTGGAGCCCCAGTTGCGCACCCTAGACCTCGAGTCACCGGCCTTCCCAACCTCACTGTCAACAATAAGTCTTCTGTCCTTTAATCGTCCAATCCCTTTGCCCCCCAACGCAAACCTCTTCACCCCAGGCCCAAACCCGAGCACAGGCCGGCTCCCCCCTACCTCGTCCAACTCGACCTTAAGCCCTAGGCAGCCACAATGTCCCCCACCGAATACCCCACCAGGTCCAAAGCAGCGCCGCCTCACGAGATCGCCGCCAACCGCAGGTCCCGTAACGCACGCAACCCCGCCAGCGACGCCCCACCACCCCGTATCGGCCGCGCCCCGCTCCGCCGCTTCGCCCCAAACCGATCCCGATGCGCCAGCCACACTCCATCCACGAAACCCTTCGACCCAAGCACCACCCCGTCCGTCATGTGCCGTATCCGTAACCGCAACACCTCCCCCACACTCAACTCCCCGCCCTTCTGCAACACCCGCCTAATCTGCTCCCGGCTCAACGCCGCCTTCCCGCTGCTCCCAGACACCCCTGCCCGCACAAACAACCGCTTCCGATACTCTGCCCCAACCTCCTTCCATTCACGCTCCTGCACCTTCACCGTTGACTCCCCCGAAGCCCCGCCCCCCGCTCCAGCCTGCGGACCAGTCAAGAACGGAGCCCGGGCATCTTGCCCGCGGGCCCCTGTCCCC